>LGVE01086448.1_pt1 | contig 372902 bp, 338 predicted proteins | sample 469871 | NCBI WGS metagenome assembly LGVE01 (sample SAMN03893561, study PRJNA290197) | marine sediment metagenome | material: sediment; isolation source: combined push core samples #3730, #5133, and #5579 collected at Hydrate Ridge | place: Pacific Ocean: Hydrate Ridge | reverse complement strand
CGTAGGTTAAATAAAAAGTAGACCTCTTTTTTTAAAGTGTCTACTTTTTTGGGTTCATTTCAAATGAGCTTCTTTTTTTTTATAAATCATGCTTTTTCATTATGTCAGAAGGTGTTTTTCTTAGTAAGAAGTTAATTGGGATAAGCCCAAAGACTATATTAACAACATAAAGTCCTACTAATCCAATCCCTACTGATAGGAATGTAAATTTAAAGAGATTCACATAACCTCCACTTGCAGCTTCTGCTTGAGCTAATATTAAACACATCAATATATACCCAAGGATTGTACTAAGTGTTGTAACAAGCATTATCTCAACAAAGAACATCTTTCTTATTTCCCATTTAGACGCTCCTAAACTACGATAAACACTAACTTCATATACCCTTGAGAGCAAACTGCTCCTCATGATAAAGAATATTGATAATGAACTTACGACAATAGCCGTAATACTTAAGAATAAAATATTTGCTCTATCTTGAAGTTTAATCTCCATATTTATCTCATCTAATTCTAAGTATATATTGGTCGCATCATATCCTAATCCATTAAGTGTTAACATTGTGTTCTCAACATCATTAGAATAGACAAATACATCTAATGTAGAACCATAACGATATTTTGATATATAGTATTCCTGTTTAATCAACTCATCAGTGGTTACAACTGCGTTGCTTAAATTATATTCAACACCATCCACAATGTAGTCGTAGATACCACTAATCTCATATTCTCCAGTTGCTATACCGATTTTTGAAGGTACATCTCCATCAGCTAAGAATTGGCTATGAGAGTTTATCATAATATAACTACTATATTCAGGGAGTACTCCTTCGTTTATTACAAATCCATCGCCAAGAATTTCATAATCGATTAAATTCGTAGTTACTATGGTATAGATTAATTGTTCTTCCATCCAAATAGTTTTCGAGTTATCTTCTGCTATTCCTGTAATAGGGAACAATAACTTACTAGTTCCTTCGTAATTATAATCTGAACCGCTTGTCTGAATTTTAAAGTTACAGTTTAATATATCATCATATGTCTCGATACCACGTTCACTGTTTTTTCTAATTAATTCATCCGCAATTGATTTATCAATTACAATTCCAAATTCACCCTCATCAGGAACACGTCCTTTAATTAAAGTTGATTCGTCTAATAACTCTAAAATAACAGGTACTGCTTCAAAAGTTATTCCATTTGAAACTTCATAATACTTATTTGATTCGATGCGGAATTTCTCTTCTTTAGTAATGAACATAACATGTTCAACACCTTCTAAATCTTCTAAAGCAATTAAATCTTCATATGAAGCATTTCCAGTCTCTAGTAAGATATAGTTTCTACTAGCTTGAGCATAGGTTTCTTCAAAGTTAAATGCTTCACCGAGTAGTCCAACACTAAGACTAGTAATGACTCCAACAAGAGCTAAAACTAGATATAACATTTTTCCACCATAGTTTAAAACATCAATTTTTCTCAGAGCGTACATCAGTGAATCTTTAATGGTTATTGTGCTCTTAATTTTTTTATCCCCTTCTCGTTTGATAGGGTCTAACACGAATTTCTTTTGCTCTTTCAGATTAAAATCTTTTCTAGATTCATCTAATAACTCTATTTCACTATCTTTGTCTATATAAATTATGTTTCTTGCTTTCTTTGCATCTATTCTGACATATAGAGTGTCGTTTCTTTCAATCAAATCAATATCTAATTTATCAGGTTTTTCTAATACTTCCTCAACATAGTGAGTAAGTTTAACGTTATCATTTTTTATAACTTTCTCTTCATAATCCTTAAGATAAATTATCTGTTCCTGTGATAACAATAAGTCTTGAGTTTGATCATTTAAAAAGTCTTTAATAATCGCACCATTTTCTATCTCAATGATTCTATCAGCATAATAATGAGCTAATGCTTGCTCATGTGTAACCATAATTACTAGCTTTGTTTTAGAAATTGATTTCAGGATATGCATTAATTCAATTGTTGTTTTACTGTCAACATTCCCTGTTGGTTCATCAGCTAGAATGATTTCTGGATTTTTTGATAATGCTCTAGCAAATGCTACACGTTGTTGTTGTCCTCCACTAAGTTGTTTACTTAGTCGATCACCATAATTTTCCAACCCAACAGCTTTTAACAGATAATTAACTCGTTTAGCTATCTCTTCATCATCCTTAACACCAAACATCTTCAAAGACATTTCGATATTTTCATATACTGTGATGTTTTTTAATAAGTGATAATTTTGATAAATATATCCAATTTTTTCTTTTCTAAGTTTATCCCATGTACTGCTTTTATATTTAGTAAATACTTCGCCATTAAATTCTAGAATACCTGAATCAAATTTATCCATACCACTTAGAACATTTAGAAGTGTCGTTTTCCCACTCCCACTAGTACCAAGTAATACTACAAGTCCATTATCCGCAAATTCTAAATTTATATCCCTGGCAACATGGTTTTGATTCACTTTGCCTTTATTAAAGTATTTATTCAAATTTTTCAATCGGATCATGATTCTACCCCCTTCAATGAGGAAATGACACTTACGTTAAATATACGTGTTGAGAAGTTTCTTATCATTAATCCTAATATAAGGAATATACCTCCGAAGATTACAGTGTAATCTACCCAAGAGAAGAATCTTAGTATATTGGGAATCGGTGTTTTAAACTGTTCTAAAAGAACTAATAGTCCAATAACGATGATTGATGTGAAAATCGTCAAAATTACTGTCTCAAGGTAAATCATTGTTTGAATGATTCTTTTAGAGGTACCTAGTGAACGATATATTAGATAATCTTTTTGTTTACTCATAACTATATTTCTAAGTACAAAGTAACCAACAAAGAAAATCATTGCTACCATAACAAGTATTAAAAACATTACTCTAACATTATTAATTACAATTGCTAAATAATCCTCTTCTTCTATTATGCGACTAGGATAATAGGCTTTATAGCCCATTTCTCTAAGTTCTTCAACTACAACTTTTCCATTAAATCCGTCATAAACAACAGCAGTGATTTGGTAATTAGTTTCACCAAAATGCTTATTGAATGTCGCCGTATTCATATATAAAGAGTAGGCCAAAGGATTTGCTTGGTTTTCAGTTAAAATTGTGATATCTGTAAATAAATCAGTACTTTCAAATGTAGTAATTGATCTGAACCTAAAATCATGTGAATCAATAAAGTCACTAGCATCACAAAGCCCAGCATCCATATCATCTGATAATTCTTTTTTATATCCAAAATCACGACAAATATCAAAAAACATCATATTAAAAGATAAAATAACATCATCTTCTAGACTGTCATCAATCATTAAATTGTTTACAATTGTAAAAGTGTCCGTTCTACTTTCTTCTGAACCATCAGTTATCCATCTTTCTTCGGGAGTAAAATATAGAGTAGTCCCAGTTACTTCTAAAGATATTTGAGAATGTTCAAAGACACTATACGGACTTATCTCTTCTAATCCTTCTGTAGTAAAATAGACAGAATGCAATGGGTTATCATAGCTTAGTCTTTCTTCTGTTAACCCAACAATTTTAACCATAAATTGTGAAGTATCAACTCCGTCATGTTCCATTAATCTATATGAATCAGAAAATCCTATCCAATCTCCAACCTCATAGACACCATTAGCTCCTATAACAACTTCGTTGGCTTTAACAGGCAATTCTCCTTCTAAGACATCTAACTTATTCAATGAAGAAGAAGGTAATATTTTATAATAAAAGAAATCATCGCTTCCATATGCCGGATTATAAATGGTTGTCAGCAATATCGTATCTAACACAACATCATTAGAAACAATGTCCCGAACATCATTAATTTCAAGAATTTCATTTAACTCGTCATCTGTAAACTGTGTATTATCATATTTTGAAACAATCAATCTACTTTGATCTGTATTCTCAAAATATCTAGTACTATCAGTATAGGGTTTGTTCAATTCAATTATTCCATTACCATACGAGTATAAAGTAAAAATAATTAAAAACGACAAAACAAGCATTGTAAACATCGACTTTTTAGGAACACTAAATACATTCCTATTAGAAATTCCAATCATATCAATGAATCTAGTATAATATGATTTACTAGGAATATCATCAGTAGTAGTAATTGCATCATGATAAATATCATCTTCGATTACTTCTCCGTCATAAAGTCTGATTTTACGAGTTGCATATTGTTTTATCGCATCAAAATCGTGTGTAACAACAATAACTAATTTATCTTTAGAAATCTCATGAAGTAAATCAAGAACTTGTTTACTAGAAGCGACATCTAAGTTTCCTGTTGGCTCATCACATACTAAAACTTGACAATCTTTTGCCAAAGTTCTTGCGATTACCATTCTTTGTTTCTCTCCACCAGAAAGTTTAATTGCTCTTTGGTTTTTCAATTTTGTAAGTCCTACTTTATCAATCAACTCTAGAGCTTTTCTCTGCCTTTCTTCTTTTGCATAACCTTGAACAGTTAATGCCATTTCAACATTTTGATATACTGTATAGCTATCAATAATATTGTAATCTTGAAATACAAAACCGATATAATCTCTTCGGTAATTCTCTAGTTCATCAACTGAATAGTGAGAAATATCTTTTTCATTAATAAAAACTTTCCCATCTTCATAGGTATCTAAACCACTTAAAATATTAAGTAAAGTTGACTTACCACTACCACTTTCTCCTGTGATAGCTACAAATTCACCTATCTTGAACTCTAAATTTATTTTGCGTAGCGCTAGTACGATGTTATACCCCGAGTAGTAATACTTACTAACATTTTCCAGACGCAGCATCCAATCACCACCTTATTTATGTATTAATTATACTACTTTACAATTAGTGTATAAATGAATAATAATTAAAGTTTTGTCACATCAAAAAAAAGAAGCTGTATAAGCTTCTTTTAAAACTCTTTAAACAGTCTTGAATTTAGTTTTAATAACACTATAAACTCTTTCATATCAAGAAATTCCTGTAGGTAAGAATCAAAAATAGTTGAATCAACAATTTTAAATGCCTTTATATCAAAATTATCAATTCTATTATCTACAGCTATAAATAACTTGTTATTCTTAAAGGAAAAAGAAATCTTGTCTGAGTATTTATGATCTAATTCTAAAAGTCTTTCCATAAATTGCGGAGTTAGAATGTAAAAAGCTTCATGATCATTTTTGGCATAGACTTTCAGTTCACTATTAAACACAACAGATTCCATTTTAATTTTATTGAATCCTTCAAATGGTCTAAATTGTCCTTTTTGTAATAAAAGAAGATTATACTTAAAGTTCTTGTTAAAATCAAATTCGTAAATTCTTCCTTGAAATACAGTTACTACAGTAGTAGACTTTCCACTTTTTCTTACGTCTTGCATATGAACATCACTACTACAAAACTTTACTCCATCAAAGTTCCCAATAATCATATCTTCACTGCTGAAACGGTCTTGTCGGTGAAGGAGTTTAGTATTCACTACTTCTTCTTCAGTAAATCCTGTATCAAAAAAGAACTCACTCCCTGGAAATATTTTTTGTAGTTCTGGTTCAACGTATTTCGCTTTAAACTCATTACTTAATTTCTTTATTTGTGAGGTGAAATATATAGACATTAACCCTCCACCCATAAAAAAAATCATATTAACAAAAGGCATTGTCCCAGACATACCAACAGGTATAAATGTTATAAAAGCAATTCCAATAATAACAAATGAAATCACTATCCCTTTCTCATATCCCTTTTTCTTTCTATTTACTTCATCAAACATAAAATCCTCCTAGGTTGTTTAAACTACTAGAATTATACTAAATTAAACTAAAAAAAGAAATATTCTTTACATTTGTAATCAAAATAAAGTTAAATAGCGCTTAATGAAATATTTGAAGGATTATTAACAAATAATCAATATTTCATTTTATTGATATTTCATCAAATTCTCACTAATATTATATGATTTATGGTAAAATAGAAATAACAAATGTGAAAGGGTTTTTATTTCACATAATATCAAAAAGAAAAGAGTGATAAAAATGAAGTTCCAGGGTAAAGAGTATAAACTTTACGAAGTTTATAAAAAACTAGCATCTAGAGAGAATAAAAGTGAATTAGAAAAAGAAATTATTAATCAAAGAATTAATTTTTCAAGAATCACCTTTAAAGAGTATCGTGATGTCTTAGCCAAACAACATTTAGGATATGCATTAGAATCACACGATGGTAAAGATTGTATTATTAAAGAAGACGGAAAATATGCTAAGCAACTATATTGTGTCGATCGTTTAGACTGCGTAGGAGAAGTTGATTATTCGATAGGACGAATTTTAGACTATGATGTACCAATTAAAAGATTACCTGAAGGTATATCTTCAGATATTGAAGTAGGAAATATCGGTTTAGTATCTGAAACCATGGACAAAATATACTTAATTTCTGCAAAACCAATGAATTCAACTAGTTCATTAGACAAAGCGGTATATGAAATCATCACAAAGTTTGATATGATTTCACGAAGAAGATTCTTATCAAGTTATAATGATGCAACTACTAATAAATTTAAATATACTCATACAAAAGATGATTTTGTACCTGCGGTAATGATATTTGAAGGTTCCCAGGAACATAAAGACTTACGAAATGAAGATTCAAATGGTGTTTTAGGAAGATTAATATATAAATACAATATCAAACTATTTGTTCTAAAAGCACAAAAGGAGTATGGTGTTTACAGATTATTAGAAGAGTAAATTTTACTCTTCTTTTTTTATTCAAGTATGTTCCACATGAAACATTGTTTTTCTACAAAAGCAAATTATAGAACAAATCTACACAAGTTCTCTTTTATTAGTGCTATACTATATAAAAATGCGAGGTGTTTTAAATGAGTTGGAAATTAGAAGATATTAAGTCGTTAAATGATAAAACTATCATAGTTACTGGAGGAAGTAGTGGCTTAGGATTTGAAGCTGTAAAGATGTTTGTATCCAAAGATGCAACGGTTATTATGGCTACAAGATCACAAGAACGGGCTCTTGAAGCTATTAGTAGAATCAAAGCTGATTACCCTAATGCACAATTAGAATTTATAGAATTAAACTTAGGAAGTAAAGCTTCGATTAAGAATTTTGCCGATACATATAATAGTAAATATGACAAAATTGATATATTACTCAACAATGCTGGAGTAATGACAACCCCTTACCTATTTACAGAAGACGGATTAGAATTACAACAAGGAATTAATCATTTTGGACATTTCTATTTAACAGCTTTGTTGTTTAAGACTATTAAAAATACAACAAACTCAAGAGTTGTAAATACTAGTAGCATTGCTCATAGGTTTGCAAGGATGAAGTTTGATAATTTACTTTTTGAAAAACCAAAAAGTTATAATAAAACTCAATCTTACTCAAGAAGTAAAATGGAGAATCTATTATTCACATACGAATTAGATAGACTTGTAAAAGAAAAGCAATTAGATGTAAAAGTATTAGTTGCTCATCCAGGGATTGCCAAAACTAATCTTGGAAGACACATTAAAAGCCAAAAAGCGTTTACTAGCGCTATAAATGTATTTCAGAAGATGTTTTCTCACACTGCTGAGCAAGGAGCTTTATCATTGGTTAGAGCATGTTTAGATGAAACTGCAAATGGTGGAGATTTCTATGGCCCAGAACATTTAGGTGGCTCTAAAGGTAACCCCCACCTAGCTAAATCTAATCGAAAATCACATGATAAAACCTTACAAAAGCAACTTTGGGATTACTCAGAAAAAGTAATGAATATTGATTTCATTGTGTAAAAAAAACTCTAATCTAGTATGATTAGAGTTTTTTATATCCTGTATCCGCTAAATCAATTTCAAATCTACAAATGTAATCGCCATCGATTGGTGTTTTTAGAAGTTTCACATTTAGCTCTTTACCTAAGATAACTTCAAAAGGATACTTTGCAAATCCAGCACTACAATAGCACCACTCTTTAGGAATATCAACATTCTCTTTCAAAATATTCTCTCTTACAAAACTGCAATGACAAGCATAATATCTTTTCAATACTTCGTCATTAGTTTCCAAGAATTTCGAAATCTCATATGGAATTTTTGTTACGTACAACTTATCATTTTCGATAATTCCACTCAAAATTTCTTGATTGCTCTCAACATATTCAATTGCCTCTTTCGTTATTATTTGCTCAAACCAGACTGTATTATTAGCAAGGTGATGCTTTAATTCTTCGACCTTTCGAACGTGTTTATCCCTCAAGTACTCTTTAAGTGATGATGACTTGCTATAATACTCTTTCTCTTTATCGAACGATGATTCAGGAATTTTATGATTATTTCCTGCCAGGATTCTATCACACTTCACTCTTGGTAAATACTTGCTTAGTTTGTCCATGAAATCCTTAGTATATTTAGGTAATTCTTCTGAACTAAGTCCAAAAGGTGGTAAATCGATATTTTTGATAATTTGATTTTGCAACTCTTTGGTTTCGTAGAGAGTGATTCTATTTAGTATACTTTCCAATACTCCTAAGGAATTAAAATACTTTGTCATATGGATATATTCTTCTTTTTTGTTAATATAATAATAGTATCTGGCGAAATGAACAACATTACCGTATGTATTCTCTTTTATAGAAATCAAATATTCGAAATATCTCTCAATATCTTTAATAGTTGTTTCGGAAATATCTTTTTTTACATACTCTTCAAACCTAACAATAGTTCCTAAATAAGTGTATACATCCTCTTCACTAATACCGAATTTCTTATATTTCTCTATAAAAATTTCATTATTCATTTTACTCACCTCTATATTAATTATATCAAATTAGTATAATATAAGAAATACACATTATTACTTTAATAAGTTCTCTTATTTAGCCATAATTACTAAATGTCTATGGAAAGTTTATATCTTGCTAATAAAATGGTATAATGTTTTTGTAATTTATATCGGAGGTTAAATATGAACGAGAGTAAGAAATTATATAAAACTGATAATGGTTCAGTTTTAGGTGGGGTATGCAAAGGAATTAGCGAAGTGTACAATATTGATGTAAGTATGGTAAGGTTAATTACTGTATTACTTCTATTTGCTGCAGGAATGCCTTTCATAGTGTATATTATTATGTGGATTGTGTTGCCTGATAAAAAAGATGTCATAACACAGACAGAAAAAGATGATGAGTATTCTATTAATGATGATGAGTATTACTATTAAAAATAAAAAACGAACAACAATTGTTGTTCGTTTTTTTTATAGGAGGTGCAATGTGATTAAGGAACTAACTTTAACCCTAATGTAAATGCCGCAATATTTAGATCAATAAATTTTGGTTTTACATTTTCCTTAATTGCACTTATAAAATCTAATTCTTCAAGTTTCATTTTTTTAACTAATGCTCCAAGCATTATAATATTCATTGCTTTGGCATTTCCTAATTCAATAGCTTTCTCAGTAGCACTTATTAAAGTAGTATCTACTTGTTTTGATAGTTCTTCAACAATATTTTGTGGATATTGAACTTTACCATTTAAAGTAACCATTGAGTTTATTTTATGATCATTAATAAGTAACACTCCTGTATCTTTCATATAATTGATAGAACGAGCAGCTTCCATAAGCTCGAATGATACTAAATAATCAACATGCCCTTTTTCAATAACTGGAGAATAGACTTTATCTCCAAATCTAATCTCTGAGGATACACTTCCACCTCGTTGGCTCATACCGTGGATTTCTGACATTTTTACATCATATTCAGCATTTATTAATGCTGTTACTAGGACTTTGGCAGCAAGAATAGTTCCTTGTCCACCAACTCCAACTAATTTTACATTTTTTATCATATCATCACTCCTTAGCAATAGCGTCAAACGGACAGATTTGTAAGCAAACATCACAACCAACACAAGTATTATTATCGATAATTACTTTCTTTGAATCTGAATTAAATATTAATGATGGACATCCACTTTTTAAACAAACTTTGCATCCAGTACATTTGTCTTCTAAAACGATATCCTTTGTTTGCCAAATGTTTTCATATATTTTGAAGTCTTCTTCTTTATATTTCTTTTTAAGTACACAAGGCCAGTCGGTAATTATTACTGCAGGTTCATTTAGTTCAAGAGCCCAGTTAATAGTTTCTTTTACTAGTTCTAAATCGTTTGGATTAATTTTCCTTATATGTTTAACTCCAATAGCACGACATATTCCTTCAATATCTCCAATTGCAGCACTATCTTTTTGTAAGGTGAATCCTGTACCTGGATTATCTTGCTGTCCTGTCATTCCAGTTGTTCTATTATCAAGAATAATATTTACCGTATTCCCACCGTTATAAACAGTATTAAGTAGTGAATTAATTCCGGTATGGAAGAAAGTACTATCACCCATAACAGCAAATAATTTTCTATCGTCATCCTCTTTTAGAGATTGAATTCTCTGTGCTCCATGAGCACTAGAATAAGAAGCACCCATACAAATTAACCAATCCATCATGTTATAAGGTTCTCCAACAGCTAAACTATAGCAACCAATATCTCCAGCTACAATAATTTTTTTACGTTTTTTCCCTAACTCATAGAAGAACCCGCGATGAGGACATCCACTACAAAAAGTTGGTGGTCTCCCTACAAATAGTTCAGGGTTAGTTTCGACACCTTCAACATTTTCACTAAGAATACATCGTTTAATTACATCTGGTGTCATTTCTCCTGTATAAGGAAACAAATCTTTACCAATTATATTTTTACAATGTTGTTTAGCAAAGTCTTCGATGTATGGATCATTTTCTTCAATAACATAAACAGTATCATATTTATCACAGAAATCAGTTATTAGTTTTGCTGGTAATGGATTAGTAAATCCTAATTTAAGATAATCTACTGTTTCTCCCAGTGCTTCCCACGCAAATTCATAACTCATTCCACTTGCAATAACTCCAATTTTAGAGCCATTGTTAACTGCGTAATTCCATTTTGATGTTTCCGTATATACTTTTAGTTTATTTAATCTCTCTTCAACTACATGTCTCAATCTTCTTCCTATAGCCGGGACAGCCACGTACTTTTCGAAATTCTTCTCATACTTTATTAAATCAACTTCTTGTCTTTCTCCAACTTCTACTAAGCTCTTTGAATGACAAACTCTAGTAGTTAATCTCATCATAACAAGACTATCAAATTCTTCACTTAGATTATAAGCATCTACAATCATATCTTTAGCTTCCTGGCTATTAGAAGGTTCCATCATAGGAATCTTAGCAAACTTAGCGTAATTGCGATTGTCTTGTTCATTTTGGCTTGAATGCATTCCAGGTTCATCAGCGCTTATTAAAACACTTCCTCCGTTTACACCTGTATAAGCAAATGTAAATAAAGGATCAGCAGCAACGTTAACTCCAACATGTTTCATTGTAGCTAAAGATCTTCCTCCAGCAATACTTGCTCCAATTACAGTCTCTAAGGCAACTTTCTCATTTGGAGCCCATTCAGCGATAATTTCCTTATATCTTCCAATGTTCTCTAATATTTCTGTACTTGGTGTTCCTGGGTAAGCACTAGCAAAGTGTACACCAGCTTCATAAGCACCTCGTGCAAGTGCTTCATTTCCTGTCATCATTTTTTTCATATTTTATCACTCCTAAAGTAAGCGGTTACTCACATTTTTTACATACACATTATAACAAAATATTTTTTCCCCCTCAATAGGTTAGAAGAACTTTCATGAAAACGCTAACACTTTACTGTGTTAAAGTACTAAAGTGTCAAAATAAAAAGGCCTAAACTAGGCCTTACATTTCTAATACTAATACATTCAATTCATTAGATACCTCTACAAATCTATCTATCAATATTTTACCATCTTCATACAAAATATCGAACATTTTAGGGTTACTTTTATAGAGTAAATCGTAGTCTAAAGTTTGCTTTCTAATCGTTGCAACACGGTGATGTCCTGCAACCACTATTTTTCCTTCAATTCGATGTAGTTTGATTTCTCTAGACCAAATAAAATCACGGCGACTAGAATTTGTTTTCCAATCTAATTTAGTTCCATCAATTCCACCATGTACAAAGATATAATCTCCAATTTCTAGAAAATAGGGGAACGATTCTAACCAAGATTGAAGATTGGGAAATCTTTCATTGATCAAAGTATGAATTTCATCTAAATTATCATTATCTGGTTCCAGTCCAGACAACTGAAGCAGAGTTTTCCCAAAACCATTAAACTTAATGTTAAAATGCACTCTTTCTTTTTGTCCTTCTAAAAAGTCAAGTAGGAAGGAATCGTGGTTACCCAAAATAATAGTTGCTTTGTCATTTTGATTCAGTTCATAGAGGTACTCTAACACTTCAACAGCAAAATCACCACGATCAAATAAATCTCCTAGTACTAGAAGATGATGTTCAGGGTTATTTGAATCGAATTTTTTTTCAGTTAGAGCGTTTATCATCGATAAATAGTGAGAATGGATATCACTAATCACAAAGTACTTCTTTTTATTAATGGGTATCACACCCTTTCATCTTAATTATATCACAAAAAAAGCACTCCATAAGAGTGCTAAACTTTAATTCTTGATATTGAAGTATATCCTTCAATATATGCCCATGTATCTGTTCCTTCTTTAAGTTCCTTATTTTCAATAAAAGATCTATTTGGTTTAAATTTATTCCCAACTACTTCTGGTGAATAAGTAAATTTAAAATAGTCTAAATCTGTTAAATAGATACCTTTAGATTCTCCAAATGTATCTCTTGGGAAATTAATATTGAGAGTATACTCTTTAGAATATAGGTTGTTTTCAAGAACATATTGTAATGTTTTTTCTAGTTCTTTCTCCAATATTGTATTTCCTCTTCTATCTGCTGATAATGCAATAGTGTTAGACCCAAAATACTGAGCTTGTAAACAAGCCCCAACAGTTCCAGAATATCTTGTATCTATCCCGATATTGTATCCAGCATTTGTACCTGAGATTGTAATGTCCGGTCTTAAGTTCAACCCTCCAAATGCAAAGTTAACGCAATCTACGGGTGTACCTTCAATTTTATAATTGAACTCATCTACCTTTTCAAAATTGAATCCGCCAATTGTTAAACTCATACTTTTGGCTGATTGCTCTTTTGAAGGAGCAATTGTATAAACAGTACCATATTTCTCCAGTACTTCCCTAGTATATTGTAATTTGGGTGAATTATACCCATCATCATTAGTTAATAAAAATATCATCAAAACACATCCTTTATATCTAGTTTACTAAAATATTGTATCATATTGGTCTAGATTTGTATTTATATTTGTTTTATTATATAATTATTTCTAATAGGGAGGTAAATATGGAGAGGATAAACAAGGCATTTTTAAAAGCTAAAAGAAACAACCTTATACCCGTATTGATAATGCTTGGAGTGATTTATATTTTGTACTTCTCAATCATAGAGTACACATTAACTGGTATAATAATTTGTTCTGTTGGATTAGTTTTAGTTCTTTTTATAATAACAATGAACATAATGTATAATTTCAAATTATTAAGTCTTAGAAAACAAATACCAAGTGAACCTGAAAAAGTTCATGGGAAATTAGTAGAGTTGTTAAGCAAAATTGACAAGAGTAATGCCAGATATGCTAGTAATGCAAAAAGCGGTAGTGTTATGCGCGGGGGCTTAGGTACTACAGTAAGAATTAAAAAAGAAGAGAACATGTTAAAAAGAAATAAGGTAGCTGGAATAATTTACGAACTAAATCTATATATTAAAAACAACATCAAATAATGATGTTGTTTTTTTGATTCAAGAAACATTCTATTGTATTTTCTAAAAGTGATGTTATTGTCATTGGACCTACACCACCTGGTGCTTTAGATATGTATGCGACATGATTAAGAAGATTATCAAAATCGAAATCACCACATAACTTACCATCAACTCTAGATAATCCTACATCTATACATACTGCACCTTTTTTTACCATTTCTTTAGTAACAAACTTAGCTATACCTACGGCAGATACTAAAATATCTGCTTGTTTTGTTATTGCTGCTAAATCCTCTGTATGTCTATGTGTAATTGATACACTAGCATTTTCCTTTAATAATAACTGGGCTATAGGTTTACCTACAAGGTTACTTCTTCCTATTACAACTGCGTGCTTCCCAGCAATAGGTATGTTTTTGCTCTTCAACATAGTAATAATCCCTTTAGGGGTACATGGTAATATCGAATATCTCAATGTATGACACCTTGATATATTTGTTGGTGTTAATCCATCAACATCTTTACTTACTTCTAGGAAATCGATTACTGTATCTTGGCTGATATGTTTTGGTAAAGGTAGTTGTACTAAAATACCGTGAACATTATCATCCTTGTTTAAAGATTCTAGTTCCTTAAGTAAGTCATTCTCAGATATTGTGCTTTCTAGTTTAATAAGTGTGGATCTTATTCCTACTTCTTTACACGCTCTTTCTTTCGCTTTGACATAGCTTTTTGATGCAGGATCTTCACCAATTAGTACTACAACTAAATGAGGTACTTCAATATACTCGTTCTTTATACTTTTTATCTGTATTCTTAATTCTTCCCTTATACTCCTAGAGAGTTCTCTACCATCAATAATCATTTATTCCCACTCAATAGTTCCAGGAGGTTTTGAAGTAATATCATATACCACTCGATTTATTCCTTTAACTTCATTAATAATTCTTGAGGCTACCTTATCTAAGAAATCAAAAGATAATCTGCTAAAAGTAGCTGTCATAAAATCTATAGTATCAGCGCTTCTAACAGCAGCTACATACTCATATGTTCTTTTATCTCCCATTACTCCAACGGTCTTAACAGGCAGTAAAACAACAAATGCTTGCGATACTAAATCATATAGATTCTCATTATAAAGTTCTTCAATAAAGATATCATCAGCTTCTTGAAGAATTTTAACTTTTTCTACTGATACATCGCCTAAAATTCTAATTCCAAGACCTGGTCCTGGAAAAGGATGTCTCATAATCATATGTTTAGGAATACCTAGTTTTAGTCCTACTTTTCTTACCTCATCTTTGAATAGTTCGCGAAGTGGTTCTAATAACTCAAAATCTAATTCATCAGGTAATCCACCAACATTGTGATGAGATTTAATAGTTTCACTTGGACCATTAATACTTACGGATTCAATAACATCTGGATAAATTGTTCCTTGAGCTAAGAATTTAGCATCCTTGTGTTTTTCTTTAAATGATTCAAATACTTTTATGAATTCATTTCCAATAATTTTACGTTTTTGTTCTGGGTCTTTAACTCCTTTTAAACTAGTTAAAAACTCAACACCAGCATTAGCTCTGTTAACGTTAATATGGAAGTTATTGGCGTATAACTCCATAACTTTATCTCCTTCATCTTTACGAAGAAGTCCCGTATCTACAAATACACAAGTTAGTTGATCACCAATTGCTTTATGAATAAGCATTGCAGCTACACTGCTATCAACACCACCACTTAATGCAAGAATTACTTGATTATCACCGACTCTATCTTTAATACCCTTAATTGTATTATCAATATAATCTTCTAAGTTCCAAGAAGGTTTTGCTTTGCAAATATCAACAACAAAGTTCTCAATAATCTGCTTTCCAAATTCTGTATGAGTAACTTCTGGATGAAACTGGAGATTATATAAGTCTAATTCTTTGTGTTTTGCGATAGCAACACAAGAAGGAGTTGTTCCTAGTAACTCAAATTCTTTGGATAGTTCATCAACATGATCACCATGGCTCATCCAAACAGTTGATGATTCAGGTAGATTTTTAGTTAATGGAGAATCCTTTTTAATTGTAAGAGTACTTTTTCCGTATTCTCTTTTTTCTGCAGGAGAGATTTTACCTTCAAATAGATACTGTGTGATTTGCATACCATAACATATTCCTAAGATAGGTATTCCTAACTTATATATATCTTTTGTAATATGTGGAGCAAATTCATCATAAACACTATTTGGTCCTCCTGAAAGAATAATTCCTTTAATATCTTTTGTACTAAGTTTTTCTAACTCAATATTAAAAGGGACTATTTCAGAGAACACTCCAAGTTCTCTAACTCTTCTAGCAATTAGTTGATTATACTGTGAACCAAAATCTAAAACTATTATTTTTTCCATATCATTACCTCTATAAAGATTTCTTTCCTATATCATTTCTGAATATTAAATTATCACACTTAATTTTACTTACATTGCAGTAAGCATTCGTTTTTGCTTTCTTAAGGGTGTTGGCATGACCTGTAACAAGCAGTACACGTCCACCATTGGTCTTAATTAAGCCGTTAACCTCTTTTGTTCCCATATGGAAGACTATGTCCTCCGTGGTATCTAAACCTTCTATTTGATACCCTTTAGAGTAAAATCCAGGGTAACCTTTAGACGCTAAAACTACTCCAACATAATAGTCATCAGACCATCTTATCATTACAGGTTTTTCATTTAGCATTCCACGAATTATGTCTAAAATATCTGTTTCTAACTTGGGTAATATCACTTCGGTTTCCGGATCTCCAAATCGAGCATTAAACTCAATAACTTTTGGACCTGAATTTGTAAGCATTAACCCACCATACAAAAACCCAGTAAATGGATTACCATCATCTAACATTGCTTTTACTGTTGGTATCATGATTTTATTCATAGCTTCATTTATAATTTCTTTAGAAATAATTGGTACCGATGAATAGACTCCCATACCCCCAGTGTTAGGACCTTTATCATTATCAAGTAATCTTTTATGGTCCTGAGCTATCGGCATTGGGATGACTATATTATTATTTACAAAACACATTAATGAAAACTCAGGTCCTTCTAAGTACTCTTCAATAATAACCTTAGAGTCTCCATACTTTTTATCTTGTAGCATCAATTTTAGTGCATCTAACGCATCTTTCTCGTTCATTGCAACAACTACACCCTTACCACCAGCAAGACCATCATACTTAATTACTGTGGGAATATTGTTATTTAAGATATAGTCTCTTGCGTTTTCATAATCATCAAAAACTTCATAATTAGCTGTAGGAATATTATATTGCTTCATTAAGGCCTTAGCATACTCTTTTGAAGATTCAATTTGTGTAGCTTTTTTAGTTGGACCAAACACGCTAACATCTGTTCCTTTAAAAACATCTGTAATCCCATTTTCTAAATATACTTCACTTCCAGGAATAATTAAATCAATATTTTTCTTATTTACAAAGTTTTTGATTGCTTCGTTATCCATAGGATCTAAATCTACACATTCAGCAATTGTTTTTATTCCTGGATTACCAGGAATTGCATACAAGTTTCTCAATCTTTTAGATTTGTTAATTGAGTAGCACAGTGCATGTTCACGACCACCACTACCTAAAACTAAAACATTCATAATTCACCTCTTAGTGTTTAAAGTGTCTATTACTAGTGAATACCATTTTAATACCTAGTTCATTACAAGCTTTAATAGAATCTTTATCCCTTATACTTCCCCCAGGTTGAATTATTTTTGTAACACCATATTCATGAGCTAATCTAACAACATCATCAAATGGGAAGAAGGCATCACTAGCTAATGATAAATCTTCCTTATGTCCATATTTTTTTGCCCATTCTAATGCTATTTCTGCAGCTCCAACACGGTTCATTTGTCCTGCCCCAATACCAACTGTTTGTGTCCCCTTTGTAACTACTATAGCATTCGATTTCACATGTTTAGCTACTTTCCATGCAAAATGCAATTCATTGATTTCTTGTTCTGTAACTTCCTGATTAGTGACGTTCTTAAGTTCGTTTTTATCTACTATATAATTATCTAAGTTTTGGAATAGTACTCCACCGTTAACAGTAACAGTTTGATTTACATCTGTATTTGCTGAACTTGTATCAAGTACTAAAACACGAAGATTTTTCTTTTTCTTTAATTCTAATAGTGCATCTAGTTCATAACTTGGTGCGATTATTATTTCAAGGAATATCTTATTCATTTCCTTAGCAACTTCAAGTGTTACTTCCTTATTTAGAGCAATGATTCCTCCGAAAATAGAAACAGGATCACTAAGATAGGCTTTTTGGAAAGCCTCTATAATATTGCTAGCTGTACCAACTCCGCATGGATTCATATGTTTTAATGCTACAACAGTAGGCTTTGTAAATTCTTTAAGAATATTGATTGCAGAATTTGCATCTTGAATATTGTTATAAGATAATGGTTTACCGTTCAATGTTTCACAATTTAATAAAGAATATGGATTTTCACTACTTCTGTATAAAGAAGCCTTCTGATGAGGATTTTCTCCATATCTAAGTGATTGGTGAAAATCATAAGTAAGTGTAACTGATTCAGGATTCTCAATGTCTAATTCTTTTGTTAGGTAGTTAGCAATATAAGAATCATATTGTGCTGTCTTTCTAAAGACTTTGGCGCTTAGATGCTTTTTAGTCTCTAATGATGTATCTCCTAAATCTTTCATTTCCTCAATTATTTTATCATAATCATTAATGTCGGTAACTACTGTAACAAATTGATAATTCTTTGCAGCACTTCTTAACATTGAAGGTCCACCAATATCAATTTGTTCTATTGCTTCATCAAATGTAGTTCCTTCTTTTGCTATTGTTTGTTTGAAAGGATATAAATTAACACATACCAAATCAATATACTCTATATTGTTTTCTTTAACTTCTTTTATATGTAACTCATCATTTCTTAAAGACAAAAGACCACCGTGTACTTTCGGGTGAAGAGTTTTTACTCTTCCATTCAATATTTCAGGGAAACCTGTGATTTCATCAATAGAGATTGTTTTTACCCCATTCTCCTCTAATACTCTTCTTGTCCCACCTGTAGAGATTATCTCAAAGTCTAGTGATTGCAACTCTTTAGCAAATTCTACGATATTTGTTTTGTCACTTACACTTATTAAAGCTCTTTTCATGATAAATCCTCCAATACTCTTTTTATTGTTGCTGGGTATAATTTATGTTCTATTTTATGAATTTCAATTTCAATTTCTTCTCTTTTATGTAGATTTGAAATATCTAATTCTTCTTGTGCTATAATCTCCCCTGTGTCCATTCCTTCATCGACATAATGAACCGTCACACCAGTAACACTAACTTGTGCTTCCATGGCTTGTCCAACAGCATCTATACCTTTAAAGGAAGGTAATAAAGAGGGGTGAATATTTATAATTCTTTTTGGATATTTTTCTAATATAGTCTTTCCTATTATTCTCATGTATCCAGCAAGAACAATAAGTTCAACGTTATTTTTTCTGAGTTCTTTAAGTATTTGTAATTCGTATGCTTCTTTTGATTCAAAAGCTTTAGCTCTAAATGCAAAACAATTTATTCCCATTTTTTTAGCATTCTCTAATGCTTTTGATTTTGATCTATCAGAAACTAAAAGAGTAATCTTAGTATTAATTTCATTATTTAGTATCGCTTGATGGATGGCTAGGAAATTAGATCCTGTCCCAGAAGCGAAAACCGCGATATTTTTCATTAAATTATTTCAACACCTTTTTTAGATGTTACCTCCCCAATTACTACAGGGTTATAATCATGTTTACTTAATATATCCATTGCAATTTCTTTGTTCTTTTCTTTTAGAATTAGTATCATTCCAACTCCCATATTGAAGATGTTATACATCTCACTATGTTCAATTTCTCCAAGTCGTTCTAAAAGTTCAAAGATTGGTAATCTAGGTATTTTGCTTTCTGTAATTTTGACACCTAAATGATCTGGTAGTGCTCGAGGAATATTCTCAATAAATCCTCCACCAGTGATGTGAGCAATACTTGAAATTTCGGTATTTTTTATTACATCTAGTACACCTTTTACATATATTCTAGTAGGTTTGAGTAATTCCTCTTGAAGAGTGCATCCTAGCTCTTTAATAGATTGAGTTAAGTTGTAGTTATGATCCTTAAAGAAGATTTTTCTTACAAGTGAATATCCATTTGAATGGATCCCTGATGAAGGTAAACCAATTATGATATCACCCTCTGAAACATTTTCTTTGTCAATCATGTTATCCTTATCTACCACGCCTGTAGTATATCCAGCTAGATCATAATGGTTACCATGGTACATGTCAGGCATTTCAGCAGTTTCTCCACCTATTAAAGCAGAACCACTAATAATACAACCTTCACTTATACCTTTTACAATTTCCTCTATTACTTCTGGATTATTCTTCCCTACAGCGATATAATCCAAGAAGAATAATGGTTGTGCTCCAACAGCTAAAACATCATTAACACACATCGCCACTAAATCAATTCCTATTGTATTATGAATATTTGCCTCTTGAGCTATTAATAATTTTGTCCCTACTCCATCAGTACCAGAAACAAGGATAGGCTTTTTTATTTGATACTTCGATAAATCGAATAATCCTCCAAAATTACCGATACTAGACATTGAACCAAAATTATTTGTTCTTGAGATATGTTTTTTAATTCTTTCAACTGATTCATATCCCTTTTCTAAACTTACTCCTGATTCTTCATATTTATTTGACATGATTTCCTCCTAGAATTTACCATCTTTATTAGCATCTTTAAGATCTTGGTAAATGTATGTTGGATATTTACCAGTAAAACATGACAAACACATTTTGGTACGATTACAGGATTTCAATACCCCTTCAGGGCTCAAAAAACTTAATGTGTCTGCATTTATCATTTCTCTTACTTCTTCAACTGTATGTCTAGCACAAATCAACTCTTCATAAGTTGATGTATCAACACCATAAAAACATGGATTTGTAATAGGTGGTGATGCAATGCGCATATGAACTTCAGTAGCACCACAATCTCTCAATAAATCTATAATTCTTTTTGATGTGGTTCCTCTTACGATTGAATCATCAATTAAGCAAACTCTTTTCCCTTCAACAATTGATCTAACGGGTGATAATTTCATTTTTACACCCTTCTCACGCATAGCTTGAGAAGGTTGAATGAAAGTTCTACCTACATATTTATTCTTTACTAATCCCATTTCTAAAGGAATATTCATCTCTTCAGAAAATCCTAATGCAGCTGATGTTGAACTATCTGGTACAAATACAATAACATCTGCATCTACCGGTGATTGTCTTGCTAAGATTCTCCCAGCTTCTTTTCGTGAAGTATGAACATTTATACCTTCAATGTCAGAATCTGGTCTTGAGAAATATATGTATTCCATTGCACACATATTTGGATATGTTTTTTTAGCGTAAGAATCCGAAGTAACTTCGCCGTTAATATTGATGATTAGGATTTCACCGGGATTAATATCTCTGATGAACTCAGCTCCGACAATTTCAAAAGCACAAGTTTCACTAGATACAACATAACCACCATTTAATCTACCTAAAGATAAAGGTCTTAATGAATTCTTATCTCTCATTATATATAACTTGTCTCTTGATAATGCAAGAAAAGCAAATGCTCCTTCTAATCTATTTAGAGCACTTTTGATGGCTTCTCTACGATTAGTTTGAGTATCTTTCTTTATCAGATGAGCAAAAATTTCTGTGTCTGAAGTTGATTGAAATATACTTCCTTGAATCTCAAGGAATCTGCGTAATTCTTTTGAGTTTACAACATTTCCATTGTGACACAACCCAAAATCACCAGTGTGATGTCTAAAAAGAAATGGTTGTACATTTTCTATTCCTCCACCGCCACTAGTAGAATACCTTACATGACCTATTGCAGTATCACCTTGAAGTGTAGAAAGGTTTGATTCATTAAAGATGTCAGAAACCAATCCTTCTCCTTTTAAGCTATAAAACTCTTTATGATCAGTTGTTACGATTCCACAACCCTCTTGCCCTCTATGCTGTAAAGCATGAAGTCCGTAGTACATTACCTCTGAAGCATTTTTTACATTTATTACTCCAAAAACTCCACACTCTTCATTCATTTTATCTTCATATAAATAATCTATTTCACCCACAAGAATCAGTCCTTTAGTTTATTCTATTTAATATTTCGATATATGCTTCTTCTATGCTTCCTAAGTCTCTTCTAAATCTATCTTTGTCTAATTTTTCTAGAGTTTTCTTATCCCATAAACGGCTAGTATCGGGAGATATTTCATCTGCTAGAAGAATTTCTCCATTATTATTTTTTCCAAATTCAATTTTGAAATCTACGAGAATAATTCCTTCTTTGTCAAAGATATCTTTAAGAATTTCATTAATTTCATTAGTTAATGAATACATACGATGTAATTCTTCATACGTACATAATTCTAGTGCCACTGCGTGATGATCATTAATCAGTGGATCTCCTAGTTCGTCTTTTTTATAGCATATTTCAAATATTGTATTATCTGGTTTTGTTCCTTCTTTAATTCTTAATCGTTTCGACATGCTCCCAGCAATATAATTCCTAACGATAAATTCTAGAGGAACAATATCTACTTTCTGACATAACTGTGAACGATCATCAATTCTTTTTATGAAATGATTTGGAATTCCTTTTTCTGATAATTTAGTAAATAAAATTTCTGTAATTTTGTTGTTTAAGATTCCCTTGTTTGAGATTGATGCTTTTTTCACTCCATTGAATGCTGTAGCATCATCCTTGTAATAAATAATAACCTCATTTGGGTTTTCGGTTTTATATACCTTCTTAGCTTTCCCCTCATACAATAAATTTTCCATTATTTACTTCCTCCTAATTTGAAATAGTTAACGCCATTCTTAAATATATTTTGATTTTTATTTCCGTAGATATTCTTAAATAAATCTTTTTGATACCTTTCAGAGTGTCCCATTTTACCTAATATTAAACCGTCACTTGAGACTATTCCTTCTATTGAGAAGGAAGAACCATTAGGGTTATATTGTGCATTATATGTTGGCTTATTTGATTCATCTACATATTGAAAAGCAATTTGATTATTACTCAATAGTTCATTATAGATAGTCTCATTCACAATAAACTGTCCTTCACCATGCGACATTGCGATAGTATGATTTTCATTTAATTCAAAACTTGATAGCCAAGGTGAATTAACACATGACACTTTGGTATCTACAAATTTTGATATATGTCTATTTATTGAGTTCTTAAATAATGTTGGTGAGTTATCTTCTGTTACTCTTATTTCTCCATAAGGTAACAGCCCTGATTTAATTAAAGCTTGAAATCCATTACAGATACCTAATATTAAATGTTTCTTTTCTAAGAAACGTTTAAGAGCATTTCTTATTTTCTTATTTCTAAGTACACTAGCAATAAATTTACCAGATCCATCAGGTTCATCTCCACTACTAAATCCACCACTTAGCATCAAAATATGTGAGTTGTCAATTTCATTTACTAGTAGATCTATTGATTTTTGGATTTCATATTCATTTTGATTGTTAAAAACTATTATATTTACTTCTGCACCTTCATTAACAAATGCTGCTTCACAGTCATATTCACAGTTTGTCCCTGGGAATACTGGAATTACAACTTTTACAGAATCTGACTTTTTAACATTATATTTGCTAACTTTTGAAATTATATTAACTTTTTCAAGAGTTCTTGAGTCCTCATGGAGAATTGGAAATACTTCATTATATCTCTGTTGATTAGCTTGAAGAGCTTCATCAATTGTAAGATTTATGTCATTAATTCTAATTAGCTCTTCAGCTGTGGTTTCCCCTATATAAACTGCATTCTTATTACTTAACTTCTGCTTAGTTTCAACTAAAATTGCTCCATATCGATAATTTTTCAATGATAGATTAGTCGAAACATTTACACCAATTTTGTTTCCAAATGATGATTTAACAAGCGCTTCTAAAATACCACCATGTGTTAATGCATAGGCACTAACAATATTCTTAGATTCAATATTTTCCTCTATGAATGTGAAGTTATTTTTCATCTCTTCTACAATTGGTAACTTATTAATATCTAATATTGTATCGAATAGATAAATATAATTATTTGGTTCTTTAAATTCTGGTGAAATGATATTAGTTACTTTTTCTGTAGTAACAGCAAAAGAAACTAATGTTGGCGGCACTGTTAAATCATGATATGTCCCACTCATAGAATCTTTACCTCCAATAGCAGCTAAGTTAAATTCCGCTAAAGTTTGATAAGCTCCTAGTAGCGCACTAAATGGTTTTCCCCATAATTTAGGATCTTTATTTACTCTTTCGAAGTATTCTTGAAATGTGAATCTAATCTTGTTGTGTTTCCCACCTGAGGCAACAATCTTAGACATTGATTCTATAACAGCATATGTACTTCCGTGGTAAGGACTTACTTCTGATATATAAGGATTGAAACCATATGTCATAACGCTAACTGTATTAGTAGTTTTATTCTTTACAGGAATTTTTTGAACACTAGCTTGTGTTTTAGTTAGTCGATATTTCCCACCAAAAGGCGCTAGCACTGTAGTTCTACCTATTGTTGAGTCAAACATTTCAACCAAGCCTTGTTTTGATGAAACATTTTTATCTTTAAGAAGTGAAATAGCTTCTTCTTTTGTGTTAATATCCTGATTCTGAAGAAAATTGCTTGGTAAATCATAATCTACATGGATTGTGACATTTTGTCTTACTCCAGATGAATCAATAAATTCTCTAGACATATTACAAATGACTTTACCTCTCCATTTCATTACTAGTCTTTTTTCTTTAGTTATAACAGCAACTTCTGTAACCTCAATATTTTCAGTACTACAGAAAGTCATAAATGTTTCTACATCTTTTTCTTCTACCACTACAGCCATACGTTCTTGTGATTCACTTATAGCTAATTCTGTACCGTTAATACCTTTATACTTAGTAGGTACTTTGTCTAAATCAATTAGTAATCCATCAGCTAGTTCACCAATCGCAACACTAATTCCACCAGCACCAAAATCATTTGATTTCTTAATTAGCTTTGTAACATTGGGATTACGGAATAGTCTTTGGATTTTTCTTTCTTCTGGAGCGTTACCTTTTTGAACTTCTGCACTAGATACATTTAATGATTCTACAGTATGTTCTTTTGAAGAACCTGTTGCTCCACCAATACCATCTCTACCAGTTCGTCCACCTAGTAAGAGTACAATATCACCTGGTTCAGGTGTTTCTCTTCTTACGTATTCGGCTTTAACTGCTCCAATAACAGCTCCAATTTCCATTCTCTTTGCTTTATAACCTTTATGATAAACTTCATCTACGAAAGTGGTCGCAAGCCCTATTTGATTTCCATAAGAAGAATACCCATGTGCTGCTTCCTTTGAAATAGTGCTTTGGGGAAGCTTACCTGGAATTGTTTTATTAATATTCTCAGTAATATCTGCTGCTCCTGTTACTCTCATTGCAGAATATACATAACTTCTACCACTAAGAGGATCTCTAATTGCTCCACCAATACAAGTTGATGCACCACCAAATGGCTCAATTTCAGTAGGATGATTATGAGTTTCATTTTTGAACATGAGCAACCATTTTTCATCTACTCCATCAACATCAACATCTATAAAAATACTTGCAGCGTTAATTTCTTCACTAATTTCCAAATCATCTAAATTATTTCTACTTCTTTCAATTCTCGCATTGATTGTTGCTAAATCCATTAAAGTAATTGGCTTATTGGTTCTTCCTAACGTTTTTCTATTCTCTAAATATAAATTGAATGAAGCTTCAATTTTTTTACTTAGATTATCTGTACCAAATTTAGTTTCTATTATTTCAGTCTCAAATGTTGTGTGACGGCAATGATCACTCCAATAAGTATCAAGGACTTTAAGTTCTGTTTCAAAAGGATTTCTATTTTCTTCTGTTTTAAAATACTTTTGAATAAATTTCAAATCTTCAAAAGACATAGCAAGTGACATATCTTTATATAAGGCAAATAATTCCTTCTCGTCTTTATCGATAAATAATGACATAACCTTTACATTCTCAGGTTTGTTATAAACAGGAATGTCGAGTGCACTTAAATCTTTCACTCTAGATTCAACCTCATTTATCATAAAGTGTTTTATTTTTCCAATACCCTCATTGCTAATCTCTTCATTAAAAGTTATTACAATCCCACTTGTAACTATAGGATTAGAACTAGGGCTTAAAAGTTTAATACACTGAGTTGCAGAATCAGCTCTCTGGTCAAATTGTCCTGGTATCGATTCAAGAGAAACAATATTTTTAGATTTTGGTAGTTCATAAAATACTATATCCCGATTTTTCTCATGTAACACTTCATTTAATGTTTGCTCAAAAACAACACTATCAAGATTAAAAACATCATATACATTAAAAAACCTTAATGATAATAGATTAATATCAAAGTTGTGCTTCAAATCTTTGAATAATTCCTGTCTTTCAAGATCAAAACCTTGTTTTCTTTCAATAAAAACTCGTTTATTCATAATTACTCCTTGATGACGTTATTTTTAATACTTTGAGCTTCGCTAATTGTACTCGATACAATAGTAATGTGTCCCATTTTTCTATCATTCTTTCTTTCTGTTTTATTGTAGTCATGATAATGAACTGAACTATCACTTATATCTTCAATAAAGCCATTATCTTGCCCTAATACATTTATCATTATTGTTGGATTTATTAGATGCGATTTCATCACTTTTTGATTAGTTATTGCGAGTATATGATTTTCAAATTGAGAAACACTACATCCCTCTATCGAGTAATGTCCTGAGTTATGTGGGCGAGGCGCAAACTCGTTAAAAATCACTTGATTACCTTTTACAAAATATTCTACAGCTAAAGTACCAACATAATCTAAATCTTCTATAATTCTTGTAGTGTACTCCTTTGCTTTTGATACTATCAAACTATCGATATCATCAAATACAGTTGAAGTAAACAATATACCATTTCTATGTTTGTTTACAGGGATAGGTATAAATGATACATTACCAAAGCTATCTCTTGAAGCTACAACACTTATTTCATAATCAAACTCAACTAACTCCTCAATAATATACTCTATATTACTATCAAATAACATTTGGTCAACATCTTCTTTTTTAGATATCTTCCACTGTCCTTTTCCATCATATCCTCCCGTTGTTGTCTTTATAATTGAAGGATAAAATAGTAACTGTTTATCATATTTGAGAAACTTTGCAGTAGGTATGTTTAAATCTCTTGCAAAAGCTTTTTCAGTTAATCTATTTCTTGAGTAGAACAGTGCTGCTCTTTTTTGTGGTATTTTGTCTTCATATTGTGACACTAAATCCATATCAACATTTTCAAATTCATAAGTTATAACATCACATTTTTCTTCAAACTCTTTAAATAGTTCTTTGTTATTGTATTGTCCAACAATCATTTCATCCGCAACATGACTAAGTGGACAGCACTCATTGGGATCAAGTCCAACAATTATATGGTTATACTTTTTTGCAGCTTCAGCCATCATTAAGCCTAATTGTCCGCCACCAATAATTCCAATTCTCATTAGATTACCAGTTTTCTATCAGACATTACTGTGTCAGTTTGATTTTTCCTATACTCTTCTAATTTTTCTTTTATTATTTCATCAGAGATTGCTAGAATTGCCAATGCATATAATGCAGCATTCTTAGCTCCATTAATCGCCATTGTCCCAACTGGAACACCAGGAGGCATTTGCACAATACTTAGCATTGAATCGACTCCACTTAATTTCGAAGTTTTAATTGGAACCCCTATTACAGGAAGACTAGTTAATGAAGCAATCATTCCTGGTAAATGTGCCGAGCCACCAGCTCCAGCGATTATTACTTTTCTTCCCACAGATGAAGCATTCTTAGCAAAATCAAATAGATGCTCTGGTGTTCTATGTGCACTTACCACATCTCTTGAATAAGGAACATCTAGTTCTTCTAATAGTAAACATGCTTCTTTCATTACTGGCCAATCACTTTTCGAACCCATTACAATCATAATTTTATTCATAATTTCCTCCATTAAATATAAAATGAGATTTTTCACAAAGAAAAATCTCATTATTTATAATGATATTTTCTTTGCGTAGTCCTAGATTTACGGTCTAGGGTAGAGACTTGCTTACCTTATTAAAGCTGTTATACGCAAAATTCTATTTTGAATAATTTGGTGCTTCTTTTGTAATATGGACATCATGTGGATGAGATTCAAGTAAACCTGCTCCAGTAATCTTTACAAATTGTCCATTTTTAATCAGATCAGCTATTGTTTTTGTACCACAATAACCCATACCTGATCTTACTCCACCGCATAATTGATATACAGTATCTGCTAATTCTCCTTTATATGGTACTCTTCCCTCTATTCCTTCAGGGACAAGTTTTTTTGCTTCCCCATTTCCTTTTTGGAAATATCTATCACTTGATCCTCTTTTCATTGCTGCAAGAGAACCCATTCCTACATATGTTTTAAATCTTCTGCCCTGGAAGATTAATTCTTCTCCAGGTGATTCTTTTGTACCTGCTAATAAAGAACCTAACATCACAGTATTTGCTCCGGCTGCAATTGCCTTAACAATATCACCGCTATATTTTATTCCACCATCTGCTATTACACAAATGCCCAGCTCTTTTGTATATGAGTAAACATCATTAACAGCTGTAACTTGTGGAACTCCAACTCCTGCAACAACTCTCGTTGTACATATTGAACCTGGACCTACGCCAACTTTTATAGCATTCGCTCCAGCTTCAACTAATGCTTGAGCAGCTTCTTTTGTAACAACATTTCCTGCAACTATATCAAGTTCTGGATATTTCTTTCTAATATCTTTAACTGTATTAATAACTCCAGCTGAATGGCCATGTGCACTATCTACTGTTATTATATCAACACCAGCTTTTACCAACGCATCAACTCTGTTAGCAGTCTCCAGACCTACACCAACAGCGGCTCCACATCTCAAGCGTCCTTTATCATCTTTACAAGCATTAGGATAGTTAATAACGTTATCTATATCTTTTATCGTGATCAATCCTTTTAATTTGTATTCATCATCTACGATTGGCAACTTCTCAATTCTATTATCTAATAGAATCATTTTAGCAGTTTCTAAATCTGTTCCTACTGGCGCAGTAACCAACTTATCTTTCGTCATAATTTGATGAACAGGTGTATCATCTAATACTCTATATTTTAAATCCCTGTTTGTTATGATTCCAACTAATACATTATCCTCTTTTACTACAGGAAGCCCTGATATCTTATATTTTGACAATATATCTTCAGCTTGTCTAAGAGTGTTATCCATATTTAGCGTTATTGGATTCAAAATCATTCCCGACTCACTTCTTTTTACATAATCTACTTGTTTAGCTTGTTCCTCAATAGACATATTTTTATGAATAAATCCTAATCCGCCTTGTCTAGCAAGCGCAATAGCTAATCTAGCTTCAGTAACTGTATCCATTGCTGCTGATACAATAGGAATATTTAATTGAATATTCTTTGTAAGATTTGTTTTCAATTCAACTTTATTTGGTAAAACTACCGAAGATTGGGGTATTAATAATACATCATCAAATGTTAATCCTTCTTGAACTAGTTTACCATTTAGATTCGACATAATGATTCCTCCTTAAAATATAAAAAATGGGTTTCTTGGCATATCTAGGACATGCGCAAAAGAAACCCATTTGGTTTTTTTGGTTTGCACGTAGTCCTAAATTTACGGTTTAGGGTAGAGACTCGCTTTCCTTATCAAAGCTGTTATACGTAATTTGATGATTTATTATAACAAATGAAATTTAATTAATCAATTAATTTTTTTACTATTTTTTTCTATTAATGAAAAGCAAAATTCCAAGCAAAATCAATCCATAAACTGCAGGTATCACAAATACTAATATATTAAATATATTGTTACCTGTAGTAATCGCTAACCCTGGAAACATTAATAGTGCAAACAGAGGTAATGCCATAGATATTGCAGTACCACTACCGACAACCATTTCTTCAGCTACTGGTGATTCAAAATCCTGATCAATTCCTTTTAGAAGTGCTAGTCCTGTAGAAGCTGTCCCTGTTAGCATACCAAACATACCAACAAAGTAATGAGTTTCAAATTTACCACTATATATTTTCTTAGAAATCCATTTAACAAATAGGAATGTACTAATAGTACCAAACACTACTAAAGCTAATACGAATAGATAATATGTTTCGATTGCTGTATTAGTTATTGTAAGTACAGAACCAATAATCATAAAGTTAAATGCAATACTACTTACATTTGAAAGAATATAGTTGTTTGTTAAGAATTTAATATTTCTCCCGCGTTTTTCATATGAAGATAAAACTCTTCTATAAATTAACGCATATATAATACCGATTAAGAAGTTAAATCCATGGAATACTCCTGCGAAAGTTACACCTAAATCTCCTAATAATGGAAATACTAGATTTTCTAGGAAAGCGAGAGTTAAATATACCAGACCATAAATTACAAATATTATTACAATTTGCATAGTAAGAGCATCAAACACTCTTATTTCTTTAATTGTTTCAACTTCGAATGTTTCTTTTATTAATGATTCTTCTCTATGGATTTTATTAGCACTTAATTTGTGTTTTCTTGCCAGGTAGTTAAGTGCAATTACACCTACAACTCCACCAACTAAGAATCCCATAGAAGCTATTGAAGCACCTAAAGCACCACCATGTGCTAATTGCCCAACACCATCCATAAATGCTCTACCTTGTCCGGTAGCTAATCCTGGACCTTGCCCGAATCCTAGTGGTAGCAGTAAACCAGCACCTAGGAAAATATCTCTAAATAATACAACAACAATTGTTACACCAATAAGTGCCTGTAGTAAGTAAGTAATAACTATAACCATTCCGGTAGACCAAACTTTCTTATCGGTTTGATTTTCACTTCTTCTCAATGTCAACGCTATAAATCCTATAGCTAATGCATGATATACCGATTCAAAAATAAGTGGATTCCTTTCGGTCTCATCGTCTATTACCAATATCACTTCATCAATTTCATCATATACTTCAAAATCGATTGTCACACCCATTTTCGATGCTTCAAGCGCTGATAAGACTAGAACGTTCTCAAAGTCTTGATCCATAGCATCTTCCACATCACCTTCAGTATATTGCTCATACACTGGAACTGAGATGTCAACTATATTAAAGAATCCATCAGATAGTAACAATCCTAAGAATCCAGCTATAAGCGCTGAAGGAATAATAATCCTGTTTAAAAAAGGTAGCTTTTCCTTTATAAGTTTAGCTACAAATAATAGTAACCCCAAATAGATAAAGAAACTCATAATACCCCAATCATTGATCAACTCAAACATAAAATACCTCCTAAAATTATAAAAGAACCAAAAAAAACGATTTAATCGTCCTTCACAGTCCTTCTTTTCCTCTGTAAAAATATATCTTGTTCTTATTATAACATATTTTTTTTGGCTCGATGGAATTATTTTAAGTGATTATGTATCTTGAAATATATTCTACTAAATAGTCTAATTGTTTATCATTGTTATCTATGTGCTTTTCCTTCCTAATTTTATTCGAATACTCATATAGTGGGATAAGCGCATAGCATTTTATGTCAAAGTCTTTAATATAATAACTCATGAGTTCCTTATAGATTAATAACTCGTGAAATTTCTTTTCCCAAGTTGGTCTAACTTTATTGAAACTACTGACTGTTCTAAGCTCAAGTAATAGGATATTCTTTTTGTAGATAATTACATAATCGACTCTCATTCTCTTTGACATCTGTATCATGTATTCAACAGAAATCTCCAGATCATTGAATTTACCTGATGGAATAGCAACTTCTAACTTATTTAATAATCTTTGAATAAGTGTTAGATTATCTAACCATGAAATTATTTCAGCTAATGAGACGTTTCTTCTAAAGAAATTCTTTTCTCTAAATAATTCTCTTAACATTCTAGTATAAATCTTATCTTCTATTAGTTTACCTCTTTCATTCATTATCCCTTCTTGGATTTTCCAACCATTATAAACATTTAATTCAGATATGAAATTACTCAGTTCTTTTGGTGATTTGAAATATAGTAATGATTCTTTCTCCATCTCTCCACCTCCACAATTAATAAGTACTTACATACGTACTTTTTTACTCAAAATATTTATTTATAATATGATTATGTTTATGGGAAAACACATAATAAAAGAGGCTCACAAAAGCCTCTTTCTGTCAATTTTATATAAACTAACTATTTCTTTACAATGTTTTTAATTGTATCAACCACACTTGCAGTTTTAAATGATTCTAATACTTCAACAGGTATGGCAAATATAACTGTATTAGATTTGTCTCCTGATAGGTCATTTATTGTAGCCAATGTTCTTAAATGCATAGCTCCTGGAACTGTTGATAGAATTCTGGCTGCATCAGCTAATTTTTGAGATGCACCAACTTCTCCTTCACTTTTGACAATTATAGCTCTTTTTTCTCTTTCTGCTTCTGCTACTCTAGCTATAATTCTTTCCATATCTTCAGGAATCTGGATATCCTTAATTTCAACTCTTTCAACTTTGATTCCCCATGGGTCTGTCTCAGTATCTACAATCTCCTTGATTTCCTTAGATATAACTTTTAAATTAGATAGCAATTCATCAAGTTCAAATCCACCAAGAGAGTTTCTCAAAGTTGTTTGTGCCAGCTGAGCCACAGCAAAGAAACAGTCTTTAACCTCTAAAACAGCTTTCTTAGCATCAAAAACTTTATAATACACAACTGCATTAATTGTTATAGTCACATTGTCTTTAGTAATACACTTTTGCTGAGGAACATCTTGAGTAATTGTTCTTAAATCAATTTTTCTAGCTTCATGAATAACCGGAATCACTAATCTAATACCTGGTTCCATCACTTTGACAAACTTTCCAAATCTAAATTTTATTGCTCTTTGATATTCTTTAACTATAGTAAACATTTCATCACTTCCTTCAAAAACATTATAACATTTAGGTTTATCTCTATACAAGTAAATGTAAATATCAGAAAAAGACAAATAGAAAAGCCGTTAAACAGCTTTATATTACTAAGTGGTGGCCCGGGACAGAATTGAACTGCCGACACACGGATTTTCAATCGTTTACTGCACAAAAAAAAGAGACATTTCAGTCTCTTTTACTATGTGTTGCAAGTCTGTTTTCTCATGTGATACGGCTCACTGTATTGCAGTTTTCCTCAAAAAATAATATCCACTAATTAGTGTAAACTAAGTTTACAAACAGTCAAAAACATTCTTTTATATGAATTATAAAATCATGTCCAAAAATACCACTGTTAAAGCTCTTGTATATCAATGGTTTTGGCTCTTTTATAGAAAAGAGTACCTTTTTATACTTTAAAATAAAAGTATCTAAGGTACCCTCTGTTTATTACATCTAACTTTTGATTATTCAGCCTTCTCAACTAATCTAACAACTCCGTTACTTCCATCGACTTCAAGCAAATCTCCGTCTTTTATGATATCCATCACACCGATTAGACCGCTTACACACGGAATCCCATACTCACGTGCAATAATTCCACCGTGTTGGAGAGGTCCGCCGACTTCCATTACAACGCCTGCCGCATTGATAAATATCGGCGTCCATGAAGGCTCGGTTGTCGCCACTACCAAAATTTCTCCCGGAAGAAGCGGCTTTTCATAAGGTAGCCTTAACACCTTTGCTCTGCCCGTTACCTTACCTGATGCAATAGGTGAGCCTTGCAAATCACCGTCTTTTAGTTCTAATATCGGTCTGAATATCTTACCGCGGCTGTCGATAACAAGAGGAAAATCTTTGACGTCTTTTAACTTGCCTACCTGAGCCATATACTTTTCTCTTAAAACACGAATATCAATATCTTCGCCTTTTTGCACTCTTGTTACATCATCCATCATAAGGTCAAAGATATGTTTTTTATCATCGAGTCTGCCTTCTTTTACAAACCTTTCTCCTACTTCAAGTATAAGGTCACGGAACTTAGAGAATATCCTGACGATGATGTATTTAGGATGCTCTCTGTATCCAAGTGAGCTTTGGAGGGTACGTGCAGTTTTTACAAATTTCTTTTCAAAACCTTTACCCTTAGTCTTAGCATATGAATGTAGTTTATCATACGCTATCTGTCTTCGTTCTTTGACGTCCAATATCCTGCTGTCGTCTACATTGATGTTGATTAGTTTTTCATAGAGAATCGAGTAGTTTTCATAGAGTCTCTCACTCGCTATATCGATTTCTTTAAATCCTCTGCAGCCATATTTCTCGACAAACGCATCAAACTTCTTTAAAAATTCATCTGAAAAGCCTCTGTTTTCTACCTTATCTAAAAACTCCTGTTCACTTTTAATCGCTTTAAAATCAGAGGATGATGCCAAATCAAACAGCATATGTCCCATCTCGCTTGTTGGGTTTCCGTCGAGATCCATGCTCATTGCAGTAACTAAATCCTCTAACCCTGAACCTTTAAACAGTTTATTAATCTTATTTACTGCAAACATACCTGCCACCATAAACCCGACTTCTTTAAAAATGCTGTTAAGGTCACCGATTATAATATCAAACATCTCTTGCAAGGTCATGTTGGAATTAAGATTATTTACTTTTATAATCAGTTCGTCGCATGTTTTTAAATAGTTTTCTATTAAATCCTTCGGGTCAGATTTTCTTGCTTTTAATATGGCGGGTAGCATCCCCAAAGAAACTTTAAGCATTGCCTTTTTCATGCCTTTGAGAGACTCTGGCTTTTTCTTTAATTCATATTCCTTTATATCAATATTCTTAAAGATTTTGCCAAGCCCTTTGTCATGGTTTATAAGCATACCGTTACCGGCAGTCTTGCCCAGACTGGCGAAAAGCCTTGGCACGTTAATATATTGCCTGCCGTAAATAGCTGGGGCACTGCCGTCGAGGTCGATTGTCATTATTCCGCCAGTTTTGATGTCAAACATCCTGCTAAAAACGTCCATTCCTAAAACCGACATATTATCACTGAAGCCTTGCGTCAATCCCATGAGGTCAACGTAGATATCCTTTCGCTCACCGGGCTTTGTCATTAACTCGTCATATAGTGGAACGTATGTAGTAATAGGTCTGCTTTGTAATAAATAGAGTTTTCCGTTTTCATATGCCCACTCTGTATCCATGGGCTTGTCATAATGCTCTTCACATTTCTTGATAAGGGAAGAAAGTTCTAAGATTTGTTTATCCGAAAGTGCTTGCTCTTTAGCATTTAAGTTTTGCTTTTCTTGCGTCCCGCCGTCTCTGTTAAGATGAATAGCTATTTTCTTTTCATTTACCTGTTTTTCAATTATCTTGTTTTTTACACTATCAACAACATAAGTATCAGGAGTAACGATACCCGATACGATAGCTTCACCTAGACCAAATGATGCATTTATCACTACCTCATCATAGCAGTTGTTAAGTGGGTTGAGCGAAAAGCCCACACCGCTAACATCGGAAGCGATTTGCTTCTGAATGATAACCGCAATACTTGTTCTGTCAAGACTAATTCCATTTTGCTTTTTATACTCCATAACTCTAAAGTCAAAACATGAGGAAAATGCTTTAGCTACAAAACCTTCAAGCTGAGTTTTTGTTATACCCAAATAGGTATCGTACATCCCTGCAAAGCTTGTACCCTCTAAATCTTCCTCAGGGGAAGATGAACGCACTGCAAATACTTCTCCTTTTAGCTCTTTAAGCTTACTGTCAAATTCTTTTCTCATAGCGGTGCTGAATTTCAAATTTGCACTTTTAACTTTTACATAATCGCAAGCTTCCTTAGTTGTATTCTTTAAAAGGATATTCCATTCATCCGATGATTTTATTTCCTTTAACCACTCATCAAAAAATGATACTGATAATACTATTCCTTCGGGAACAGGCAATTCAGCACTTGTTGTTTCTATCAAGGCTTTGGCTTTACCGCCTATTTCACTTAGTTTTGGAACATATTTTACATTAAAACTATAAATCATATTTGCCCTCCTCATATTTTTTATAATATAACTGCCTGAACAGTTTTACATACTTATCGATTTCACTTGATAACTCTTGTTTGTTGATTTTATCTATATCATAATCGCAATGTCGCAAATACTTCTCAACGATTGAGCTTAACGAAAAAAAGATTATGTTTACTTTTTCTTCTATATTGCTTTTATTTATAAACATATCTGTATCAATATTTTTATATCTAATGTCTTCTCTTAACTTCTGATATTTTGCACTGATTTTATTTGCCATTTCTATATCGTTTTTAATCACATCAAAAAACATATAATAATTAGGATGCTTGAGATAAATATTTAACGTAACGTCCATTAGCATCTTGATTCTTTTAATTATGTCTGTCTCTTCAAGAAATACACTGTTATTCATATCCCTAATAGGTTTCTCTGTCACACTATCAATTAGATAGTTAAAAAGTTCTTGCTTTGATTTTACATATTGATAAAACCTCCCTTTGCTAATTCCGGCTTCATTTAAAATATTGTTGTATGATGCACGCTCAAACCCATGCGTACCAAATTCTTTTAATGCACAGTTTATAATCCTGTCAAGCAATGGTTGTTCGATTCTCTCAATTCTATGTTTCATTCGTTTCCTCCATTTTGTCTAAGTCTTTATTAAATATATTCATAAATAGGACAATGATAATCAATGCAACTATCGTTGTTCCAAAAACTGTAGTATGAATGCTTACTCCTTCAAGTATAAAGCCAAATATCAAAATGCCTATGGGCGCTCCTGCTTCGGTAATCATGCTCACAATGGAAAACACTCTGGACATATGACTTTTTGGAGTAGACTTTTATTTAACTTATTTTCCATAAAAGATTCCTCCAAACCATACTGGTATGGTTTAATTGTAACTTATCACACTTTAATAGTCAATAGCAGTGCAAGTAGTGTAAATTAAGTTTACAAAAAAAACACATTATATGTATATAATGTGTTTATACTTTAAATTCGACATTCTTCCAGGTTACTTGTGATACGGCTCATCGATGTTTATTCTAAATGAACGATATATTTAGTCTAGTTATGATGGACTGTTAATAAAAAGAGTAATCACTCTAAGTTAATCAAATATTTGTATTAGAATAACGATATGTCCGTGTCTCCAGATGAAAAAAACGGTAAATAAAAAAGCCTCAAAAAGGCTTAGTTAAGTTATTGATGGTGGCCCGGGACAGAATTGAACTGCCGACACACGGATTTTCAATCCGTTGCTCTACCAACTGAGCTACCAGGCCATGAAAATGGCGGTCCAGACGGGATTTGAACCCGCGATCTTCGGTGTGACAGACCGACATGTTAACCACTACACCACTGGACCAATGGTTGCGGGGGAAGGATTTGAACCAACGACCTCCGGGTTATGAGCCCGACGAGCTACCAGACTGCTCTACCCCGCGATATGAATGAATCTCTTACAATATAAATCTAATAATAAACAAAATGATAATGGCGGAGGAAGAGGGATTCGAACCCCCGCGCGATTACTCGCCTGCTGGTTTTCAAGACCAGTCCCTTCAGCCAGACTTGGGTATTCCTCCGTAAATTAGCTGAATTGTTTTTAGAAAAATTGGTGGACCCGGTAGGACTCGAACCTACGACCTACCGGTTATGAGCCGGGAGCTCTAACCAGACTGAGCTACGGGTCCATAAAATATGGTAGCGGCAGAGGGAGTCGAACCCACGACCTTCCGGGTATGAACCGGATGCTCTAGCCAGCTGAGCTACACCGCCACATGTATTTATGGGTGGAGCTATAATTAGACTAGAATCTATCTAACAGAGAAGCCCCTGTTTTTTCAATTTTTCTATAAATAAAAAATAAACATGGTACCTAGGGCCGGAGTCGAACCGGCACGTCATTGCTGACATTGGATTTTAAGTCCAACGCGTCTACCAATTCCGCCACCCAGGCATATAATGGTGACCCGCAGAGGATTCGAACCTCTGACCCTCTGATTAAAAGTCAGATGCTCTACCAACTGAGCTAGCGGGTCGTGTCAACCAAAATATAAAACATTGGTATAAAATAAATCTAATGGTGCCGGAATCAGGAATTGAACCCGAGACCTACTGATTACAAGTCAGTTGCTCTACCTGCTGAGCTATTCCGGCACACATGGTGGAGAATATTGGGCTCGAACCAATGACCCCTTGCTTGTAAGGCAAGTGCTCTCCCAACTGAGCTAATCCTCCATATGGTGGAGCCTAGCGGGATCGAACCGCTGACCTCCTGCGTGCAAGGCAGGCGCTCTCCCAGCTGAGCTAAGGCCCCATATGTTGAGTTATTGCATAAAATCTTAATTGGTGGGCCTGATTGGAGTTGAACCAACGACCTCACGCTTATCAGGCGTGCGCTCTAACCAACTGAGCTACAGGCCCCCTACCAAAAAAAGACATAAGTGCGTTATTCATTCTATTATATAATGATTTCATTGTCAACCAGTATTTAAACTTTTTTTCAATTTTATCATTTTAAATAATAGTGGCTGGGCTAGATGGATTCGAACCATCGATCCCGGAGTCAAAGTCCGGTGCCTTAACCGCTTGGCCATAGCCCAAATGGTGGGAGGGGACGGATTCGAACCGCCGAACCCCAAGGAGCAGAGTTACAGTCTGCCGCGTTTAACCACTTCGCTACCCGCCCAAACACGCAAATAATATTTTATCCTACCTTTTTACAAAATGCAAGTTATTTTTTCATTGGATACTTTATAGCATTTTTTTTCAGTTTGTCATCTATCATTTCTTCAATGTCAAAGCCTAAATCATATGCCATTGCAATTGAGTAAATAATTACGTCTGCAATCTCCTCTTTAACATTTTCTAAATCGGCATGATCTGGCCCCCACTGGTAGTTTTCAAGCAGTTCAGCTGCTTCAATTATAATTGATTTCGCCAAGTTTTCTGGTTTATCATTATTTTCCCAACCTCTATCATCACGAAAATTTATTATTTTTTCTACTATTCTATCCATTTAAATCACATCCTAAATTCAATTCTAATTTATTAATCCAAATGATTCAACTAATATGTTAATTTATGAAGGTCTTGTGAAAAAAAGAGAATGATTTTTCTTTTTGTGATATATTATATATATGAAATACACAGAGGTGATATTTATGAAAAAAGTATTAATTATCGAAGATGAGCTCAGTTTACAAAACATTATTGCAGCTTACTTTAGAAAAAACGAATATGAAGTAATAGTAGCTTTGGATGGGCTTGAAGGTCTTGAAGCTTTTAGATCAAATAAAATTGATATTGTTTGTAGTGACATTATGATGCCTAATATAGATGGATGGCAAGTTGTTAAAAGTATTAGACAAACTAGTAATATTCCTATCATACTAATGACAGCGTTAGATAGTGAAATAGATCAACTAAAAGGTTTTGATTTGATGGTGGATGATTATGTAACAAAACCTTTTTCCCCTTCTGTTCTTGTTGCTAAAGCAAACAGTATACTGAGACGCTCTGATTCTTCTAATCAAAAACAATCTTCAGTAATAATTCAAATAAAATCATTGTCTATTAATTTAGATAGTCGTGATGTCAAAGTTGGAGACGAAACAATTAAACTTTCTAAAACTGAATTTGATTTATTAAGTTTCTTTGTTAAAAATCAAAATATAGCTCTTGATAGAGTAACAATCTTAGATGAAGTATGGGGACTTGATGTATATGTTGAAGAACGAGTTGTTGATACATATATAAAAGTTCTTAGAAAAAAACTAAGTGTTGCGGGAAAATATATTAAGACAGTATTTGGGATAGGATATAAATTTACAGTTGAAGAAGATTAAATCAAGTTTTATTGGTAAAGCATTTTTCTCTCTAATTCTTTTGTACTTAGTTGTGTTCTTATTCCTATTTGTTTTCCAAGGACTAGTTTTTAGAACCTACTATACACAAGAGAAAATCAATGATGTGAAAAACGAAACTGCTCTACTGTTATCCAAAGAGGATTTAGAAGATCTGCAACTTGAGGAATTATTATTCTCTAGAAACACCAATACGATTACTTCAATTATTCCACTTTCAGATATGAAAAGTAATTTCGATAATTTAGATATTACTGTTTTAGAAGTGTCTACAAACGAAGGAGTTATAAGTCTATACGCTCCTTCATTAAGTGAAACTAGTTACGAGATAGGACAACCTGTATCTTCTACATCATTCTCAAAGAATAATGATACTTATATTCCCACTTATCTCTCAGTGAATAACAAGACGTTATTGAGACGAAACACATCAAGCAATCAACAATCAGATTTTTTAGATTTACTTGAAATAAATGAAGAGGATTATCTTCAAATAGAAGGTGAAATTGTAAGTATCACCAACAACGAATCGCCAGGAGTTAATTCTCTTGTATCTAATGAGATTCTTAATGTCTCATCTGAGAATTACATTTCCATGGTTTCTTATGATCTTGGAAATTACTATTTCTCAAATGAAACTAATAATGAAAATGCTAGTCTGGTATTTTATTCTATTATCTCTATTGATGAAGAAGATCATGTAGTTATCTCAGTTTATCCGATGGATTATATTGACGAAATAGTAGTTGCAGCAGGAAGAGCAAACGTTTATATGTTTATTGTTGTTTTGCTAATTCTAATAATGTCTGCATTTGTATATTCAAGAGAATTCTCTCGACCTTTACTATTTATTAATAATAAAACCAAAGAACTATCAATGCTGGATTTTACTTCTCCAATTATAAGTATTGATTCAACAGATGAATTTGCAGAACTAGCTCAAAATATCAATACATTAAGTGCTAATCTTCAGGCAACACTTTATCAACTCAGTGAGCAGAATAAGCAACTATCAGAAACAATTGCTCAAGAAAACATTGTTGAAAGCAATAGACGAGATTTTATTCAAGGTATGAGTCACGAGTTAAAAACTCCATTGGCTGTAATACAAGCATCAGCAGAAGCAATTGAAAATAATATCTATGAGACCGAAAAAGATAAGGGAGAAGCCTTGGTCCTTATCCAAGAAGAAGTGAAAAAAACCAAAATAATGTTAAATAGTATGATTGCAGTATATAAATTAGATTCACCTGATTATCAAAAACAATGGTTAGAAGAAAATATAACCGAATTAATTCATGAAATTGATAGATCACTATCTCCTCTATATATTAACTCTAATATCAGTGTTGAATTGGATTTAGATGAAGCAAAATTGAAGTGTGATCGCGATAAGATTGAAACAATCATCACTAACTTGTTCACAAACGCTATAAAATATACCCCTCACAGCGAACAAATCAAAATATCACTAAGGGATAGCAAAGATAAAATACGCTTTGAGATAGCAAATTACGGCGTTTCTATAGATAAAGTAAATCAAAGCAAAATATTCGACGCTTTTTACCGCGCAGACAAATCTAGATCTAGGAAAGATGGTTCAACCGGATTAGGTTTATATATTGTCAATCAAACACTCGAACAATATAGTAGTAAGTGTGAAGTATTTAGTAATAACGATTCAGTAACATTTGCATTTGAAATTAAAAAAAGTTTCTAACCCTCGGGATTAGAAACTTTTTTAATTCTCTTTAATAAAGTAGGTCTATCTATCATAACAATACGATCACAACCTAAACATTGAATTTTTACATCTGAACCATATCTAATTACTTTCCACTCATTAGACCCACAAGGATGCATTTTCCTTAAAGTAAGTGTACTACCCAGTCCAAATTTATGCATTATGAACTACTACTTGAGGGAAAGGAATATCAATATTGTTCTTAACTAGTACTTCAACTAGTTCTTTTCTTATATCTCTTTCAACTTGAAAGTGTTGCATGGCTTTTGTTTTAGCAATCATTCTCATATTAATACTAGAATCCGCTAATTCGGTAACACCTAGAAATTGTGGAGTTTCGACAATTACTTCATGTCTACTTTCTAATTCCTCAACAAAACTTGCCATAACTTTGTTTAATTCATTTAAATCAGTATCGTATCCTACACCAAAATCAATTATTGCGATACTGTCATTTTTTGAACAATTAATTATTGAACCAATTTTTCCATTATTAATTATTTTTCGTTCACCTAACCAGTTTTCAATAATAGTCGTTCTTAACCCTAAGCTTAATACAGTACCTTTAAACCCATCTACTTCGACAACATCGCCAACATCGAACGAACCTTCAAAGATAATAAAGAATCCACTAATAAAATCTCTTACAATTTCTTGAGCTCCGAATCCAATAGCTAGTCCAACAACCCCGGCTGAAGCTATAAACGGAGTTATGTTAACGTTAAGTTCACCTAAAATTAACAATATAATGATAAACCAAACTACGTATTTAACGATGCTATTTAACAGTTTTGATACCGTTAACGCTCTTGCACCATTCTTTTCAACTCTCATTGATTTATAAATAACAATTTTTAAAACTCTTAGTAATATAATTCCAGCAATTATCCATAAAACAATCATTGCTGATGTTACGATAACTTGAGCTAAAATATCATTTATATTCCATCCTGTCGGATTTGTTAAAAACTCAAGTATTGTGTCCCCTATACTATTCATCTTTACCTCCAGTTATTTTCTTGATTAATTTATCTAATTCTTCTTCACTTTCAAAAGTAAAGACAAGCTGATTTTTCTTCAATCGATAATGATAATTTGTATCAAACCTTCTTGATAATTTATTTTCTGCTACTTGAAGAATTTCATTAGAAATCAAATACTCCTTATTATCTTTATGAAGATTTCTAATTATTCCTTCTATATCTCTCACAGTTAATTTCTCATCTAATATTCTTTGATGAAGATTTAGACATAGCTCTTGATCCTTAAGTTTGCTTAAAGCTCTAGCGTGCCCCATTGATAACTTACCTAAATTAACATCTTGAATAACCAATGTAGGTAAATTCAATAATCCGATAATGTTTGTAATATAAACTCTACTCTTACCAATCTTCTTACCTAGTTCTTCATGTGTCAGTTTTAAGTTAAACACAGCTTTTTGAAAAGCAATTGCCTCTTCAATAGGTGTTAAATCCTCTCTCTGAAGATTCTCTAAAATTGCTAATTCAGATAGGTAAATAGAATTATAGTCCCTAACAATCGAAGGAATCGTAGTTAACCCAGCAATTCTCGCTGCTTTAACTCTTCGTTCACCAGCTACCAAAGTATAATTAACTCCAAATGGTTTAACAATTATTGGTTGAAACACACCGTGTTCCTTAATAGAATCTGATAGCTCTTTTAAACTATCTTCTTTAAAAACAGTTCTTGGCTGTTCAGGGTTAGGTCTAATCATATCTAAACCTATTTCAATTACTTCTTCGTTTTCTTTCCAGTCCCTTTTGTTCTCCTCAATTAAATCCCCAATACTTCTTCCTAACTTAAGATTAGTATCCTTCACTTAAAGCTACCATTTCTTTTGCTAGGTTTTGATAACTAAGTGATCCTTTTGAACGAGGAGAAAACTCTGTAACTGGTAACCCATGACTTGGTGCAACACTAACTTTGACATTTCTAGGGATAATTGTTTTAAAAACTTTTTCCTTAAAATATGTTCTCACTTCATTTATCACTTCATATCCAATGTTACTTCTGGTATCTAACATAGTAAGAAGAACTCCCTCAATAGTTAATGTTCTTCTATTATATTTTTGCTTATTTTGAATAAGTCTAATTGTATTTAATAATTGTGTTAGACCATCTAATGCTAAAAATTCACATTGAACAGGAATAAGTACACTGTCAGATGCAGTTAAGGCATTAATTGTTACAATACCTAAAGAAGGCGGACAATCTATAATTATAAAATCATAATCATCTCTTACTTCTTCTAATGCGTTAGACAATATAAAATCCTTGTTTTCGTGTGAAACAAGTACACTTTCAATATTCCCAAGTTCATAACGTGCTGGTATAATATCAACTTTTACGCTTTGAACTTGCTTAATTATATCTCTTATACTAGCTGATTCATTAAATATATCAGCCACTGTATAAATTAGATTAGCTCTATTAATCCCCATATAAGTTGTAGCATTTGCTTGGTGATCTACATCAACTAATAACACTTTCTTACCTAAATAAGACAATGAACTAGCCAAATTAACGCTTGTTGTAGTCTTACCTACACCACCTTTTTGATTGCTTATTGCCAAAATCTTTCCCATAAAATCCACCTCTACTATTCTCTATTTTAAACATAAAGAAAAGTATATATATTTTACCATATATATACCTTCATTTACATATGAAATCATAAAAGTTATCCACTTCTTTTTGTGGAAAACCTTACTTTAAATGTTCTTCAAATAGGTCTTCATTATCTAAATAAAAATTTACTTGTTCATAAGTTATAAACTCTCTAAACTCTTTTGATACAAATAATTCTGTAATCTCTTTATGATTAAGTATTCTTTTTACACTACCCCACTTATCAAACTGAGTTTCTTCGGTTCTTAAAAATTTATACAAAATTGATAACGATAATAATTTATCAATTTTATCATCAAATAGTTTGTCTAAATTATACTCGTATCTATTTGAAGTAAAGCCCTCATTTACTTTTACTAAGTTCGAAAACTCAAATAAAATTGAAACTAATTCACTTCTACTATTAAGAACATACTTTTGCAATTGCGATGCAAATTTTCTAGTTTTTAATGGTAATTCGGAACTCTTTACAACAGACTCAATATCTTGATCATGAAGGAAGAAATAGAATTCTACTACTTCAGCAATATTTTCTGCATGGTCTTCGAAAAATTCATTTACAAAAACACATAATTCAGCTACAGTTTGTTGGAATTTGACATTCTTGTAAATTGGATCTTGTCCATTATTTTCAATTATTTCAGACAAGTTCTGGAAAGTAATCTCCTGATATTTACCTAAAACTTTATTCATTCTAACCCAATCATTATTCATTTTCTCGTAAATATTATCAGAAATTAAAAACTGAATTAAAAAGACTGTATAAAATCCAACTAATATTACTAAATATGTATAAAGTGAGATATCCGTATTGATAGTATTGACACCAACAATTGATACTCCTTTGTCAAAAATATAATAAACACCATATGCTGTTATTCCTCCACCATAGAGTAAATAGGTAGATATATCTTGATAAAATATAATTACGGTTAAAGTAACAAATAACATCATATAACCATAAAAATGATTACCACCTGATGTAAGAAATACCGTTATAAGAACTATTGTAATTATTGATAGATGCATTGCTAAGCGATTAAAGTTAATAACCGTAAATAGAATCGTCATAAACACTAAAACTCCAAATCCAATTGGAACTAATATATTTATGTCTGAAGTATAATCATTAAAAGTTGATAATGGTATCGTCAAAATAACTAAGATAGTTACAAATAGTGTTACAATTGCAACTTTTAATCGCAATACTTCACTAAAAGTTAGGAATTCACTATTTCTTATTCGATCAAGAAGTTTTTTCATAGTTCCAACTCCCCTTCAAAATATCGTTAACAATCGTATCAAACACTTCGTCATTCTTTAAATATATTTCAATTATATCTCTATCAATTAAATAGAAATATTCAGAATTGAAGAAGTAATCTCTTATTTGTTCTTCTGATAATTTTTTTAAGTATGGTTTATCAATTTTTAACAAGCAATAGAAAACTACTGTAGAAATAATTTTGACATATCTATCGTCAGAATAATGTTTAAATGACTTAAATTGTGATTCAGAGAAAATCTCTTTCCTTGTAACTTTTATATCTTGAGTAATGCTAGCCTTAAGACCTAGATTACGCATTTTATCATTAACTGCCAATTCCATCATTCTTAACTGATTTATTTCCTCAGTAGTATAATCTGGATATTTCTCGACCATTTCCAAAACAGTATGAAATTCTAGATCTTTAAGTAACTGAATTTTTCTTGCGAACACGTTGTCAATTCCAATTTTCTTTGATAAATGTTTACTAAATTCATTTAAAGAATCATAATATTTAGAAGCATCAATCTTTGTATGTTCATTCATTAAAGCTACTTCAGATTGCAAATCAAGATTTCTAATCTCAGATTCTTTACTTTGAGCTAAATGATTATAGAAAAACGATTTTCTTTTTATCAAAATATAAGAGCTAAGAGTAAGCAATAATACAAATATAAACAGGAATACTACAATAAATATATTTTGAATAACAGTGATTCCTGGAATAGCAAATATCTCGGAATAACCAATTGCCAGTAAAAATCCTGACAAGAATAAGGCTGAATTACTAGTAATCATCACTTTATAATCTTGATATATAGCTGTAATAGCATATGCTAAAAACAAAGCTGTGAAAATACTTGGTGTTCTAAACATCAAAATCAATGTTATCGCTATTATGTATTCTCCTAAAGTATTCAAATACATTGCAAACTTTAAGTTGTTGTACAAGTCTTTTTCGAATGAGTAAAGTAGGATATTCATCCCTACCAACATTACAAACATAAACATTACACTCATTATCTTATTAGTTTCTAAATCAAGTTTATATAAGAAATAAACAACTATAATTCCAAAAATCACATTAATTATATTCACAATCAATGTTTTTGTTTTGATATGTTTCAACTCTAACAACTCTTTGTAAGTCTCCAATTGATTATACTGATACTTCGATGTATCTTGTCGCATATTCCCACCTCCTATAAAGGTTTATTTTTAATTTTGTTAAACTTCCTAGGATATTTATCACTAGTTTCCTTAATTTTCTTTATTAGTAGTAATGTTTTCTCTTCATTTAGAATTTGATACTTTAATGTATCCTCAAATTCTGCTCCAAGAACCTCAAATGTCTTTGAACACTCTTTAATTTCTTGTTCATATTTTGGACCTTTTAATGAAACAAAGTATCCTCCTACTTTAACAAAAGGAATACATAGCTCACTTAGAACACGTAAATTAGCTACAGCTCTAGCAGTCACATAATTATACGAGTTGTTCCGTTTAAGTTCTTCTGCTCGACCATGGATTAATTCAACTTCAACGTTTATTTCATCAGATAATATCTTTAAGAAATTTATGCGTTTTTGTAATGCATCGATTATTGTAACTTTTATATTAGGATACAGAATTTTCATAGGGATACTTGGAAATCCTGCCCCGCTTCCCACATCTAGTAAAGTAACACCTTCACTAGGGATGAGGTTTCTTAAGCTTAACGAATCAAGAAAATGTTTATGATAAACCATTCCTTTTTCTGTTATAGCTGTTAGATTAATTTTCTCATTCCATTCAACAAGCAACTCAAAATATCTGTTAAACTGTTCAAGCTGTGTTTCTGACAAGACAATTTGATTGTCACCAAATATGTTTAAATAGTCTTTTACCATAATATCACCTAAACTATATTTTACCATATATAGGGCTTTTTTTGAATACAATAAAAAATAATAGACCGAATTACAGTCTATTATTTTTACTCTTAATATAAACCAGTAAAATTGATATGTCAGCTGGATTTACTCCACTAATTCTTGAAGCTTGTCCAATCGTTAAAGGTTTAATATTTTTTAATTTTTCTTTAGCCTCTAATGCGAGGTTATGAATGTCATCGTACTTAATCCTAGCGGGTATTTTGTAATCTTCCATTCTCAGCATCTTCTCAGCCTGTTTAAGGGCTTTGTTAATGTATCCCTCGTATTTGATGTCTATCTCTGTTTGCTCTAAGACTTCCTCAGATACACTATCTAAATCAATCCAATACGCTAAATCTGATATCTTCAACTCAGGTCTTCTAAGTATTGCATATAGATTGCTTTTATCTTTTAAGTTTGTGGAATCCAATCCATTAAGAGCATCATTATTCTCTTTATTAGGAAAAAGCATTGTTGTTTTTAATCTTTCTTTCAATTCAGCTATATCTTTAATTTTTTCTAAGTATTGTTGATATCTATCATCATCTACCAATCCTATTTTTTTACCTTTTTCTCTTAACCTAATATCCGCATTATCATGTCTCAATAATAAACGATATTCTGCTCGCGAAGTAAGTAAACGATACGGATCCTTTATTCCTTTAGTGACTAAATCATCTATTAGAACACCTATATAAGCTTCATTTCTTTTTAAAATTAACGGTTCTTCTTTTCTTATTTTTAAACTTGCATTAATCCCAGCCATTAGACCTTGGCAAGCAGCTTCTTCATAGCCACTAGTTCCATTTACTTGTCCAGCAAAGTATAATCCTTCATAGTCTTTACTTTCTAGCGTTGGATAAAGATCCCTGGGGTCTATTGCATCATACTCAATAGCATAAGCATACTTTGCGATTACAGCATTTTCTAATCCAGGAATTGATTTTATCATTTTATCTTGAATATCATGAGGCATAGACGTTGAGAATCCTTGAACATATATCTCATCAACAAACTGACTTTCTGGTTCTAAGAAGATTTGATGTCTCTCCTTATCATGAAATCTTACTAGTTTATCTTCAATAGATGGACAATATCTTGGTCCAACACCTTCAACAACTCCGCTATACATTGATGACTTAGACAGATTATCATTAATTATTTTATGAGTTAATGGTGACGTGTAAGTTAAATAACATGGCCATTGTTGATCTACATCAAAATAAGTTATTTTGTCAAAACTAAAATGTCTTTCTACAGGGTCTCCGTCATGTCTTTCAGTTTTGCTAAAATCAACTGAATCAGTTTTTATTCGAGGTGGAGTTCCTGTTTTTAATCTTGTCGTAGAAAACCCTAATTCTCTTAATTGTGGACTTAATCCTAATGATGCTTTTTGGTTATCTGGACCCATCTTTGTAACACTGTCTCCAACTAATATCTTCGCTTCCATAAATGTACCTGTTGTGATAATTACATTTTCAGCTTCAATTATTTCACCAGATTCTAGAACAATACCTTTTACTTCATTATCTATAAGGTATAGTTCTTTGACGTAAGCTTGAACAACTTCTAGATTTTCTTGATTAAAAATAGTCTCCTTCATAGTTTTAGGATATAAGATTTTATCACTTTGAGCTCTCAAAGCTCTAACAGCAGGACCCTTAGATATGTTTAAAAAACGCATTTGGATTTGGGTTTTATCAGCTACTCGTGCCATTTCTCCACCTAATGCATCAATCTCTCTTACCACTATACCTTTTGCAGGTCCACCTATCGATGGATTACATGGCATATAAGCAATCATATCAACGTTACCTGTAATAAGTAATGTTTTATGTCCTAATCTAGCAGAAGCCAAACACGCTTCACTACCTGCATGTCCACCACCTACAACTATAACTTCATACATATTAATCACCTTTTCAGTAATATTCTATAACTTAAACACTAAATAGTAAAGCATATAACCTGTGAATTCTTTAAATATTCACAATTGTATTATATAATAAATTCAAGAGGTGATTTTATGAGCAATTATACTATACTTATTATTGAAGACGAACCAACGATTAATCGCATTGTTTCAAACTATTTCTTAAAAGAAAAATTTACTGTTTTAAGCGCATTAGATGGATTCAAAGGTCTCCAACTGTTTAGTCATAATAAAGTTGATCTTGTCTGTTTAGATATAATGATGCCAAATGTGAATGGATGGGATGTAGCTAAAACAATTAGAGAAACCTCTAATGTTCCAATCATTATGATGAGTGCTTTATCTGAAGAAGAAGACATTCTAAAAGGTTACTCTTTAAGAGTCGATGACTACATTACTAAGCCGTTTAACCCAAAGATATTAGTAGCTAAAGTTAAAACTTTGTTAGATAGATTACAGAACCAAGATTTTACTACTCAAACATCTGGAGTGTTAGAGATTAAAGGTATCAAAATCAATTTAGATACCCACAAGGTATATATAGAAAACAATCAAATAGATTTATCTAAAACAGAATTTGATCTCTTAAAATATTTTTTAGAACATGAGACTAAAATCTGTTCAAGGAATCTATTACTAGACGAGGTATGGGGTATTGATGTCTATGTTGAAGATAGAATTGTAGATACATATATTAAAAAGTTAAGAAAATATCTCGGTCCTAAATCTCATTATATTAAAACTGTTTTTGGTGTAGGATATCGTTTTGAGGCCTTGGATGAGTAAAAGGAAAAGTTTTTCTCAATTTCTCAAAGATATCATAACTTTCATACCCAGATATTATCGTAAACTCTCTATATCAACACAATTACTAGTTACATTCGTATTAATCTTTATGTCATTCTTTGTCCTACAAACATTTCTAAATAACACTTTTTTTAAGAGCTATTATGCTGAACGTGAGTTCGAAAAAATCAGCTCTGATATTCTTAAATACGTTAATAAAATGAACGTTGAAGATAGTGATTACTATAATGAAATGTATCAATTCACAACGGAAAACAATGCATATTCAGTTATAGTTGATGGCCAATACCGTGTATTAAAGGCGTCAGATACAAGTTACACAGTAACAGTTCAAGATACAGTTAGTAGCGAGTTTTATACCTTTATTGTCCCTGATAATAATTACGAATACACTTTATCGGAAACACTTTCTCTTGATTTGTTCACATATAACGAGGAATTATATTCACCAGCAATAATAAATGCTTCAGAAGGTGTTGAGTTTACGAGTGAGTTTCCGTGTTCACCTGAAACTTGTATAACAGTGTCAGGTGAAGTAACTCAGATAACAAAACCAAATCACTTAAACTATTTCTTTGAGGAAAATAACCTTATCGAATTAGAAGTTTCAAAAATAAGTGGTGGAGTGGTTGATCTTGATTCATATGAGTACGATACAGGTGGTGTAGAAGGATTTTGGTATAGGTCTTCAGATGGCCCTGTTGATACAATTGTATTTGTTCATAATTTAAAATCATGGCATTGGATTATAACTGTTATTCCGATTGTCAACACAAATGAAATTGTCAATATCATCTCTGCATATAACTATTACGCTTATTTGACAGCTATTGTTATTATAATACTTTGGAGTTTTAGAATTTCCAGCACTCTTTCTAAGCCAATTCAAAGTATTGAAGGAGTCGCTAGAGAAATCGCTCAGTTGAATTTTAATGTTGAGGCACACGAATACACTAATAAGGAAAACGAATCACTTTCAAACAGTATTAATCTTATTTCCCGGAACTTAAAAGATACACTAGAAACAATAAGTACAAAAAACCAAGAACTAACCGACTTATATGATACACAATCAAAGCAAGTTTCATTAAAAAAACAACTTGTTTCATCTATTTCCCATGAACTTAAAACTCCATTGATGATAATGCAGGTTACAATACAAGGCATCCTGGATGGTATTATCGAGGAAAAAGAACAGGAAAAAGAACTAAACAACGTCATTCAAGAGATTAATAAGTCATCAATTATGATTCAAGATATGTTACAGATTTACCGTTTAGATGATGCTAACACGCAACTTGAAATTTGTGAGTTCGACCTATCTAAAACAGTATATTTCTTTATAAATGACTTTGAAAATGCTATTAAAAAGTTTAACTTTGATATAGATATAAACATACAAGATGAAGTTTATATCGAGGCAGATCTCAAACTTATCAAAAGGGTAATATCTAACTTTATTACAAATGCAATAAAGTACACTCCAATCGGAGACAAGATCTATATTGAAGTAAGTGAGACAAAAGATGAGGTTTATTTCGAGTTAACTAATAATGGAATTGTAATTAGTGAAGATGAAATAGACAAAATATGGCTTCCTTTCTACCGATTAGATCAAGAGGATAATACAAGAGTTAAGTCTAAGGGTAGCGGAATCGGACTCTATTTAGTTAGTGAAATATTAAAAGCACACCAAGCAGACTTTGGAATTACAAATGTCAAAAATGGTGTCAAAGCATACTTTAGATTAAATAAAAAAGTTGAGTAAATTTTACTCAACTTTTTCTTTTATATTAGTTTTAACATCTCAAACGCTTTATAAAAGCCATTATTACTTACATCGTCAGTAACATATGTCGCATGTTCTTTAACAAAGTCTTTGGCATTCCCCATTGCAACACTTGTGTGTACAAAATTGAACATCGAAACATCATTGTGACCGTCACCAATTGCTATAATATCCTCTTTTGGTATATTATATCTCTTAATAAATGCTTCAATTCCTTCTTCCTTTAATCCACCTTTAGAATTAACATCAATTCCATATTCACAAGAATAGGCAAAGGTTAGATTCGGAAAATGCGCTTCAAATCGTTGATAATCATCTCTATCATAGTATAAAGTCATTTGATATATATCATTATTTAAATAGAACTCAGGATCTAGTTCAGGTACCTCTAAATGAAAGTTATTACTGAATTTCTGATATAGGTTCCCAAAAGATGTTTGTCTTTTAAATGCATTTAATCCTTCAAACCCTAAATCAATGCGATTATCTTCTGCGAATTTTACTACTTTAGTTATTATTTCACGATCTATCGTTTTATTCAGAATTACTTCACCATTATGAACAGCATATCTACCATTTGCAGCAACGAATGAAGTTACACCTATCTCTTTATCTATACCGTAAAATAGACATGGTGGTCTCCCTGTGTTGATTATAACCTCGTGTCCATTACTTTTAGCTTTTTTGATAGCAAGTTTAGTACTCTCAGGTATTGTTCTTGTTGAATGATCTAGAACTGTGCCATCTATATCAATAAAAATGTACTTTTTAGGCATTTCCTATAAGTTCAAGTACTTTCTTGTATTTCAATTTTCCGTAGCCAACAACTTTTTCATCAATAACCAGTGCAGGCGTACTCATTACGTCAAATTTTGAAATTTCTGAAAAGTCTTCAACCTTAACAATTTCAGCCTCAATGTCTAATTCTCTTACAGCAGATGCAGCATTATTATACAATACTTTACAATTGGCGCATCCACCACCTAATATTTTAATAACCATAGGTAAATCCTCCTCTTTTTTACATAATTATAGTACCACTATATAATATTATAGCAATAAATATCTAACCAGAACTTCATTCTCCTTCATAAAATCCTTACGAACATTATAATACATGGTATTACTCTCTCGTGTTGATTCTACTATGCCGTTTTCTCTCAATTTTTTAAGATGTTTAGAGGTGTTAGCCTGCTTTATACCTAGCAATCCCTCGATTTCACTCACACACAATCTATCGTAATCTAATAGCTTGGTAAATATCTTAAATCTCGTCTCGTCTGAGAGCATTTTAATTACCAAAAATTTATCCACTTTTCCACACTCCATTACTATATAGTAATATGATTATACAGCAATATTACCACTTAGTAATGTTTAAGTCAAGGTATTAAAAAACATCTCTCATCAAGCACCCCCACTCACATAGTTAGAAAACTTAAGGCTGCTTCGTTCCCGACCTGACCTAGTTCGTCACTACCCATTGAATGAGGATGATTCATAAGAGATGTTAAATTTTCATTTTTTTGATTTCCGAATTTTTTGAAAGAATGAAGAAATTATTTCACTACACTCATTTTCTAAAATTCCACTTGTAACTTCTACTCTATGGTTGAAAGATTTATCAAATAATTGAACAATACTTGTGTGAGATCCTGCTTTTGGATCTTTTGCTCCATAGATAACATTACTGATTCTAGATTGGATAATTGCACCCGCACACATTGGGCAGGGTTCTATTGTAACATAGATAGAACAACTGTCAAGTCTCCAACTTTTTAACAGCTTATTAGCCTTCTCAATGGCGATTATTTCAGCATGAGATGTAGTCTTGTTTGTTTCTACTCTTTCGTTTCTTGCTACAGCTATAACTTTATCGTCTTTTATAATGATTGCGCCAATAGGAACCTCGTTGTTAAGACTTGCCTCTGCCGCTTGTTCTAGCGCTAAATTCATATAATACTCGTGAGAGTTAGGCACTATAATCTTCCTTTATATGGATTAGGTTTTCTGTAAACTTTATGGCAACTTCTGCATCTTGCTTCATAACTTTCCTGAGCACCAATTAGTACTATAGGATCGTTATATTTAGCGGGTTTTCCGTCAACAATTCTTTGTGTTCTTGTCGCTGGAATACCGCATTTAACACATATTGCAGTCAGCTTAGTAACATATTCAGCTAAAGATAATAACTTAGGCATAAAACTAAATGGTTCACCTCTAAAATCTTTATCTAGTCCACTTACAATAACTCTAACACCTCTAGATGCTAAGAATTCACATATACCTGCTGCTTCCTCGTCTAAAAATTGTATTTCATCAATAGCAACTACTTGAGTCTCTTTATCGATGTAATCAAAAATTTGTCTAGCATAAGAAATATTTACCGATTTAGTTCTACTATTATTATGAGAAACAACTTCATCTTCAGCGTATCTACTATCCATTAAAGGTTTAAACACAACGATATTCTTCTTTGCGTATTCCAATCTTCTAACACGTCTCAATAATTCTTCTGTTTTCCCAGCAAACATCGGTCCACAGATTACTTCAATCCATCCATCTTTTTGATTTAAATACATAATTCCACCTCTTTTTTTACATAATTTATAATACAGTAATACGCTCAATAAAACAATATTTTTTTAGTAATAGATGCTAATTTTATATCATTTTTATAATTAAAATTGGTGCTTTAATACCCTTAAATACCAGCATTCCCAACTCAGTACCTTATTTGAATGTAACAATTGGCTAATCTAAGGGCTTAAATATTAATTAAAAACATAATAGTTTAGATTTTTTTTTGCCTGTAAGCCCTTTATAAATAGGAGCAATTATGTTATAATTGTTTGAAAATAAAATTATTTAGTAATAAGGAGAAGATTATGGGTAAAAAATTCATTATATCTGAAGAACAAAGAAAAGAACTACTTCAAGAAATTAAAAAGCATAAAAAACTCCCTGGTCCTCTTATGCCAATCTTACATGAAGCGCAAAGAATCTTTGGTTGCATACCAATTGAAGTGCAAAAACTTGTGTCTCTAGAAACAGGAGTTCCTGTTTCAGAAATCAATGGTGTTGTAACTTTCTATTCAAGCTTCACGCTTCACCCAAAAGGTGATCATATTGTTGGTGTTTGTTTAGGAACTCCATGTTATGTACGTGGTGCTCAAACAATTCTTGATGCAGTTAAAACTGAATTAGGTATTGATGTGGGTGGTACTACAGAAGATGGTTATTATTCATTAGATGCAATTAGATGTATAGGAACTTGTGGTATGGCGCCCGTAATGGCGTTTGACGATGATGTTTTTGGAGAAATGGACGTAACTAAAGCAAAAAGATTAATTAAAGAATATAGGAGTAAATAGATGGAACTAAATAAGGTATTAGAATTATTAAATGCAAAACAGTTCAACTTAGAATGCCCTCGATGTGTAAAAGAAATCAATTACGCTTTTGTTTGTGACTTGATGAGTGATGCTTTAATGCTATTAAAGAAAATGCCTAGTCATATTGGTGCACATGGTGCACTAGTAACAGGTTTAGTTACTAATCAAGCCTTGAGAACAGCTGAGATTTTAGACCTTGAAACAATAATATTTGTTCGTGGGAAGAACCCTACTCAATCAGTTATAGATTTGGCTGATGAAATTGGTATTACGCTTATTGGTACACAGTTAACTATGTATAAAACAAGTGGTTTATTATACATGAACGGTGTCAAAAGCCATGAATCGGTTTTAGAGGAAAATTAATCTTGGAAAATTACACTCAAGAATATAATATCGAAAGAAATGACATAGCAAACGCTGGCACAGTGGCAAGTCTAACAAAGAGAGCATTACGAAAAAGAGGATTATCTCGTGATTTTATTAAACAAGTTACAATAGGCGTTTATGAAGCAGAAATAAACGTTGTTATTCATTCTTATGGTGGTAAAGTTACTGTTAATATCACTGATGATTTTGTAGAAGTAACATTTAAGGATGTTGGTCCTGGTATTCCAAGTATTGAGCAAGCCTTAACCAAAGGTTTCTCAACAGCAAGTTCATACGCTATTGAAAATGGATTTGGTGCTGGAATGGGTTTACCAAATATCCAAGCTGTTTCAGATGAAATGGAATTAACTTCATCTGAAGAGGGTACATACTTACATATCAAATTCAATGTAAATGAAGATTGTTATGAAAGTTAATGAAATTCTACAACTAAATCAACTAAGAATGGTTAATGAAAAAGGTAGCTTAGATAATGAAATAAGCGGGATATTTACATGTGATTTATTAAGTCATGTTATGGGACATGCTAAAGAAGGTAATGCTTTAATCACCGTCTTGAACAATATAAATGTCCTTGGTGTAGCTAGTTTATTAGACTTAAGTTGTGTTATCTTTACTCATGATACAGAAGTGAACGAAGATATTATTACTAAAGCTAACGAATTAGAGATACCACTATTCGTAACTGACAAGACAACATATGAAATCACAATTTATTTATATAATTTAGGTATTTAGTTATTAAGTATTACTACGATTTACACATTCATAGTGTTTTATCACCTGATGCTGATGACTTTATGACACCTAATAACATCCTCAATATGGCAATGCTTAAGGAATTAGACTTTGTGGCTATAACCGATCACAACAGTGCAAAACAATTATCAGTTGTTGAAGAAATTGAAAAAGCATATGATTTCATCTTCATTCCAGGGATTGAAGTTACTGTTAAAGAAGGTTTTGATGTATTGTGCTACTTTAGAACATACACAGACGCATATAAAATCGATATATTACTTGAGAATTATCTAAATGGAACATGGGGACCATTTAGTGAAGAGGACCAAATGATTACGGATATCTACGATATTACAATTGATACTTATCCTAAACCTCTCAGATCCACTTCTATTAGTTATAAAGATTTATATAATGAAGTAAAAGCGTTAAATGGCGCTGTCGTTCTAGCTCATATAGATCGAAAGAGTAAATCAGCTCTAAATTCATATAAACTAGATGAAATACCCTTTGATGGTATTGAAATTCAACAATATTTTAAAAATGAATATCTAACTAAACATACTGAGCTTAAAAAATATAAAGTATTTGCAAGCTCGGACTCACATACACTACTTACAATATCTGAGCGCATAGAAGCAATAGACATTAAAGAGAAAACACTAGATGCTTTCTTTGAATATCTAATCGGTGGTGATTAAATGAATGAATTATCTTTGCATATTTTAGACATTTGTCAAAACTCAATAAAAGCAAATGCAAGTTTAATCCAGATTATTGTAAATGAACAACCCCAAGAAAACATTTTTGAAATAATCATTAAGGATAATGGTAGTGGGATGAGTGCCAAAACCCTATCAGAAGTTGCTGATCCGTTCTTTACGACAAGAACTACACGTAAAGTAGGATTAGGTGTATCTCTATTTAAAATGGCTGCTGAAATGGCTGAAGGTAGTTTTAACATTGAATCAAAATTGAATGAAGGAACTTCAATAGATGCTTTATTCAAGTACAATCATCTTGATAGAGCACCTTTAGGTAATATTGCTGAAACAATTAGTATTTTGGTTCTTAATGAAGCTGAGATTGACATTCATTATATCCACAAATTAAATACTAAAGTTTATAATTTTGATACAAGAGAAATAAAAGAAGTTTTAGATGGAATTCCATTCACTAATTATGAAGTAATTACGTGGATTAAAAACAATATTAAAGAAGGAATACTTGATATTCATAAGGAGGAAACATAGTGAAATCTTTAGATGATTTAAAGAAAATCCGTGATGCCGCTCAGAAGAAAGTTACAATGAGAGGTAAAAATGATGGTACTAGAGTCTTAGTAGGTATGGCTACTTGTGGTATTAGCGCAGGAGCAAGACCTGTTATGAACAAATTCGTAGAGGAAATCGCAGATCGAAATATTGAGAATATAACTGTTACACCTGTTGGATGTATTGGTGAGTGTGCGATAGAACCTATCGTTGAAGTTTTAGAAGGTGAAAAACGTACTACTTACTGTAGAGTTGATGTAAGAGTAGCGGAAAGAATAGTTAAAGAACATATCCTCGGCGGTAAAGTTGTCGAAGATTATACAATCGGAAAATTCAGAATTTAATAGGTGGTGGCATAATGATAGAAAGAGCGCATGTCCTAATCTGTAGTGGTTCAATGTGTGTCAGTAGAGGAGCGAAATCTCTACGTGATGAGTTTGAAGAGCATTTAACAAGATTAGGCATTAGAGAAGAAATTAAACTGGTAAACACAGGATGTGTGGGTCTTTGTGAACAAGGTCCATTCGTTATTGTTTATCCAGAAGGTGTATTTTATGCACTTGTAAAAAACAAAGATATCAAAGCTATATGCGAGGAACATCTTTATAAAGGTAGAGTCGTAGAAAAGTTAGTATTTGATGAAACAATCACAGAGGACAAAGAAATCATAGCATTTGATGAAATTAAATTCTATGAGAAACAACATCGTATTGCATTACGTAATTGCGGTTTAATCAATCCTGATGATATTGAAGAATATATTGCTAGAGATGGATACCGTGGATTAGGTAAATCATTACTTGAAATGACTCCATTAGAAGTAATCGAAGAAATGCAAGCTTCAGGATTACGTGGACGTGGTGGTGGAGGATTCCCTACAGGTCTAAAATGGAAATTCGCTTATGATAATAAAAGCGATCAAAAATATGTAATTTGTAATGCAGATGAAGGAGATCCAGGTGCATTTATGGACCGTGCTTTATTAGAAGGTGACCCTCATAGCGTATTAGAAGGTTTAATGATTGCTGGATATGCAATTGGTGCAGATAAAGGATTTATTTATGTACGTATTGAATACCCAACAGCCATTGAAAAATTAAAACTAGCTATTTCTCAGGCAAAAGAATTAGGTTTAATCGGTAATAATATCTTTGGTAGTGGTTTCAATTTTGATATTGAAATACGTCTTGGAGCTGGAGCATTTGTTTGTGGTGAAGAAACTGCATTAATCGCTTCTATCGAAGGTGGACGTGGTATGTCTCGTAACAAACCACCATTCCCTGCTGCAAAAGGATTATGGGGAAAACCAACAATTATCAACAATGTTGAGACTTTAGCTAATATTCCTGCAATATTATTCTCAGGTGCTGCTGAATTCGCAAAAATTGGTACCGAAAGATCAAAAGGAACAAAAGTATTCAGTTTAGGTGGAAACATTAAAAATGCTGGTTTAGTAGAAGTTCCTATGGGAACAACATTACGTGAGGTAATATATGAAATTGGTGGAGGAATCCCTAAGAACAAAGCTTTAAAGGCTGTTCAAACAGGTGGTCCTTCTGGAGGAGCAATCCCTGAATCAATGATGGATATGCCTATTGAATATGAAACATTGATTGAAGCGGGAAGTATGATGGGTTCTGGTGGTATGGTTATTATTGATGAAGATAGCTGTATGGTAGATATCTGTCGATTCTATTTAGACTTTACCGTTGAAGAATCATGTGGTAAATGTACTCCATGCCGTGAAGGTACTAAAAAAATGTTAGAACTTTTAGAAATCATCTCTTCTGGTGAAGGTACTATGGATGATTTAACAAGATTAGAAAAACTTGCAAGAACTGTTAAGAGCTCTTCACTATGTGGTTTAGGTCAAGCTGCACCTAACCCAATACTATCAATGTTAACTCATTTCCGTGAAGAATTTGAAGCACATGTAATTGACAAAAGATGTCCTGGTGGAGTTTGTAAACCATTAATTCACTTCGAAGTTCTTGATAACTGTATTGGTTGTACTAAATGTGCAACAAACTGTCCTGTAGATGCAATCTCAGGTTCAATTAAACAACAACATGATATTGATACATCAACTTGTATAAAATGTGGAGTTTGTAAAAACGTCTGCCCAGTTGATGCTATCATAACTCTTTAGGAGGTAAATGATGGAAAAAGTTACAATTAAAATTAATGGACAAGAAGTTACCGTTCCTAAAGACTTTACAGTTATGGAAGCAGCTGATGAATTAGGTATTCATGTCCCAAGACTATGTTTCTTAAAAGATATAAATGAAACTTCTGCATGTCGCTTATGTGTAGTTGATGTTAAAAATATGCGTGGGCTTAAGAACTCATGTACACTATCATTAATAGACGGTATGGAAGTCGATACTGATACAGAAGAAATCCATGATTCTATCGTCGCTAACTTAGAACTATTAGCAAGTAACCATATCTTTGAATGTTGGGCTTGTGAAAGAGAAAGCAATTGTGAGTTTCTAGATTTAATGAGAAAATTCAATGTTGAAAATTCATATGATGGTAATCGTTTCTTTACCAAAAAAGATCGTCAAATCAATGACACTTCTTCTTCTATCGTTTTAGATAGTGGTAAATGTATCCTTTGTGGTAGATGTGTCAGTGCATGTAATCACTACACTAATTTAGGTGTATTAGATTTTAATGAACGTGGTAATGAAACTTACGTTGGACCAGCTTTATTCCATTCTATGGAAGATAGTGGTTGTATTTACTGTGGTAAATGCATTCAATCATGTCCAACAGCTGCAATCAAAGAAAAATCACACACTAATGAAGTAATAGATTCATTAAATGATAAATCAAAAATAGTAGTAGCTGCGGTTGATCCTTCAGTTAGAGTAACTTTAGGTGAAGATTTCGGTACTGAAATTGGTGAAAATGTTGAAGGTAAGCTGTTTGCATCTTTACAATCACTAGGATTCGATGAAGTAATCGATACAAGCTTAGCTACAGAATTAAGCATTCAAGAAGAAGCAAAAGATTTAATAGAGAGTATTAAAAGCAAAAAATTACCTCTTTATACTTCTAAAGCTCCAGGATGGATTAACTATATCGAGCAATATGAATCTGAATTATTAGAGAACATCTCTTCTAAGAAATCAGAGCAACTTATTACAGGTGTCTTAGTTAAACATCATTATGCAGAAAAACTAGGTTACAACAAGGAAAACGTTGTTGTTGTATCTATTATGCCGACAATTTCAAGTAAAGACGAATGTTCTCGTCCTCACAATGAATTTGCTGGACTTAAAGATGTTGATTATTCACTAACTACTAAAGAATATGCACGTTTATTAAAACGCAAGAATATTACATTATTAAAACTTGAAGATGCTAAACCTTATGGAGAGTTAGCTAACTTAACTAACAATCCTATTAGAGTTGAAAACAGTGTTCTTCAAGACACTTTAACTGCTGCTTCTAATATATTAGGAGAAACGCCTCAAGAGTTAGACTTCAAAAACACAAAAGGGGTTAAAGAAGCTACTTACAAACTAGCAGGTAAAAGTATTAATGTTGCTTTAGTACATGGAAACATCAATATAAAAGAGTTCTTCACAAAAATGAAGAAAACTAAAAAGTCTTATCACTATGTTGAATATATGGGTAGTTTACTAGATGGTGGAGGAAGTCCAATCCGCAGTGCTTACGAACAGCAAACATTACCTATTAATGAAATTCGTGAAGAATCACTAAGAAAACTTCAAGGCGAAGTTAACAAGGAAGCAGTAACATCTGCTTATACTGAGTTATTAAAACAAGTTGGAGAAGAAAAAATCGACAATATGTTACATACTTCGTATCACGAAAGAAGTTTCTATAAATAAACAAAAAAACCCTAGTATAAAAACTAGGGTTTTTCTTTATCTTAAGGTAAATAAAAAGCCACATAAAGTGGCATGTTTTATTCGTTATCTGATTTACGACCATAACGTCTATTGAATTTATCAACTTGACCTGCTGCTTTTCCGAATTTTTGCTCACCAGTATAGAATGGGTGACAGTTCGAACAAGTATCAACACGGACTTCTTTTGAAACACTACCTGTTTCAAATGTATTTCCGCATGTTGTACAAGTAACCGTTACAGTATTGTAATTTGGATGTATATCTTTTTTCATTGTCATTACTCCTTCCGCCATGGTAGCATATACCATAGTAAGTTTTATTTGCTAGTAAATTATATCAAAAGAAAATTATTTAAGCAAGACATATTATTAATTTTTTCTCTATAAATATTTATCCTTTTCTTTCATATATATATTATATACTATGTTATAATTACTTTGTCGATAGAAGGTGAAAACAATGAGAGTAATCAATTTAAAAGAAGTTACTAAAGAAGTTAAAGAAGCCGTTATCAAAATCAACTACAATCTTGAAAATGATTTAGTTGAACTATTCAGAAAAGCCAAAGCAAATGAAACAAATAAAACAGCCAAATCAATCCTTGATGATATAATTATTAATCAAGAGATTGCCAAAAAAGGGAAAGTTCCTTTATGTCAGGATACTGGTGTTGTCGTTGTGTTCCTAGAAATAGGATATGATGTTTCATTCGAAGGTGATATTTATGAAGCTATTAACGAAGGTGTACGTCAAGGATATAAAGAAGGGTATCTTCGTAAAAGCATTGTAAATCACCCTTTTAATCGTGAGAATACAAAAGATAATACACCAGCAATTATCCACACTAAATTAGTTACTGGAGATGCAATTAAACTTAAGATCGCCTCTAAAGGTGGCGGTAGTGAGAATATGAGTAAAGTTACTATGTTAACTCCTGCAGATGGAATTCTAGGAGTTAAGCAATTAGTCCTAGATACAGTATTTAATGCTGGTGGTAAACCATGTCCTCCTATAATTGTAGGTATTGGTATTGGTGGGAACTTAGAGAAAAGTGCTTTATTGTCTAAGGAAGCATTACTTAGAGACTTAGACGACTCTAATGAAGATGAGACTATCAAAAATCTTGAGATTGAACTATATAACGAAATTAATAAACTAGGTGTTGGTCCTATGGGTGTAGGCGGAGAAACTACCTGTTTAGCTGTTAAAATCAATTACTACCCTATGCATATAGCTAGTTTACCGGTTGCTATCAATATTCAATGTCATTCATCACGCCATACAGAGGTGATTATATGATAAAACTTAATACACCTATTACTGATGCTGATATTGATTTATTAAAAGTTGGTGAAAAGGTATTAATATCTGGAACCATTTTTACAGCGAGAGATCAAGCACATATAAGATTAATTAATGAAGATAACCCTAAATTCGAAATAAATGGTAGCGTAATATTTTATGTTGGACCAACACCTGCTCGAGACGGAGTTCCAATCGGTGCAAGTGGTCCTACGTCAAGCTACAGGATGGATAAATTATCAAAACCTTTAATGGAACAAGGTTTAAAGATAATGATAGGTAAAGGCGACAGAAGTGAAGAGTTTCGTAGTGAAATGATTAAAAATCACGCTGTTTATTTAATCGCTACAGGTGGCGCTGGAGCACTATTGAGTAGTTGTATTTTAAAAAGTGAAATTATAATGTATGAAGACCTAGGCGCAGAAGCTATTAGAAAACTTGAAGTAAAGGATTTCCCTTGTTTTGTGGCATATGATACTTATGGAAACGACATCTTCAAAAGGAGTTAACTTATGAAAGATTTAAAAGAAAGAAGTTTAAAACTTCACGAGGAACATAATGGTAAAATCTCCGTTATTTCTAAAGTGCGAGTAGAAAATAAAGATGACTTGAGTTTAGCATATTCTCCGGGTGTAGCTGAACCATGTAGAGAGATACAAAGAGACAGAAGGAACATCTATAAGTATACTTCAAAAGGTAATATGGTAGCTGTTGTTAGTGATGGTAGTGCAGTTCTTGGTTTAGGAGAAATTGGTCCATACGCAGGTCTCCCTGTAATGGAAGGTAAAGCTATTTTGTTTAAAGAATTCGCTAATGTAGATGCCTTTCCAATAATGGTTGATACAACAGATCCCGATGAAATTATTGAATTAGTAAAAAATATATCTCCAACATTTGGAGGTATTAACCTAGAAGATATTAAAGCACCAAAATGTGTCTATATTGAGAGAAGATTAAAAGAGGAATTAGATATCCCTGTTTTTCATGATGATCAACATGGTACTGCAATTGTAACTTCTGCAGCGTTAATCAATGCTTGCAAGTTAACAAATAAGTCCTTAAATGATTTAGAGGTAGTTATTTCTGGTACAGGTGCTGCAGGTAGCAGTATTGCTAAATTACTTCATGAGATGGGAATTAAAAATCTTTACGGATATAATAGATCAGGAGTAATCCTTGAATCAAAGTATAATAATTACTCATTCCTAGAACAAGAATTATTAGATGGTAAAGTCTTTAAGTCACCAAGAAATCTTAAGGATGATTCTCTAAAAGAACTAATTAAAAACAAAGATGTGTTTATTGGTGTTTCTGCTAAAGGAATTCTTACAAAAGAAATGGTAAAAACAATGAATCAAGATCCTTTTATCTTTGCTATGGCTAACCCAGACCCAGAAATTTCATATGAAGAAGCCATCGAAGCAGGTGCTTATATAGTAGGTACAGGTCGTAGCGATTATCCAAATCAAATCAATAACGTCCTTGCATTCCCGGGTTTATTCCGCGGAGCACTTGATGCTAAATCTACTAAAATAACCGAAAGTATGAAAATCGTAAGCGCCAAAGCAATAGCTGATATCATCGAGCAACATGAATTAACAAACGAATATATTATTCCTTCTGCTTTTGATAAAAGAGTTGTAGAACGTGTTAGTAAAGCAGTTTATGATGAGGTAATTAAATTAGGAATCAACAGAACTTAGTATAATAAAAAAAAAGACTCGTTAGAGTCTTTTTTATTTTATCTCAATTCCTTCATAGACAATGTTACCTGTTTCAAAATTCAAAGTAATAGTTATCTTTTTTGATTCTTCAATTGTATCCTCTAATTCAAATACAGCTGCCATTGTCTCGAAGTAATAAATTGTTCCAATAAACTCAACTCCAGATGATGAAATGTGAGTGTCATAATAATAATCAACTAATAGTACTTCATGATCTACAATGTTTGCACCGAGTTCTATTGAATAAACGCTAGTATACGAATTAGGTACAGTCCCTTCTATATAAACTATTTCACTATAATCTTTATAGATTTTAATTCCGTCTATTTCATAATAAGGTAAATAGTTCTCTATATTAAATCCTTCTTCATCATAATTAAGGAATCTTTTTGTGGTTACATATAGATAACCATTATCATAAATTACCCCATTAAGGTTTCCATTTAGTCGATAATTTTTTGCATCACTTAAATCATCTATATTGATTACACTAACCAAAATATTCATATTCTCAAAAACATACTGCGAATCTAAATCTATTCCAATGCAACTAATTGGATACTCTAATAATACTACTGTTAAGTAGTCTTCATCTAAATACATCCCTTTGATAAAATAATTCTCATTACAAGCTCCAGCCCAATTAGAGTAGTTTATTGAATCAACAAATTGGGTACCAGTTTTAGTCGTTCCTTCATTTGAGTTGACTGTGATTTCAATACTAGTCCCAACTACTTCATAATAGTAATCATCATTATGTAATAATGTTGAATACTGATCTTCTCCAACCACTTCTCCTGAAGAGTATGTTCTTTCTAAACCTGTTAAAAAATGTGTAGTTGCTACTGCATCGTAATTATCACCTTCAACTGAGGAAATATTATATTCTGGTTCATCATTATAAGGAACATCCATGCTATATTCTGTTGAAGAGTACCTTGGTAAAACTCCTGAAATGCTCTCATACAACTTTGTTATATCATTTGAATCGTCAAAAGTCCTAAGTTCTCCGGAAGGAACAGTATTACTATTTGTACCTACCAATACAATAACAGCTATTACTGCTATAGGTGCTAAAGCTGTGCTAGTTAAAACACCAATACGTTTTATAAACCCTATATTTAAAGAAACGGATTTAATACGCATTAGTTGATGTTTGGCTCTTAATAAACCATTCAATTTTACCTCTTTAATGATTTTTATAGTCATTAAGGTTATAAACACAGTTACCAGAGTACCAATAACTAGTGCCCAAGGATTATTAATAAAAAAAGTCATAATAATACCTCCTTATACTTTTAGTGCTTTTTTGAATTCTTTAAGATAGCTTCTATTAACTTCCAAATGTTCCCCATTCTTCATTAATAGATCTAGTTTTGAATTTAATGCTGCTTTGATATAATCGATTTTACCAATATTAACTAGACAATATTTGCTAGAACGAATAAAATCCTTTGGATTCAATATTTCTTCAATTTCATATAATTTCATTCGAATAATCAATTTCGATTGTCCAAGAACACCATAAACATCATCTTCTTCTACTATAAAATAATAGAAATTACGACACTCAATCCTTTTTTGTCCAAATTCATTATTACCAGTAATAAATAGCTCCTCACCTTGGACAATTAAATCCAGAAGATTAGATACTTTTGTAATTTCTGCATGATTAAACACTATGTTTAGTTTGTCGTCCTCAACAAGTTCCTTATCGTCAGTGACAACATAACTATACTTAGGTGTTTCGACTAATTTAAGTTTTTCCTTAACTAGTTTATGTTCGCTTTTATTTATTTTGAGTTTGAACATAAAAGGCCCCCCTTTTTATGCTACTTCAAGTTTAGCATTACTTATTCTATTTAAAAATATATGAAAGGTATCATACATATATTTTACACTATATTACACAGTTCGAGCAATTAAACAAAAAAGAGACCTTAAAGATCTCTTAGTTTGTTATATAGTTTTTGAAGTGGAACACCCATCACTGAGTAGTAATCTCCTTCAATTTTCTTAATATACTTAGCTCCATAACCTTGAATACCGTAAGCTCCGGCCTTATCATATGGTTCATCAGTATCTAAATACTCATTTATTTCATCAACTGACATTTCATTGAAATAAACATCAGCATAATCGTAAAATATATCTTTTATGTCCTCCCCAAGAATAGCACATCCTGTTAATACTCTATGTTTTCTACCAGATAAGCTTTTAATCATTATAAATGCATCTGATCTGTCTTTTGGTTTCCCTAGAGGAATACCATCCAATATAACTAGTGTATCAAAACCTAATACAATACTCCCGATACTATTTTTCAATATATCCTCTGCTTTTTGAAAAGCCAAGTCCATAACTATTTCTTCATTTGTTAGACCTTCCTTCAAATCTTCACAAATATTGCTAGCATTTATAGTAAAATCAATACCAAGTAATTTAAGAAGCTCTCTTCTTCTTGGAGACTTACTAGCTAAGATGTAATTATTCTTCAATTGCCTTTTCCTTAACAGGTGGTTTAACAAAGATTAATAAGAAGCTAGCTATCGCCAATGGAATTAATAATAATAAAACTGCTTTATTAGTTCCTAAACGAGATTCTGATTGGTAAAATGCAATTAGGAATGGCGAGAAAATTCCAGCAAAACGTCCGAATACACTGAAGAAGCCAAAGAAATCATTTGCTTTTTCATAAGGAACCATTTTTGCATAGTAGCTTCTACTTACAGATTGAATACCACCCTGAGCTGTACCAATAAGGAATCCAACGATCCACATAAAATATATAGTACTTGCGTCTTGAATTAGATAAACCATGTATACTCCAATGGCATAAATAAGAATACCATAGAAAATCATACGTTTATTACCAAACTTCTTAACTAGGCGACCATATAGTAATGCAGAAGGGAATGCAACTACTTGTACCATTACAACTACTCCAAGCATTGTCATAGCTCCAACACCTAAATCTCCACCTAAGTTCGTAGCTAATCGAATTACCGAGTTAACAACATCAATATATAATAAGTAAGCAATTAAGAATAGTAAGATGTGTTTGTAATTCCACAATTCTCCTAATGTAACTCTCAATCGTTTTAAAGACTCTTTTAGATCATTTTCACCTGACTCTAGTTCGAATGTTTGTTCTACATCTCTTAATAAAGGTAATGAATAATAGATCCACCAAGCAATAGATACTAAGAATGCAAAACTAATTCCTAAACGTTCTAATTGGAATGTATCCAATCCAAGAAATCCTGGTTTAACAAATCCAAATAGCACTAATCCGTAAGGAATTAATCCAACAAAGAACGGAATTAAACTACCGATATACCCCCAAGCAAAACCTGTTGCACTGATTTCATCAAATCGTTCTTCAGTAGTTACATCTACTAAGAATGCATCATATATAACGTTGGTTAAGTTATAACCCATGCTAGTAATAAAGAATATTACTAATAAAGTCAACCATCCATAACCAGGAATAGCAAGCCCAACTCCACCAATCATAGCAACAGCTAAGAATATAATGAAGAATTTTCTTTTATTTCCTTTATAGTTACTCCAAGATCCAATCATTGGACTAATAATAGCAACTACTAAAGCTAAAATTGAAGTCATATATTTGAATATTTGAGTACCACCCGTTACACCTGAAGTACCAATCCATAATCTTGTATATTCAGGATTAAGAATTTCCTCTCCTGCTTCTAAGATGTATTTACTAATTCCAGAGGCAACATGTGGTGCCATATAAATCATTTCGTATAAAATAGGGAAGAAAATTGTTATTACAGTTAAAATAAAAGCAGAATTCGCTATATCATATAGAACCCATGCTCTTTCTTTCTTTGTTAATTTCGGTAATTTAAACATAAAATCGACTCCAATCGTGATTTATTTCTATCTTTTTCCATTATATCATATATCAAGATAATTCCTGTTATCAATTTGAAAATCAAAGTATTAATATGGTAATAACTGTAATATAATATGCTATAATGAAATGGGTGATTAAAGTGAAAACAAACATAGTAGAACACGTTAAAGATAAAAAATTATTTACAGAAACCGAACCAATTGTCGTAGCACTTAGTGGTGGTATTGATTCAATGGTGCTTTTTGATATAATACATCAATTAAACAACAATGTTATAATCGCCCATGTTAATCACAATAAGCGATCTGAATCAATTGTTGAATACAAATATATTGAAACTATGGCAAATGAGATAAACATCCCATTTGAAGGTTATTCTATTGAAGAAACTACTGACAATTTTCATCATGAATCAAGACTCAAAAGATATGAATTTTTTAGAGCTATAGCTCAAAAATATCATTCAACTAAAATTGTCGTGGCACATCATTTAGATGATCAAGTTGAAACAGTGTTAATGCGAATTGTAAGAGGAACTAGTTTTAGCGGATACTCCGGAATCAAAGAAATCAGATACGACCGAAATGTATCAATAATTCGACCTTTAATGGAAATTACAAAAGAGGACATTGTTGAGTATTCAAAAGAAAATAATATCAAGTTTTTCGAGGATTCTTCAAATAGTGAAGATATTTATACAAGAAATAGATTTAGACACAACATTATCCCACTATTAAAAGAGGAGAATCCTAACCTAAACAAAAAGATTATTCAACTAGCTGAGTACATTGATTCAGCCAATGAAGTTCTAGAAGAAAAAACAAAGGAATTCTTAAAGGCATATTCAATGTATAGCAATGTTAGTTTGGTAGATTTTAATAATCTAAATAAAGTGTTAAAGATCAAGGTTATTCAACACATGGTAAACAATACTACAAACAATACAGTGGAAGTTAGTTATGAACAATATAATGCCATCATTGATATTTGCTTATCATCCACTCCAAATCAAACTTATTCTCTTCCAAATACATATTTATTTGTTAAAGAATATGATGTTATCTACATAAAAAAAGAAGTGCCCATTATTCCTATATCTATCGAAGTAACCAAAGAAGGAGAGTACTTTGTAGACGATAATAAAAGTTATATTTTTAGTAACAATAAAATAACACATAATTATAGAAATTATTTTGAATTATGTTATAATGAATTAGTGTTTCCTTTACACATTAGACAAAGAAAAAATGGTGATAAAATGTCACTTAAAATTGGCTCTAAAAAAGTGAAGGATATCTTAATTGATAAAAAAATTCCAAAGTCTGAAAGAGATAGATTATTAGTTCTAACAAACGATGATGTTGTCCTTTGGATACCAGGAGTTAAAAAATCACATCAAGATCAACAAAACCCTAAAAAATTATATATATATGAGGTGGAATAAGATGGATAAAGATATTGAAAGAGTATTAGTGTCTAAAGAAGAAATTGATGAAATAGCTAAAAGATTAGGAGTAATCTTAACCGAAGAATATAAAGACAAATTCCCTATCGTAATAGGTTTATTAAAGGGATGCGTACCATTTATGGCTAGACTGATTACTGAAATAAAATGTCATATTGAACTTGGATTTATGGATGTATCAAGTTATCATGGTGGAATTGAATCTACTGGTGATATCAAAATTAAAAAAGATTTAGACATTCCCGTACAAGATCGTCATGTAATTATTACTGAAGATATCGTTGATACAGGAAGAACAATTAAGGTTATTATGGATTTATTAAAATATCGTGGTGCTAAAAGTGTCAGTGTAGTTACTCTACTAGACAAACCTGCAGGACGTGTTGTAAAATTAGATCCCGAATATATTGGTGTAACCATACCAAAAGAGTTCGTTGTAGGATATGGTTTAGACTTTGATGAAAAATACCGCAACCTACCGTATGTAGGCGTACTTAAAAAAGAGGTATATAGTAAGTAATTCGTAAGGAGTGAATAAGATGGCAGATAATAAGCAAATGAAACCATCACAGAGTAGATTTGGTAATCTCATTGTTATTGCTATAATATTAGTATTTGTTTTTGGAGCATATTTTGTTTTTACAAACAATGAAGAACAACCAGTAGAATATGATTACACAACATTTATTACAAAATTAGAGAATGGTGATATTTCAACAATGATTTCAACCCCACAATCTGGAAATGAAAATGTTGAAGGATATCAAATAACAGGACAATTAAAAGAAGATGGAACTGAATATTTTCTTGATATTCCTAACCAAGACACTTTGAACACATTAATCGTTCTAGCTGATGGTAATGATGTTGAATATGATCATAACCCTGCACCTTCATATGGTATATGGGGAGTAATCTCAATTGTAGGACCATTGCTATTGTTAGTAATTATCGTCGCTATGTTTATGAGAAATAGTGGTGGAAACAACAAAGCATTTGAATTCGGTAAGAACCGTGCCAAATTGCAAAAAGGTAAAACTACTACATTTAATGATGTAGCCGGTGTTGAAGAAGAAAAAGCAGAGTTAGAGGAAATTATCGATTTCCTTAAAGACCCTAAAAGATATATGTCTTTAGGTGCTAGAATTCCAACTGGTGTTCTATTAGTAGGTCCTCCGGGAACTGGTAAAACATTATTAGCAAGAGCAGTTGCTGGTGAAGCTAGTGTACCTTTCTATGCTATTAGTGGTTCTGATTTCGTTGAAATGTTCGTCGGAGTTGGAGCAAGTAGAGTTAGAGACATGTTTAAAAATGCAAAACAAAACTCACCATGTATTGTCTTTATTGATGAGATTGATGCTGTAGGTCGCCAAAGAGGTGCAGGTTTAGGTGGAGGACACGATGAACGTGAACAAACATTAAACCAATTACTAGTAGAAATGGATGGTTTTGGAACTAATAGTGGTATTATCGTTATGGCTGCTACAAACCGCCCTGATGTATTAGATCCTGCATTACTTAGACCTGGTCGTTTTGATAGACAAATCACAATTGGAAGACCAGATATTAAAGGTCGCCAAGCTATTTTAGAGGTTCATGCAAAAAATAAAAAAATTGATCCAAATGTTACTTTCTCAGAAATAGCTAAGAGAACACCTGGATTTACTGGTGCTGACTTAGAAAACCTTCTTAACGAAGCCGCTCTTCTTGCTGCTCGTGAGAAAAAGGAAAACATTAAACTTTATCACATCGATGAAGCTGTAGATCGTGTAATGATGGGACCTGCTAAGAAATCAAGAGTTCTTTCTAAACGCGAAAGAGGTTTCATCGCTCATCACGAAGCCGGACATGCAGTTCTTGGAATCAAATTAGATAACGCGAACATTGTTCACAAAGTTACAATTATACCTCGTGGAGATGCTGGTGGATATGCATTAATGTTACCTGAGGAGGAAGAATCTTTCCTTTCAACAAGAAAAGGATTAGTCGACCGTATTACAGGTTTACTTGGTGGTCGTGTTGCTGAAGAAATCATCTTCAATGAAGTTTCAACAGGGGCTCACAATGACTTCCAAAAAGCTACAGAAATAGCCCGTAGTATGGTAACTGAATATGGTATGAGTTCACTTGGTCCAATTCAATATGAAAAACGCAGCGATAGTGTCTTCTTAGGACGCGACTACAATTCAGAAAAAGCATTTAGTGATCAAGTTGCTTTAGAAATTGATGAAGAAGTAAGAAAAATCATCCATGAATGTTACGAGATTGCTAGAGTTGTACTTAAAGAGCATGTCGTTTTACTTAAAAATATTGCTCAACATTTATTAGATATCGAGACTTTAACTAAAGAGGATATCTATGAAATCGTTGATACAGGTAAACTTGGATGGTGGGAAAAGAAAAAAGCCAAAGAATCTAAAGAACTAAAACCTGTAGAACCTATCCAAATTAAAGAAATAAAAGCAAAAGAAATAAAGGTAAGTCATTAGTTTAAAGGGTAGGATATACTAATATTCTGCCCTTTTATTTGAAAGGGGTAAATTATGAGATTAGACAAATTTCTAAAAGTATCAAGAATTATCAAAAGACGTACTATAGCTAAAGAAGTTGCTGATAACGATAGAATCACTGTCAACAATCGCGTTGCTAAATCTTCTACAAAGCTAGAAGTTGACGATATCATCACTATTTCCTTTGGTAACAAGATTTTAACAATCAAAGTATTAGAATTACGTGATTCGACTAAAAAAGAAGACGCGCAAAATATGTTTGAAATAATTGAAGAAAAAAGAATACAATAATTTGCATTTTTATTTGTATTGCTTTATAATTTAGGATGAGAAATAAGGTGATTAACTATGAAAAAAATACTAATAACAATAACAGCACTTGTTCTAGCAATTACTTTGTCGGCTTGTAATCAAGGACCGACAGAAGATAAGAATATTGTTTATGTGACTGTTTACCCAATGCAATACCTAGTTGAAGAAATCGCAGGAGACACAGTTGAAGTGAGACTTGTTGTAGGTACATCTTCTCATACCGAGGGATATACTCCAACTGGGCAAGAACTAATTAAAATGTCTGATGCCGATTTGCTTTTCTTTGTTAACGGTGGTGCTGATAGTTATATATTGAATATTGAATCTACTTTAGCACAGGGTAATGTAGAAATGGTTGATATGTCTGAGCACATCGTTTATAACGAGATTTGTTTAACACATACCCACGATGATGAGGAACCAGATGAGCCTGTTACTTGTAACGAAAACTCGCTATCTCCTGACCCTCATTTTTGGTTAGATCCAATTAAGATGATTCAAGCTGCAGAGTTTGTTAAATCTAAACTTATAAGTACCTTCCCGGAAAATACAGAGTTATACAATAACAAGTACACTAATCTTAGCGCTACTTTGGAACAACTTAACCTTGATTTCCAGGAAATGGCAGATTCAGCCGTAAAACCAATCATGACAACTGTTAGATTATTCACATATTGGGAAGAAAGATATGATATCGAAATTATCTCGATTACTTCAGATATTCATTCTACAGAGACAAACCCTGGCGATATTATTGAACTAGCTGAGGAAGCTGTATTCCACGGAATAACCACAATCCTATTTGAAAAAAATGCTAATTCTCCTGCTGGTGATCAAGTATTAGAAGAACTAAAAAACACATTCACAATGGCAGATAAACTATATCTTCATGGACTTGGAGTTATTACCGCAGATGAGGTTGAGAATGGTTCAAACTACATTTCAATTATGTATGATAACTTGGAAGTATTAAGATACACTACAAAATAGAGCAATTTTGTTCTATTTTTATTTTGAAATGAAGTAGTTTGTGTTATAATCAATATGTTTTATAGAAGAGGTGACTTAAATGGAAAAACTTACAGAACAAGAGATTGTTAGAAGAGAAAAATTAGAAGAATTAAAAACTAAAGGAATCGATCCATTCGGCCAAAGATTTGATCGTAATTGTAACACAGAAACATTACGACAAAAATTTGATCAATACAGTAAAGAAGAATTACATGAAATGGAAACTGAACCAATTAGGATTGCAGGACGTCTAATGACTAAACGCGGTAAGGGTAAAGCAGGTTTCGCTAATATTATGGATCAATTTGGACAAGTTCAATTATATGTTAGATTAGATGCTGTTGGAGAAGACCAATTTGAATTATTCAATAGAGCAGATCTAGGAGATTTCCTTGGTATAGAAGGAAAAATTATGAAAACAAGAATGGGTGAATTAAGCATACGTGCTGAAAAAATCACTCATTTAAGCAAGTCTTTACGTCCATTACCTGAAAAGTTTCATGGATTAAAAGACATTGAAGAAAGATATCGTCGTCGTTACGTTGATTTAATTACAAACGAAGAATCAAAAGAGACATTTATTAATCGTTCAAAAATCATTAGCATGATTAGAGATTTATTGAATGCTCGTGGATACATAGAAGTTGAAACACCAATCCTTCACCCAATTCTAGGTGGAGCTTCTGCTAGACCTTTCGTAACACACCACAATACTTTGGATATGCCATTCTATTTAAGAATAGCTCCTGAATTATACTTAAAAAGATTAATCGTTGGTGGTTTAGACGGTGTCTATGAAATCGGACGTACGTTTAGAAATGAAGGAATGAGTATTAAACATAATCCCGAATTTACAATGTTAGAACTTTATCAAGCGTATGGTAACGTAGATACAATGATGGAATTAACAGAGTACTTATTCTCAACAGTTGCTAAAAGTTTAGGTAAAGGTACTGCTACATATAATGGTAAAGAAATCTATCTGGATCAACCATGGGTTAAATTACATATGGCTGATGCGGTTAGAGACGAAGTCGGAATTGATTTTTGGAATAAAGAATTAACTTTCGAACAAGCAAAACAATTTGCTTTGGATAAAGACTTAGATGTTCCAGAACATTATACAGGTACAGGTCACATTTTAAACCTATTATTCGAAGAGTATTGTGAAGAAAAAGTCATTCAACCAACATTCGTTTTCGGACACCCAATTGAGATTTCACCATTAGCTAAAAAGAATGTTGAAGATCCTCGATTTACAGATCGCTTTGAATTATTTATTGATGGTAGAGAATATGCTAATGCATTTACAGAACTAAATGATCCAATTGATCAAAAGGAACGTTTCTTAGCTCAATTAGCTGAAAAAGAATTAGGAAATGATGAAGCTACAGAAATGGATATCGATTATGTAGAAGCTTTAGAATATGGTATGCCACCTGCTGGAGGACTTGGAGTTGGAATTGATAGATTGATTATGCTTCTAACTGATAGTGCTTCAATAAGAGATGTACTACTATTCCCACACATGAAACCAAGAAGTAAATAAGAACTGAAATTTCAGTTCTTTTTTTTATCATATAATTAGTTAAAATTTCAGATTAATAATATAATCTAAATGAGGTGATTTTATGATATACAATAACATATATGAAACTATAGGTAATACACCTATAATCAAACTAAATAAATTGACGAAAAATCAAAAAGCAGATATTTATCTTAAACTAGAATGGTTTAATCCTGGTGGTAGTGTTAAAGATAGAATCGCGATTAATATGATCGAAGAAGCCGAAAAACAAGGTCTCCTTAAAACAGGTGATACAATTATAGAGCCAACTAGTGGAAATACCGGTATAGGTATAGCTATGATTGGTGCAGCTAAAGGATATAAGACAATACTTACTATGCCAGATAGTCTAAGTATCGAAAGAAGGAAAATTCTTATAGGTTATGGTGCAGAATTAATTTTAACACCTAAAAGTGAGGGAATGAATGGTTCGATAAAAGTTGCAGAAGACTTAGTTGATAAGCATGGCTATTTTATGCCAATGCAATTCAAAAACCTAAATAACCCTCGAGCACATATGAAGACAACAGCTTTAGAAATACTAGAAGAATTACCTAATCTTAATTACTTTATAGCAGCAGTTGGTACTGGTGGAACTATTACCGGTGTAGGTACTATCCTTAAAGAACATAATCCAAATATATCAATTAAAGCAGTTGAGCCAAAAGGAAGTTCTGTCTTAAGTGGTAACTCAAAAGGGCCACATAAGATTCAAGGAATAGGTGCTGGATTTATTCCGGACATTTTAGATACAGGCATCTATGATGAAGTTATTCAAGTAGAAGATGATGATGCATTTAATATGGCAAGAAAATTAGCAAAATCACAAGGGTTATTTGTTGGAATATCAACAGGAGCTAACGTATTTGCAGCCTTACAAATAGCTGAAAAAGCACAAGTAAATAACCAAATACTTACTATATCTCCAAGTAATGCCGAAAGATACTTATCTACAGAATTATTTAAATAAAATCATTCCATTCGGGATGATTTTTTTATAAAAAAAAGAAAGAAATTAATCTCTCTCTTTACTAACTAAACTGCATTCTACTTCTAAGATATCTTTTCCTTCTATAATTCTAGCCGGCATTCCAACTGCAGTAGCATGCGGTGGAACATCTTTTAATACAACAGAGTTAGCACCAACTTTTGCTCCATAACCAATTTTAATATCTCCTAATATTTTTGCTCCAGCAGCAATCATAACTTCATCACATAAAGATGGATGTCTTTTTGCTCCTGAATGATTGCCAGTACCACCTAATGTGACACCATGATACATCAATACATTATTTCCAATAACAGCGGTTTCACCTATAACGATACCACTACCATGATCAATTACAAAATTCTTACCTATCTGAGCCCCAGGATGTATATCTACCCCAGTATTAAATCTTCCAATATTACTAATTATTCGGGCAATCATTTTTAACCTTAACTTCCAAAAGAATCTAGCTATACGATAACTCCAGACAGCATGAAGACCGTTGTGGGTAAGTACTATATCAAGTATATGTCTAGCTGCAGGATCTTTTTGTTTTAGGGTTTTTATATCACTAATCATTCCCATAAAATCACCTCTTTGCACTTTGATTATACATAATGTAGTTAAGCTTGTTAAATGATATACACTTGAAAGAGTTTACAAAAAAAAACGCAAGGAATAATTCCTTGCGTTTAGATTTCTTTTCCAACAACAAACTCATCATTTTCAAATACATAGATACCAAAATTCTCAGCAATCTCAACATATATATCAATTAAACTAACATACTCATAATCAATAGTCTCAGAGACATTTTTAAGAGCTTCATTAAGCATATCACGAACGTAATCGTAATCTCTTCTTCGCTCCATAATCATGTTTTCAATATAAGTTTCTGCATCATTCAATACTTCAATATCTGACTCAAAACCATGATTTTCTAAATCTGTTCGGAAATCAAAGATATATATAAGAAACAATAACATTTCACTATAATCTTCGAATTCATCACACTTTGATTGGAATAAACTTTCAAAGTAAATCTTAATAACATTAAATTGAGCATTAATATAATTAAACCCAATTTCAAAAATTGTCTCCAGGTCTTCATCTAACTCTTGTTGGTCACAAGCTAGATCATAAACATAATCTAGGACTAAGAATACTGGCTCTAATCGTTGATAAATAACATTATTGTTTCCTTTGAATTTTTCGATCATCTCGTGGTTTTCAATCTTCCACGAAGCATAATCTTTAAGAATAAAACTATCCATTTGTACACCTACTTATTATCACAACAAAATTGTTGTAAAGTAATTGATTAAGCTTTGTTAACAGAACCAAATAACTCCATTTTTTCTGTTACAGTTGCCATGATAGCATCATAACCTGGTTTAATTACTTTTCTTGGGTCGTAACCTTTACCTTCTAAGTCTTTTTTCTCTTCGAAATAAACTCTAACAGCTGCAGTAAATGTTAATTGACATTCAGTGTTAACGTTAATTTTTGAAACACCTAATGTAATAGCTTCTGTAACCATTTCGTTAGGAATTCCTGTACCACCATGAAGTACTAATGGCATATTTCCTGTTGCATCTTGGATATTTTTCAATACGTCTAGACGTAATCCAGTCCAATTTGCAGGATATTTACCATGAATATTACCAATTCCAGCAGCTAACATAGATACACCTAAATCAGCAATCATTTTACATTCATTTACGTCAGCAACTTCACCAGCGCCAACAACACCATCTTCTTCTCCCCCGATAGATCCAACTTCAGCTTCAACACTGATTCCTCTTTCGTTAGCATAAGCAATGATTTCTGTTGTTTTTTGAATATTTTCTTCGATTGAATAATGTGATCCATCGAACATTACACTACTAAATCCAGCTTCGATACAAGCTTTTGCAGCATCAAAACTACCATGATCTAAATGTAGCGCAACTGGTACAGTAATGTTTAAGTTTTTAAGCATTCCTTCTACCATTCCTACTACAGTATCAAATCCTGTCATATATTTAGCAGCACCTTCAGATACACCTAAAATTACTGGTGATTTTAATTCTTGAGCAGCTACTAAAACCGCTTTTGTCCATTCTAAATTGTTAATGTTAAATTGTCCTACTGCATAACCTTCTTTTCTCGCTTTTTCAAGCATTTCTTTTGCAGACACAAGTCCCATAAAATTTCCTCCTAATTAATATTAATATTTTCAATAATATTATACATTAATTGTTTGTATATGTAAACTAATGTAGATTATAAGAGCCAATGTAAATGCTTACTAAAAAAAACACTGCCGAGGCAGTGTTTTATTTTCCTGATACTTTTAATGATTTAATTCTTAATGATGGACTACCAACATATCCAAAGTTAAAATATAAGTCATTACAAACAGCTGTAACATCCTTTAACAATTCTAGATAGTTCCCAGCCACAGTAATAAGTGCGACAGGTTTTACAATTTTTCCGTCTTCAACTAAGAATCCAGAACTTTGTAAACTGAAATCACCACTAACTGCATTACATCCTGCATGTGTTCCTGCAAGTTCAGTAATTATTAAACCTTTTTTCATATCTTTAACAATTTCATCGTATTCCGTATTTCCTTCTAAGAAATAGAAGTTCGTCGGAGCAATACCATTTAAGAATCCGTTACCTGTTGATTTAGTGTCGTCTTTCTTAGCAGTTTTTAAGTTATGTAGGTATCCTGTTAATTTACCATCTTTGATTAATTCTTTGTATTGTGTAGCAACACCTTCATCATCGAAAGCCCCAGATCTACCAGATTTTTTTCTAAAAGGATCATCTACCAAAGTAATAAGTTCATTACCGATAACTTCTCCTACTTTACCTTTCAATAAAGAAATATCCTTTTGTACACTTTCAGCACTAAACATACTAACATGTGGACTTAACAAAGAACAACTTGCTTTATTTGTAAGTAAAATTTCATATTCTCCAGTTTCAACAGGTGAAGCTCCTAATTGTGAGCAAACATCTTTTGCTCCTGATATAGCCATTGCTTCAAGGTCGAAATCATTGTAATCATTTGATAATTTGTATTCATAAGTAGTTCTTTGGTCTTTACCATCACTAGCAATAATAAACGCCCCAATTACACCACCATTTACTTTTTTCTCTAGTTTTAACCCTTTTGAATTTTGAATTAATACTTTTGTAGTTCCTTCACCATAGAATGCTTGAACCATATTAATTCTTTCATCTTGAGCCATTACTAATTCTTCAAATCTCTTAGTGTCTTCAATTTTTTTAGCAGCTCCAACTTCATCTAAGCTTGCATCAAATAATCCTTCCACTTGCTTGTATTCTTTATCTCCTTCATAGATAAATACTTCATCTTCACTGTCAATCATTTTTGCAGATCCAATAATACTTTCTACGATGAAATCAAATACATCTTCATTTACTATTTCTGTACTAACTGTACCCATTTTACCGTTATAAATTCCTTTAACAGTTAATTTAGCACTATCAGCTATTGCATATTTCTCAACTGAACCTTTAAATACTTCAATATCTAACTCAGTATTTCCAGCGTAGTATACTTGGATATCTTCTATCCCTTTTTCTTTTGCCAAAGCAAATAATTTCTTAAAGTTCATTAGACAGTCCCTCCTCTACCACCAACAGTGATTTCTGATAATCTAATTGTAGGTTGTCCTACATCTGTAGGAATACTTCCTGATGCACTACCACACATACCTTGTTCACGTTTTAAATTGTTTCCAACCATATCAACTTTTAATAATGCTTGGCTACCTGTACCAACAAGTGAAGCCCCGCGTACTGGTTCTGCAATTTTACCATCTCTGATCATATATCCTTCAGATACTGAGAAGTTGAAGTCTCCAGTTGCTGGATTTACACTTCCTCCACCCATTTTTTTAGCATATAAACCAAATTTTGTAGCAGCAACAATTTCATCAAATGTTGAGTCACCATTATCAATATATGTATTAGTCATTCTTGATGTTGGTGCGAACCGATACGATTCCCGACGACCTGAATTCGTACAAGCATCATCCATACGTTTTGCATTTAATTTATCAATCATATAACTAGTTAAAACACCATCTTTAATTAATTGACGACGTATTTGCTTATTACCTTCATCATCAAATGTAGCACTACCCCATGCATGAGAAATAGTTCCATCATCTACTGCATTAATTAATGTATTAGCGATAAGTTCACCTTTTTTACCAGTAAATACACTTGCTCCTTTAGCAACACTAGTTGCTTCTAAACTGTGTCCTACTGCTTCATGGAAGATTACTCCACCAAATCCATTATCAATAACTACTGGGAATTTTCCACTTGGACATTCATCTGCATATAACATTGCTTTTGCAATTCTAGCAGCTTCTTGTGCGGCTTCTTCTACATTAATCACATCACTATAGAATTCAAATCCGTAAGTACCTCCAGGTCCATAGAATCCTGTTTGTTTTGTTTCGTCATTCATTGCTACAGCAGCAATTGCAATACGGGTTCTCACTCTTCTATCATTAACATATGTACCTTCAGTATTTGCTATCCATACATTTTGGACATAATCTTGATATCTTGCTTGAACTTGTTGTATCTCTTCTGAGTATTCTCTAGCAGCTTTGTCTGCACGTCTTAATAATGCAACTTTTTCTTCCATCGCTACCTCTGATGGTAAAACTCTTGGTTGATGCAATTCAGCAACTTCCATTTCACTTAGTTCAAATTCAATATTTGCACTTTCTCCAGGGAATGATTGAGCCAAATCGTCAGCAAGTTTTAATAAATCTTTTTCTTCACTACTATTAGTATATCCATATACACGTTGATATCCTTTTGCTACACGTATACCAATACCAAATACTTTAGCATTACTAACATTTTGAACTTTACTTGAAACTAACGTTGCGTTAGTTGTAAATTTATCTTCAATAAAAACTTCTGCAAAATCAGCAGATGTAGTTAATGCTTGATCTAGTACTTTTTTGATTAATTTCTTATCTAACATATGATCCTCCTTTAACATTTTTTTAATTCAATTAAAATTATCTATCAAAATTATATCATATTAATTCATTAAACCAAAGCAAAATTAACATAGGAAATAATCAATTTATACGGCTTTATTACGCCATAAGATAAGTCATATTAAAATGTACAATTTACTTATAAATGTCATTTAATAAAAAAAAGGCTTAATAGCCTTTTTTATTTATCTATGCATGCCCCAATAAATTCTCTAAATAATGGATGAGGTCTATTTGGTCTTGATAAAAATTCCGGATGAAATTGTGATGCAATAAAGAATTTGTGATCAGGTAATTCTATGATTTCTGCTAATCCAGTTTCTGGATTCATTCCTGAAAATACTAATCCACAATCCTCTAATTGTTTCTTATAAACATTATTAAACTCATAGCGATGACGATGACGTTCTTTGATTTGTGGTTTTTGATAAGCTTTGTATGCTAACGTCCCTTCAGTTATATCACATTTATAAAGACCTAAACGAAGTGTTCCACCCATATCAATACCTTCATATTGTTCTGGTAAGTAATCTATAATTGGATGAGGAGTATTTGGATCCATCTCTGTTGAATTAGCACCTTCCAATTTACATACATTTCTTGCAAACTCAATTGATGCTGTTTGCATACCAAGACATAATCCTAAATATGGAATGTTGTTTTCTCGTGCATACGTTATAGCATTTATTTTACCTTCAATTGCACGATGTCCAAATCCACCTGGAACTAATAAACCATCACAATCCTCTAAGTGAGACTTAACATCTCCTTCTACTAATTCACCTGCGTTTATCCATTTGATGTTAATCTTTGCTAAATGGTGATATCCCGCATGTTTTAGGGCTTCACTAACACTTAGATAAGCATCTTGTAATGAAACATATTTCCCCACTAATCCTATAGTTACTTCTTTATTTAAACTTTTGATTTGATTAATCATTGCTATCCATTCAGTTAAATCACACTCTTTTGTTTCCATTCGTAAATGTTTAACAACAATATCATCTAAGTTCTGCTTTTTAAGATTTAATGCAACTTCATAAAGGATTTCTTCATCTCTAGCTTCGATAACAGCTTCCTTTTGAACGTCACAGAATAATGCTATTTTCTCACGCATTGCATTTGTGATTGGTCTTGTTGTTCTCAAAACAATAATATCTGGTTGAATACCTAATCCACGTAGTTCTTTAACACTATGTTGAGTAGGTTTTGTCTTTAATTCTTTTGCTGCACTTAAATATGGCACCAAAGTGTTGTGAATGAAAATAGTATTTTTATATCCAAATTCTCTTCGTGCTTGTCTAATTGCTTCTAAAAATGGTAATGATTCGATATCTCCGACAGTACCACCAATTTCAGTTATTACTATGTCTGCTCCACTTTCTTCTGCTGCTCTATATAACTGAGCTTTTATCTCGTTTGTTATGTGCGGTATTACTTGAATAGTTGCACCTAAATAGTCCCCGCGACGTTCTTTTTCAATTACTTGAGCATACACTCGTCCCGTTGTAATATTACTTGCTTGGCTTAAGTTCTCATCAATAAAACGTTCGTAATGTCCTAGATCCAAATCAGTTTCTGCTCCATCATCGGTAACAAAAACTTCACCATGTTGATATGGTGACATTGTTCCTGGATCAACGTTTATATATGGATCAAATTTTTGCATAAAAACTTTTAATCCTCTATTTTTCAAAAGTCTCCCTAAAGAAGATGCCGTAATTCCCTTACCTAGGCTAGAAACAACCCCACCGGTAACAAATATAAACTTAGTTTTTTTCATTATATCACTCCTTTAGATTATATAAAAAAATAGTCCCCCATTGCAGGAGAACTATTTTCTAATGTGCCCTTTTAAATTATAACAAATGAATTTTTCTAAAGCAATACAATTTTTAAGAATTTAATCCTTGTATTGATCCTCGTATGTATCCATGTACTCGTTGTATTTGTCTTCATCGAAGTCTTCAAACTCTTCAAACACTTCTTCTTCGTAAGTTTCAACTACTTCAGATTTACCTGATTCATCAGTAACAGGTACTGCAGCTTTTTTATCATCTGGTTTAGCAACTGATTCAACAACCGGTTCTATAACTGGTTCTACTGTTTTTTCAATTACTGGCTCCACTACTTTTTCAATTACTGGTTCTACTACTTTTTCAATTACTGGTTCTACTACTTCTACTACTTTGGCTTTGGCTTTAGGCTTAGCTTTCGTTTTTGTTTTAGTAGCTTTTTTAGGTTTTGGTGCAGGTTTGTATTCATCAGGTAAGTCAACCTTAGTATATTCTTTATAGAATGAACCGTCTTTTTCCCATAGTTCTATTTTCTGATTAGCTTTTAAATCCCATTGATTATCCCCTGTGTATACAAATTTAGCTGATGTAGTTAAATCAGTATAAAATTTAGTAACGGCATCTGCTTTAGCATCCTCGCTAAATTTTTGGCCCTTTGTTACTTTATCAAACAATTGATATAAATTATAGGGTTTCTTCTCTACCTCTAACAACTCGACAGCTGCATCAATTAATGATTTTTGTGCTTTCATAATAATTCCTCCTTAAGACAGGTATATTCTAATATTATTTCTGTTTCATTTACTAATTCTTTATCTTGATATAAATCATATTGTATATAGAGATGTCCATCTTTTCTTACAATTCGATTTGTTTTTATTTCAAATACAAATTCATATCCTGATGATGTGTATTCACCCTTAGTTGTATGTTGCATATCAAATTTAAATTTCATATCAATATTACCTTTTTTGTAATACTGGATATTATCTTCATGAAAAATGATATAATTAATATTTTTCTCATTATCAATAAATTTAATCCGATTGTTTGAATATTCGCCGTTTATTACGAATGAATTGTCAGTATCCAGCGATTTAATTTGAAAATCTACTCTTATCTTCTTCATATTATCACCAAACCGCCTCAATTATAACAATTTAGATTAGTTTAAAAATAATTAACGCTACACTATTATATATTAAAGTGTATTTTCTTTCAAGAAAAAAATAAAAGGATTGCTCCTTTTATTCTTTATTTAGTAAGATAATTGTGAATATAGTTCTTTACTTCTAATAGATGTTAATCATTAAACTCGTAATCTAGTTCTTCATTATAGTAATATTCTTGAACTACATTTATTACAATATTATTACAATGATCACCGATTCTCTCAATATTAGAAAGAATATCTACATACATCTCATCTTGTGTTTCACTTGATTGGCGATTGTTTATTCTCATAATGTGACGTTTACGGTTTTTGATAACTAATCTATTTATTACGTCTTCTCGATCCATAACACGTTTTGAAGTCTCTTTGCTTTGGGTATCGAATGCTTCAACTGTTAATTCAAGTGTTTCTTTAACAACAGCATATAGTTTCTCTAACTCTTTTCTTGCTTCAGGACTAAGTTCAACTTTGTCCTCATGTCTCATTTCGAAAAATTGATACAAGTTTGTACAATGATCTCCAATTCTTTCAAAGTCACGAATTGTATCTACATATGCCGCTTGATTACTTGAACCTGTTTTGTCCAAATCTGCTTGTGATATCTTTACAAGATAATCATGAGCTTTTTTATCAATTGTATCTAACATTTCTTCTATCTGCATACCATTTTCGAAGTACTTTTTATTATTATCAAATGAGTATTTTAATACTCCGTCAAACATTTGTTGTGCCACTTTACCCATGTTTATTACTACCATTTTAGCGCTTTCTAAGGCCAAAATAGGCGCTTCTTGAATTAATTTATCATCTAAGCTGTCAACGTCTACTTCAATTAATCCATCTTCACCTCGTACTAAGAATTTAACTAACCAAACAAGTTGGTTGATAAACCAGAACATAATAAATGTATTAACTATATTGAATCCCATATGTGCAAAACTTATTGTCATTTCAGGGTTATTGTTATGTAGTATTGTTATTTCTAAGTATGCAATTAGTTTAGTGTATGGTACTAAAAATAACATAAACATTAAACTACCTATTAAGTTAAATAGTACATGAGCTGCCGCTGTTCTTTTTGCTGCAATACTTCCACCTAAAGATGCTAATACAGCAGTAACTGTTGTTCCAATATTATTACCAAATAGTATTGCTACAGCTCCGATTAATTCCATTGAGCCTGTACTATATAAACTTTGAAGGATACCAATTGTTGCACTACTTGATTGTACAAGCGCAGTAGTTCCTGCTCCAGCCATTAATCCTAAGAAAGGAGTGTCTCCTACTGCAGATAACATAGCCTTAAATTGATCAAGTTTAGCTAATTGTTTTAAAGCTCCACCCATTTCATCCAATCCATAGAATAACATCCCAAATCCAAGTAAAACTCCACCAAGTTGTTTATATCTTTTACGTTGTGTAAAGAATATTAAAAATGCACCAGCAGCCATAATTGGTAAAGCGTATTCTTTTATTTTCAGACCTAATAAGAACGAAGTAACTGTTGTTCCGATATTAGCTCCAATAATAATACCTACTGCTTGTGGTAAAGTCATTAAACCCGCTCTTACTAATCCTACGGTTAAAGCTGTAGTCCCAGAAGATGATTGAATAAGTCCTGTAATTATAATCCCCACTAATATACCTTTTATCGGTGTATTAGTTGTTTTCTCAATAATTAATTTAAGTTTATTTCCTGCAAGTGCCTTTAATGAATCTCCCATTAAATTAATCCCGTATAGAAATATCCCCAATCCTCCTAAAATAGAAAAGAAAGTTGTTTTCCAGTCAATCTCTGGAATTTGCTCCTCTAAAATTTGAGCATAAAAATAACCAACTACAACTAATATAGCTATAATAGTTACCCAAATATATGCCTTATATTTTCCCAAAAATTCCCTAACCACACCATGTGCTCTTTTAATTTTTGTCATAATTTCCTCCTAATGTATACTCAATAGAAATATAACATACTATTTCTATTATTGAAATAGATTATTTTTAATTTATTTATCTTTACATTTACACAAAAAAAAGAAGAACTATAATAGTCCTTCTCTATATTTTTTAGCTAATAAATCACAGTCATTAATCAGTTGCTCAGTACGATCCCAAGTACCTAAATTAGCACCACAAGCCAGTCTGTGTCCTCCACCATCATACTTGTTTGCTAACTCATTAATTGCAGGACCTTTAGATCTCATTCTACATCTAACTATTCCCTCTTCATACTCAGCAAATAGTAACCAAATTGGATAATCTTCAATTACACCCATTTCATTTACCAATGAACTAGCATTTTCTAGAGTAACTTCAAACTCCTCTAAATATTCTGGTAATATTTTAAAATAAACAACTCCATTTGGAGTTTTTTTATAATTTTGTAGTAAGAATCCTTTGAACCTTAACATATTCTCTTCTTTTGTATCTAGATATTGATAAATTGGTTTAGTGACTAATCCGTTATCAAATAATACAGCAACATTTCTGAAAGTGTCTCCATTAACACCATCATATTTGAATCTACCTGTATCAGTTAGTATTCCAAAATAAAGTGCTTTAGCTCCATCCTCTGTCATTTTTAGTTTGTCTTGGAATTCCATAAACAAATCTAAAATAATCAAGGCAGCAGCAGGTCTAGTAGTGTCTACGTAGTCTATATCCCCATACTCTTCTACTAATATGTGATGATCTATCTTAATTAGCATATCGCAGTCTTTGTATCTTTGTTCTGCTAATCTATCCTTATTAGCTGTATCTAGAGCTATACCAAGAGCTCCTTTAAAATTATCGTCATCTAATTGTTCAGGTGTTCCAAGAAATGAAGTGAAAACACTAGTTTCTCCGGCTACTTTTACAATTTTGTTAGGCCATGTTGTTTCGATTATATTTTTTAGTCCAAACGAACTACCTATACAGTCCCCATCAGGACGTGCATGTGGAAAGATAATTATTTTATTATAATCTTCTATCTTTCCATAAATATCTTTCAGTTTACTTCTATTCATTATTTACTCCTCCAGAGAAATCATCTAAATCTTTTAGTACCTTTTCTACTTCATCTAATGACGATAACGAACATCCACAAGCAAGAGCATGTCCTCCACCACCGTATTTACGGGCAATATGTACAATTGATTCTTTACCACTACGTAATTCAACTAATACATTACCATCGTCTTCTTCTGTAAAATTAGCCCATATATTAATATTTCTAATACTACTCATTTGGTTTACCATAGCTCTTGAAACAGTAAACGTGGTTACCCCAAACATGTCTTTTACGGTTTTATCATTCTTCATATAAGCAACATTGTTTTCAGTTATTTTAAAGTTATTAATAAAGTAACCTTTTAATTTCTTAAAATTTAATTCTTCAGTGTATAACTTGTCATATATCCAATCTAAATCAGCACCCTGTCTAACTAAATAAGCAGCTGTTTCAAGAGTTTCAGCTGATGTTTTTGGATAAACAAATCTTCCACTATCAGTTACTATACCTGTTAAAAACCTTGTAGCTGCCAATTCATCGAAAATACAGTCATTCTCAATAAAAACACTTGCAAGTAAGCCAGCACAAGCAATGTGATCTGATTCTATAATACTTATACATTTAAAATCTGGTTCATTTAAATGATGATCTACAACTAATATCTCATCTGCTTTTAAGTATCGTTTATCACTAATTAATCGATGCACACAAACATCAACAACAATGGCCAAAGATCCATAATAATAATCATCAGGTATTATATCCATATGTCCTAGGAAATTAAAAGTATTTTCATCTCCAACAGCATACACTTCTTTGTCCGGATAATTAAGTTCAATAAGTCTTTTTAATCCCATTTGTGAGCCATAAGCGTCACCATCAGGATTCTTGTGTCGATGTATTATAATTCGGTTATATTTGTGAATTAAGGATTTTACTATATCATACATATTTTCACCTCTAAAAATAACATTACATTATACCATATTTATAATTTTATACCTACAAAATGCACCAAAAAAATAGATAAATTAGTACAGTTTTTAAATATTGAGAATCAATTAATAAAACTGAGCTTAAAACGACTATTTTCTTTTTTGACTTTTAAAATTATTAACTCGTAGTTAAACTTTAAGAATATGTAATTTGAATTACTGAAGTGCACTTTAGTTATGATTGATGATTCAAAAAGGCTGTGTTATAATGATATACGAAATAGGAGGTATATCATGAATATATATCAAAAAGTGTTTGCAATTACTTGTGCAGCAGCTATAGTAATACTTTCATTATATTACATATTTAGTGAAGGATTTGAAGTTAAACTTCTACTGTTTATCATTTTGGCTATGTTTGCCTTAGTTGGAATAATTGTAGGTTCTGTACTCGAGAAAAGAAAGTAGAAAAAAGCACTATCATTTATGATAGTGCTTTTTATTATGAGAATACATCAAAAGTATCAAAAGGTAATTCAAGATAGGATATATACATATTCAATATATTTTCTAACTTAAGTTGATCTGCACTGCTTTCTGTAATGTTGCCTAAGTATCCCGGTAAGGCAATTTGTTAGCTCCATTTTGTAACCCGACATATTTACCATCAAATGACTTAGCATTTTCAAGACCATCACCATTACCTAATCTTAAGTAACTAGAGTCTCCACTATATAAAGTTGCCCAAGGTGCAGTAATTGCAATTAATTCACCAGTTTGATAATCATTTCTATCAAATGTAGCCCAATCCATTGCAACAGCATCAGTTAATTCTAAGTTTAATGCATTTCCTTCAGAAACAAGCATAAACACAAATACATCTCTAAGTTTGATAACCTCGTAACTAGCATTGTAGAATCCTTCTAAATTAAGGATTTTACTATATCATACATATTTTCACCTCTAAAAATAACATTACATTATACCATATTTATAATTTTATACCTACAAAATGCACCAAAAAAATAGATAAATTAGTACAGTTTTTAAATATTGAGAATCAATTAATAAAACTGAGCTTAAAACGACTATTTTCTTTGTCTCAAAACTAACTGATTTGGAGTAAAAAAAAACACCACTTTGAAAGTGGCGTTTTAATTATATTAAATTGAAATTATATTTAAGGTGTTACAACAATAAAGTCATCGCTTAATATGATAAATTTATTGTAAGAACTAGTTGTATCATAAATTAATACATAAATAGTTACGTCAGCATATTCAGTTGAAGTTTGTCCACCGTCAAATATATCAGCTAAAGTACCCGTTAAGTTCAATTCGTTAGCTCCATTTTGTAACCCGACATATTTACCATCAAATGACTTAGCATTTTCAAGACCATCACCATTACCTAATCTTAAGTAACTAGTGTCTCCACTATATAAAGTTGCCCAAGGTGCAGTAATTGCAATTAATTCACCAGTTTGATAATCATTTCTATCAAATGTAGCCCAATCCATTGCAACAGCATCAGTTAATTCTAAGTTTAATGCATTTCCTTCAGAAACAAACATAAACACAAATACATCTCTAAGTTTGATAACCTCGTAACTAGCATTGTAGAATCCTTCTAAATTAAGTTCTTGTCCAACTTCAACTTCGTTATCAAAATCTTCAACAACTAAGAATTTTCCACTTACAGTATCTTGAATAACATATCCATCATCAGTTAATCCAGCGACAACACCAGTAACATATACATGTGTATAATCTCCAAAGTAATCACTATATCCTGCAGCATATACTTCAGCAACAGTCATTGCATCTGTAGGACTAGCTACAACAGTAACTGTATAAACTTCATCAACAGCAGCATCTGAACCAATAACTATTGAAGCTGTTAAATCACCTTCAACATTATCTTCACCAGCAACAGGTCTTGTTACATTACCTTCTGCATCCATTGCAGTATTTGCTGAAACCCAAGTAATAGCGGCATCAAATGTAGGTAAGTAAGTTAATAAGTTAACATCTAATACGATAAATTCTTCTAATGCAATCATTCCTTTTACGATATCAAGTCTATCTGCATTAGTTAAACCTGGGAACGCAACTGGAACAATACGAGCTTCGTCATAATGTACATCATATAATACGAACGAAATTTCAATCATATCTGATCCATCTAAGTAAGTTTCCATTGTAGGGAACCAATCTGTATCCATTTTGATTCTTACATTATTATCTGCATCATCACCATCTACATATGCCTCAAAGAAGTAATATCCAAAGTCTTCTTCTAAGAATTTTAAAGTCATAGTAAATGAATCTGAATGCATTGTATTAATTGCAGCAGCTAATTCAGCAGCAGTTGTAGTTGTATTGTAAGTTAAAGCATTTCCTGTAGAAACAGTTTTTACAAGAACACCACGTGTTAACTGTTTAAGAGCATTTCCATAACTAGAAAAAGTAGCTAATTCACCTTGAATCCATACTTTATCTCCAACTTTTACATCTAATTTAGTATAGATAAACATAGCTGTACCATCAGCATCTTGAACGAATGGATTACCATATCTAAGACCAGAAACAATAGCTTCAACAATGACAGTTTCTCCATCTTCCATAGCGATTACTTCAGCTACAGTGTTTGTAGTAAGAGTGTCAGCATCAGCAACAGTTACAGTATAAGTTTTATGTGCAGAAACATCACCAACAGTAGCAGTTACAGTTAATTCTACATCTGCAGTTGCACCAACAGGAAGAGTTACAGTACCATCATTAGCAATAACTACTTCATTTGATGAAGTCCATACTAATTCAATTGGCATATTTGCTTCTTCTGTATCATCATATTTTGTAACAAAATCACTATCAGTAGGTAAATCTAAACTAGCAACAACTTCATCACCAAGTGAATTGAAGAACAAATCATTATAAGCAACAGCTAATTTAGCTCTTTCAGCATCAGTATAAATTGTAGCTTCATTTACTTCACCAGTAGAGTTAACTGTTAATCTAAATGAACCATAGCTATAATCTTTAAGGATAAAGTCTAATTCAACTTTTTTTCCTTCTAAAGCTTTGACAGCAGCAAGTTTTGCATCGTCATATGATTTATAATAGATTTCCATTTGTCTTAAATTTAAATCTTGATCAAACCATGATAAGTATGCATTATCATAATCACCTTGGACTACGATTACACCTTCAGCATTGAACATATCATGATACCAATCTGTAGTATCAGGATCTTGTGCAAAGATTTCTCCAATAGTAGTTTCTGTAAAATTAGGAAGAGCATTTCCAGTTGAATTTACAACTGTACTTTGAATTTCAACTAATTCAGAACCATTATTATAGATTCCTTTTTCACCCATTACAGTAACTTCATCACCGATAGAAACTGTAGGATCTTGGAATTCATTAACATAAGTGAATCCAGTTCCATCATAGATTTCATAACCGTAAGTTTTAACAAGTCCAACAACGATACCTGTTAATTCTACAACATCTCCAACAGCAGTAGCTGAACTTTCAAATACAGCAGCAGTTACAGCAACAGATGGAACAGCAGCTAATACTTTGAATGTAAATTCTTTAGTAGTAGTTTCTTTTCCAATTGTAAAAGTTGCAGTTAATATAACTGTAACGTCATCTGAACCAATAGCAGGTCTAGTAACTACACCAGCAGCTGAGATAGCAGCGTTATCAGATTCCCATGAAATTGTAGATTCATGTAACCCTTCAGTAGGTAACGTAATATCTGAAGTAACAGCAGTAGGATCTGAAACTTCTAAAGATAATTTTTGTGCAGCATCAGCAACATTAGTAGCAGCTTCTTGATCTGTACAAGATGCTAATGTTAAACCTAATGTGAATACTAACAATAAAGTTAATACTTTCTTCATTTTTTTTAAATCTCCTTCACCTTTTTATTTTTTTACAACTGTGTCTAAACTTGACATTTCCAGTTGATATTGCCCATTGTAACGGCTTAAACCACCAGCCGTGTCAATTACACTTCCAACAGATAACATTGAATCAATTAATGATTGTTCAACACTACTCGAGATGTGTAATCCTATTTCATTTCCTAAACTATCTTCACATGTAATTGTATAATCTCCTGTATTTGGGCTTGTATAAACCTCAGTTACAGTAACGTTTTCTACCTTTACAAATGATCCTAAATCAATAACTTCTATATCAGGTACAGCAATAATTCTAGGAACAATTTCATTTCCTTCAGAAATGAGTTCAACATTTCTCTTGTAAACCCCAACAAGTTGAGGACTACCAGTTTCTTGGTCTGGATAGAATGTTAAGTCTAATCCAGAGATAGTAATTTTATTTCCAGGTGCAATTTTATATGAGTTTTCTAACAAGTAAATATAGATACCATATCCACTCTCATCAACTAAGTATGGACTATTTCCAACTTCATAGGCTACCGTTCCGGTAATCTCAATCTTTCTACCAATATAGTTATCCATATTAGTAATTAATTCTCCTACTGTAATTGGTGCACCTTCTAAACTGTAATCGTAATCTGGATCTATTTCTCCCCAGTAACGTTTGTCAGTTTCTATAGCTGCAAATTCTGCGTTATAGAATATATCCTCATATTTTGTTCCTGAAACTCCTTTAGAATTACTGAAAGCTTGTTCAATAAGTTCTAGATTTAATAATCTACCATCATACCAAACCCATGCTAAGTATCGACCATAGCCGTCTTGCATTTCGTCTCCAGCTTCTAAAACAATTGTTGTAGCATTTGTTAATTTATCACAAGTATAAGCACTTGCAGCCTTACCCCAAGGATCAATTCTATAAGTTGATTCAGGAGTATCTATACCTAAGAATCTTACTGCGAACTGCTGTGAACCTGTTGAAAATGTTGCAGTATCTCCGTCAGTACATTTAACTAGTGTAACTTCTCCGACACGATCAGTTAGAAAGTTTTTACCTTCATAAGTAAAATCCATCTCCAAGGCATCGGTATAATCTGTATTTAATTCTTTGTCTTCTGGGTCTGTATTACATCCTGTAAGTACAAGTAGTAAAACAGCAATAATTAACCCTAATTTGATTCTCATATAAACACAACTACCAAGTTAATTGGTTAATCATTTCTTGAACTGCATCAATAATAGTTTGTGGTTTATCATATGTGTCAGGCAACATTGTTTTAGCGTAGATTGTTTCTATCGCATAGCCAGCTTCTTCTCGTACTTTTGCTGATGAGATTTTACCAATACCAGCGAATGCTGGATCGTAATTATTAAAGCTCATTTGTGCATAAGCAGCGTTAGCAGAAATTGCTTCATAGATATAATCTAAGTCAGTTCCAGCTAAGAAATCTTGGAATGTATCACTGTTATAACCTGATAGAGTTACAGGTAAATATCCAGTATCGATAGCCCATTTTGCAGTGTTTTCTGTACTAGTTAAGTGTTTAATTAATAACCAAGAAGCTAATCTTTCGTAATCGTCTCCACTTTCCATAACAGCGATGTTTGGCCCTTGTTGCATAGCGCTTTGAGTTTTACCATCGAATTGAGGGATTGGTAAGATTCCAATTTCAAATTGATCTGCAGGTTCTAATCTATCTAAAGGATTATTATAAGTTAATCCTGCAGTAGAACCAACAGTCATACATACGTCTTCTAATAAGAAGTTTGCAGAACCATAATTTTGTTCCCATTGCATTGGTAATGCTAAGATATTATCTTCCATTAAACCTTGATAATAAGTAAGCATTGCGTTAGTTGTATCATTATCAACTAATACTTCACCATCAGAATTTGTATATCCTGCGTCCCATTGACGACTTGAGTTAATAAATAAGTTTGAAGCTGAATCATAATTGATTAAATATTCACATTGGTTATCTCCAGTACCAACTACTTGATCAGCAATTGTTTCTAAATATTCCCAAGTTATGATTTCATTTGCATCAAATGTAATTCCTAAAGCATCAAATCTAGTTTTGTTATAAACCATCATTTCAGTTGATTTTGAGTATGGCATAGAGTACATACCGTCTGCATATTGTGCATTTTCAGCTACATATGAAGGTTGGTAATCATCTAAATCTACTCCCCAGTCAGCATGTTCGATAAATTTATCTAGAGGAATAATTCCACCTAAATCCATATATTCAGCGAAATGATCAGGATAACCAACAACCACGTCAGGTTTAACTCCACCAGCACTACCTAAAGCTTTTTTAGTTTTAGATAATAAATCTGTGTAGTTCCCTTGTGATTCTGAGTCTACAGTAATATTTGGATAAAGCAATTCGAATTCAGCAATCATTTCATCCAATAAGTCTGATTTTCCTTGTCCATAAGTGTGCCAGAAAGTAATAGTAATTTCCTCTGTACCTAAACTATCCGGAACATTTACTTCAATTGTCTTTTGGTCTCCTCTTGTGTTTAAACAAGCAGTTAATGAGAACGCAAGAACTAAAGTTAAAACTAATGTTAACATTCTTTTCATTTTCTAAAATCCTCCTATTTTTTTATCCTTTAATTCCACTTCTTGAAACACCACGCATGATGTATTTTTTCAAGAATAGGAAAACTAACAATAATGGTATTGTTACGATTAATGCGGCAGCCATTTGTTCATTGAATATTGTACCTAACCCATCTGTATAAGCATTTCTTAATCCATCTGTTACCAACCTAAAATCAGCATTAGATGTTACTAAGTTCGGCCAGATATAGGCATTCCAAGTCCCCATTGCATTTAATATTGTAATAGTTACAATTGTTGGACTTGCGATTGGTACCATAACTCTTCTTAAATACTTAAAATCACTTGTTCCATCAACTTTAGCTGCTAAATAAAGTTCATCTGGAATACTTTTAAATGTTTGTCTTAAGAAGAAAATGTAGAACACACTTGTCATAAACGGGAACGTCATAGCAAGTAGTGCTTGTCCATAAGTCTGAGCTAATTCATCTGCTCCTAGCCATCCAATTCTAGCAACAGTTGAATAGTTAGTAATAACAAATATTTCTCCAGGAATCATCATTGTTGATAAGAATATAACAAACAATAAATCTCTTCCTCTAAAGTTTAATCTTGCAAATGCAAATGAAGCTAAGATAGTAGTTACCAGTGTACCTACAGTTGAAATCATAGCTACAATTACAGTATTCATCATGTTTCTAGCAAATGGTGCTCTTGCAAATGCATTTGTGAAGTTTGAGAAGTTTAAATCTTTAAATGGTAAGAATAATTTTGGTGGGAGTGCAGTTAAATCAGCATCTGATTTTAATGCAGTTAATACCATCCAATAGAATGGAATTATAACGAACAGTGCGAATAAAACTAATCCAGTATATAGTAAAATTGTGAATACTATTGTCTTAATTCTATTTTTTTCACGTTCTTTTTTATCAATAACGTTTGTATTTGTATTTTTTATACTCATAATATCACCCTCCTAGAAATGAACCCTTCTCTTAGATACTTGCATCTGGATTCCTGTGAATGCAAGGGTGATCAAGAATAATAATATAGCCATTGCAGCAGCGGTTCCACCTTGTCCGATTTGCCCAATGTATCCATATATCATCCCAACAACTGTAATTAATTGACGAGGGTTACCTGATGTCCCCATACTAGGTCCAAACATCCCTACAACAGTTGTATATACTTTGAATGCACCAATAAATGAAGTAATTGTAATATAAGCAATCATTGGTGACAGTAAAGGTACTGTAATTTTTGTGAAAATTCTTCCTCGTGGTGCAGCATCAATTCGAGCAGCATCATAATATTGTTTATCAATACTTTGTAAACCACTTAAGAATACTAGAATTTTAAATGCTAGTCCTCCCCAAATTGAATAAATAAGTAAAGACGTCATTGCTCTACCCCATGTTGCTCCTGCTCCTACCCAGTTAATTCCTTCTTCTCCCGCTAATCCGAACCATCCTAAGATAGTATTTAATAATCCATAGTTTTGGTTGAATATGAACGCGAATGCCATCCCTATTGCAATAGCATTAGTTACATATGGTAAGAAGAATATAGTTTGAAATACACCTTGTAGTTTATCAATTGATTTCAATCCTACAGAAATTAATAGAGCTAAAATAATTGAAATTGGTACTGAAACAAATACTATTACAGCTGTATTTCCTAAAGCACTTTGGAAATTCCCATTTTGAACTACATCAATATAATTTTGTAATCCAACGAATCCTGATGTTGACATATCCTCGATAATTACGTCTCCAAAGAATGAAATTAAAAACGCATTAATTAAAGGATAAAATGTAAATACTGTTAATAGTGTTAGCGCAGGCGCTAAATACATCCAGGCCTTTAAGGTACTCTTTCTTTCTAACATTAAAGAACAACCCCAGTATCCTTATCGAAGACATATAGTTTGTGGTCTTTAACTTCAAAATCCACAATATCCCCTGGCTTAACTCTATATTGTGCATCTACGATAGATCTAAATGTTTTATTATCATCAGTCGGATCTTTTATGATTAAAGTTGTATCTCTACCAATAGTTTCAACTTGAAACACTTCTAATTTAAGTGTTCCCGTTTTAACTACATCAAACCCTTCAGGTCTAATTCCAACAACCACTTCTTGATCATCTGATTTAACTTTTCCTATTTCTATATTATTAATAAGAACTTTTCCACCCTTAATTTCACCATCAAATATATTGATTGGTGGAGTACCTAAGAATTTAGCAACAAATAGGTTATCTGGTTTATCATAAACATTTTGAGGTTCCCCAACTTGTTGTTTAACCCCTAGTTCCATTAATACTATTTCATCACTAATACTCATTGCTTCTTCTTGATCATGAGTAACGAAGATAGTAGTTATTCCTGTTTCTCTTTGAATACGTTTAATTTCTTCACGTGTTTGTAAACGTAAACGAGCATCTAAATTTGATAATGGTTCATCAAGTAATAATACTCTTGGTTTTTTAACTAAAGCTCGTGCAATTGCTACACGTTGCTGTTGTCCCCCAGATAATTGTTTTGGTTTACGATCCATAAGTTCACCAATTCCAACTAAATCTGCCATTTCTTGTGCTCTTTCAACAGCTTCTTGTTTTGGAACTTTGATATTTTCAAGTGGGAACATTATATTTTGTCTAACGGTCATATGAGGATATAATGCGTAATTTTGGAAAACTAGTCCTATTCCTCTTTCTTCCGGAGGCATATCAGTTACATCTTCATCTCCAAAAAAAATTCGACCTTCATTTGGGTCTAACAACCCAGCTATCATATAAAGCGTTGTAGATTTACCACACCCTGATGGGCCCAGTAATCCAATCAATTTACCTGATGGGATCACTATATCCAAACCATTTACTGCAACAGTTTCTGTTTTGTCTTTCGCTTGGAATATCTTAGTAACATTCTGTAATTTAATTTCCATCTTATCTCTCCTAAAATATTTATCTTTTTAACAGTACATTATACAATAGATTCAGTTCATTTAAAACTAAATTTTCGAAAATTTGTTAATGTAAATTCTTACATTAAAAGAGGTCAATATTTTGTAAGTTTTTCATAAAAAAAGAACGATAAAAATATCGTTCTCTTTTATCATCCTATTAATGAAAATAAAACATCAAGTGCTCCACTACTTGGAATAATTCCATCTAGTGCGCCACCATCGTAAAGCAAGTATAATCCTACTAGGATCCCTACTACTACAATAATTTTTGACAATTTTTTGATTAGCTCAAACAATCCCATGATTACAATAATAGCTAATACTACTAATGCAATTAATTGAACTACTACATTTAATCCAATAAAGAAATCATACCCACTTTGAATTAAATCCGATAATCCTAAAGTCTCATTTATTAATGTTTCAATCATGTCATAAAACGGAAGTCCCATTACCCATTCATTCATATTTTCCACCTCTTCTACAAATTAATTAAAATTTCTACCTATATTATACCAATAAACATGTGTATATATTATGAATTTTTTGAAATAATTATAATTTTCTTCTACCTTCTAATGCTTTTATAATGGTTATTTCATCTGCATACTCAATATTTCCCCCTGCAGGGATACCGTGGGCAATGCGTGTAACTAAGATATCAGTACTTTCTAAAAGTCTTGAAATGTAGTTAGCTGTTGTTTCTCCCTCATTGTTTAAGTTAGTTGCTAAAATCACTTCTTTTACTTGCTCATTTTGTAATCTTTTTAGTAATGATTTTAAATTTATATCCTCTGGTCCAATTCCATCACTAGGAGATATAACACCATTTAACACATGGTATAACCCATGATATTTATTGGTTCTTTCCATTGCAATTATATCTTTAGCTTCTTCAACTACAATAATTGTTGAATGTGTTCTTGCTTCATCCTTACATATATAACAAGGATCTGTATCAGTGATATTTCCACAAATAGGACATTCGAAAATGTCCTCTTTTATTTTTTGGTATGCTTCGATAATTTCATCTATACTATCGTCATTTAAACGATTCACTGTATATAATGCGTATCTTTCAGCAGTTTTTTTACCCACTCCTGGATATTTACGAAGCGATTCAATTAGTTTATCTATTGCGTCTGGATATTTCATAGTGTTTCACTCCTAAAACAGTCCGGGAATTCCTCCACCAGTAAATTGAGACATTACGCTTTCTGTTTCTTGATCTATTTTTTTAATACAATCATTAACAGCGGCAATAATTGTGTCTTGTAACATTTCGATATCTTCTTTGCTTTCTATTGCTTCCGGATCAATTGCAACGTTTTGCATTCTTTTGTCACCAGTAAATTCTACTGTTACCATTTTTCCTCCAGCTGAACCATAAAAAATTGAAGCTTCTAACTCTTTTTGTGCGCTTACCATATCTTTTTGCATCTTTTGCAACTTTTTCATCATCGACGGATTCATAATTATTCTCCTTTTTTAATTCTTACTGCATCTGAGCCAAAGATGTTAATCGCATCTTTTACGCTATCTGGAGTAAATTCACTTACTTCTTTATTGAATTTTGGCATTTCTTTTAGTGCTGAATGTTCAATTGGAGATAGTGTTATATATTCTCCTTTATTCTCTTTCCACTTTTTAATGAATTCTTGACTTTTTTGTTCCCACACTGCGCTCGGCAATGCCAAGTAATTTAAATTTGATTTATAGAAGTCACTTAATAATTTAACAACTATTCCTTTAACATCAGGAGTCATCATCCTATTACAAAGTGATGCATTTGAATACTGAATAATAATCATATTACCATTAGTAGCTACTAAGCGCCCTGTAGTAATGCTTTTAGCATATGTCATCATACTAGGTTCAACATGTCTTTCGATATCAAACCATTTCTTATTCATTTCAATTTTAGCTTCTCTATTACCATTGTTAAGAACTTCTTCAACATGTCTTATATCATATGTTTTGTATGGTTCTTCAGTAAGCTCTTCTTTTTTCTCAGAATTCACTTCTAAATCAAACAAATTATTCTCTTTATTCTCTTCTTTTTCACTTGATTCTTCTTCTACTTCTTCTTTTGGTTCAGAAACCTCTTTTTTATCATCAATCGTATTACTCGATTCAATAACAGTCTCTTCTACAGAATTAACTATTTCTTCTTTTGGCTCTATTGCGATTTTTGTATATGTTTCCTTAATAGAGTCTACAGTTTCTGACTCCGGTTTTAAAATCTTGATATTGTCAGATTTTAGATTTGTTTTCAAATTCTCAATTTCTTGTCTTAATTCAGATACAACATCTTCAATGACAATCTCTTGCTTTTCAATATGATCTACCATTTTGATTAATGCTAGTTCCATATATAGTTTAGCGTTATTTGTACGTTTCATATCATTTTGAGTTTGATTTAATATATCAATATAAAAGAATATTAGATTATTAGTTATTCTTTCTGATAAATTTATAAACTCATTGTTTGAAAAGATTATTTGATCTTCTTTGTTAGCATTTGTGTTTTTATAGATTAACATATCGCGGTAAAATCTAATTAAATTTTCTACTAAGCGAGGTGCTTCTTTTCCCATAGAAACTAATTCATCAAGGATCTTGATAGCTTCTACTGAGTTATTTACATAGATTGCCTCTGCAATCTCTAATAATTTTTCATTAGAAACCGTTCCTTTAATAGCATGAACATCATCAACAGTAATTTTCTTGTCAGTATACGACTCAACTTGGTCTAAAAGACTAATTGCATCTCTCATACCTCCTTCAGCACTTTCTGAGATTACCTTGATTGCTTCTTTACTAACAGAAATGTTTTCTTCTTCGATAATAGTATTTAAACGAGAAATCATTTCAGGAACACTAACACCTCTAAAATCGAATCTCTGACAACGAGAATGGATTGTAGCAGGAATTTTATGCGGTTCTGTGGTAGCTAAAATAAAGATTACATGTTTAGGTGGTTCTTCTAAAGTTTTTAAAAGTGCATTAAATGCACCAGTACTCAACATATGAACCTCATCGATAATATATACTTTGTATTTACCAACACCTGGTAAATATTTTACTTTATCTCTAATTTCTCTAATTTCATCGACACCATTGTTACTTGCAGCATCAATTTCAATTACATCATTTATTGTGTTTTGATCAATACCTTTACAAATATCACATTCATTACAAGGATTTTCGGCTGGAGCTTTTTCACAGTTAACTGCTTTAGCTATTATTTTAGCTATTGAAGTCTTTCCAGTTCCTCTAGGACCACTAAAAAGATAAGCATGTGCTATCTTATCATTTTTTAATGCATTCTTGAAAGTTCTTGTGATATGTTCTTGTCCTGCAATCTCTTCAAAATTTTGCGGACGATACGTTCTATAAAGTGCTTTATAAGCCATAATTTCTCACTCCAATAATTAAAAATAGGGTACCTCTATTATAAAACAAAAAGACTATATTTGGTAGTCTTTTCATTAATTTACCATCATTTTTTTAACTTCTTTAACTACTATTTCTAGTGCAACATATTCAGTAGTATCTTTCTTAAATTTCTTTTCTAAAAATATGAAGTTTATTTCTTCAGTTTCACCAATTAGATAGATTTGGTAAACTTGATATAATGATTTTTGGAATTTCTCATTTTCTCTTAATCTTCTAAAATCTTCAATACTTAACTCTAATTCTTCATTTACTTTATAAGTCGTTTTTTTTAAGAATTCATCAAATTCTTGATCACTTTTTTTGTCCTTTTGTGGCCAAATTCGATCAAATACAGTATCAAATGCAAACAGTAAAAAAGTAAAGACAATTGGCAAATACACTGCTGATAAAATGAATGATAGTTCCATACCATCTCTACTACTTATGAATATAACATATGCAGAGTAAAGAACTGTTGCTAACATCCAAAATCTTAGATAATGTTTAAAACCTCTTTTATTTTTCATAATAATCACCTAGTAGCATTATACACTAAAAATATAAAATATGATATAATAATTTAGGTGATGAAAATGATGAAAGATACAATCGTAGCAATCTCTACTGCTTTAGGGCAGGGAGCAATTAGTATAGTAAGATTAAGTGGTGATGAATCCATTTCAGTAGTTAACGAATCATTTAAAGGTCCAAACTTAGAAAAAGTGCAGTCTCACACAATCTCTTACGGACACATTTTAGATGAAAATGAAAAGCAAATTGATGAAGTAATGATCAGTGTTTTTAGAGCTCCTCGTTCTTTTACTACTGAAGATATTGTCGAAATTAACTGTCATGGTGGTGTTTTTGTAGCTAATAAAATCTTACAACTAATGATGATAAATGGCGCAAGAAGTGCTAATCCCGGTGAGTTTACTGAACGTGCATTCTTAAATGGTCGCATTGATTTGACACAAGCCGAAGCAGTCATGGAAGTAATTGAAGCTAAGTCAGATATGAGTTTGACTTTAGCTAATAAGGGTTTAGATGGTGTTATTTATAGTTTAGTTTCTGATTTAAGAAGTGATTTACTAAACATCATAGCTAATATCGAAGTAAATATTGATTATCCTGAATATGATGATGTCAAAGTCTTAAGTAATGATGTATTAAAGCCGAGTATTCTTGACTTAATCAAAAATATAAATGGGATTCTTGAAAGAGCTAACTTCGGTAAAATCATTAAGGATGGTATTAAAACAGCAATAATCGGTAGACCTAATGTAGGAAAATCAAGTATCTTAAATGCTCTATTACGTGAAGATAAAGCAATTGTTACTGAGATACAAGGTACAACAAGAGACATTGTTGAAGGAAACATCAATATTGGTGGAATCATTCTAAATTTAATTGATACTGCAGGAATTAGAGAATCGAGTGATGTTGTAGAGAAAATAGGTATAGATAAGGCAAAAGCAAGCATCAAAGAAGCTGAATTAATTCTCTTTGTACTCGACAATAATCAAGCATTAACAAACGAAGATGAACAATTACTTAAACTAACAGAGCATAAAAAACGTATTATTATAATAAATAAGAAGGATTTACAAAATGAGTTAACTCATTCATTTGAAAATAGCATTTCAATTAGTGCTTTACATAAACAAGGAATCGAAGACCTGGAGGAACTGATTAGAAAAATGTTCTTAAGTGGTGAAATTAATCTAACAGATCAAACATACGTTTCTAACGCGAGACACATTGCCAAATTAACTGAAACCCTTAATGCTTTAAAAGAGGGCGTTGCATCAATTAGTGATCAAATGCCCGTTGATATGGTTGAAATAGACCTTAAAAACGCTTGGTTATTACTTGGTGAGATTATTGGCGACACTTCATCAACAAGTCTATTAGATGAATTATTTAGTAAATTCTGTTTAGGTAAATAAAAAAGAAGTAGGAAACTTCCTACTTCTTTTCATATCTATTATACTTTTCTCCCTTGTAAGTCCAACTTACAATCCTGTCAACATTAACATTCTCAGTTGCTCTAAAGATACTTTTATCAATATCTGGTGATGTTTTCCGTAGATTCTCAATAAGTTGCTTTACTTCCCATCTTTTTGAGGACGTACGACAAACTGTAATTTCACAACCACAATCCATTGTATCAACATCATTTGCTTTCATAATTTCTATAATGTGCCTTTCCTTTATTAAATACATCGGTCTTATTAGTTCTAGTCCTTCAAAATTATCACTTGCAAATTTAGGCAACATAGTTTGTACACTACCGGCATATAACATGTTAAGCATAGTTGTTTCAATGACATCGTCGAAGTGATGTCCAAGAGCTAATTTATTACATCCTCTTTCTTTTGCCATGTTATAAAGGAATCCTCTTCTCATACGAGCACACATATAACAAGGATAATCACTTGATATTTTCTCTACGACTTTAAAAATATTTGATTTATCAATATTTAATGGCACACCTAATCTTTCAGCATTCTGAAAATGTAGTTTTAAGTTCTCGTCATTATATCCTGGATCCATAGATATAAATTCAATTTCAAAATTTTGTTGTGGATGTTTTTTAAGTTCTTGAAATAGTTTAGCCATTAATAGACTATCTTTCCCACCACTCATAGCAATTGCTATCTTATCGCCTTCTTGAACTAAATCATATTTTTGAATAGTTTTAATAAACTTACTCCATATATCTCTGCGGTAAGTTTTAATTATATCTCTTTCAAATTTCTTTATTGCTTCTTTCATAAATCTATCACAACCTTCATCAGCATTGATAGTATACTATATTTGGAAAGTAATTAAAAATAATTTTTTGTAATTTTCTTGTATGTTAATAATTCCCATAGTATAATATACCAGTAAGTGAAACAAAAATATTTGGAGGTGAGATTATGTCATTTGTCTGGACATCAAAAAAACCTAAAGATGGAATTGCAACATTATACGAATCTAATATTACTTTAAATAAGGCAGCAAGTTCTCACTTTGAAAGTGCGTATAACGTACTATTAGGGTTAGATCTTGATTCCAAAATGGTTGCGGTTAAACCAATTAGTAAAGAAGAATTTGATATTGGAGCAATACCTCAGGAGAAAAGACATAAAATAACTGTAAAAGCTAGCTATGCTAGAGTAAGTAACAAGAAGTTTATTAAAGAAGTCGCTAGTCTTATTGACATCGACTTATCAAACAACAATTCGTTTAAATTTAAAACGAAATGGAGTTCTGAAGAATCACTCTTAATTATTGATTTAAATAAACCGGAGGTGTAAATTATGGGAGAAATTATGATTATTATTTGGTTCGTTGTCATTATCGTAGCAGCATTAATCGAAATGAACACGATGGACCTAACAAGTATTTGGTTTAGCGTTGGGGCACTAGTTGCTTTTGTATTATCCTTAACAAGAGTTAGTACAACAGTGCAAGTAATTGCTTTCTTGGTAGTTTCTGTAATTTTAGTTGTTGCAGTGCGTCCGGTTGCAAAGAATTACTTTAAGACAAACTCAATAAGCACAAACTCAGATCGCTTACTAGGAAAAGTAGCAACTTGTACTAAACCTATAGGTATCGGAGAACGTGGAGAAGTAAAAATTGATGGTAAATATTGGCTTGCTGTAACTTCAGGTGATGAAGACATCGAGATAGATGAAAAAGTTGAAGTCTTGGCTATTGAAGGCGTAAAGCTTATAGTAGATAAGATTCGATGAGAGTAGGTTCTTTACGTAGGATAGGTGCATATTTACTAGACTTAATTCCTATCATTGCAATTTTAATGTTACTATTTCAATTTTTAGTAGGGGATATACTTAAACCCGACAATTATGATAATTTGCTTGTTGAATATAATCAAATAACAGCAGATTATAATGAATTAGCTGCAGGTTATAACACACAGTTTGATGCAGGAGAGTTAACAGAAGAAGAGTACGATGTTCTATATGACGGCCTCGTAACAGGCCATACAACTGATACAGAGGAACATGCAGCCGCTATCATGCAATACTATCAAATGATCTTAGGATACTATATTATTTCAGTAACACTACTTTATTATGTGTATAGTGGAATTATGAAAGGTCATACGTTAGGTAGAAACATGATGAAAATAGAGTTAACTGGTAAAATAAACTGGTGGACACTATTTATCAGAGAAGTTATCTGGAAAACAGGTTATTACATGTTAACATTGTTTATCGGTGGTATCTTAGTAGATATCGTTATGATTTCATTCTCTTCGAAGAAAAAAGCACCAAGAGATTATGTCTCAAAAATTGACACTAAATTTCAAGGTGTAGATTATCCATTTTAATAGAAAAATTTAAGGAGGAAACATTATGCCAGGTTTTGGTTGGATTTTATTAGGTGCATTAGTATTATTTGCACTAATATTGCTTTCACAAGCAGTCATTGTAGTACAACAAGCAAACAGATACGTTATTGAAAGATTAGGTAAGTATAGTAAATCTTTAAACGCAGGGATTCAATTTGTAGTTCCATTCGTAGATCGTATTGCTAAAAGAGTTTCATTAAAAGAACAGGTAGTTGATTTTGCACCACAGCCAGTTATCACAAAGGATAACGTTACAATGCAAATTGATACTGTAGTATTCTATATGGTTACTGATGCCAAATTATTTACTTATGGTGTTAATAATCCACTTAGAGCAATCGAAAATTTAACAGCTACTACATTACGTAATATCATCGGGGATTTAGAATTAGATGAATCATTAACTTCTCGTGATCAAATCAATGCTAAAATGAGAATTATCTTAGATGAAGCAACAGATCCATGGGGAATAAAAATTATCCGTGTAGAAGTTAAAAACATCATACCACCAAAAGACATCCGTGAAGCAATGGAAAAACAAATGCGTGCTGAACGTGAACGTCGTCAGTCTATCTTATTAGCTGAAGGTGAGAAAAAGTCTTCAATCCTTACTGCCGAGGGTGATAAACAAGCTAAAATTTTACGTGCAGAAGCAGAAAAAGAAGTACGAATTCGTGAAGCAGAAGGTAAGGCAAAAGCAATTCTTGAAGTACAATCAGCAACAGCTGAAGGTATTAAACTAATCAACAATGCTCAAGCAAGTGAAGCATTCTTAAGATTAGAAGCATACAAAGCAATGATTGAAGTAGCTAATGGACAATCAACTAAATTGATTATTCCATCAGATATGCAGGGTCTAGTTGGTTTAGCCGGTACTTTAGCTGAAACAATCAAAAAATAAAAAGTTCATAAATAAAAAAGCATCCATTCTAAATGGATGCTTTTTGTTTACTAAAATTCGCAGTTTCTAGGTGTTCTTGGGAATGGAATTACATCTCTAATATTTTCAATACCTGTTAAGTACATTAACATTCTGTCAAATCCTAATCCAAATCCAGCATGCTTACACCCTCCATATTTTCTAAGATCTAAATACCACCAGAGGTCTTCTTTAGGTACATTCATCTCTTCCATACGTTTTTCGAGAAATTCTAAACGTTCTTCTCTTTGGCTACCACCAATTAGTTCACCACTACCTGGTACAAGTAAATCCATAGCTGCAACTGTTTCATTATCATCATTTAATCTCATATAAAAAGCTTTAATATCTTTAGGCCAATCAATTATAAAAACTGGTCCATCAAAATGTTTAACTAAATATTTCTCATGTTCTGTAGCTAAATCTTCACCAAATGAAGGCTTATTTTCAAATTTTTCATTCGCATCAAGCAACGTTTGAACGGCTTCTTTATGGGTTATTCTTATAAAACTACTAGTTACAACTTTATTTAACTTGTCAATGAGTCCTTTTTGAACAAACTTATTAAAAAATTGCATTTCTTCAGGTGCTTTTTCCATAATATATTTAATTACATACTTAAGCATTTCTTCAGCTAAATCCATATCGTCACCAAGATCAGCAAATGCGATTTCGGGTTCAATCATCCAAAATTCACTAGCATGAGTTGTTGTATTTGAGTTTTCTGCTCTAAATGTTGGTCCAAATGTATAGACATCTCTGAATGCCATTGCAAAGACTTCAGCTTCTAACTGTCCTGAAACTGTTAAGTTTGTTTTCTTTTGGAAGAAATCTTGTTTAAAATCAATTTCGCCTTTATCAGTTCTAGGTAATTTATCTAAATCAAGAGTTGTTATTTTAAAAGTTTCTCCTGCTCCTTCCGCATCACTTGCTGTAATAAGGGGGGCTGCAACGTGTACAAAATCTCTTTCTTGGAAGAAAGTATGAATCGCATGGTTTAAAATACTTCTCACTCTAAAGACAGCACTAAACAAGTTAGTTCTAGGTCTTAAATGAGCGTTTTCTCTTAAAAACTCTTTTGTATGTCTTTTAGGTTGAATAGGGTAATCTTCTTGAGAATCTCCTATTAGTTCAATCTCTCGTGCTTTTATCTCGAAAGGTTGTTTCCTTTCAGGTGTGTTTATTAAAACACCTTTGATTCTAACACTTACACCAACACGATATTTTTGAACTTCTTTAAAATTTTCTAGAAACTCATTTTCATATACTACTTGGATAGTTTCAAAAAATGTCCCATCATTTAGATTAAGGAAACCGAACTCTTTTTGAGCACGATTATTTCTAACCCACCCAAACAATGTAATCTCTTTTTGTTCCAATTTTTCATGTACTTTGTAAAGCTGTCTTACTGAATATTTCATATTATCACTCCTTTATAATAAAAAAACGCCCTTAAACAAATGTTTAAGGGCGAATAATATCCGCGGTACCACCTTAGTTCTAGAAATATCTAGCACTTTTTCCTTTAACGCAGGAATACGGATGGTTCTACTTAATTCTTCCATCACTCATGGTGTTATTCAAACTTAACTTATAATCTAGCTTTCACCATCCTAGACTCGCTTGTTACAGTCCCAAGTTTTACTTTTCCAATCAACGTTTATACAAATATAATAACATCTCAATATCTTTTGTCAATAAAAGATATTACTTGTCTTCAATTTGATCATTCTCAATGTTAACTTGAGATATAGCTTGGAATCTCTTACCAATTTTAGAGCTAGTAGTGTGAATTTCTTTAACACTCTTGTTAACTGTGTCTATATTTCTTGACAGTTTGTCCCAACGTTCTTGATATCTATTAAACTCATCACCAAGTTTCACAAGTTCTTCTTGAATAACTTTGGCATATTTATCTCTTTCTACGTTCCTCAATAATACTTGCACTGTAGTTAAAAGACTCATCAATGTTGTTGGAGATGCTATCCATACTCTTTTTCTTTGTGCATAATCAACTATTTCCTGATGATATGCATTTATCTCTGCAAATATAGCTTCTGCAGGAACGAACAAAACAGCTTGATCACTTGTTTCAGCAGGAATTATATACTTAGTAGCAATAGCGTCAATATGTTTCTTCATATCTTGTTTAAATGCTCTTCCAGCTAATTCTCTATCTCTATCAGATAATTCCCTATCTACCATTTTTTGATAGTTTTCTAGTGGGAATTTTGAATCTACTGCAAGATTCCCCATTTCTTCAGGTAAATAAAGTAATGCGTCAACTATTTTACCATTTGATAATGTAACTTGAGTTCCAAAGATTTTTTGATTATTCTCCCCGAAAATACTTGATAGTATATGATTCAATTGGACTTCACCAAATGTACCTCTAGCTTTTTTATCAGTAAGTAAATGCTGTAATGAAACCACATCGCTAGATAATTTTTCAATATTTTTTTGAGCTTCATCAATTTTCGATAATCTTTGAACTATGTTAGTAAAAGTCTCGTTTGTTTTTTTAAATCCATCATTTAACCTGTCTTCAACCTTTTTATTAATTCGGTCCATTTGTTCTTCAATTCTTTTATTCATTAAGTCAAAATTTCCAACAATGTTTTTAGTTAATCCTTCTTTGAATTCACCTAAGTCTTTGATATTATCTTTTGAAGATTCATTAATAGATTTATTTATAGAAATATTCATTTCTGATAACTCTTTAACTAAAGTATTAAGCGATTTACCTGTTTCATTTTTAAGATTATCTATAATGTCATCATGATTATTGTTTCCTTGTTTTTGTGTTAATCTCATAATTTCAATTACTAAAACTAATCCGACTAATATTGTAATAATTATTTCCCCTGTGCTCATAAAATCACCTCATTGAAATTATACCATTTTTGGATAAAAAAAAGTAGATGAAATCATCTACTTATTTATCTTCTGATACGAAAGCCTCATATTCAAACAAACTACTTAATGGTTTATCTTTAATTATGTTTAATACACCTCGACCAATCAATTGTCCTGCACTTAATTGAATTATTTTATCTGATTTCTTATGATCAGGTAACATAATTGTATTCATACATACAACTTCTTTTAAAGGCGACTCGTTAATACGATCAACTGCTGGTGGACTAAGCAAAGGATGTGTACATGCTGCATAAACTTCTTTTGCTCCTCTAGCTACTAAAGCTCTAGCTGCTGCAGTAATTGTCCCTGCTGTATCAATCATGTCATCAATTAATATGGCTACTTTACCCTCAACATCTCCAACTATTCCCATTACTTCTGCAACATTTGGTTTTGGTCTTCTTTTATCTATAATCGCTATAGGACAATGCATTACATCTCCCATTTTTCTTGCTCTTACTGCTCCACCGTGATCAGGAGCAACTATAACTATATCATCTTTAAATTTTTTCTTTGAGAAATAATCAACAATTAAAGGCATAGCGCGGAAATTATCAATCGGAATATCAAAGAATCCTTGAATTTGTCCTGCATGTAAATCCATAGATAATACTCGCGTTGCACCAGCAACTGTTATTAGGTTAGCAACTAATTTTGCAGATATTGGTTGTCTTGACTTAGACTTACGATCTTGTCTAGAATAACCATAATACGGCATAATCACATTTATATTCTTAGCAGATGCTCTTCTCATTGCATCAATTGTTATCAATAATTCCATAATATTTTCATTTACAGGTTCATGAGTTGGTTGTACTAAGAAAACATGATGTCCTCGTACTGTTTCAGGTAGATTAACTCCAATCTCACCATCTGCAAAACGGTTTAATTCAATTTTACTTAGTGGAATACCAGTAAATTCAGAAATTTCCTCAGCAATTTGAGGATTTGCACTTAGACTAAATAACTTAATATTGTGACCTAATATTCTTGCCATTAAAAGACCTCCAAAATAACTATTTTTACTCGTCTATACATTAACACTTTCTCAATAAAAATGCAAAATAAAATGCAACTTTTTAAGCAAAGTTACATTTGTTTAAAAACGTCTATTCCTCAGGCAGTTGGTTATAGGCTTCAATCACAGCATTCTCGATTTCATTTCGAGTTTCTTGATTAATAGGATGAGCAACATCCTTAAACTCTCCATTAGGCATTTTACGGCTTGGCATTGCTACAAATAAACCAGCTTTCCCATCGATAATGCGTAGCTCATGAACCACAAAACATTCGTCTATTGTAATCGCGGCAATTGCTTTCAATCTGTTTTGGCCGTTGAATTTCTTTACTCTTACGTCTGTTATGTTCATAAATACCACCTCGCATCTAAAGTATTTTGTTCGCTTCCTGAGATAATTATACCACACACAGAAAACGGTTTCAAACTAATTTTTTGCACTAAATGGCCGTTTATCGTATTTTGGTCAATTTTTTGAAATATAAATCATTAAATACTTCTAATATTCTCTTCAGTTTCTTCTTATCTTTACTTATAGCGAAAATTGTAGCTCCACTACCACTCATTAATACTCCATTCACACCTAGATTCCTAATTTGGTTCTTTATTTCTGAAATTTTTGGTTCTATTTCGAATGCATATCTCTCTAACGAATTGAATAACTCGTTCTCTATCAAATTATAGTTTCCATTGTAAATCCCAGATGTCATATTGGATATCTTTTTAGATAACAATTCTTCTTTCTTTACTAAGTTGAATACGTCTGCAGTTTGAATTCTTACATTTGGATTAATGATTAAAACAGGTAATCTAAGCTTTTTATCGAGAAATACTATTTCTTCTCCTTTTCCTCTAGCTACACATAGCTTGTTATAAATACAGAAAGGAATATCTGAACCATAATTCTTCCCAATCATGGATAAATCATCGAGTGATAATCCTATTTTCCACAATTTGTTTAATCCTCTTAGTGCTGCGGCAGCATCTGCACTACCTCCAGCAAGTCCTGCAGCAATTGGTATATTCTTCGTTATATTAATTTCTACTCCATAATCAATGTCAAAGTCGCTTTGTAGTCCTTTTGCAATCTTATAAACAAGATTGTCTCTAACTTCTTTAGTAATTTGCACATTTGATTTGATAATGATATCTTTTGTCTTCAATAATTTAAATGTAAGTACATCAAAAAGATCAATTGCTGCCATAACCATTTCTAAATCATGGAATCCATCAATTCTTTTTGCAGTTACATTTAAGAACAAATTAATTTTCGCATAAGCTTTCTCTTTAATCATAATAATCACCTACATAATTTTAACATATATATATAAAATAGAGAAATCTATAAGATATCTCTATTAAATTCATTTGATAGTGTTATAAAATCATTTACAGTTAATTCTTCTGCACGAACACTTTGGCTAAACCCAAGGTCTACCAATGTGTTTGAAAGTTTATCTTTAGTAATAGAGAAGCCACTAGATAAGTTGTTTACTAATGTTTTTCTTCTTTGCGTAAAAGAAGTCCTAACTAATTTATAGAATACTTCTAAATCATTTGGAAAAGGTTCTATCTTCTCTTTCACCTTCATATGTATTACTGCACTATCAACATTAGGTGCAGGTACAAAGACAGTTTTAGGTACTTTAAGGGCTATTTTTGATTCTGTTTTAAATTGGATTACCACACTTAATGAATTGTAGTCTTTCGTGCTTGGAACAGAAGTGAACCTTCTAGCTACTTCTAATTGCATCATAATAACTAATTCTTTTACTTGAGTAGATTCTTCTAGAACCTTCATAATAATTGGTGTCGTTATATAATATGGTAAATTTGCCACTAATACTATATTACTATATGTGCTATTTAAATTGGTAATGTCCTCGTCTATGTTTCTCTTTAAAATATCATCATTTATTAGGATTAATCTATCATCTTTAAGATTGTCTAGTAAAATTGGCACTAAATCCTTGTCAATTTCATAAGCTAAGACATTTTTTGCTTTTTCAAGTAGTAGTTCAGTCATACTTCCTAACCCAGGACCAATTTCAACTACCAAAGTTTCTTTATCTATTGATGCAATATCAGTTATTCTTCTTAATATATTTTGATCCGTAAGAAAATTCTGGCCAAACTTCTTCTTAATATGAAAATCATGTTTCTTTAATGTGTTTTTTGTGGTCCCAATTGTTCCTATTTTCGCCATAATTCACCTCTTAATATTATTGATTATATCCTCTTTTATAAAACCAAACATGTTTAATTTTCGTAAAATACTCTTCCCGTTACTAAGTCCTATTCCAAGATTATTTGTTAAAATTTCCCTGTTTTGTCTTGCATTATTACACCCTATCAATTTCAGTTCACATAAGTCTTGAAAAGTTATTTGGTTGATTGTCTGTTCTTTGGTTTCTAGGACATTTTTTAACGCATCAAATATATCCACTTTTGAAGCATGTTCAATCCCTACTTTTGTCTTATTTTTATTGATGCACTTTTCCTTTGGTAGAAAGGCATGTTTAGTTTCACCAACAAAGTCATTTATTTGCTTTCTTATTCTTTCACCTTGATAATCTGGATCCAAGAATAAAATAAGACCTCTTTTTTTGTTTAACATTTTTAACTCGTTGAGAGTATCATCACTAATCTCACTACCGTTAGTAATGATAACATCTATCTCATCATATATTGCTTTTAATTTAGCAAGGTCATGGTAACCTTCAACTACCACAACCTCTTTTATTATTTCCAATTTTTTAACCTTTTTTCTTCTAAATAACCATCAAATTCAATTAATCTTGTTGGTATTTCTATGAATTGAGGACATTTTGGTAAGCATTCCCCGCATTCAATGCAAAAACTTGCTAAAGAGCTTTGTTTGTTCATATCCTCAACTACCCATTTTATATAATTATCATTTTCGTACATTGAATGATTATTGTAAGCACGGAAATTCTTAGGGATATCCACTCCATGAGGACAAGGCATACAATAATTACACGATGTACATTCTACTTTTGATAAATCATGAATGTCATTTCTAACTTCTTTAATAATCTTATATTCTTCTTCATTAAACGGTATAAAGTTATTGAATGTCTTTAAATTGTCTTCAACTTGTTCTAAAGTGCTCATTCCACTTAAAACTACTTTAACATTTGGTAAACTAGCTACCCACCTAAAAGCCCAAGATGCTATAGAAGCTTCTTTATTGTAACTTTTAAGCTTACTTTCTATTTTCTCATTGAACTTAGCTAAACTACCACCTTTAACAGGTTCCATTATAATTACGGGAATCCCTTTTTTGGTAAGAATTTCGTAACCTTCCATCCCTTGTTGATGTTCAATATCCATATAATTTAGTTGAATTTGCACAAAGTCCCAATCATATAAATCAGCCCACAATTTAAATGCGTCTAAATCATCATGAAAACTAAATCCTATATTTCTTATCTTACCTTCGTTTTTGTATTTTTCTAATGTTGCGAATAAATCAAGATTTTTCACTTCTTCTATTCTATCCTTATTAACCGCATGAATTAAGTAGAAATCAAAATATTCTACTCCACATTTCTCTAATTGCTCATGAAAAATACGATCAACATCTTCTTTTGTCTTGCAATCCCATATTGGTAATTTGTCGGCTAGAAAAAATGAATTTCTATCTAATTCTTGAATAACTTCTTTAACAAACAGTTCACTTTTACCTCCATGATATGGATAAGCAGTATCAATATAATTAACGCCATTTTCTACAGCTTTATATATCATTTCTTTTGATACTTTTGTATCAATCTCTCCATCTTTTGTTGGAAATCTCATACATCCAAATCCAAGTAGTGATACTTGTTCTCTTTTCCCATTTACTTTGATTTCTCTTTTTTCCATAATCACTGCTCCTTAAAGTACTTGTCTTTAATTTTTGGGTTAATAATTATATTAAGTGCCTGTTTCTGCACTTGAATTACTAGATTACCACTATCTGCTTCTTCCCCATCCATATTCCACTTATGGGGGTGATTAGTGTATATTTTTAAGTTGGAAGTCCGAAATTTTCTTACTCCAGGTAAAATTTTTGGACTTAGTAAAAATGAAATGAAGTATATGATATTATTTAATAGTGGAATATACTTATAAACTACTACATCTACTTTACCATCATCTAATATGGGTTTATTTACGATATTGAACCCAGCTACTTTTTTAGAGTTTACAACAAGTATCAGTGAATAATATCCTCTTAAAAAGCCATTATCATGTTCTATCTTTGTTTTAATCATTGGAATAGTAAAGAATTCTTTTATCCCTGTAATCAAATAGGCTAAGTAACCAAGATACTTTTTTGTTTTTGAATCTGTTACATAGGATATATCAACATATGTTCCTATTGCTGTTACATAAATAAAAGATCCTTTATTACTGTTTGTATAATCCATTTTGACAACTTCACCATTTAGGATTATATCTACTGCAGAAACAACATCTTTAGGTATTTTCAAAGTACTAGCTAAATCACAAGCTGTTCCTGATGGAATATAGCCGATAACTGGAGAAAATTCACTTTTTGAAATTCCATTCAAACATTCGTGAAATGTTCCGTCTCCTCCAGAAATAACCAATAAATCAACCATTTCCTTACAAGCATTTTTTGCTAATGTTATAGCATGCTTTGGTCTAAAGGTTGCTTCAACAGTTACTTTGTATCCTTCACTTTCAATTCTTTTTACGACATAATCCAAATGATTTTCAAAATCCTTCTTACCACTTGTTGGATTATATATTATTTTACATGTCTTCATAGCATCAGTCCTCATTAATATATTATAACATACGAAAAAGCAAAAAGAAAAAGCCTTTATAGGCTTTTAATTTAATAATGATTGTGCTGCTGTGATGATAGAAGTATTGTAAGCATCTTCGCTATCGCAACCACGAGACAAGTCGTTTACGGGGCTATTTAGTCCTGCTAAGATGGGACCCATAGCTTCGAAACCACCAAGTCTTTGTGCTATTTTGTATCCAATATTTCCACTATTTAGATCAGGGAATATAAATGTATTTGCATGTCCTGCAACTTTGCTTCCTGGATATTTCTTAATTCCAACACTAGGGACAAAGGCTGCGTCAAATTGCATTTCTCCATCAATAGCATAACCAGAATTAGCCTCTTGAGCTAATTTAGTTGCCTTTAATACTTTTTCTGCTTCTTCTGTTTTAGCACTACCATTAGTACTAAATGATAATAATGCAACTTTAGGTACTATTCCAAACATTTCAGCTGCTTTCGCTGATTCAATAGCAAATTGTGCTAAATCTTCTGCCTCTGGATTTGGATTAATAGCACAATCACCAAATATATATTTCTCGTTGTCTCTAACCATTAAGAAATAACCAAATGTTCTTCTTATACCTGGTTTTGTTTTAATAATTTGTAAAGCAGGTCGTACCGTATCACCTGTCGAGTGACAAGCCCCACTTACTAATCCATCTGCTTTATTCAGGTATACAAGCATAGTACCAAAATAATTTTCATCCAACAGCATTGTTCTTGCTTGTTCCTCAGTGGCTTTTCCTTTTCTTCTTAACACAAATGCTTCAACCATTTTATCAAACTCTTCGTATTCTTTAGGATCAATGATAGTGCACTTTGAAGTGTCAAATTTTTCTGGAATTCCTTTGTCTGTCTTAATTAAAATAGGATTTACTAATCCTTCTTTTGCAAGTCTTACTGCAGCTTCAACTATTCTTTCGTCATTTGATTCAGGAAACACTATTTTTAGCCCTTTTCCTTTAATTTTCTCTTTTAATTCGTTAATGATATTTGCCATGATATCACTCCTTACCGATAATATTGTACCTCTTTTTTTTAAAAACTCAAATCTTTTCATGTTGTTTTGATTAAAAAACTATATATGTTATAATCTTTTTAGGTGATTTTATGAAGAAATTAGACACAATATTATTTGATTTAGATGGAACATTAATTAATACAAATGACGTTATAATTAGAAGCTTTAGATCAACTTTTGATCGTCACTTTCCTGATGTTTCAATTACTGATGAGGACATTCACACATTTATTGGTCCTACCTTAGAGCAAACATTTGGGAATTACACTAAAGATCCTTTTGAAATCCAAGATATGATAAATTCTTATCGAGAATTTTATGTTATATACGAAGTTGGAAACTTTGAAATCTATCCTGATGTAGTCGAAGTAGTGAAAGACCTAAAAGTTAAAGGTTATAACCTAGGAATCCTTACATCAAAGTTTAAAGAAGCTGCTTGGCCTAGTTACACACATTACGGTTTAGAAAAAATCTTTGATTCTTTCACTTCATTAGATGAAGTTGAGTTTCCTAAACCACACAGAAATAGCGTAGACGTAGCTTTAAGTAACTTTGACAACCCTAAAGGTGCCATTATGATAGGAGACAACCAAGGGGATATTTTAGCTGGTAAAAACGCTGGTATATATAGTGCAGGTGTTGCCTGGAGTTTTAAAGGAGCACTTCATTTAATGGAAGTAGAACCTGACTTCATGTTAAGAGATATGAAAGACATTTATCGAGTTTTAAGAATTATTGAGGGAGATGAATAGAATGGATTGCATTTTTTGTAATATAAGAGCTGGTAAAATCCCAAGCTATAAGGTTTATGAAGATGACAATGTTCTGGCGTTTCTTGATATTACTCAAGGTACAAAAGGTCATACTCTAATTATTCCTAAGAAACACGTTAAGAATGTTTATGAGTTAGACGAACAAACTGCTATGAACATATTTAAAGTTGTTCCTAGGCTTGCTAAGGCAATAAATAAAGCATTTAGTCCTATAGGTTTAAATATTATTAGCAATAATGATCAACCATTACAAAGTGTATTTCATTTTCACATTCATTTAATACCAAGATATGAAGATGATGGTATGGAATTGTCAACTATTAATAATTATGGTAAATTCAATAGTGAATATTTTAATAATTTAGTTAATTCTATAAAGAAAGAGCTTGAACATAGCGCCATATAAACTTAAAAGAGGAATTTCAAAATTCTTCTTTTTTTATTACTGAAACCACTTCCCTATTTACTTCAAAGATTAAAAGGTTTATCCTACAATTAATTAACACTATACTAACTTAGGAGAATTACTATGAATGTAAAATGGTGGAAAACTGCAGTTGTTTATCAAATATATCCTAGAAGTTTTATGGATTCAGACAATGATGGTGTAGGGGATATCAGGGGGATCTTAGAAAAGTTGCCTTATTTATCAAATTTAGGGATTAATGTAATTTGGTTAAGTCCTGTTTACAAAAGCCCTATGAAAGATAATGGTTATGATATTTCTGATTATCAGGATATAGATCCTATTTTTGGTAACTTAAAAGACTTAGAAGAACTAATTAAACTTGGGAAAACATATAAAATCAAGATTCTTATGGATCTTGTTGTTAATCATACAAGTGACAAACATAAATGGTTTCAAGAAAGTAGGAAGACAAAAAATAATCCTTATAGAGATTATTATATATGGCGTGATGAACCAAGTGATATGGGGAGTACTTTTGGTGGAAGTGCTTGGACTTTTGATGAAGCAACAAAGCAGTATTATTTCCACAATTTTGCAAAAGAGCAACCGGATTTAAACTGGGAAAACCCTAAAGTACGTGAAGAAATTCACTCTATGATAAATTGGTGGTTAGATAAAGGTATTGGTGGTTTTAGATTAGATGTAATAGATTTAATTGGAAAAGAAATTGATAAGAACATTGTTAGTAACGGTCCTAATCTTCATCCTTTTATTCAGGATATGAATCGTGAAACATTTGGAAATTATAATGTTATGACAGTTGGAGAAACATGGGGTGCAACTCCAGAAATTGGAGAACTCTATAGTGATCCCAAAAGAAAAGAACTTAGTATGATTTTTCAATTTGAACATATGACATTAGATTGGGATTGGCTAGGTAAGTGGATTCCCAAAGAGCTCAATCTAAAGCAACTTAAAGAAGTTCTTTCTAAATGGCAAACAGGAGTTAAAAAAGGGTGGAATTCATTATTCTGGAATAATCATGACTTACCTAGAATAGTTTCAAGATGGGGTAACGATAAAGAATATAGAGTTGAGAGCGCTAAAATGTTAGCTATGACACTACATATAATGAAAGGAACTCCTTATATTTTTCAAGGTGAAGAGATAGGAATGACAAACGTGAAATTTGATTCTCTTGAAGATTATAATGATGTTGAAATACATGGTAGTTATAAAGATTTTGTTGTTAATCAAAAACTAATAACACATGATCAATTCATGAATGGAGTCTACGCAATGGGACGTGACAATGCACGTACACCTATGCAGTGGAACAACCAGGAAAACGCTGGATTTAGCGATGAAACTCCTTGGTTAAAAGTTAACCCAAACTATAAAAATATAAATGTTATTGCTGCTTTAAAAGATACTAATTCAATATTCTATACTTATAAAGATCTTATTGAAATGAGAAGAAAAAGTGATTATTCAGAATTGATATCTAGTGGTGATTTTGAACTTCTATTCAAAGATAGTAATGAAATATTTGCCTATAGACGATTTAATGACTTTCAAGAAATAGTTGTCATATCTAATTTTACTGATAAAGAATTAGACTTTGAGTATGATTATAAAGGTTACGATATAGTTATGGAAAACTATCAAGCTTCATCTTTAAAAAAATTACTACCTTATGAATCTTTAATACTATATAAAGAAAAAAAGCTATAAGACTTAACTTATAGCTTTTTTTTTATCTTTTACTCGAATAACTCTGTAAACGTTTTAACCATAACACCTGTACCACCATTTTTATTCGAAGCAGTACCTGCAACATCTAAGTGAATCCACTTAGTGTCTTTATCGATGAAATTCTCAATGAATGCTGCTGCTTGAGAAGCACCAGCCATTCTTCCACCTTTATTTTTCATGTCTGCAACTTTGCTTTTAAGCTCGTCGTGATATCCTTTAGTTATAGGCATCTCCCATACTTTTTCACCTGTTTTGTGAGCAGCTTTATTAAATTCCTTAAAGAATTTATCATCATTAGTAAATGCACCTGTAAACTCTTTACCTAAAGCCATTACCATTGCTCCAGTTAAAGTGGCAATATCAATTATTTTTTTAGCACCTTGTTTTTGAGCGAACCATACTGCATCTGCCAAAGTAAGTCGTCCCTCTGCATCAGTTGAAATAACTTCGATTGTTTTTCCACTTGCTGAAGTTAAAATGTCATCAGGTACAATTGCATCGTCACCAATACGATTATCCGTTGCAGCAACAATACTCATTACATTAGCTTTTAATTTTAGTTTGGCGATTGCTCCAATTGCACTAATTACTGCAGCAGCGCCAGCCATATCAACTTTCATCCCAGGCATAGACACTGGGGTTTTTAAAGAATAACCTCCTGTATCGTACATAACACCTTTACCAACTAAAGCAGTAGGCTTCTTCCATTCTTCTTTTCCCTTATATTTAATAAGAATAAGTTTTGGTTCATCTTTTGATCCCTTATTTACACCAAGAAATGATCCCATATTCATATCTTCACAAGCTTTTTTATCAAAAATTTCAACAGTTACGTTTTCAATTTCCTCAAGTTTATTAGCATACTCAGCTAAATCGCTTGCATTGAGTTTGTTATAAGGAGTATTTACTAAATCTCTACAGTTGTTAATAGATTGTCCTAATACATAACCTTTAATTACACTATCTTTAATCTTAGTTTCACCATAATAATAAAAGTTTTTATTCTCTTCTTTTTTATCTGACTTGAATTTATTGAATGCATAATTATTAGTTAATATTTTTTCCGATAAATCCTTAACAATTTCTTTATAATCTTCACATTCAAATGTATCAATTAATACACAAATATCATTCTTTAGTTTTGAAATTTCTTTATATATATTCTTTCTCTTACATGGTTTTTTTAACTTGTCATAATTCACTATGTGAACTCTTTTCGCAGTTAATTTACCAAGTGTATGAATAGTGGTAAATGGCTCTTTTAGGCCTTTTTGCAAATAACCTCCTAATGCCTTATCCAATTGTTTTACTAACTCATTTTCTAAATTATTAACTATTACTATATCATTCTTTTCTTCTAACAACTTAAATTCTTTTTGCTCATGAATGTCAATCATTTTACCCTCCTATTTAATTACTTCAGTTCTCATATATGGAACTAAAACTTCTGGTATTTTAATTGTACCATCTTTTTGTTGATAGTTTTCTAATATTGCTACTACAGTTCTTCCAACTGCTAATCCACTTCCATTTAATGTGTGGACAAATTCAGATTTTGCTTTTGGATCTCGTTTAAACTTAATATTAGCTCTTCTAGCTTGGTAATCCTCGGCGTTAGAAATACTACCAATCTCTCTATATGTGTTATAAGAAGGTAACCAAACCTCTATATCATAAGTTTTTCTCATGCTGAAACCTAAATCTCCAGTACATAAAGTTACTACTCGATATGGTAAGTTTAGAAGTTTTAATACTTTTTCACTGTTCTTTAACATTTCTTCTAATTCTTTTGCTGAATTCTCAGGTTTTGTGAATTTAATTAATTCAACTTTATTAAACTGATGTTGGCGAATAATTCCTCTAGTGTCACGTCCAGCACTTCCTGCTTCTTGACGAAAAGCAGTTGTGAAAGCTGTATACTTAATTGGTAATTCCTCTGCTTTTAGAGTTTCATTTCTATGCATATTAATAGTTGGTACTTCAGCTGTTGGATTTAAATATAAATCTCTTTCATCCAAAATCTTGAAAGCATCATCTTTAAATTTTGGGAATTGTCCAGTTGCAAGCATTGATTCACCATTAACAATATATGGTGGAATAATTTCTGTATATCCATGCTCGTGAGCGTGTAAATCTGACATAAAATTTATTAGTATTCTTTCTAGTCTTGCTCCTAGTCCTTTATAAACAGTGAAGCGTGGACCAGTAATTTTACTAGCTCTATCAAAATCTAAGATGTCAAGGTTTGTAGCCAAATCCCAGTGAGGTTGAGGTTCAAAATCAAACTTTCTTATCTCTCCATATCTCTTGATTTCCAAATTGTCTTCTTCATCTTTTCCAACTGGTATTTCCTCATTTGGAATGTTTGGAGTAATCAATAAACCTTCATGAATTTCTTCTTCATTTCTTTTTAGTTCTTGTTCCAAATCACCAATATTTTTTCCAGTATTAGTTATACTTTCAAATAATTCCTTAGTATCTTTTTTCTCTCTTTTATAGTTACCTATCAATTTACTTAATTCATTTCTTTTTGCTTTTACTTGTTCTACTTCAAGTATTATTTCTCTTCTCCTACTATCTTTTTTTACCAGGTCGTGCAAATAGGAAAAATCTCCTCCACGACGATTTAGTAGTTCAATATAAAATTCCGTGTTTTCTCTTATTTTTTTAATGTCTAACATATTATTCCTCCTTTTGTATAAAAAAACGCCCTTGTCAATCAACAAGGGCGAAATAATTTCCGCGGTACCACCTAAATTTATAACTTATGTCTCTAACGGAACAACCCGGAGATAATTAGTCTCACTTCAAGGTAGATTTCATATACAGTCATTATTAGTTCACACCAACCACTAACTCTCTTAAATGTTTCGTATATTACTTAGCCTCTTCTTCGCTTTGTTGATTTGATAATACCATTATAAAATATATTTGTCAATCAGTTGTAAATTTGACAAGTATATATCATATTCATTTCTCTTCAATATACTCCCCACTATTGATTATATATGCTTGGGAAAACGCTTTATATAGCCTTTTATATTTTTATCATATTATAATAAAAAAGAGGCATATTTTGCCTCTTCCAAATATTATTACTCTTTATTATCTATTAAATTTTCCGCAGCTATTTCCGTGTTTTCTACAACAGTTTCAACATTATTCTCAGTATTTTCTGGTTGTATTTCTTCATCAAACTCATCTTCTGTTTTTGGGACAATTGCGATGGTAGCTACTTTATGTCCTTCGTTTAATTTTATCAATCTTACACCTTGTGTTGCACGTTTTGAAGTTGCTATTTGTTCAATTGGTAATCTAATGATCATACCTTTAGTAGTTGTAATAATTAAATCTTCATCTCCAACTACACTTCTTAGTTTAGTTAATTGTCCGTTTTTCTCGGTAATATTTAGAGTTTTAACTCCTTTACCTCCACGGTTTTGTTGACGATACTCATCAACTTGAGTTCTTTTCCCATAACCATTTTCAGTTACTACTAAAATTTGTGTTCTTTCTTCAGTAACAATTGTGAAACCTACTACTTCGTCTGCATCTCCAAGCAAAATACCTCTTACTCCACTAGCAACTCGACCCATAGCTCGGGCTGTTGATTCGTGGAATCGAATAGCTTTACCGTTTGAAGCACCGATAATTACATCACGGTCTCCATCAGTTAATCTAACCGCAAGTAATTCGTCTTCTTCACGTAGATTAATAGCTTTTATACCTGTAGTTCTAATATTTTTAAAATCTGTTACAGGAGTACGTTTTACTACTCCTCGTTTAGTTACAAAGAATAAGAAATCTTCTGAATCAAAATCGCTAATCTTAGCAACTGCTGCTAAATCTTCACCATCATCCAAATTAAGTAGATTCACAATTGGTAAACCTTTAGATGTTCTACCATAATTAGGGACTTTGTACCCTTTCATTTTGTAAACTCGACCTTTAGTAGTGAAAAACAGGATAAAATCATGAGTTGATGTGTTGATTAAGTGTTCAACAACATCGTCTTCATTGGTTTTAATACCTTTCATTCCTTTACCCCCACGGTTTTGTGTTTTATAAACTTCTGTGTTCATACGTTTACAATATCCGCTTGAAGTAATTGTTATGATTACATCTTCAACTGGAATTAAATCTTCATCTTCAATGTCTAGATCTAATGATAAACTGATATCACTTCTTCTTTCATCTCCAAATTTTTCTTTAATTTCAAGTAATTGTTCTCTAATCATTTCGTATTTTTTATCTTCATTAGCTAAAATGAACTCTAAATCACTAATTAATAGTGTTAATTCTTCTAATTCTTTTTCTAGTCTTTCTCTTTCAAGACCTGAAAGACGACGTAATCTCATTTCAAGAATTGCTTTAGTTTGTTCACTTGATAAATCAAATTTAGACATTAATTGTGCTTCAGCATCATCATATGAATTTCTAATTGTAGCTATAACTTCATCAATGTGATCTAAAGCAACAATTAATCCTTCTAAGATGTGAGCTCTATTTTTCGCTTTGTTTAGCTCAAATTGGGTTTTTCTGGTTAATACTTTTATTTGATGTTCTACATAATATTTTAATGTGTCAATAATTGGTAAAACTTTAGGTTCATTATTAACAAGAGCAAGCATGTTAATTCCAAATGAAGTTTGAAGGGGTGTAAATTTGTACAAGTTATTTAGAGTAACTTCTGCATTTATGTCTTTTCTTAGTTCTATTACTACTCTAATTCCTTTACGATTTGATTCATCTCGTAAATCTGTTATTCCTTCAATTCTTTTCTCTTTTGCTAACTCTGCTATTTTTTCAATCAGTCTTGATTTATTAACTTGATATGGTATTTCAGTGATAATAATTGATTTTTTTCCGTTTTTGTGTTCAATTATCTCAGCTTTAGCTCTTATCTTAATAGAGCCGTTTCCAGTCTCATAAGCGCGACGTAAATTAGTCATTCCCATGATTGTTCCACCAGTTGGAAAATCTGGTCCTTTAATATACATCATGATTTCATCAACAGTAATTTCTGGATTGTCAATATATGCCAATATACCATCAATTACTTCATTTAAGTTATGTGGTGGTATGTTGGTTGCCATACCTACAGCTATTCCTGTAGCACCATTAACTAATAAGTTAGGAAACTTAGCTGGTAATACACTTGGTTCTCTTTCAGAACCATCATAATTATCAACAAAATCAATTGTATCTTTTTTAATATCAGCTAACATTTCTGTTGTTATTTTCATCATTTTTGATTCGGTATAACGCATTGCTGCTGCGCCATCTCCATCAATAGAACCAAAGTTACCATGTCCATTAACTAATGGATAACGATAACTAAATGTTTGTGCCATACGAACCATTGCATCATAGATTGATGAGTCACCATGAGGATGGTATTTCCCCATTACGTCCCCAACAATACGAGCCGATTTCTTATATGATTTGTCAGGATATACACCAAGTTCATCCATTCCGTACAATATTCTTCTATGTACAGGTTTTAAACCGTCTCTAACATCTGGTAAAGCACGAGAAACGATAACGCTCATTGCATAACTTAAAAATGATGCTTTCATCTCTGTGGAGATGTTTATTTCTTTTATATTGTCATATTTAACATTTTCTTCCATGTTGTTCATCTCCTATACATCCAGGTTTTGTACGTATATTGCATTTTTCTGGATAAATTCACGTCTTGGTGCAACTTCTTCACTCATTAACATACTAAATACTTCATTAGCTTCAATTGCATCTTCTAATGTTACTTGAAGCAATGTTCTTGTACTTGGATCCATTGTTGTTTCCCATAATTGTACTGGATTCATTTCTCCAAGTCCTTTATAGCGTTGAATTGTGACTCTAGGTCCAAATTCTTTTAATAAAGGTTCTAATTCCTCTTCTATATAAGCATATTCAACTTTTTTACCTTGTTGTACTTTGTATAAAGGTGGTTGTGCAATATAAACATATCCTTTTTCAATCAAAGGTTTTAAATGTCTAAATATGAATGTTAGTAATAAAGTCCTAATATGCGCACCATCAACGTCCGCATCGGTCATAATTACTATCTTATGATATCTTGCATCATCAATATTAAATTCGTCACCAATACCTGTACCAAAAGCTTGAATCATTGATAATATCTCTTTATTACCTAAAACTTTGTCTAAACGTGATTTCTCAACATTTATTACTTTTCCACGTAATGGTAAGATAGCTTGGAATTCTGATTCTCGTCCTTGTTTAGCAGAACCACCAGCACTATCTCCCTCGACTATATATATTTCAGATTTTTTTGGGTTTTTACTTCTGCAATCAGCTAATTTAGAGGCAAAACCTAAACCATCAAGAGGACTTTTTCTTCTTGTTGCTTCTCTAGCTTTTTTAGCTGCTAAGCGTGCTCTTGAAGCCATTAATGCTTTCTCAATTATAATTCTTGAATCATTTGGGTTTTCCATTAAGAATCGATCTAATCCGTCACTTAAGACGCTAGCTACGATTTTTCTTACTTCTGTTGAACCTAATTTTGATTTTGTTTGTCCCTCAAATTGAGGATCGGGATGTTTAACACTAATAATACATGTTAATCCCTCTCTTGTGTCATCTCCAACTAAAGCCTCATCTTTTTTAAAGATGTTATTTGCTTTACCATAATTATTTAAAACACGTGTTAAAGTCATTCTAAATCCTTCTTCATGTGTTCCACCTTCAACATTATTAATGTTATTTGTAAAGCTAAAGATGTTTGGACGATAAGCAGTATTGTATTGCATAGCTATTTCTATAACAATACTATCAATTTCACCTTCACAGAAGATTACTTTATCATGTAAAACATCTGTAGAACGGTTTAAATACTGAACATATTCAATTATTCCACCTTCATAGTGGTATTCGTTCATAATTGGTTCAATTGTTCTTAAATCGTTAATTTGGATGCGTACACCTCGATTTAGAAACGCCATTTGTTGAACACGATTTCTTAAGATCTCATATTCATACTCTGTTGTTTCTTTAAAAATTAATGGATCTGCTTTAAATGTTGTAATAGTCCCTGATTTTGTTGATGGACCATGATCAATTAACTTCGTTTTAGTAAATCCATATTCGTATCTTTGTGTGTATTTTCTACCATCTTTGTGAATTTCAACTTCCATCCATTCACTTAAGGCGTTTACAACACTAGCTCCAACACCGTGTAACCCACCAGAAACTTTATAACTAGAATTATCAAATTTTCCTCCAGCATGTAATGTTGTTAAAATTGTCTCAACAGCTGGAAGTCCCGTTTTAGGGTGAATATCTACTGGTATCCCTCTTCCATCATCGACAACACAAACAATGTTTCCTTCAAGAATATCAACCTTAATATGAGTTGCTACTCCTGCTAAAGCTTCATCAATTGAATTATCTAAAATTTCCCATACTAAATGATGAAGACCTCTAGGTCCGGTAGACCCTATGTACATTCCTGGTCTTTTCTTAACTGCTTCTAGTCCTTCTAATATTTGTATATTACTAGAATCATAAGTGTTGTTATCCATTGTTGTCACTCTCCTTTATAGTTCCATTTTCAATTTGAAAAATGTCATAATCTACTATTTTTTCTAAATCTATCTCATTTAAATCTGTTGTTGTTATAAATGTTTGAATGTCCTTACTAACATATTCTAATAAGTTATTTTGTCTTGTTTTATCTAATTCACTAAGTACATCGTCTAGTAATAAGACAGGATATTCTTTTTTATAGTTGTAAATAAAGTCAATAAGTGCCAATTTAATAGCTAATACAGCTGTTCTTTGTTCACCTTGAGAACCAAAAGATTTTACAGGGAAGCTATTAATGTAAAATTCCAATTCGTCTCTATGAATCCCTTGATTAGTAGTTCCTGTAATAATATCGTACTGATACTTAGCAATATATTCTTCTTTTATATTTTTAACAATTGAAGGAATATACTCAATTGTTAAAATATCTTTTGTTGAAGCTAACTTTTTATAGTGATTTTGAGCTAAACTTTCAATTTCCTTAACAAATTCGCTTCTTTTGCTTGCTAAATACTCTTGATAACCTACTAATTGATCCGTTATCACATCAAGTAACATTAAATCTTTTGTTTGTTTCTTCTGCATAGATTTTAATAAATCATTTCTTTGTTTAAGTACTTTGCGATAATTTTGCAGACTATATAAATATTCTTTTGATATTTGCCCAATCTCTAAATTAAGAAATTTTCGCCTAGTTTTAGGATTTCCCTTAATTAACTCTAGATCTTCTGGTGCAAATATTACAACATTTAGAATTCCTAAATACTCACTTAGTTTATCTAACTCTATTTGGTTATATTTTGCTTTTTTACCAAGTTTTGATACTACTATGTCTAATTCTATATCTTTGTTGTTTAAATTGATTAGGGAATTGATTTTAGCGTACTCAGCGCTATTTTTAATGAAACTTACATCTTTATAAACTCTATGTGATTTTGTAAATGCTAAAACATAGATAGCTTCAAGGATACTTGTTTTTCCTTGAGCATTGTTACCAATGAAGATGTTAGAATGCTTATTAAATTCTAATTTTTGAGACTCGTAGTTGCGAAAGTTCGCTATATTAAGGGTTTTTAAATACATTAACTTATAATACGGTAGACACCGATACCTTTAATTAAAACCTTATCTCCAGGATAAAGCTTCTTTCCTCGTCTTGAATCTAATAAATCATTTACATAAATTTTGTGTTCTTGAAGAATAGCTTTAACCATTCCACCAGAAGAAGTTATGTTTGCGAATTTAATAAACTTACCTAAAGTGATGTATTCACTTTCTATCTTAATTTTTTCCATAAAAAAATCACTATCTTTCATATATATTATTATGTATATAAATATTATATAATAAATAGTGTATATAAACAAGTTTTATTGTGGAAAACAAGCTCATAAAAAAAAGGCCTTGTTAGGCCTTTTATTCTGTTCTTACAGGTAATATTAATTGAAGCATGTTTTCATCATATTCACCTTTGATTATAAATGGTCTTATTTCACCGGTAAAATTGATTGCTACTTCGCTAGAATTAAATATTTTCAATGCGTCTAGTATGTATTTTGAACTAAACGCTATTTTAAACGGTTGTCCTACTATTTCATCAACAGGATATACTTCTTCTAATACTTTACCAATTTCAGGGCTGTTAGAAGTAATTTCAATAATATTGTCTCTCCTTAAAGCTAATTTAACTATCGCGTTATTACCATCTCTTGAAGATAATAAACTTGCTCTTTCAATAGCGGTAGATAAATTTTCTTTATTAAATCTTATTACTGTTGGAAATTCTGTCGGAATTAATTTTGATGTTTCCGGATAATTTCCCTCTAATAAACGTGATTGGAACAATAAGTTATTATATTTAAATAATATTTTAGAATGATCAAAATGAAGCTCAACTGTATCGTTATTATTCTCTAGTACTTTAATTAACTCTTCTAAACTTTTACCAGGAATAATAATATTTAATGGCTCATAAGATTCTTCTAATTCTATTTCTTTTTGGCTTAATCTATAACTATCAGTAGCTATTGCTCTTAATTTTTTTCCTTCAATTTTAAAATTTACACCAGTTAATATAGGTCTGTTTTCAATTGATGAAGTTGCAAAAGCAGTTTGTCTAATAATAGTTTTTAATACTCGAACATTTATTTTAATAGATTTAACTTTTTCACTAAATTGTAATTCTGGATAATCTTCTAAATCCATCATATTCAAAGTAATGTCTGATCTATCTGCTTCAATTCTAAGCATATTATCAGCTGCCATTGATAAAGAAACCTTTAAACCATCTAATTTTCTGATAATTTCAATAAAGTATTTACCAGGTATTAAAACTGAACCTGTACTTTGAATTGAAAGACTAGGATCTTTAACTGTTAGTTTAATAGCGATATCAGAATTACTTGTTGTAATAATTAAATGATCTTCTAAAACATCCAACTTTATCCCTTGTAAAGCAGGGTTTGGTGTTTTGTTTGATAAAGCTTTTTGAGCTACTATCAAATTGTTTAATAAAGTGTCCTTGTTAATTTGAAAATTCATAAAATCCACCCCTAATTAATTATAATTTATATTATTGATTATTATTATAGACTGTGGAATTGTGGAAATCCACACTTATCATAGTCTTATTATACCATATTATGCCGTTTTTTGGTGATTTTTTTTTCACTTTTGTCCACATTTTATAGTTAGTTTTTCCACATCTTTTTTAACATTAATATCCATTTCTATTTCGTTAGATATTTTCTCAACTGAATGCATTACAGTTGAATGATCTCTATTGTTAAAGAAAGTACCTATTTTTTTGTATGGAAGATCATATAATGTTTTTATTAAATACATTGAAACTTGTCTTGGAAATACATATTTTGCAGTCCTTTTTTTCGATATTAAATCACTAGTCGATATACGATAATAATCACTAACTAAACTCATAATATTCTTTATTTTATTCTCACTTAAGAAATTATCGTTTATGCGCGGTTTAACGAGGTTTTCCAGTGCTGCCTCTGCGCTTTTAACTGTGAAATCTATATTGAAAGCTGTACAATAAAATAGTACTCTTTTTAGTGCTCCTTCTAACTCTCTTACGTTGTTATCAAAGACACTTGCAATGTACTCAATTACATCATTTGGAATCAAATCTGAATTTGATGTTTCTGCCATTAATTTTTTCTTTAAAATCTTAATACGATGATCTAAGTCGGGACGATTAATATCGACTGTTACTCCCCATTCAAAACGAGATGTAAGTCTAGACATTATATCTTTTAACTCGTTTGCACTTCTATCACTTGTTATAACAATTTGTTTTTGTTGGCCATGAAGTAACTCAAATAATTTGAAAAACTCGTTCTGAGACTGTGTTTTACCTGATAAAAACTGAATATCATCTACTAATAGAACGTCTACTTCGCGGTATTTGCTATTAAATTCATCAAATTTCCTTTTTGATGCACTTCTTACATACTCTTCAACAAATTGATCAGTTTTAACATATAATACCTTTTTGTTCATGTCACCTTCTAGGATATAATTACCTACACATTGCATTAAATGCGTTTTACCAAGACCAACATCACCAAAAATATATAAAGGATTAGCAACAATACCTGGTTGATCGGCAACTTTTATTCCACTGGTATAAGCTAATCGATTTGAATTACCAACTACAAAGCTATCAAACGTATAGCTAGAGTTCATATTTCCATGTATATAGCGGTTTGTTAGTGAATCATCAGCTTTATTAACGTTATATTCTTTAGAATCTGACAATTCTTTTGATGCTTGTTCTTCAGTAATTATCCGAAATTTATGCATCTCATCTACTTTGTACTCTAAATACTTGTTCAATTTGTTTAAGTAAAGCATTTCAATACGCTTTTTAACAAATTCATTAGGAGCAACTATATATATATAATTGTTCACTACTTTAAAAACAGTATTTACAGGTCTGAAAATCTCTGTAAATACAACTTCATCTAAATCTTCTTCTAAGGATTGTTTGATGTCTTCCCATATTTCTGTGTATTTTTTCATGTAGTTCACCTCAAAATCTTACAATATTAATATAACATAAAAAAATATGGAAAAGAAAAAAAACTTGTCCACTAAAAATGGGGATAACTAATTTTATACACACTACTTGTTAACATTATTGGCGGTTTAATCACACTCATAACAAGCCTTTTAAGTATGTTTCCCACATTTCCCACATTATATGAATTAACATCTTACACATTTCCACAATTCGCTATATTGAAATAACGAGAAATAGCCGTAATTCAATGTGGATAACTTTTGAAACTTATTGTACTTTTATATTTTTTGATTTATACTATTGACACATGATTTCATTACATATATAATGTTATAGCATGGTTTTATCAAAAGAATTAGGAGGTGTTGATTATGCCAAAAAGAACATATCAACCAAATAAGCGTAAGAGAGCAAAGACTCACGGTTTCTTTTCAAGAATGAAGACTCCTGGAGGACGCAAAGTTCTAGCAAGAAGAAGACTTAAAGGTCGCAAGAGACTTACAGTTTCTGACTAAGCATCAATTTAAAATCGAATATATTATAAAATACCTGTACCCACCTGAAAAAAATAATATTGTTTTTTTAGGTGGTTTTTATTTTAGGTAGGTGATGTAGTAATGAAAAAAGAGTACCGCGTTAAGAAAAGCAGTGAAATTGAAATGATAATTAGAACAAGACAAAGCAGGGGAAATCGCTATTTTGTCTTGTATAAGAACGAAAACCATGAAAAACCTCATTTCCGTTATGCTGTTAGTGTTTCTAAGAAATTTGGAAATGCTGTAAAACGTAATCAAATCAAACGTAGAGTTAGAGAAATCATTTCTAACTTAGACATTGTCAATCTTTATGATATCTTTGTTGTTGTAAAAAATGATGCTAGAGCGCTTAATTTTACAGAAATAAAGAATTCAATTGAAGGATTGATGGAAAAACAAAACATTTTAAGGAGAAAAGACAATGAAAAAGACAACTAGAATTCAATTAGTTGCCGTAACGTTAGTTTTAGTAGTATTACTAGCAGCTTGTGGTAGCGGTGAAACGTCAATCTACGAACAACCAATAGGTTATGATCAAGGTTGGGGTTGGTTCCAATGGTTAGTTGGATTATTAGGTGATTTTATGGTGTGGTTAAGTAATGTTACCGGTGGATATTACTGGGTAGGATTAGTTATCATGACATTAATTGTAAGATCAGTAGGATGGCCAATTTACGCTAAAAGTAATGCAATGACAACGAATATGCAACAAGCACAACCAGAATTAAACAAAATTCAAGAAAAGTATAAAGGACGAACTGATGAAGCTTCTCAAAAGAAACAACAGCAAGAGACTTTGGAAGTTTATAAGAGATATAATATTAATCCATTAGGATGTTTATTACCTTTCTTACAAATGCCTATCTTTATAGTAATGTACCAAGTTGTACGTAGAGTACCTCTATCAATTGGAGCTGCATTTGGTAGCGTTGTTACTAGAGATTACTCTGATTTAAACTATACTTTCTTAGGAATGGATTTAAAAGCAGGTGTAGATTTTAGTGTATTTAGTTCTGAAGGTGTATTTACAGCTTTAGGATCAATATTCCCTGAAGTATTATTAGCAATATTTGTAGGTGTATTAATGTTCGGATATCAAAAATATGCACAATCTAAACCGGAATACCTACAAAACAAAAAATATCAATCAGATAAGGCAGCATCAACTGCTAATCAAATGAAATATATGTCATATTTCATGGTATTTATGTTAGTTAGTATAGCGGTTACCAATAATGGTATCGCATTGTATTGGATCGTCGGTAATGCTTACCAATTCTTCCAAACTTATATCAATAGAAAACAAGGTTATAAGAAGTATTTAGAAGAACAAAAAAGCAAATCAGTTGTAGTTTAGAGGTAATTGATTATGAAAAGAATTGAATTTGAGACAAAAAATTTAGATAAAGCTAAAGAATACGCATCAAAAGAACTTCGTATTAGCCAAGAATTTATCGATATTGAAGTTATTGATAAAAAAGGTATGATTATAAAAACTTATGTTGTTGCTGCTACAGTAAACGCGGATCCCGCAGAACAAGGGTATAAAGCTTTAATTGATATCTTTGAAAATATGCAGATTCAAGCACAAGTAGAGATGAGAAGAAGATCTGAAAATGAAATCGTTTATGCTATTAATACTGATGAAAATCCCTTATTAATAGGAAAAAACGGAAAAACTTTAGAAAATCTTCAATTCTATATTCGCAATTTGGTTAACATCTATACCGATGAAAGATTAATAGTATTAGTTGATATCGGGGGATATAAGGCTAATCGTAAGAAACAACTTGAGATTTTAGCTACTAAAACTGCTAAAACAGTTGCTAAAACAAGAGTTTCTGCTAAGTTACAACCAATGAACGCCTATGAAAGAAGAATAATTCATACAAAATTAGCAGAATGGCGTGATGTATCAACGATTTCTGAAGGAGAAGGACAGCAAAGACATTTAGTTATTAAACCAAAGAGGCGATAATATGAGATTAGTTGTAGGACTAGGAAATCCAGGAAAGAAATATAAAGATACCAAACATAATGTTGGGTTTATGTGTTTAGATAAATATGTTGATGATAACTTAGGAAAATTCAAATTAGAGAATAAATTCCGTGGGGAATCGCTAAAATTAGACAACTTAGTATTATTGAAACCACATACATTTATGAATTTATCTGGAGAAAGTATTCGTCTTGTAATGGATTATTATGATATTGATGTTGAAGATGTTCTAATCATTTATGATGATTTAGCACTACCACTTGGTAAACTACGTTTAAGAGAAAAAGGTAGTCCTGGTGGTCACAACGGGATTAAATCGATTGTTTCTCATATGGGAACACAAGAATTCCAAAGAGTTAGAATTGGAATTGATTCAAATCCTTTAATTGCTGCAAAAGATTATGTTTTAGGCAAGTTTTCTAAGGAAGAAAGAACAGACCTAAATAAAGCTCTAACTAAGACATCAGAAATTATAGAAGAATTTAAGAATTCCAAAGAATTCACAATAATAATGAATAATTACAACTAAAAGCCCTTCTGGGCTTTTTTGTTTGAAAAAACAATAGTGTTATGCTAATATAAATTTACATTAAAGCGAATCCCCCTACTTTTGAGGAATTTGCTATAAGTGCGTGGGGTGAAATTATGAATAAAATACTAAAATACTTGTCTAATACCTCTTTCTTTAGAGATTTAAAGGCAAAATACCATCAATTAGATGAACTACACATAACTGATACTAATGAAAGTATCAGTATTTTTACTGTACTAGAAGTATTTAATGAGGTAGAACATAGTGTTTTACTCGTGGCACCCAATATTTACCATGCCCAAAAGGTTTTTGATAAACTTTCAAACATCTTAGAACCTAATAATCTAGGGTTTTTCCCACAAGATGAATTCTTAACAACTGAAATGCTTGCGATGAGTAATGAATTCAAGTTGGAAAGAATCAATACCATTAGAAAAATATTAGATAATAATAAAATGGTTATTGTAACTAACACAACAGGATTAATTAAGTACCTACAACCAAGAAAACAATGGGAAAAGGCCATAATTAAGCTAGAAAAGAATGATGTTGTTAATATTAATGAGTTGCTATCAAAGTTAGTTTCATTAGGATATAAAAGAGAAGAGAAGGTTGATAAGCAAGGTGAATTCTCATATCGAGGCGGTTTGCTAGATATATTCCCATTAAATGAGATAAATCCTTTGCGTATTGAGTTTTTTGATGATGAAGTAGAAACTATAAGGTTCTTTGATATAAACACTCAGAGATCAACAATAAAGACAAAAGACATAGAAATATTCCCTATGTTTGAGTTTCATTATAGTGAAACTCAATTTAGGAAACTAAACAACCTAATTAATGAAAAACTAGAGGAAATGCCCTTTGATGAGAAATCATATTCGAGAATTGAAGAGGATTTGCTTAATTTAGAATCACACACAGACATTGATAAATTGGCTAGATATTCTACTTTTATCTATAACAAACCAGAAACAATCATCGATTATTTAGACAATAAGACAATAATATACTGGGATCATAAAAAAGTACAAGAAAACTATGAGACGGTAATCACTGATATTACTGAGTGGTATACATCAACAGGAGATTATCCTAAACTAGGATTCAAATTAGTAAAGGATATTGAACATATATACGCTGGTAAATCGCTTTATTTAGATGTGTTTGGTGTAACAAGAAAAGCTAAAGATAAACTAGAAGTAAGAGCAAAAGAACCTGTGATATATAACAATAATGTCCATATGTTACTAAAAGATTTAAACAAATATAAAGGATATACTACAGTAATTATTACTTTTAAAGATCAAAAGAAATTAAATCAATTTATATCACTGATTGATGATAAAGTAGAGTTTAGCATAATTGGATTAAAAGACGACATTCTTGATAAGAAGCTTAACTTGCTTGTTAGCGACAACTTCTTAGCTTTCGAATTCTTTAGTATAAACACAATACTTCTAAATGAAGATAATTTATACAAGGGACAGGAACGGAAAAAGGCTAAATATAGGTCTTCTTTAAAAGATGCTAAAAAACTATCTAGAATTGAAGAATTAAAAAAAGGTGACTTAATTGTTCATTACGATCATGGTATTGGGAGATTCTTAGGTGTTACACAAATGACATTAGGAGAAAATACCAATGATTACATCCATATTGCATATAAGGGTGATGATACGTTATTTATTCCAGTAGAAAATATTAAATTAATTCAAAAATATGTGGGAAGTGAAGGAACAAAGGCGAAAATCCATAAACTTGGTGGAGCAGATTGGGCGAAAACAAAACAAAGAGTTCGTAAGAAAGTTAAGGATATTGCAGAAAAACTAATAAAACTATATGCAGCAAGAGAAGAGGCAAAAGGCTTCGCTTATAGCCCTGAATCAGATTTACAATTGGATTTTGAAGCAGATTTCCCATATCAAGAAACACCAGATCAGTTAACAGCTATTGAAGACATTAAAAGAGATATGGAATCAACAATGCCAATGGATAGATTATTATGTGGTGATGTGGGATATGGTAAAACAGAAGTAGCAATGAGAGCTGCATTTAAGGCTGTTTTGGACAACAAACAAGTTGCTTATTTAGCGCCAACTACAGTGCTTTCCCGCCAACATTACTTTACGTTTAAGGAAAGATTAACTAAGTATGGAATAAAAGTAGGACTACTTAATAGATTTATTACAAGATCAGTTCAAAGAGAAGTTATGAAGAAACTAGTAACAGGAGAAATAGATATTGTTATTGGTACACACCGTATTTTATCTAAGGATATGGTCTTTAATGACTTAGGCTTGCTAATTATTGATGAAGAACAACGGTTTGGAGTAGAACACAAAGAGATAATTAAGGAAATGAAGATAAATATAGATGTATTATCATTAAGTGCTACACCAATTCCAAGAACATTACAAATGGCTATTATGGGTGTTAAAAGTATGAGTTTGTTAGAAACACCCCCTTTAAATAGATATCCAATTCAAACCTATGTTTTGGAAAGAAACGATGCTATAACAAGGGATGCAATTGAAAGGGAAATGGCTAGAAATGGCCAAGTATTTTACTTATATAATCGAGTAGATGATATAGCTGTTGTAGCTAGACAAATTGAAAGATTAGTTCCTGAAGCAAGAGTTGTTTATGCTCATGGTAAGATGGGTAGATTACAACTTGAAGAAGTAATCCAAGCTTTTCTTGATGGGGAATACGACGTACTAGTATCGACGACCATCATTGAGACTGGAATTGACATTCCTAATGCCAATACCTTATTAATTCATGATAGTGATAGATTAGGATTATCTCAGCTTTACCAGATAAGAGGTAGAGTAGGGCGAAGTGATAGAATAGCTTATTCATATCTTATGTATAAGAAAAATAAACAATTAACAGAAGAAGCAATAAAAAGATTAAAGGTAATTAAAGAGTTCACCGAGCTTGGTTCAGGATTCAAGATTGCGATGAGAGATTTATCAATACGAGGAGCGGGAGACGTCTTAGGTACTGAACAATCGGGATTTATGGATAGTGTAGGTCTTGATCTCTTTCTAGAGATGTTAAAGCAAGAAGTAAGTCTTCAAAATGGTGAAATAGATGAAATTAAAGAGCCTACAACACCATTAAAAGTAAAAGTAAACAAGTTCATTGATTCAAATTATATAAAAAATGATTACATAAAAATGGAAATGCACCGCAAAATAGCGAATATCAAGTCCAAAGAAGATATAATTCAATTAACTGAAGAGTTTAAAGATCGTTTTGGGATTCCTTCAAAAGAGATTGAATTATATATGTATGAAAAACTTTTTGAACATTATTCGGTACTAAAAGGTGTAGAGAAGATACGTAGATTAAAAAACAATGTAACCGTAACGTTAAATGAAGATGTATCGGCCAATATAAATGGAGAATATCTGTTTATGAGAGCAAATGATCTAAGTAGATTTATTAGATTTGAGTTTAAAAAAGATAGATTGAACGTAATATTTGAAACAATCAAACTTGATAAACACTATCTATATTATGTCGTTGATTTATTAGAATTTGTTTAAGTAATGGAAAAAGGCTAAATTTAGCCTTTTTTTTTTCAATATTAAAATTGGATAAAGATTACTTATTGACATCAAAAATTTAAAATGCTATTATACAAATGGAAATATCAAAAACGGCGTACCAAAATCTAATAGATGTACGCTACAAGTGTACCTATTATAGGTGCTTTTTTTATTTTTTAGGGAGGTTTTTTCATGGACTATAAATTTGATGTTGTGGTTGTAGGTGCGGGACCTGCAGGTATATTTGCTAGTTATGAACTAATCGAGAAAAAACCTGATTTAAAGGTAATCTTGATTGATAAAGGACTAGATATTTTTAGTAGGAAATGTCCTATTTTAGAGAAGAAGATTACTAAATGTCCGTTGAATAGAGAAGGAGTAAGTGGTTGTTATCCTGCTTGTTCAATAACAAATGGATTTGGTGGAGCTGGGGCTTATAGTGATGGAAAATTCAACATTACTAGTGAATTTGGTGGTTGGATGACTGAATATCTTGATAGCTGGCAAGTTGAGGAATTAATTGAATATGTTGATGCAATTAATTTAAAACACGGTGCTACACCAAATATCACTGATCCAACAACTGCCAAAGTTAAGGAAATTGAAAAAAGAGGATTAGCTGCAGGTCTAAAATTATTAAGAGCTAAAGTAAGACATTTAGGGACTGAAGATAATTTAAAGATATTACAAAGTATATACAAGTACTTATCTGAGAAAATAACGATGAGATATAAAACAGAAGTTACTGACATAATAGTGGAAAATGGCTCTATTAAGGGAGTTGTGTTAAATGGTGATAGAATCTTTGCTGATAAAGTTTTTATTGCACCAGGCCGCGATGGTAGCTCTTGGTTGAAGAAAATAACTAAGAAATATAATATTCCTCAAATAGCTAACCAAGTTGATATTGGAGTTCGTGTTGAGACAAATGATGAGTTAATGGAGGAAATTAATGAAAACCTCTACGAAGGTAAGTTTATATATAGAACTAGTGTTGGAACAACGGTAAGAACTTTTTGTTCAAATCCTAGTGGGCACGTTGTAGTTGAAAATCATAGTGGTACAATGCTGGCAAATGGCCATGCTTATAGAGATCCTAAGTATGGAAGTAGAAATACTAACTTTGCTTTATTAGTCTCTCATAAATTTAGTACACCATTTAATGAACCTAATGAATTTGCACATGAAGTGAGTAGATTAGCCAATAAACTTAGTAATGGTTCAATTGTTATTCAAACATACGGTGATATTAAAAAAGGGCGAAGAACTACAAGCAAAAGATTAAAGGAAAGTTTTGTTACACCAACGCTTAAAGAAGCCGTTCCCGGTGATTTAGGATTGGTGTTACCATATAATACTATGAAGTCTTTAATTGAAATGATGGAAGCTTTAGAACATGTAACACCAGGAATTACTAGTGATCACACTTTATTTTATGGAGTAGAAGCTAAATTTTATAGTGCAAGACCTGAAGTTAATAAGTATTTCGAATCACCAGTAAATGGATTATATTTTGGTGGAGATGGCGCTGGAATAACGCGTGGTTTAGCCCAAGCTGGAGCAAATGGTATTTGGGTAGCAAGACATATAATTAGTAGTTTATAGGAGGATATTTATGAAAGGTGTCGTAGTAGTAGGAACACAATGGGGTGACGAAGGTAAAGGTAAGATAACCGACTTCTTAGCCGAAAAAGCTGACGTTGTTGTTAGATTTCAAGGTGGTAACAACGCAGGACATACAATAAAATTTGATGGAAAGAAATTTGCATTACATTTAATTCCTTCAGGGATTTTTAGAAAAGACGCAATAAATGTCCTGGCTAATGGAATGGTAATTAATCCAAAAGCTGCATTAGAGGAACTGGAAATGCTTAAACAAGGCGGTGTAAATGAATATAACTTAGCAATTAGTAATCGAGCTCATGTTGTATTACCTTACCATATTGAACTTGACGGTTTGTTTGAAGAATTAAAAGAAGATTCAAAAAAAGTAGGAACAACTAAAAAGGGCATTGGACCAACGTATGCAGATAAATACTCTCGTATCGGGATTAGAATGTGCGATTTTATAGATCCTGAAACATTTTATGATAAACTAACTGACAATTTGAACTACTACAATAAGTTATTTAAGTTGTTTGGAAAAGAAGAAATGAATATAGAAGCTATTTATACTGAATATAGTAAATATGCAGAAGTACTTAGTAAATTTGTTACAGATACTTCAATATTACTTAACAAAGCTTTTGATGATGATAAGAAAGTATTGTTTGAAGGAGCTCAAGGAGCATTACTTTGTACTGATCACGGGACATATCCTTTTGTAACATCGTCATCACCTACAGCTGCTTCAGTACCGCTAAATACAGGGATTTCCCCTAAATATATTACTGATGTTATAGGAATTACAAAGGCTTATTCTACAAGAGTAGGTAGTGGTTATTTTGCTACGGAGTTTGAAAATAAAGTTGCTAAGCAAATAAGAGATATTGGGCATGAATATGGCACTACTACAGGAAGACCTCGTAGAATTGGATGGATTGATACTGTGGTATTAAGACATACGAGAAGAGTAAGTGGAATTACAGGACTTAGTGTTATGTTGTTAGACGTACTGACAAACATTGAAACACTTAAAATTTGTGTTGCCTATAAATTGGAAGATGAATTGATCGACTATATCCCTGCAAATATAAAGGATTATGAGAACTGTGAACCTGTATATATTGAAGTTCCTGGTTGGACTGAAGATATTACACAAGTGGCTAAATTTAGCGATTTACCGCTTAATGCACAAAACTATTTAAATAAAATATCAGAGTTAAGTGAAACACCAGTATCAATCTTTAGTGTTGGTCCTGATAGAACACAAACAGTGGTATTAGAAGATTTGATGTAAAATAAAAAAGGTTATCGTGAGATAACCTTTTTGTTTACACTTTTTTGTTTACTGCAGCAGCAAGTACTCTTGCTTTCTTCATAAGTTCATTGAATTTCTTAGGTTTTAACGATTGAGCTCCATCACTCATGGCATTTTCTGGTTCATGATGTACTTCAATGATTAATCCATCAGCTCCAGCTGCGATACTAGCCATTGACAAACTTTCAACGTAATCCCATTTTCCAGCAGCATGAGAAGGGTCTATAACGACTGGTAAATGGCTTAGTTTCTTAACAATTGGGACTGTGGAAATATCCAATGTGTTTCTTGTATATGGTTCGAATGTTCTAATTCCACGTTCACATAATATGACTTTGTGATTCCCACCAGCCATTATATATTCTGCACTCATTAGCCATTCTTCAATTGTATTAGAGAAACCTCTTTTAAGCATTACTGGTTTATCAATTTTACCTAATTCCTTCAGTAAAGCGAAATTCTGCATATTACGAGCACCAATTTGAATGATATCAACGTACTTTATGAAGTCATTAATATTTTCTGTGCTCATTAACTCTGAGATGATTGGCATATCGTATTTATCACCAATTTCCCTAAGAATCTTTAATCCTTCTACTCCCATTCCTTGATATGAATAAGGAGATGTACGTGGTTTAAACGCTCCACCACGTAATATTTTAGCACCTGAAGCTTTTACAGCTTTGGCGATTATATCTACTTGTTCAAATGACTCGACACTACAAGGACCAGCCATAATTATAACTTCATCTCCACCGATCTTAACATCACCGACTTCAATGATAGTATCTTCTTTTTGGAATTTGCGGTTAACCTTTTTAAATGGCTCTTGAACACGAATTACACTATCAACACAATGGAAAGCATATAAACTTCTTAAATCAAAGCCAGCAGTGTCACCAACAACACCAAATAGACTATATGTTTTACCAACACTATCGTGAATTTCAAATCCTTTATTTTGTAAGTGTTCCTTTAAGTTGGCGATATCCTTAGGATCAGCAGTTCTTTTTATTTTAACAATCATTGTCTTGCACCTCTTTTATTAGTAGTTTTATACCTTCTTCATAACTCTTAAACCCTAGTCCCATTATACTTCCTTTGCAAGCGTTTCTTATTACAGATACTTTTCTAAAATCTTCTCTTGTATTAATATCAGTAAGATGAACTTCTATTACAGGAATATTGATTGATTTAATAGCATCATATAGTGCGTAAGAATAATGGGTAAAGGCTCCAGCATTGAGTATAACACCATCAAAGTTATCATTAGCCCAATGTAAAATATCAATCATTATTCCTTCTAAATTGGATTGCTTGATGTCAACTTTTAAGGAATTAGTCTTAGCAAAATCATTTATGTAGTTTTCTAAGTCTTTATATGTCTTATTTCCGTATAATTCCGGCTCTCTAATCCCAAGCATATTCAAATTAGGACCATTTAGTACTAATATATTCATTTATATTCACCTCTATTTGACGCATAATCGCTTTTTCATTAAAAGATGTCTTATGGATTGTGATATCTGCAAAAGACTTATAAAGACGATATCTTTCACTATACAGTCTTTCAATATTACTCTTATCTTTCAATAAAGGACGATTGCGTGGATTACATTTCTTAAGTAAAGTAAGTGGCATGTCGATAAATATGATTATACCATTTTGTTTTAGATTAACCATATTTTCTTTGTTAAGGATTACTCCACCACCACAGGAAATCGCTTGGTTATTAAGTTTTGAATACTTTGAAATAATATTTGATTCTACATTTCTAAAGTAATCTTCCCCTTGGTTCTTAAAGGTATTCTCAATAGAATCCCTAGTATATATTGTTATTTCCTCATCTATATCAACAAAGTTCTTATTATATTTCTTAGAAGTAAGATTGGATAGGAAGGTCTTACCTGACATCGGCATTCCAATAAACACCAAATTTTGTTTCTTGAACTGCAATTTATGATAATAATCAATAACTTCTACATCAGATATATGAATATTGTGGAACAATTTTATTGATTCTACTGCCTGATATATTAGCATTAATAAGCCATTTACCGCTGTTAGTTTAAGTTCCTCAGCAGCGATAAGTAGGTTTGATCTAATAGGATTGTATATAACATCAACAACTGAAGTTAAATTAGGGAGGTTGCTTAACTCTACCAATGCTCCTTGATTATTGTTGGGAAACATACCCACAGGAGTTGCATTGAATACAATAGTGGTAGATTTGAAGTTATCCACCTTATTTAAATTGTACTCATTGCTCTTAGGATTGCGAGCTAATATTATGACTTTTTTAGCCAAATTCTTTTTACAATAATATGAAATTGTTTTACTAGTAGAGCCGTTTCCCAATATAATTATCGTTTGATCTTTAACTTTTATATTATAGTAATCCAATGTCTTATTGAGTCCATAATAATCAGTATTATACCCTAATAGTTTTCCATTTCTTGAAATGACGGCATTTACAGCGTTAATTTCTCGTGCTTCTGGGGATAACTCGTCAAGGTAAGGGATTATCTTATTCTTATAAGGTATAGTTACATTGATTCCTTCTATTTGTCTAGTTTTAAAGAATTGATCTAAACTACTAGTTTCGATCAATTCGTATTTTGTGTTTGTAAATTGCTCATGAATTGTTTTTGAGAAACTGTGACTTAGTTTCTTACCAAGTAATCCATACATTGGAATCACTTCTTTCTTTGCAGCTTTTTACTCTCATTCATAATCGTGGTATATATATTCTTAAGTTCAGGGTAATGTCTATAATTAGCCATTTTATTAAATATTGCTTCTTCTCTGTTTTTATCATATACATTAATTGTGGTTTGTTTCTTTAAGGTACCAATATGGCTTGTTTTAGCAAATCTCTCATCTAATAATTCCATAATTTTTGTATCTATAGAATCGATTTCTTTTCTTATGTTATTTATTTTATCCATTTTAGTCCCTCACTTCTAGCGATAATCTCGAGGATTGAATAGCAAGTTATGGCGTTAATTACGTGGATAACTCGATGAACAATACAAGGATCATGTCTTCCAACTAACTCCAGTAATGTTTCTTCCATCGTCCTAATGTTAATGGTGTTTTGGGGCTTACCTATTGATGATGTTGGTTTAATAGCTGTTGTAAATGTAATTGGCATACCATTACTTATACCACCTTGTATTCCACCTGAATTATTTGTAGAAGTCTTAACTAAGCCGTTTTCCAGTATAAAACTATCATTAGCTTCTGAACCATAAAGAGATGTTATATCAAATCCTTTACCGAATTCTAAACCTTTTACTGCAGGAATACTAAATACTAAGTGAGAGATAATACTTTCAATAGAATCGAAGAAAGGATCACCATATCCAGGATTCACTCCTATAATGGCTGTTTCTATGGTTCCACCAACACTATCTTTGTTTTCTTTTGCTTCTAGTATAATGGCTTTATATTCATTAGATATTTCATCATCTAACGTTGGAAAATCGCTTGAATTAAGGGTTTGTACTAATTCCTCATTTAATAGTAATTTATCAAATTTAGTACCTTTCTTATTCTTTATACTTGCAATATGTGAAGTAACATATATTTCTTTTTGCTCAAGTATCTGTTCACATATTGCTCCTAAGATTACTATTGGAGCAGTTATTCTTCCAGAGAAATGCCCACTACCTCTATAATCATTGTTATTATTGTATTTCATCTTAGCTGTATAATCGGCATGAGATGGTCTCAATATGTCTTGATTGTAGTCTTTTGAACGTGTATCTGAATTTGGGATAACAATGGTTAATGGCGTACCTGTAGTTCTATTGTTAAAATAACCACTGATGATATCAAAGGTATCTTTCTCCTGACGAGATGTGGATAATTCTGATGTTGGTCTTCTTTTATACAATGCATTATTTATTCGATCCATATCAATAGTAATGCCTGCAGGTAAGTTATTTATGACTATACCTATTGCTTTACCATGTGATTCACCAAATAAATTAATGTGGAAAGCTTTACCAAATGAACTCATAAAACCACCTAAATCCTTTCGTTTATTTCATGAACATTAATTGTCTTAATGAAGCCTTTTCCTGCTTCTTCTACAAGAATGATATTTAGTTTATTACCATTAACTTTCTTATCTGTTTTGATTATGTTGTAAATTGATTTTTTATCATATTCATATGTTAAGGGTAGATCATACTTAACTAATGCGTCTTCTAAATCTTTTTCAAAGTGTGAACCTTTTGCCATCATCATCATACCGATTGCTACAGCTTCACCATGAAGTAGATTATAATTAGAGTATTGTTCAATAGCGTGGCCAATGGTATGGCCATAGTTTAGCAATTGTCTTCTTCCATAATCTAGTTCATCTTCTACAACGATGTCTTTTTTTATGGTTACACATTTGTAGATGTAGTCCTCAATGCTATTGAATATATTATTATTTAAAATGTCGTAAAATAGCGATTTATCAGCAATTAGACCATACTTTATCATTTCAGATATACCTGATGATATTTGTCTTTGATCTAATGTTTTTAATGTGTTGGGATCTATTATTACTAGCTTTGGTTGTTTAAAGGAACCAATAGCATTCTTCATAGAAATGGCGTTAATACCTACTTTACCACCTACAGAAGAATCTATTTGTGACAATAAAGTAGTAGGTATTTGGATGTATTCTACTCCCCTTAAATAAACACTGGAAACAAAACCAACAAGATCTCCAATAACTCCTCCACCTAATGCGATGATCAAAGCACCTCTGGTTACTCCTTTGTGAATAAGTGTATTAACAAGTGAATAAGCCGTTTCCATGGATTTTGAAACTTCTCCTTGGGGTACAAATAAGGTTAATGGGTTCCCTAATAATGGTTTTATTATATTAAGGTAAATTTTAGGGATATTATCATCTGATATGATAACAATCTCTCTAGATTTGTCAATATATAAGCCAATGTTGCTAAGAATACCCTTTTGAATAACAACATCATACTCATTGTTAGGTATTTGAACGTTAATAGTTCTCATTAATATCACCTACTATTTCTAAAAGTCCACCAATTGATTTGTAGTCGTTATAGAAGTGTGGATAAGATTTATTTACTGCATTTGCATTTGTCAAAAATACTGGGTTTTGGCATCGTGTGGCCGCAATTGAAATCATCATTGCTATTCGATGATCATTGTATGAATCTAGTGTAATGTTACCCTTAAAGCTTTTTCTTCCATAAATAATTATCTGTTCATCTTTTACGTTTATATTAACACCAAGAGCTTGTAGTGTGTTTACAGTTGATTCAACTCTATCAGATTCTTTTAGTCTTAGTCTAGCGATATTCGTAATTGTCGTGGTACCTTTACTAAGTGCACCAAGTAGTGCAACTATTGGTCCTAAATCAGGGCAATTTGAAATATCTATGGTCGTACCATGAGTTTGTGAATGTTCAGTAACAAAGCCGTTTTCCGTAAATATAATTTTGCCTTTCATGCGTTTAATTATATTTATAATCTCATAATCACCTTGGAAAGACTCATGATTAAGATCATCTAATCTAACTGCACCATTTAAAATACCTGCAACCAAGAAAAATGCAGCTTGTGAGTAATCTCCTTCAACTTGGTAATTATGGGGCTTGTATGTTTGGTTTCCGGGTATAAAATAGCCGTTTTCTATTTCTTTAATCTCTATACCATATAGATCTAGCATCTCTATTGTTAAATCTATATAGCTTCTTGATTCTAGTTTACCGTTATAATAAATAGTTGAATCATCCTTTAACAGTGGTAATGAGAACATCAAACCACTGAAAAACTGTGAACTAACATTACCATCTATAAAATACTCTCTACTCTTAACTGAGCCTTTTACCACTATTTTATTATATGTTTTATTAAAGATGTTTTGGTCGTGTTCGAATATTTTCTTATATATAGTTTGTGGCCTACTTATTAAAGACTCCTTACCAGTAAAGATTATTTCTTTATCAGTTAAACTAAATAAAGGTATTAGGAATCTTAAAGTAGAACCAGATTCATTACAAAAAACCGGATCGTTATCGTATTTAGGCTTTTGAACGCCATTTACTGTGACTGTATCTCTATCTATTTCAAAATTTGCTCCCAATTGCTTAAGCGCATTAATTGTTGTCATGATATCTTCTGAGAAGACTACATTGGTTATTACACTCCTCCCTTTAGCTAGGCTTGCACATATTAATGCACGATGAGACATGCTTTTTGAGGCGGGAACTTTTATATCACCTTTTAAATTACTGGGGAAGAGCTTTATTTGGTCGTAATTTGTCATTTTATTTCACCCCTTTTTTGGGTTGAATGAATCATAATTTTTTTAAGTTTTTCCGAATCGTTCTTATCGAGCGCTTCTTTAAACTCATCTAGTTTTTCTTCGAAAGCTGCTATTCTTTTCGACAAGAAATCTTTGTTTTGCAAAAATAGCTCGGTCCAAAGGTTTTCGTTAATCATTGCAATTCTAGTTAAATCTTTATAGGAATCGCCTATAAATAGACTTGTGTCGTACATACCGTTGTCACTATTCACTAAACTAATAGCAATTGCATGAGTTAGTTGAGATGTAAAGGCTATTATGTCATCATGTTCGACATCACTTATTCTTGTGATGTTTTTAAAACCCATTTGTCTTGCTAGTGTTTCTATAAGATTTAAAGACTCTGCATTATTGTATTTTGTTGGAGTAATCACATAGTTTGCATTGTGGAAAATCGCTTCATCACTATATTCTATTCCGATTTTCTCTCTACCAGCAATTGGGTGTGTATAAACAAATTCAACATCATCATTTTTGTACATTTCAAAGTAATCAACAAGCTTTCGCTTAACGCCTACAGCATCAGCTATAATGGCATCTTTCTTAAAGCAGGGTATATATTTTTGAATAAACTTAATAGTGTCTTTTGGGTATAAACATAGAAAAATGACATCTAGATTCTTCAAAACAGACTTAGGGTCTATTGTCCCATAATCTACTATATTGTTCTCTAGTGCATAAGTTATGGTTTCTTCTTTGATGTCAATTCCATAAACTTTGTATGGATATTTACGCAAACTTTTAGCGTAAGTACCGCCAATTAAACCCATACCTACTATTCCTATGTTCATAAAATCACCCATTTTCGTAGTTATGTACTAATTATACTATATTGTGGAAAATTTTAGAATTATATTATTTGTAAGCGTTTTTTGTAAGATGGTTGCTTTTGTGGCTATTTAATGAGAAAATTAAAAAGAATATTAGGAGGTATGACGATATGGAAAATACAGATTTACGAATTGCACAAGCAGCTAGCATGAAAAATATCAAGGAAATCGCTTCAAACCTAGGTTTAGAAGAAAGTGATATTGAGTTATACGGAAACTATAAAGCTAAAATAAATCTAGATGTTATGGAAACACTGAAAGATAAAAAAAGTGGAAAAGTCATATTAGTGACAGCTATTAACCCCACACCAGCAGGGGAAGGGAAATCAACGACAACTGTTGGATTAGGCCAAGCTTTTAATAAAATTGGGGAAAACGCAATTATTGCGCTTAGAGAACCATCTTTTGGTCCTGTCATGGGAGTTAAGGGTGGAGCCGCTGGTGGTGGATATAGCCAAGTTGTACCAATGGAAGATTTAAATTTACATTTTACTGGAGATATTCATGCGATTACTACTGCAAACAACGCGGTTAGCGCAATCATTGATAATCACATTCATCAAGGCAATGAATTGAACATTGATCCACGACGTATTTCTTGGAAACGATGTATTGATATGAATGATAGAGCTTTAAGAGATGTAGTTATCGGTCTTGGGGGTGTGGGAAACAGCTTACCTAGGCAAGACGGGTTTAATATCTCAGTTGCTTCTGAAATCATGGCTGTGCTTTGTTTAGCTAATGATTTATCAGATTTAAAAGATAAAGTTCGACGTATTGTAATTGGATATACCTATTCTAGAGAACCGATTACTATTGGTGATTTGGGAGTAGAAGGTGCAGTTGCTTTAATATTGAAAGATGCTATTAAACCAAACTTGGTCCAAACATTAGAAAATACACCTGCATTAGTACATGGTGGACCATTTGCGAATATTGCTCATGGATGTAATAGTATTATTGCTACTAATATGGGGAGAAAACTAGCAGACTATGTAATAACTGAAGCTGGATTTGGTGCGGATTTAGGTGCTGAAAAATTCTTAAACATAAAAACCTTACAAGGTGGATTTGATCCTAGTGCTGTTGTTATAGTTGCGACCATAAGAGCATTAAAAATGCATGGTGGAGTTAATAAGAAAGAACTTGGTCCAGAAAATGTTGAAGCGCTAATTAAAGGGATTTCCAACTTAGAGAAGCATATCGAAACTGTAAAACATTTTGGACTGCCTTATGTTGTAGCGATAAATGCATTTACATCAGATACAAATAAAGAAACTCAAGCTTTAGAAGATTACTTGATAAGAAGTAATCATCCATATAGCCTTAGTGAAGTTTGGGCAAAAGGTGGAGATGGAGCCATAGATTTAGCAAATAAAGTGATAAACGAAATAAATACCAAAGAAAATAATTTCAATAGATTATATGAAGTAGAAGATACTTTATCTATTAAAATAGAGAAAATAGCTAAAATTGTTTATGGAGCAAAAGCAGTAGAATACTCTTCTAAAGCCAAAATCCAATTAAGAAGATTCAAAAAACAAGGATGGGACACTTTAGGAATATGTATGGCAAAAACACAATATAGTTTAAGTGATAACCCAAAAAAACTTGGGAGACCTGAAGATTTCGTAATCACTATTAGGGAATTAAGACCATCAGTGGGAGCGGGATTTATCGTTGCTTTAACAGGAGATGTAATGACAATGCCTGGATTACCTAAAAAGCCTGCAGCCCTTAATATGGACATTTCCCCTAAAGGAGAAGCTAAAGGATTATTCTAAAGAGGACGTAAAGTTCTCTTTTTTTAATTAGGTATTGTGCTAGACACAGTACTGTGTTATGATTGAGTTGGGAGATGATAATATGAATGCGCAATTTAAAAGAGGTATTGTAGAACTTTGTGTTCTGTCTGAACTAGTTCAAGAAGATATGTATGGATATTTGATCATTAATAATATATCTGATCATCTAGATGTAAATGAAAACACAATATATCCAATTCTTAGAAGATTAACTAAAGAAGGATATTTTACAACATATTTAAAGGAATCAAATATAGGTGCACCGCGTAAATACTACAAAATCACTAAAATAGGATTTAACTATTATTTACAATTACGAGATTCATGGGACAGTTTTATAGGTGGAGTTTATGAAATTCTTAATAAAGGAGGGAAAAAGAATGAAGAAATTTTTAAAAGATTTGCAAAACGCATTGAAGAAATTGAAAGTAAGTAATGAGGAAGTAGAAGAAATATTATCAGATCATGAAGAAATGATAAATGAAGCATTAAATCAAGGTTTGTCAGAAGAGGAAATATCAAATAAGTTTGGTGATCCTATGAAAGTAGCTCAAGACCTATATAACGACCTAAATAAAGTTGAAGTAGATGTAAATAAATATGTTCAAGATAGTGAATTTAGCTCTATAAAAGATTTTGAAATCTTTAAAGTATTTCCAGTAACTGATTTAAAGGAGATTATTGTTAAATTGGTCTCGGAGGATATTGAGATTTATCCTTATGAAGGGCAAAATATTGAAGTTCATTATCATAAAGTAAAGAACTTAGATAAATATGAAACTTCACTGGAAAATGGCGTATTTAAGCTAATTAGAAAAACTGGATTAAATGTAAATGTGTTTAATCGTGATAACGGTGATTTTGTTGTTAGATATCCAAATGTTGGAAAGTTAGAAAATTATGATATTAAGAGTGTATCTGGAGATTGTGATTTAAAAGGTATTGCTACTTCAAAACTTAAACTAAAATCTACATCTGGAGATTTTGAAGTAACAGGAATTGTCGTAACAGAGCCGACAGAGTTTACTACAGTAAGCGGGGACTTTGAAGTTGTAGATGCAAATTTAAAATCTGTTAAAATGAATACTGTTTCAGGGGATTTTGAATGCAAAGATCTTAAAATAGATGAAGACATCGATATGAATACAGTATCTGGGGATTTTGAATTCTTGAATGTTTCAGCAAACAGTGCTGTCTTTAACTCAGTAAGCGGAGATTTAGAAGCAAATGAGTTTTATGTTGAGAAAATCGATCTTAAATCTGTAAGTGGAGATGTTGAAATTAGTAATACAGATAAAACAAGACCTATCACTGTAGGAAGAAAAAGATCATTAAGTGGAGATATTAGTATTAATCAATAAGAAAGGAGCTCGCTCCTTTTTTTTGTGTTATAATCGAATTAGAGGAGTGATATAATTGGATTTATTAGCTAAATTTAGAGAAATACAGGAAAAACAGAAATCATATCAATATGTCCTAAACATAATTGGATGGGATAGTGCAACAGAGGCACCAGGAGCTGCATTCCCAAGAAGAGCAAAAATGTTACAATTTGTAACCGGAGAATTATTTAAATTAGGAGTAAATGAGGAATACCAACAAGCGGTATATGGCTTGTTTGAGCAACTTGATACTCTTGAAGATTCTGTGCAAAGAGAGATTAAGAAAGCAAAAAAAGCGCTAGACAAACTTACTAAGATTCCTGAAAATGAATTTGTAGAATACCAAACTTTGGTTGGGTTATCTCAAAGACTTTGGGAAGAAGCAAAAGAAAAGAATGATTGGGACATGTTTAAAGGTAATTTAGAGAAATTAGTTGATTATAATCGCAAATTTATTACATATTTCGATACAGATAAAGAGGCTTATGATGTGTTATTGGACGATTACGAAGAAGGAATGGACATGTTTAAATACGATAAGTTCTTCAACACATTGAAAAAAGACTTGGTACCATTCGTAAGAAAAGTTCTTAAAGAGGGAAAACCGCTAGATAAAGACTTCACTTTAGATTTCTTTGAAGCGAACAAGCAAAAGGAGTTCTGTGAATATTTAATCGACGTTTTAGATTTTGATCGTACAAAAGGACTTATGAAAGAGAGTGTTCATCCTTTTACTTGGAATACACATCCTTCTGATGTAAGATTTACGACAAGATACTTAGAAAACTTTGTATTTTCTTCAATATTTGCTGCAATACATGAATTAGGTCACGCTACATATGAGCAGCAAATAGATGAAAAATGGAATGAGACAGGCTTAAGTGGTGGGACTTCAATGGGTATTCATGAGTCACAATCTAGATTCTATGAGAATGTTATTGGAAGAAGTAGAGAATTTTGGGAAGTACATTATCCTGCTTTTAAGGAATTATTCCCAGAACAACTTAAAGACGTAACACTTGATGATTTTCATCGAGCTACAAATAAAGTAGAAGCTTCGTTTGTACGTGTTGAAGCCGATGAGTTAACTTATCCTCTGCATATCATGCTTCGTTATGAAATTGAGAGAATGCTGTTCTCAAATGAAATTGAAGTTGATGATTTACCAAGAGTATGGAGTGAGAAAATGGTGGAATATCTTGGTATAGAGCCAAAAGATTATGCCGACGGTGTATTACAAGATGTTCACTGGAGTGCTGGATTATTTGGATATTTCCCAACATATGCACTGGGAAGTGCTTATGCAGCACAATTCTACTACACTATGATGAAGGAAATTGATATTGATGAACTTGTAAGAACAAACAAAATCAAAGATATAAATAAATGGTTGAAGGAGAAAATTCACCAATTCGGTAGTTCTAAGAATCCTGAAGAATTATTAGTTGATATAACTGGTGAAAAATTCAATCCTAAATATTACGTTAAGTATCTAATTGAGAAATACACAAAACTGTATTTATAAAACGAATCATTGACTAGTGGGGAAACCGCTTTAAATAGACAAAAAGAGTAATCAATCAAATGATTACTCTTTTCTTTGTTTTATTAAAAAAGCACTGTGTTATAATTAACTTGGAGGCGATAATATGAAATATATTGATCTAGATTATAGTGAAAAAGCAAGTGAAATGTTACCTGCTTTAGAAAATGGGATTTTTATGACTACGAAGGTAGGAGACAAAGTTAATACAATGACTATCGCTTGGGGTGGAATCAACTTTGTTTGGAATAAACCAGTATTTGTTGCTTATGTAAGATATTCTAGAGATACATATGAAATGATGAAGAATACTGAAGAATTCACAATAAATGTACCTCTACACAATGATCTAAAGAATGAATTGGCCTTCTGTGGTACGAAATCAGGCCGAGACTACGATAAAATTAGGGAATGTAATTTTACTCTCATAGATGGAAGAATTGTTAACACGCCAATTATAGCTGATTGTGAGATGCATTATGAATGTAAAGTTATTTATAAACAAGCAATGGAACCTAATAATATTCCTGAGAGTATTTTACAAAGGTATTATACAAACAATAATTTTCATGTTATATTTTATGGTGAGATTGTAGATTCTTATATCATAAAAGGAGAGTAAATTTATGGGAGAAATCATTAGTGGTAAGGAATTATCTAAGCAAATAAGAGAAGAAGTTAGACTTCAAGTAGAAGAACTGAAATGCAAGTATAAAGCCGTTCCCCATCTAGCAGTGGTCTTAGTTGGAGAAGATCCAGCAAGCCAAAGTTATGTGAAAGCGAAAGAACGTGCTTGTATAAAAGCAGGTATGAAAAGTACGGCAATTATAAAACCATTAACAATTACTGAAGAAGCGTTGTTGAATATAGTAAAAGACTTAAATGATGATACAACGGTTCATGGTATACTTGTACAACTTCCATTACCTAAACATATTGATGAGAATAAAGTAATTGATGCGATAGATATTACTAAAGACGTTGATGGGTTCCATCCTTTGAATGTCGCCTATATGCATTTAGGTAGAGATGCTATTTTACCAGCTACACCTAAAGGAATCATGACGATGATTCATAGTAAAAACATTGAGCTAAAAGGTAAAGATGCAATTATAATTGGACGTAGTAATATAGTGGGGAAACCCATAGCTATGCTATTGATGAAAGAACATGCAACTGTGCAAATTGCTCATAGTAGAACTGTAAACTTAAAGGAAAAATGTCTAAGATCAGACATTATAGTAGCTGCTGTTGGACGACCAAATACTGTTACATCTGATATGGTAAAAGATGGTGCAGTTATAATTGATGTAGGTGTTAACCGAGTTGATGGTAAACTTTGTGGTGATTGTGATTTTGAAAACATCAAAGACAAAGCAAGTTATATTACTCCTGTTCCAGGTGGAGTTGGACCTATGACAATAACATCATTATTACAAAATACACTTGAATGCTTTGAGAGGTTAATGAAATGATAGATAGATATAGAAGAGAAATAGTAGAAAACATCTTTACAGATGAGAATAAATTTAAAGCTTATCTATTAATGGAAATATATACTTTAGAAGCATGGAGTGAATTAGGTGTTATACCCAAAGAAGATGTTGATAAAGTAAGGGAAAACGCTAATTTTAGCGTAGAACGTATAAAAGAGATAGAACAAGAAACAAGACATGACATCGTCGCTTTCACAAGATGTGTAAGCGAATATCTAGGTGAAGAAAAGAAATGGGTACACTATGGTTTAACAAGTACAGATGTTGTTGATACAGCAAATGGTTACTTATATAAACTAGCTAATGATATCCTATTTGAGGATTTACTAAAATTCCAAGAAGTTCTTAGAAAACAAGCTTTGAGATTTGAAAAAACGCCTTGTATTGGAAGAACTCACGGAATTCATGCAGATATTACTTCATTTGGACTTAAATGGGCATTATGGTTTGATGAGTTTAGTCGTCATTTAGAAAGGTTTAAACTAGTTAGAGATGAAGTGGAAATGGGTAAAATAAGCGGTGCAGTAGGAAATTTCGCTAATACACCTCCATTTGTTCAAGATTATGTTTGTGAGAAGTTAGGAATTAACTCAGCAAATATATCTACTCAGACATTACAAAGGGATCGTCATGCTAATTATATGGCGGAACTCGCACTTATTGGTTCTTCAATGGAAAAAATCGCTGTTGAGATTCGCCATTTACAAAGAACTGAAGTAAGAGAACTAGAAGAATTCTTTAGAAAAGGCCAAAAAGGTTCAAGTGCAATGCCTCACAAGAGAAATCCGATAAGTTCAGAAAATATCGCTGGATGTTCCAGAGTACTAAGAGGATATATGCTTGCTTCATATGAGAATATTCCTTTATGGCATGAAAGAGATATTTCACATTCTGCAGTTGAGAGAATTATTGTTCCAGATGCAATAATGCTTCTAGATTATATGCTTAATCGCTATACAAAGGTGTTAGAAAATATTACTGTATTCGAAGATAGAATGTTAAAAAACATCTATATTACAAATGGTGTTATATTCTCACAAAGAATTCTATCTAAGTTAATTGAAAAAGGGTTATCACGTGAAGTTGCATATGATACAGTTCAACCTTTATCAATGAAATCATGGGAAAATGGCTTGTTATTTAAGGAATTGCTTCTTGATAGTAAGGAAATAAATGAATATTTGTCCAAAGAAGAGATTGAAGAATCTTTCGATATATCATACTTTCTAAAGAATGTCAGAACCATCTTTGAACGCGTAGGTATAGTTTAAAATGATGAAATTATATCGAGTAATAATTTGTATAACACTACCAATATTCATCATTATGCTTTTTGCTAGTTTGTTAACAACAAAACAATATTTATTACTTTCTAAAGGACATTATGAATCTCATGAGGAAATATATTATGATCACGACTTTGCAGCAGATCGAATCATGGGTTATCTGAATTATAGATATGATAATTTAGAGTTTGGTATAGATGAATTTGATGGTGCTACAATTATGAGAGACATAGAAATCAGTCATATGGTAGATGTTAAAAACCTATATACAGCTTTGAGATTAGTTGCTCTTGGATCCTTAACTATAGGGGTTTCCCTGTCAGTCTATCTGTATAAGAAAGACAAAAAGGAACTTTACAAAACATTAAAGGCATTACCCTTAGCTCCAATCTTGTTCATTCTATTTGTAGGAGGATATATGCTTATTGATTTTAATACAGCGTTCACAACATTCCATCAAATATTCTTTTCAAATAATGATTGGCTCTTATATAGTGATGACGTTTTAATTCTATTACTACCAGAAATGTTTTGGATGGTAAGCGGGATAATAATACTCATATTATTCTCATCATCATTAGGATTAATTTACTTCTTAAATGAAAAGTATTTAAAAAACGCTTAATTTAGCGTTTTTTTTATGAAAATGCTTTCTTTTGATTGTCTATTTATTATTAATTTGGTATTATTAAAATAGTTGGTATTATATATGATCGAAAATATGGTTCGATTGTCTCTACCCTGTGCCGTAAACAACAGGACTATGATACTTATACAATAAAAAGAGATAATTCTCCTTTTTTCATTTGTGTATAGTGCCTACTAAATACAAAAAAAGAAAAAATGGAGGATTTTTTAATGGAGTTTATCAAAAGTTTCTTTAAATTGGAAGAACGTGGTTCTGGGTTAACTAGAGAATTAATCGGGGGATTAACAACATTCTTGGCTATGGCATATATATTGCCGGTAAATAGCTTCATGTTAGCAAAAACCGGAATTCCACTAGGAGGAGTATTCTTAGCAACTGCATTAGCTGCGGCAATCGCATCTATAGTAATGGGAATACTAGCTAATTTACCTGTAGCTTTAGCGCCGGGTATGGGATTAAATGCATTTTTCACATACACATTAGTATTTGGTATGGGATTATCATGGCAAGCTGCATTAGCTGCTGTATTAGTATCAGGAGTTTTATTCTTTATTATTTCAGTTACTGGATTAAGAAAGATTGTTATTAACGCAATTCCTGCTGGCTTGAAATTTGCTGTAGGAGCTGGAATTGGATTCTTTATTACATTTATTGGATTAAAAAATGCTGGTATTATTGTTGATGATGGAGCAACATTAGTTGCTTTAGGTGATTTTTCTCATCCTGCAGTATTATTAGGACTATTTGGAATTTTATTAGTAGTAGTACTTTATTCTATGGGTAATCGTTTCAGTTTAATTATCTCAATATTCGCTACTGCTGTTGTTGGGTTAGTTTTAGGAGCAGTTGCACCAGATTTCTTTACAGTTGCTGCTGTTGGACCTGAATCTACAAATGCCGGAATTGAGTTAATGGTTATGCCTGCTTATTCTAACTTTAGTATTTCTGAAGTATGGACAGGTGCTGGAAAAACAATAGGAGCTGCATTTGGTGGATTTGGTGAATTATTTAGTTCTGCTTCTGCATTCACAATTATCTTCGCTTTACTATTTGTTGATTTCTTCGATACTGCTGGTACATTAATGGCTGTTGGAAATCAAGCTGGATTAGTAAATGACGAAGGGGAGTTAGTTGGTTCAGAAAAAGCTCTATTAGTTGATTCTATTGGGACTATGACAGGAGCTGTATTAGGAACATCTAATGTTACTTCATATATTGAAAGTGCAACAGGAATTGAATCTGGAGCACGTACAGGATTATCTAGTGTAGTTGTTGGACTATTATTCATATTAGCAATCTTCCTATATCCATTATTAAGTATTGTTAATGGTGTTGTTATAGGATTTGACGCATATAATGATGTTGTTGTTTATGCACCAGTTACTTCAATGGCTTTGGTAATGGTTGGAGCATTAATGGTAGGACAACTTAAAGAAGTTGATTGGAATGACAAAGCAATCGTTATCCCAGCATTCTTAACTATTGTAATGATGATGTTAACTTATTCAATCGCAACTGGTATCGCAGTAGGATTTATTTTCTACCCAGTAGTGAAACTTGCACAAGGTAAAGGTAAAGAAGTTAATATTGTAATGTACATACTTGCAGTTCTATTTGTTCTTAACTTTGTATTAGGAGCAATTTAGAGTATAAATTGATTTTATATCTTCTCTTAACAAAAAAAGGAGTAGCGAAATTGCTACTCCTTTTTATCTATATTTTTATTTTTATTACCACATGTCACTTTATCACAATTTGTACACCATAATGTTTCATTAGAAATTCTATAAAATCTTTCTGGATGAACTAAATGATGATATTCCCAATATAAGAAAATTCCAATTCCCAAAATAAAAATTGTTATTGTATAAATATTCGGAATAAAAATCAGAATTGAAAATTTCATGATTCGATCCCAATTTGAGATACGACATGTATTGCAGCATGAGTTTTTAAAAAATAGTGATCTAAATGGACACCATAACATAATACAAAAATAATCTGCAAAGTTTAATCCAAAGAAGATTAAGTAGATAAATTTCTTATCTAGCCAATCGAAATGAATGTATGATAATCCAAGTGTTATTATTCCCAAACTGTATAAAACGAACACTAATAGGGCTATTTTGTTGCTTTTCTTAGTAAAAATTCGTAGTTTTTCTTTGTCATACTCAACTACCGGTTTATAAAGTCTTTCTTGCATTTTACCCGAATAGATAGCATCGTTAAACACTGGTAAAATCACTGAAAATGAATCGACTATAAAATAAACGAAAAATAATGGGTATAAATACTGTTCCACAACGTCAATTAGGTTAGGGAAGAATATAAGGAAAACGGCTGTATTTAGCAATAAAACTAAACTTAATGCAAATTTGAAGAAGATTTTGTTCATAATATCACCTGATTATTATTATAATACTTTAAGAAAGTGTTTACAATATTCTTCTTTTCTACTAAAATATTGATATGAAATTAAGAAGGTGATTTTTATGAGAAAATTAATAGATCAAGAAAAAATGCATCGAACAATTCGAAGAATCTCCCATGAAGTTATTGAGCAAAATTTAGATTTGGAAAATTTAATAATTTTAGGAGTGAAATCGAAAGGTGTTCCATTGGCAAAAATTATTAAGGAAAATATTCTAAAAATTGAAAATGTTGATGTTCCAATTTATAATCTAGATATTTCCGGATATCGAGATGATAAAAAAATTAGTGATTTTCAAAAACTAGATATAGATCTTAATGATAAAACTGTATTAGTTGTCGATGATGTTTTATTTACAGGAAGAACTGTAAGAGCAAGCATGGATGCAATTATTGATTTAGGAAGACCTTCAAAGATACAATTAGCAGTTTTGGTTGATAGAGGACATAGAGAATTGCCAATTCGAGCTGATTATGTTGGTAAAAATATGCCAACAAGTGCTGATGAACTAGTAAAAGTTAGTTTTACTGGAGAAATAGGTGTTTATATTCTAAGTAAAGAGGAGAAACAATAGTGGAGAATATCAAGAGGGTAGATTCAGAACTATATGAAGCAATAATGCTGGAAAAAGGTAGACAGGAATCACATATTGAATTAATTGCTTCAGAGAATTTTGTTAGTAAGGCCGTTTTAGAAGCACAAGGAAGCGTATTAACTAATAAATATGCTGAAGGATATCCAGGAAGAAGATATTATGGTGGTTGTGAATTTGTTGATATGACAGAGAACTTAGCGAGAGATCGAGTTAAGAAGCTATTTAATGTCAAATATGCCAATGTTCAAGCGCATAGTGGTTCAACAGCAAACATGGGAGCTTATAGAGCTATTCTTAACCCTGGAGACACAGTTTTAGGGATGAGTCTTGATCATGGTGGACATTTAACTCATGGACATCCATTAAATTTTAGCGGAATCGATTATAATTTTATTAGTTACGGTGTTGATGAAATTACAGAACAAATCAATTATGATGAATTAGAAAGAATTGCTATTGAAAACAAACCGAATCTGATTGTGGCTGGAGCTAGCGCTTACCCACGAAAAATTGATTTTGCCAGAATTAAGGATATTTGCGATAAAGTTGGAGCAAAATTCATGGTCGATATGGCTCATATAGCTGGATTAGTAGCTGCAGGATTACACCAAAATCCTTGTGACTACGCTGATGTTATTACTTCAACAACCCACAAAACATTAAGAGGACCACGTGGTGGTATTATCCTTACAAATAGTTTTGAATTATATAAGCAAATCAATAGAGTTATATTCCCAGGAATTCAAGGTGGACCTTTGATGCATGTGATTGCGGCAAAAGCTATGGCTTTTAAAGAAGCTTTAAGCCCTGAGTTCAAAGAATACCAAGAAAAAGTAATTGTTAATGCAGATGCTTTAGCTAAAGCGTTAATATGTCACGGATTTAAAGTGGTTTCTGGTGGAACTGACAATCATTTAATTTTGGTAGAAGTTAAATCATTAACGGGTTTAACAGGAAAAGACGCTGAGAAATTATTAGATTGTGTTAAAATTACATGTAATAAGAACACAGTACCTAACGATACTGAAAAACCTTTTATTACGAGTGGTATTCGTTTAGGAACTCCTGCAGTAACTTCTAGAGGTTTTAATGAAAAAGACATGGAAGTAATTGCAAAATGTATTTTTGATACATTAATGAATCCTGAAGATGAGAAAGTACATGATGATGTAAGAAAAACTGTTAAAGAACTAGCCGATAAATACCCATTAAATTATTAGAATCATAATCTCAATCACAAAGGAGTGATCATATGAGAGCAATAATAATTTCAAGTGGTGGATATCTAGATAAGCGAATCGATAGAATACTTAAAAATAACAATATCAAGGGTGATATTGAAACAAAACTAACAAGAAATATGATAAACGTTTATGATTGTGTGATATTTTCACATAATATTGATATTCCCAACTTACCAAAACTAATTGAAACATTGGTATTGGAAAGAAAAATCTTAGTTATTTATATAAATAATGTTTCGTCAATTGGATATTACTATAATGTATTTAATGATATATTCTTTAGTATGGTGACTGAAATATCACTAGAAATTGAGCTACCAATAGTTATAAATAATAACTCAAAATACACTAAAGAAATTGTCAATTTAGAAGAAGAAATCACTCAATTGAAGGAAAGTAATGAATTACTAAAACTAACCAATAAGGCAAAATTAGTTTTAATGAGAAAAGGCTTTACTGAAGCGGAGTCCCATAAGTTAATACAAAGAAAATCAATGGAATTACGAGTTTCTAAGTTAAAGCTTGTAAACCTTATCATTGAAAATAAGATTGACTTTTAAATCACCCTTATCTATAATTGATTTTGTAGACAAGGACGTCTCATAAAACAAAAAATATCATTATAATGGTGTCAATGCTGACAAAGCATTTTTGACACCATTTTTTTTATTTTTCAAGGAGGAAAAAGAAAATGATTAAATTTACTAAGGAAGCAATTCTAAAAAATGCAAAAGAAGAAAATGTTAAGTATGTAAGATTATGTTTTACTGATATTCACGGAGTAATTAAAAATGTTGAGGTACCAGCAAGTAAACTAGAAGATGCATTAGACAATGAAATTATGTTTGATGGTTCTTCAATTGATGGATTCGTACGTATACAAGAAGCTGATATGTACTTAAGACCCGATTATAATACTTGGTTAATATCATCTTGGGAGCAAACAACTTATGGTAAAGTCGCTATGTTAATTTGTGATATTTATTTACCTTCAGGGGAACCATTTATTGGAGATCCACGAGGAATACTAAAGAGAAATGTTTTAAAAATGAAAAAACTTGGTTTTACGTCTTTCAATATTGGTGTTGAACCAGAATTTTTCTTGTTTAAACTTGATGAGAAAGGAAATCCTACTTTAGATTTTAATGACAATGGAGGATATTTCGATTTAGCGCCAGTTGACGGTGCAGAAGATTGTCGTAGAGATATTGTATTAGAATTAGAGAAGATTGGATTTAACATGGAAGCATCACATCATGAAGTAGCACCAGGACAACATGAAATTAACTTTGAGTATGAAGGTGTTGTTGAAGGATGCGATAGCTTACAAATCTTTAAAGTAGTAGTTAAAAATGTTGCAAAGAGACACGGACTTCATGCAACGTTCATGCCAAAACCCATTTCTGACATTAATGGTTCAGGAATGCATACAAACTGTTCCTTAAATGATAAAGATGGCAATAATGCTTTCTATGATCCTGATGGAGAGATTGGATTAAGCGATGTAGCTAAGTATTGGATCGCTGGTATTATGAAGAACGCTCGTGCTTTTACTGCTATTACGAATCCAACTGTTAACTCATATAAGCGTTTAGTGCCAGGTTATGAAGCACCTTGTTATGTTTCTTGGTCTGATGCTAACAGAAGTGCTATGATTCGAATACCTGCTAAGAGAGGACGTGCAACACGCACAGAGATTAGAAGTGTAGATCCTTCTGCAAATCCATATTTGGCAATGTCGGCTATTTTAGCTAGTGGACTTGAAGGTGTTGAAAAGAAACTTGAATGTAAAGAAAGAGTATATATAAATCTATATGAGTTATCAAGATCAGAAAGAGAAGCAATGGGAATAGAAAACTTACCTGAGAACTTAAAAGATGCGGTTAAAGCGTTAAAAAGAAACTCGGTTATTCAAGAAGCCCTTGGAGAACATGCTGTTGAAAAATTTATTGAAGCAAAAACAAGAGAATGGGATGAATTTAGAACTTCAGTAACTGAATGGGAAATAAAAAAATATTTATAAGTAATATAAAAAAAACCGTTTCGAATAAGAAACGGTTTTTTATTTGCAATATATATATTGTTGGATAATCGCTTAGATAGAAGACCAACCACACTTATCTTAGATTGTATTAATAAAAAAAGAGTTGATTAAATTCAACTCTCTTTATTTTATTTCTTCAATTATCTTCTCTAAGTCGTCATTGGTAAAATTGTATTTTGTGTTGCAAAAATGACAGACTGCTTCAACAGGATCATCATCTATTTTTAGTTTCTCTAATTCCTCTACACCTAGAGAAATTAATCCTTTTTCAAATTTCTCTCTAGAACAGTTACATTTATATTCCAACTCTAAATGTTCTAACAATTTATAATCATCTTTAGTAATTGATTCAATAATCATTTCTGGTGTATAATCATTTTTTATCATTTCACTAACAGGCATTATATTTTCTAGTGCTTTTTCTATCTTATCGATGGTTTCACTTTTACAACCAGGCATTACTTGTAAAATAAATCCTCCACTTGAAATTATAGTGTTGTCATCATTTACTAATACTCCTAAGCCAACAGCGCTAGGAATTTGCTCACTTGCTGTAAAATAATATGCGAAGTCTTCTGCTATTTCTCCTGTTTGGATTTCAGCGCTTGATGTAAACATATCACGAACTTTCAAATCTTTTGTTACGTGAATAAAGCCGTTTCCTACAGCTTGTCCTACATTCAGTTTGCCACTATCATATTGAAGAAAAACATGATTGTTACCAACATAACCTCTAACTTCACCAAAGGTATTTGTTGTAGCAACCATACCACCAAGAGGACCATCACCTTCAACTCTAATTGTTAGTTCCTGATCACCTTTATACATTGCACCCATAATTACGCTTGCTGTTAACAATCGACCAAAAGCAGCTGCACTTGTTGGCCATAAATCATGTATTTTCTGTGCATGAGCTACTAAATTTGTTGTGTTGGCACTGTATATCCTTACCGTACCATCAAAAGCAAAAGCTTTTACTAAATAATCTTTCATATAAATCACCAAAAACATTATAACATTATTTGTAAAAAATAAAAGTATAACGTGTTTGCAATTATAAATTCGTTTGTGTAAAATAGTAAATGCAAAAGAAATAGGTGAAAATATGTTTAAAATTGGAAATGTTGAAATAAAAAACAAGGTAATAATAGCTCCAATGGCTGGAGTTTCAAATATTGCGTTCCGCACAATAATGAAGGAATTTGGTGCGGGGCTTATTTATGCTGAAATGGTTAGTGATAAGGCTTTAAGTTTCCGTAATGAAAAAACACTTAAGATGATAAGAGTTGTACCTGAAGAGAGACCTTTGTCTATGCAGGTTTTTGGTGGAGATAAGGAATCAATTGTTAAAGGTGCTATGATTATAGATCAAGAGAGCGATTGCGACATTATTGATATTAATTTTGGGTGTCCAGTAAACAAAATAGTTAAAAGCGATGCTGGTGCAAAATTATTGTTGGACCCGCAAAAGATATTTGAAATAGTAAGTGAAGTTGTTGCAAATGTTAATAAGCCAGTAACAGTAAAAATGAGAACCGGTTGGAATAATGAAACTATTTATGCTGTAGAAATAGCTAAACTATGCGAAAAAGCTGGTGCCAAAGCTATTGCAATACATGGACGAACAAGATCTCAAATGTATACAGGTAAGGCCAATTGGGATTATATAAAACAAGTAAAAGAGGCTGTTAATATTCCTGTAATTGGAAATGGAGATATTAAATCTCCAGAAGATGCTAAACGAATGTTAGATGAAACAGGTTGTGATGCAGTTATGATTGGTAGAGGAGTCCTTGGGAATCCTTGGTTATGCCAACAAACTGTTGAATACTTAGAAACAGGGACATATATAAAAGTAATTGAAGATGAAGAAAGATTGAACAGAATTATTAATCATATGGATCGACTAATTGAGTTGAAAAATGAAAAAATTGCTCTATTAGAAATGAGAACTCATGCAGCTTGGTATGTTAAAGGAATGAAAGGTGCTAGTTTTGTCAAAAGAGAAATAGGAAGTATAAAAACAAGGGAAGATTTACACAAATTAGTGGAAAGCTACCGAAAATATTTAAAAGAAGGACCAATGTAGGTCCTTCTTTTTAAATAATATAGTTAGCGTATTTAGATAATAAAATTTGGGACAATTCGAGTTCTAATATTGTTCCTTCATTGGAAAATTCTTGATTGATAATATGACTGTTTTCAATTAAATGAGATACTAATTCACCCTCTTTAAAAGGTATTAGCAATTTAACAACTGAGTAGCCTTTAAATACTTCTTTTTCGATAGTGTCAAGTATTCGAGAAACCTCTCTATTGTCTAGTAAACTTACGATTAAATTAGGGTAGTAAGTTGGATTAACTTCTTCTTCAATAAGATCTTGTTTGTTATAGATATATAATGTAGGAATATCATGGACACCGATTTCCTCAAGTGTTTCATTAGTAACGTCAATTTGCTTAGAATGGTAGTGATTACTTGCATCAACTACGTGAATTAAATAATCAGCTTCTGTAACTTCCTCCAAAGTAGATTTGAATGATTCAACCAAATTATGAGGCAAATTTGAGACAAACCCAACTGTATCAGTAAGTACAAATTCCTTATTTGACGGTAATTGTATATGTCTAGTTGCTGTTTCTAATGTCGCAAACAACATATCTTTGACAAATACTTCTTTTGGATTTTCTGAATTAGTTGATTCAACAAATGTATTTAATAGAGTTGATTTACCTGCATTGGTATAACCAACAATGGCAATTTTCTTAATATTTGAACGATTTCTGTTTTTTCTTTGAACTTGTCTAGATTTAACAACGTTCTGTAATTCGCGTTTCAATTTGTGTATTTCTTCATGAATTTTACGACGATCTAGTTCCAGCTTTTTCTCACCAGGACCACGACTCCCGATACCACCTTGTTGTCTGTTGAGACTAGCTCCCATTCCAGCAAGACGGGGGCGTAAATACTCTAATTGAGCGATTTCAACTTGTAACATAGCTTCTTTTGTTTTTGCTCGAGATGCAAAAATATCAAGGATTAACAATGTTCTATCGATAACTCTACATTCAACAACTTCTTCTATGTTTCTAATTTGAGAACCTGATAATTCATCATTGAAAATAACCATGTCAGCTTCTAAATTGATGACAAATTGTTTTACTTCATCAACTTTTCCTCGTCCGATATAGAAATTTGGTGTGATTTTATTTAAAGCTTGTGTCATTGAATAAACTACCTCTATGTTGCTTGCTTCAGCTAAATTTTCTAACTCTTTCATATAATAATCAATCATACCATCATTCACTAAGTCTGCGCCAACTAGTACAGCTTTTAACATAGTTATCACCTCGGTTTTTATTTTTGAACTCATCTCCATTATACAAAAAAAAGGCACGATTAGCGCCTTTTTATTTTATAATCCACATTTTAGTTGGGCATTACAGTTAGTACAAGTGTGACATCCTCCGATGTTTTCAACTGTTCCTTCTAAACAGATAGGACAGATATCTCCAGGTTCTACACCTATATTTCTATCTTGTCGATCACTTCTTAAACCAACTGTTTTTGCTGCTTTTGGTTCTTTTTTCTCTTCATCTAGTTCAACACCAAGTTCAACGATATCTACTTGCTTAGGAGTTGTGAATTTATCATCTTCATCTTTTGATAAGGTGAGTACTTGAGAGTCTCTTGAACCATCTACATAAACAGTTCCACCTTTAGCTCCACCTTTATATAATCTCATATATACTTGTTCTACTTCTTCGACACTATAACCTTTAGGAGCATTTACTGTTTTTGAAATTGAAGAATCAACCCAGTTTTGAATAATACATTGGATATCAACATGTTCCTCAGGAGCTAACTCCATTGCGCTTATGAATGTATCTGGCAAAGTAGATTTAGTAATACCAGGGTGTAAATTTATGTATTCTTCGACGATTGGAGCATTTACTTCTATAAACTTACCTAGTCTACCACTTCTAAAGTATGAGAATCCAAAGTATGGTTCTAATCCTGTTGAAACTCCTACCATTGTTCCTGTAGAACCAGTTGGAGCGATAGTTAGTAAGTGTGAATTTCTAATACCGTATTTCATAATGTCTTTTTTAATGTTTTCCGGTAATTTGCTAATATAACCACTATTAACTAATTTTTCTCTGCTTCCTTGAGACTCTAAGAATGGGAATGAACCTTTATTCTTAGCTATTTCAATTGATGTTCCATACGCATTTACTGCGATAAACTTGAATAATTTATCTACTAATACATTACTTTCTTTTGAACCATAACGCAAATTTGTCCAGATTAATAAGTCGTGAAGACCCATAATTCCAAGACCTATACGGCGTTCACCTAGGGCTTGTTCACGGTTTTCATCTAAGAAGTAATGTGTTTTATCTATAACATTGTCTTGCATTCTTATTGCTACTTTTATTGTATTTTGGAGTTTATCCCAATCAACAACACCTTTATCACGATTTACCATATTAGCTAAGTTTATTGCAGCTAGATTACAAACTGAATATGGTGCTAATGGTTGTTCTCCACAAGGATTTGTACAAACAACTTTTTGATTATAGCCTTGAGCATTAGTCATTTCGTTAGCGTTATCAATAAAGAATATCCCAGGTTCAGCACTATATGTAGCGCAGACATTAATCAAATTCCATAAATCTTTTGCACGGATAGTTCTATATGTTTTAACTCTATATCCTAGTTTTTCCCATTCTCTAACATCACCGATATCCATCCATTTTGCGTCATATGATTCTTTTTCTTCTCCAGAATATGAATCAACATCTGGGAATTTAAGTTCATAAATCGCGTCTGCTTCAACAGCGTCCATAAAGTTTTTTGTAATTGCTACAGAAATATTAGCTCCAGTTAAGAAATCAGGATTGTTTACTTCATAACGTCCACCTTTATTGATAATTTCGAAAGATGAATCAACAATAGATTTAGAGAAAATGCCTGGAGTAAGGCGAGATTGTTCTAATATATACTCATTTATTTGAATTTCAGATTCAGTTAATGGTACGAATTTTAGTTTGTTTTTAGCTGCTTGGATGATTGAATCATCTTTAATATTTTCGATTAAGAATTGCAAAATCTTTGGATTTTGCATTTTTGAAATAATGAATTCAACAATATCAGGATGCCAATCAGCCATCATTATCATTTGGGCACCACGTCTAGAACCACCTTGTTCAACTAAATGAGTTAATTCACTTAAATCATGTAACCAACTTACAGCGCCACTGGATTTACCATTAACACCTTTAGCTAATGAATTTTTAGGACGTAGAGTAGATCCGTTAGTACCTACACCACCACCACGACTCATGATTTCCATTACTTGTTTTCTGTGATCACTGATTCCACCACGTGAATCATGAATAAATGGCATAACAAAACAATTGAAATATGTAACATTAGTATTGCTTCCTGCACCAAATAAAACACGACCTGCTGGAACTAAGTTTAAAGTTGAAACTTCATGATAGAAGGCTTCAATCGTCTCTTTAGTTTCATCTTCACCTAAATGATGAGCTAAACGCATAGCAATCTGTTCAAAATATAATTCAAGAGGTTTATCTAACTGACGCTTGTTTCTAGATATACAACCCTCTTTGTCTGCATCTTCTGCAGCACCAAGATAATCCTCTTCTAGCTTAATACGTACAGTGTCTCCATTTATATCAACTACATTTCCAATCCCTCTTGCTGGAAATTTAGGATCATTCTTAACAATAGTGATAACAATATCACCAATACTTAATGAATCTAATGTTAAATCCTTTTGTGTGTAACGATCAAGCATTACTAAACGAGACACACCATCAAAAGTTTTACTCATCTCTTTCGTGATCGGAAAAAGGTGAGGAAAAGCAGTTTTAATGTCCCCATTTATCTTGTTTATTAATTCTTTATTATATTTCACCATAAATATTCCCCCTAATAGAAAAGTGTGCTTATATTATATAATTTAAAAATATATTTTAACAGTCTTGACTTTTTTTTAATACTGTGAAATGGCACAGTATAGCCGATTTTTACAAAAAATAAATTCAAAAAAATATAGTTGAAATCCCCAACTTATTTAGTTGGTTCTACAACTGTTTTTTACCGAATATACCTCAAAATCTGTCCTATGATTATGAATAAATTAATTTTCGTCCTTATCGCGTTTTTAAAACTATGCTATAATGTACTAAAGGAGTGGTTTATATGACTAACTTTGATGTTCTTATTATCAATGTATATTTACTGGCAATTTTTACAAATTTAATAAAAACTAAGACGACACTTCAACTATATCGTTTTTTTAAACTACTCGTTTTATCGCTTTTTATTATTGTAATAGTGGAACTTATTATCGATAGTGACTTAGTTTTATGGGTTTCAATTGTAAAATTGCTCCCTTTAGTGCCATTACTTGTAGTTATGATTCAAACAGAAGTATTGCTTATCTTAAAGAAACTAGGTATTACAAGTGGGGGATTCTTCTCAAATACACTTGAGGATACAATTAAGATTGAATTAATAAAAAGTATCGATTTCTTATCAGGTAAAAAAATAGGAGGATTAATAACCTTCGAGAAAACGTCTTCATTAGATGAGTTTATCGCAACAGCTTATCCGATTGAAGCAACATTGAATAGTGAATTATTATCAACAATATTTTTCCCAAACACACCTTTACATGATGGTGCAGTTATCGTTAGATCAAATAAAATAGTATGTGCAGGAGCGTATTTTCCGCCTACTGAAAGACTAGATATACCTAAGCAACTTGGTTCTAGACATAGAGCAGCAATAGGAATTAGCGAAATAACAGACTCATTAACTATTGTTGTCTCAGAAGAAACTGGAAATATAAGTGTTGCAGTTGAAGGTTATTTAGATCTTGATATTAGTAAAGAATCATTATTACTCTATTTAGAGAAACATTTACAAACTTAAAAGCCGTTACAGGCTTTTTTTTTTGAAAAATTTTGTATAATTAACTTGGGTGATAAATATGAATAATATACTATTTAAGAAATTACATGAATGTGAAGCGATTGAAGCATTAGTCTTAGGTGGTTCCAGAGCAACTGGATGTTTTGATATTAATAGTGATTACGACTATTATGTATATTTAAAAAAACAACTATCTGAAAAAGAAAGAGAAGTACTTTTAAATGAATTTATGTGTTATATGGAGTATTCTAATCAGTTTTGGGAACTAGAAGACGACGGAATACTAAAGAATGGAATTGATATCGAGTTTATATATAGAACTGTTGAAGAGATAGAGGAAATGATGGATAATCTCTTAGTAAAGGGATATACAAAACATGGGTATTCAACTTGTTTTGTGGATAACTTATTAAAATCTAAGATTATATTCGATAAGCAAAATAGAATTGCACTTATGAGGGATAAGTATTCAAAACTTTTAACTGAGGATTTCTATGACAAAATAATTTATTCTAACTTCCCTCTCATTATGGACAAGATGCCTAGTCTGTACTATCAAGTGGAAAAGGCAATATTGCGTAATGACCTTTTATCGTTAAACCATCGAACAACTGAGTATTTTGCTATTTACTTTGATATTCTATTTGCTGTAAATAGAAAAACACATCCAGGTGAAAAAAGGATGCTAGAAATGGCTTTAGAACTGAGGAATAAGCCTAAAGGTATGAAAGAAGACATTCAATTGTATTTTGAACATCTGTTTGTGGAAAAGGACAAATCATTGAAGCTATTAGAGAAGATTAGTAATGAATTATATAAACTATTAATTGATCAAGGATACAATTTAAAGATACACTCTTACAAAGAAAAGCGCTGAAATGTCGGCGTTTTTTATATTTTGACTATATTTTAGAAAATAAATTGTGCTATAATAGAGGGTAGTTTAGAAAATGGGTGATCATGTGGAAAAATACGATGTTGTAATTATTGGCGGTGGCTTAGGAAGTTTAACTACGGCCACTTATCTATCAAAGCGACTAAGAAATATCGCTGTTTTTGAAGATGGTAATAAGAAAAAAATAGCTAAATACACTAAAAAATTTAGAGATACTGAAAATTCTACCTTTAATTTTAGTTTTTATAACTATGATATTGGTGGAGTACATGATGGTGATTTGTTTAATGATTATTTGAAACAATGCGGCCTTTCTAGTTCCTTTGAATTTTACGATAATACCTACACTATGGTTGTAGGTAAAAATCAGCAATTGATAAGACGCCCTAATGATTTATCTAATTTTAAAATATATTTAGTGAGACATTATCCCAAATTACGTGATAATATCCACAAATTGTTCGATGATATTATGATACATTATGAAGATTATCGTGTACAAAAACAAGCAAGGTTAACTAATAAAGAATATACCTTAACGTCCGCAATCATCGAATGGGGGGATTTAAGTCTATATAATGCATTAGCTAAATACTTTAGTAATGATGACATTATTGAAGAATTTACTCTAGTATATGGTTCAGTTGGCTTAGATTCTAAAGATATCAACGCTTATCATTACTTTATAAAGTTTTTTGATACTTTTATTGATGGATCACACTTTATTACATCATCATTTGATGACGTTGTTAAGACTTTATCGGGTGAAATTTCCAAAACAAGAGAAAAGATTTTTGTTGGAAGAAGTATTGAAAAGGTTATTGTTGAAAACAATGTAATTAAGAAGGTAATTGATAATAATGGTGTTGAGATTAGCGCTAAACACTTTGTAATAAATATGAGAATTGATGATTTTATGGACCGTTATTTCCCAGAAAATCTTGAATTTAAAGAAAAGTTCTATAATATGTATCCAGATACAAAAGTTGAACGATTTGTTAATCAAGTATATTTAGGCTTCAATAAACCTGTTGAAGATCTTGAACTAAGTGAAAAACAGTATATTTTTAATAAAGTAGAGACTGATGATGTTCAATTACTAAGTATTCTGAACTATAAAGCTTATGATTCAAAAGCTTGTCCTAATGGAAAAAGTGCAATTATGGTTGAATTCATTGATGATTCAACACCAAGAAAGACAAAATTAGAACAAGTAATTTCCCAGTTCCTAAAATATTTCCCTAAAACAAAAGACCATATTACTCTTAAGAGAATCGGAAACAAAAGACCTTACTTCGGAAGTCTGGCTACGACTGAGTATTGGCGTGACAAAGCAATTAATGATTTATTCTCAATTGACGACTATTCGGAATTAAATCCTTTTAAAAATGGATATTTCATTGGTTCATGGACTAAACCTGAAGCTGGGATTACTGGTATGATTCAAACTGGAGTAGAGTATGGAGATATTATTGATGACCTAATTTATCATGGTGATGATGATGATTATTTCATTAATCATGATGAGTTAATGAATATTATAAATCATCAATTTATTCCAAACTCTTTAGGTAAAGAAGAGAAAAATGTGCAGTTCTTCATTGGTAAGGACTCGTATTACATAAGAACAAAAGGAGCTCACCAAAGATTATATAAAGGTGTGAGTGATATTTCTGATTTAATTATTATCGCTACTAATGAGTGCTTGTACGATCTCAGTGTTGGTAATATTACACTAGATAAAGCAGTTTCTAGTGGAACATTTGAATATGTTGGTGATCGAGAATTCTTAGATACCGTTATTGAAGCGTTTGATATGGGAATAGAAATTACAAAACCAAACACATACAAATATGTTAAAGGTGGTTGGGGTAATAAAATATTATTGCTGCAATTGTCTATGTTGCTGTTATCTAATCTTTTAGGGAATTACCATAACAACATTTACTTAGCACCAATAACCTTGGCTTTATTCGGTATAACGGTTTATTTAAAATACCGTGTATTGAATAAAATTACCATATTTGAGTATGTTGTACTTGGTCTATATTTTGTAATCTCAGTGTTGAGTATATTTATACCTGAAGTTAACTATGTTAAGGATTCTAAATACACACTTATACTGTTTACATTATATTTACTAGTTACTTGGTTGATTAATATACCTGTAGCGTTATATTACATTAGACATGATTATCGTACCGATTACACCAGAACTAAGCTATTCAAGAAAATGAGTGGAGGATTAACATTTATATGGGGTGCAACCTTCTTTATTCTTATGGCGACAGATTTCATGTTACCTAGAAGTTACGCATCGCTTACTTATTACATTGTAGCTCTATCACTTTACTTATCAATTTATTATCCATCATCATACATCAAAGGATACATCGATTAATAGAGGAGTGAAGTTAAATGAATATGTATATTACATTATCTATTATTGGACTATGGCTAATTTACGCCATAATTATTAAACTAACAAAAAAACGAAAGTATGATTACTCCTTTGTAGTCGCTTTTGTTTTTTTACTTGCTTTTGGGTATTTTTACTTAGATGATCAAATAGATTCAAATTACTATACCTATTTTTCATACGCTATATTGGCCTTGTTTGCAATTTGGCTTGTACTTGATAATCTTTTACTACTGTTTAAGAAAAACGTCTCAGAATTCGATTTTAGTGACTTAGAAGACGAATTAGCTCAAACAAATGATGCTTCTGAGTTGTTAAGAAAAAGATTTATCTCTACTATAGAGTTAGTAAATGATGGTATTGCTTTTAGAGATGGTGAGTTTATCTTTGGTACAGACCGCTTTATTGATATTACAGGGATAGAAAGTAATGAATTTGGCGTAGAAGATTATAGAGGAATGATTCATAAAGATGATCTACCTCAATATGATATGAAATTAGAAAAACTTACTAAGAAATATCCAATATATAATATAAAGTATCGTGTTAAAAAAGAAGGTAAATATTTATGGATTTCAGAGCGAGGTAAATTATTAGTTCTCGAAAAGAAAAAGTCTTACATATCTACGATAAAAACAATGGATATAAAGATGTATCCAGAATCAGATGTCGACGTTCTAAATACTCTCTCAGATTTTAAAAACATGTATGAAGAAATGCAACGTTTAAATAGACAAAAAAACTCATACCATCTAGTAGTCATTCAACTAACAAATATTCCGAAAATTAATGAAAAATTTGGACGAGATTTTGGTGATTTATTGATGGGAGAATACCTTTCAAAACTACGATTTAAATTTATAAAAGATAACAAAAGTTTATTCAGAATTTCCGGAATAAAATTTGGTTTATTGATAAAAGAAAAAGCCAAGTTTGATTTACTAGATAGAGCTCTTGTAGGGACAGGAGAATTAATGACTTTGCAATTACAATTTGGAGGGGTTACACAAACGGTTTATCCAAATTTAGGAATCTCTGAGTCGCCATATGGTGCCAAAAACTCTGATTTGGTAATCAGAGAAGCAAATGAAGCGTTGAACCTATCCCTCAAAGATGGATTTGAAACATCATTTTGTTTCTATGATCGAATATAGGTGTGGAAAACTATTCAAAAAAAACTAATATATACGTAAAAATATTTTTGTTTTAATGAATAGATATGATAAGAGAAAAATATTGGAAGAGCATTGAAAAAAAAGCCAGAAAAAATGTAAAATAAATAAAAATTATTCAAAGTGAGTGACAAATACTCATCTATCATAATCAACAGTTCTAGATTGACAATAAAAAGAGTTGATATTTGCATTAAAATTGTGGATAAAAATATTTTCAGGACACAAATATTCTTCTCGAATATCAGGGATTAATATATATCATAATGTATCCAAATATAACATAATAAATTTACAAAAAAAGACATAATAATTAGAGGTGATTTTAATGAAATATACAGCAATTATTTTAGCTGCTGGAAGTGGTTCTAGAACTGGACTTGATACTAACAAAGTGCTTATTAGAATTAACAAAAAAAGAGTCCTAGAATATAGTGTCGAATTTTTTAAAAAACATAAGGAATGTGATGAAATAATTATAGTTTCCTCGGAAAGAGACTATAATTTCATGTTTGATGAATACAAAGATGTAGTCGATTTAATTGTTCATGGGGGTAGTACTAGACAGCAAAGTGTTTATAAAGGACTAGTTAAAGCCAAAAATGAATATATTTTAATTCATGATAGTGCGCGACCTTATATTGTAAAAGATTGTATAGATCGATTATTGGTTAATCTTAAAGAAACAAACGCTACAACATTAGCTGTTCTTGTGAAAGATTCAATTGTTGAGACTTGTGGAAACCGTTTAGGCAAGCAGTTAAATAGAAGTGAGTTATTAGCTATTCAAACACCTCAAGCTTTTAAGAGAGAGTTAATTATTGAAGCTCACGAGAAAGCAATAAAAATGGGGTATTTTGGAACAGACGACACTAGTTTAATTTCACGATTTACTGATGTAACACCCTCTTATGTATTAGGAGATTACGGCTCTATTAAGCTAACTACTAAAGAGGATATTGAAATATTGAAGGTGATTTTATGATAAGAATTGGACATAGTACAGATATTCATAGATTAGAAGAGGGAAACAAGTTAATTATAGGTGGAGTACGAGTGCCCCACTATAAAGGTAGTGTTGGACATAGCGATGGTGATTGCTTACTACACACTGTTTGTGAATCGCTTATTGGAGCTCTTTCCCTAGGAGATTTAGGGAAGTTATTCCCAGATACTTCTGAGGAATTCAAAGGTATTGATTCTAGTTTATTAGTAAGGAAAGTAATGATTGAAGTGAAAAGAAGAGGTTACCGTATCGTAAATATCGATTCTACAGTATTCTTACAAACGCCTAAATTAGCCAATTATATTGAAGAAATGAGAAGGAATATAGCTTTATTGCTAGATATTGACATTGAATTTGTTAGTGTAAAGGCTACTACAAGCGAAAGAGTAGGGATGGTAGGAAGAGAAGAAGCAATACAAACTGAAAGTGTTGTTTTAGTAACAAATGACTAAATAAAGGTGAGTTTATGAGACAAAGGAAAAATTATTTACTTACAATTTCATTGATGTATGGTTTTCTATTTAGTCTAGGTAACCCAGCTCTTCCTAAATATACTGCAAGTTTAGGAATTCATGAAAGTATGGTGGGTTTTTACTTAGCTAGCACAGGATTAGGACTATTAGTATTTGCGACACTATGGGGCGCTTTAGGAGATATTAAGGATCGCAACAAGGTTCTTGCACTTATCTTTGCCGGATTTGGTGTAGGACAACTTCTATTTGGGTTGTTTGAATCAGATTATGCTTTACTAGGAGCATCATTGTTTAGTGGTGTATTTTTTGCTGGGGTTTTAGTTAATGTTTACTCATATATAAACGATTCTTTTAAAGAAGAGCAAGAGCGGAATAAAATGCTTAGTTATACAGTTTCCATGTATTTACTAGGGGGAGCGATTGCATATATTATAGGTGGAATAATTACAGACTTAATTAGTCCAAATTACAACATAGTATTTATTATACAAGCCATGCTATTATTAATATTTGCAGGATATATATATTTTAGTAAACCAGACTTAGTTGATACTGATCATCATATAACTAGAAGACATTTCTGGGTTAATATAAAACAAGTGTTTAAGTTACCTTGGGTACCAATTTATACTATTACATTAACTTTTTTTATTAGTTTTTCTCATAATAATGTTAGGAGATGGCTTGATTATTATGTTATAGATGAAGGTTTTAGCGCTACTACTTTAGGTATTGTAGTATTTGTAGCAGGAATTGTAAGCTTGATTTCTAATGTATATATTGCACCTTTCTTCTTAAAGAGAATGCATAATTTTAGGTTCTTACAGATCCAGTTTATCTTTGCACCAATCTTCCTTTTTTTCGCATTTACAACGAAAGATTTGATGTTAGGATTATTTACATATTATATGGGATATACCTTAATTCTTGCGGTTTATGAACCAACAGCAATAAGTTTCATGTCTGACAATAAAGCCGTTTCCCAAGGTGTATTGGTTGGAGTCAGGCAAAGTATTGTAGGATTAGGAACCACCATAGGATTTATAGTAGGTGGGATTCTATATGAAGTAGAACATTTATATGTTTACTATTTAGCAGTTGGGTTTTATATTATTGTTTTTATTGGTTTTTCTGTACTAATAATGATAAAATACAAAGAAGTTAAAGAATATCGTCAAAATTATGTTAAGGAGGCAAAAAATGATTGAAACAGAACATGGAATATTTGAAGTAGTTAAAGATTATAAAGAAGCTTTAGAGATCCTTGCGTTTAATGAAAGATATGTACAATATTTAAATAAATATCCTTATATAGTAGGAGATTATAGTGCTGATATGTTAAGACTTAAAGGTTTTACAGAAGGTAATTATGAGACGATTCCTGATTACTTGATGGAATCAGCAACACCAAACGCTCCTTACTTCGTTTTAAAACGCATTAAAAAGCCGTCTAATTAATTTTTTAGCGTTTTATTATACACAACCTTCAAAAAATTGTATAATAAGTTTGCGTAAATATTTCGAGGTGATTTTATGGAAGATACAATGATTGAAAAGCAAGTAAAAGAAATACTTCACAAAGTGAGACCATACTTACAAAGAGATGGTGGAGATGTGAAGTATGTACGATATGAAGATGGAATCGTATATGTAGAGATGATGGGAGCATGCGTTGGATGTAGTGCCCTTGATTCGACTTTAAAAGACGGTATTGAAGCTATATTATTAGAAGAAGTACCGGGAATTATCGGTGTTGAGAACATTTAATAAACATAGAAAACCTAATATGGTTTTCTTTTTTATTTCTTTTAAATGCAATTTGTTTTTGATATAATATTAACGAGTAATCTAAAACGAGGTGTTTCATATCATGAAAAAAGGAAGCAGTGTTAAAGGGGAGATTACTGCAATAAAGCCATACGGGGCATTTGTAAAAGTTGGAAATGAGTATGATGGATTAATCCATATTTCCGAGTTCAGTGATGGTTTTGTTCGTAGCATAGATGACTACGTTTCCGTTGGAGATATTATAGAGCTAAAAGTTATAAGTGTTAATAATAATAAATTATCACTTAGTTTTAAGGAATTACATAAGCGAAAGAAACGCTATAATATTACCCTTAAGGAAGGTTTTTCTCCTTTAAAAAAAGAATTGGTTCAGTGGTTGAATGACTACAAGTTTGAAAGCGATGAATAATCATCGCTTTTTAAATTACACAAACTCTTTTTTATATACATTTATTTAATTATATGGTAATATTTTATTTGAAATAAGGAGGTATAAAATGAGTAAATATATCAAGGTTGATTATAGTAATGCATTACCTTTTGTTAAAAATGGGGAAATGGCTTTATTAGAACAAGAAATTAAAAAGGCACACAATGATATTCACAATAAAACAGGGCTTGGAAATGACTTTTTGGGATGGGTTACTTTACCTGAAAATTATGATAAAGATGAGTTTGGTAGAATCAAAAAATCAGCAGCTAAAATTAGAAGAGATTCTGAGGTATTACTTGTTATTGGTATTGGGGGATCATATCTAGGAGCAAAGGCTGCTATTGATATGTTAAATAAGCATTTTGATAAAAATAGAAAAGTTGAAGTTATTTTTGTTGGACATCACATTTCAAGTACATACATGATGGATTTATTAGATTACATTGATGGAAAAGACTTTAGTATCAATGTTATTAGTAAGTCAGGAACTACAACTGAACCTGCAATTGCTTTCCGTACTTTTAAGAAAGTTTTAATTGATAAATATGGAAAAGTAGGGGCAAATAAAAGGATTTACGCAACTACTGATAAAGCTAAAGGAGCTTTAAGAACTTTAGCAGACAAAGAGGGTTATGAGACTTATGTTGTACCAGATAATGTTGGAGGAAGATATAGTGTTTTAACACCGGTCGGATTATTAGCTATAGCCGCTACAGGGGTTGACATAGATGCAATTATGAAAGGGGCACTAGACGCAAAAAATGAATATAGTGAACCTTCTTTAGATAATGAAGCTTATAAGTATGTAGCAATTAGAAATCTACTTTATAGAAATGGTAAGAAGATTGAGATGTTAGTAAACTATGAACCATCATTATTCTTCGTAGGGGAATGGTGGAAGCAATTATTTGGTGAAAGTGAAGGGAAAGATCACTTAGGAATTTTCCCAGCAAGCGCATCATTTAGTACTGATCTACACAGTTTAGGACAATACATCCAAGATGGTGAAAGACATTTGTTTGAAACAGTAATAAATGTAGAAAAGCCAAGAAGAGAAATGGCTGTATTAGAAGATGAACGAGATCTTGATGGTTTAAATTACTTAGCTGGAAAATCCGTTGATTATGTCAATAAAAAAGCATTTTTAGGGACATTGTTAGCTCATACTGATGGTGGTGTTCCAAACATTATAATTAATGTTCCAGAATTAACTCCTTATACTTTTGGATACATGGTTTATTTCTTTGAAATAGCATGTGGAGTTAGTGGTTATGTATTAGGTGTTAATCCTTTTAATCAACCAGGTGTTGAAGACTATAAAAGAAATATGTTTGGTTTATTAGAAAAACCAGGATATGAAGAAATTACTAAAGAACTAAAAGCAAGATTAAAAAAATAAGCAATTCTTCGTGAATTGCTTTTTCTTGATAGGAGAAATTATGAGTAAAAAGAGAACATATTCAGAAATAGCACTGATATTTACAACTGTAATATGGGGATTAGGATTTCCTATTACTAAATTAGCTATTAATAGTGGATTTGGTCCAAACACAATAATGGTTGGACGCTTTTTTACTGCATCAATTCTTCTAGGGTTAGTATATTTTAAGAGACTTAAAAAGATAAATAAAATATACTTAGTAACTGGAACAATAACTGGACTATTCCTATTCTTTGGATTCTACTTCCAAACATTGGGAAACGTCTATACAACGGCATCTAAAAATGGATTTATTACACAGTTAAATATTGTTTTTGTACCTTATTTGTACTTTTTATTCTTCAAGAAAAAGGTTGATTTTTACAACATAATTGCTGTGGTAGTAGCTGTTATTGGAATGTTCTTAATGTTCTATAGTAAGAACGAATTTAACTCATTTAACATTGGTGATTTCTATACAATCATATGTGCTATTCTGGTGGCTTTTAATATTATAACTGGTTCTTTCTATCAAAAGAAATATGATTTAGATCCAGCAGTATTCATTTTTGTTAATATTATTGTATCTTGTGTTTTATCATTATTATTTATGGCAGTTTCTGAAACATTACCTAATGTAGAAATATTAGATTACTGGCCATTGTTGTTCTTAGGTGTTTTAAATACGGGTCTTGGATTCTTGGTTCAAGGATACGCTCTTAAGTACAGCTTGCCAACTAGAGTTAGCTTAATTGTGACATTAGAAAGTGTTGTAGCTGCAATAGGAGCAGTACTTATTATAAATGAAGTATTGTCACTTAATATTGTTATTGGAGGGTTCATGATTGTTAGTGCAGTAATTGTCTCGGAAATAAAGCCTTTTAATAAACTAAAGCAGAAAACATAATATATTACTTGCATTAAGAAGAAATTAATTATAAAATTTATATACTTTATTTAGGAGGTATTAATTAATATGTTAGATTGGATTAGAAACACGTTATTTCTAGAGATTTCAGTTGCAGATTGGATTGGTTATGTTGCATCACTTATCGTCTTAGTTTCGCTGTTAATGAGTTCTTTAAAAAAACTTAGATGGATTAACTTGATAGGTGCAGTATTATTTGGTTTATATGCATTCTTTATTATAGAAAGTTTACCAACAGGAGTTATGAATTTGGGAATAGTAATTATTGATGCTTACTACTTAGTCAAAATGTACACTTCTAAAGACTACTTCAAATTACAACCAATAACAAAAGACAGTGAATTATTAAGTTCGTTTTTAGATTTTTACCAAGATGATATAAACAAGTTTATTGAATTAGATAAAATCTACATTTCTGGTTCAGATGTGAAGTTATATGTCTTAAGAAATATGACATTAGCTGGATTGTTCTCAGGAAACAAGCTAGATAGTAAGACGCTTAATATTGAGCTTGATTACGCTGTTCCCCAGTATAGAGATTTTAAAATGGGTTCGTTTGTTTTTGATGAGAACAAAGAATATTTTAAAGAGTTAGGGTTTAAGAAATTTGTAACATTTACTGATGAGTTAATGCACATAAATTATCTTAAGAAAATGGGATTTGTGGAGACAACGATCGATTCGAAAACAGCATATATGAAAGAAATATAAAAGGAGCAAAATTTGCTCCTTTTTTTAATATGCTCTTAAATGAATATTCTTTTCTGAACTTTTAACTTCCATACTTGTAACATCTTCATGTTTTTCACCATCTGATTGGCAAATCTGAGGTGTTGTGAATGTTGCTTTAATGGATTTGCATTTTTTATAGAAGACCCATTTAGTAAATTTGGTGTGGATTCCTAAATATATTGTTGAAAATAGGATTAATAGCATAAACTTAGATAAACCATGAACAATGATAACATCTAAGTCCTCATCATCGATGTTTGCGTTAGGAGTAATCTGCATTCCCCCACCAACGAATCTACCATTATTTATTACTACCATATATGCTTTTTCAAAGTTATATTTCTGTCCATCAATTACTACTTCTAAAGGTTCAGGTACATAACTCATCATTCCTTTTATAGAACAGATAAAGTAACTCAATTTCCCTTTGTTTTTTGCTTTATCCACATAATCAATTATTAGCCCATCTAAGCCAAATCCCGTTCCATTAATAAAGTGATGTGTCTCTTCTTGATCTAATGTGTTTTCCATAATATATTGGGGGTTCTTATCTTTGTTTTTTAGCGATCGTAAGAAGTCGTTTCCTGAACCATTTTTCTTAATATGAAACGATTGCTTTATGTCATAATCAAATACATTATTTACTAGAGTGTTTATAGTACCGTCACCACCTAATAAGATGATGTTCTCAAAGCGCTTATTATCTTCTAAATATTTCTTCATATCATGAATTTTCAGAATATTTTTTAATCTAAAGGGTTTTTTCTCGATTTTGTATTTTCTAACTAGTTTGTGTGTTTGGATGTTTGCTTTACTGTTTTTTGATTTCGGATTATATAATATTAGGTCCATAAAATCACTCCTTATTGTGATTATATCATAACAAAAACATATAACATAAATAATTATTATGTTATAATCTTCTTATAGAAAATTAGTATAAGTGGTGAGAATATGTATAAAGAAATGATAATTGAGAACATTGAAGAAATGAAGAACTTTGCTACATTAGTGAGCAAGGAAGTTTTTCCAGGCTTTATTTTATGTCTTGAAGGTGATTTAGGGGCCGGAAAGACTACGTTTACTAAGTATATGGGTAAAGGAATGGGTTTTACTGATAACATTAATTCACCGACTTTTACGATTATGAAAATTTATGAGGGTGATTTAGATTTAAATCATATGGATGTCTACCGATTAAATGGTATTGGTTCTGATTATGATTTGGAGGAATACATATACGGTGAAGGTGTTTGTGTTATTGAATGGTATAAAAACATCATCAATAGCTTACCTGAGGAGAAAATGGTTATTGAAATAGAGATAATCGGTGAAACTAGACGTTTATTAAAAATAGAAGGGACTGGAAAATATGAAGAAATCGTTAAAAAGATTAGTAATTGATTCAGCAACAAAATATCTTTATGTTGGTCTTTTTGATAATGAGAATAATATCGGAAAATTCTATGAAGCGGGGCATAATGATCATTCTGTTAAATTAATGACTGAAATTGAAGTGCTTTTTAAAGCCAACAATCTTAAAGTTAGTGATTTAGATGAGATCATAGTTGGTATTGGTCCTGGTAGTTATACTGGTCTTAGAATAGGGGTCGTTGTAGCTAAGATGTTTGGTTGGAACAACAATATTCCTGTTAAAACTATCAGTAGTTTGGCTTTGATTGCTAGCTCATATAATGGTGATAAATTAATACTACCTGAGATTGATGCAAGAAGAGGAAACTCTTTCTTAGGATTGTATAAGAATACTGATAAAGGGCTAGAATTAGTTAGTAAAGAAGAATTAACTAATCTAGAGGATTATAAGAGTTCTCTGACTAAAGAGTATGAAATCGTAAGTATTGGAGAACCCAATATACCTAAAGTACTATGCAGTAAACTTCTAGAGTTAGTTGAAGATATTCATGGACTAAATCCTAACTACTTACGACTAACTGAAGCCGAGAGAAATCTGTAGTAATTCATATTATATACACATAATTTTAGTATTATATATATAGTTGGAAAAAAGGTGGTGATTACATGAGCATGCTTCAAATCAAGAATCTACATAAGAGCTATACCCATGGTAGCAACACCACACATGTCCTAAAAGGGATTAATTTGAATATAGAAGAAGGTAGTTTTGTATCGATCCTCGGTAGAAGTGGATCGGGAAAAACTACACTTTTAAACGTAATAAGCACATTATTGGAGTATGATAAAGGTAAAATCATCATAGATGGCCAAGATATTTCTAAAGCAAATAAGAAGAAAATTAATGTAATCAGAAATAACTATATTGGATTTGTATTTCAAGAATTCAATTTAGTTAAAGATATGACAGTTCTAGATAATGTAGCTACACCATTAATTCTTAATGGTGTTAGTTTTAAAGACGCTAGGGAAAAGGCTAAAGAAGCTTTGGAACAAGTCGGATTGGAACAATACATAAAAGTAAGACCGCCTGAACTAAGTGGTGGGCAACAACAACGTGTAGCAATTGCAAGAGCTATTGTTAATGATCAAAAAATTATTCTTTGTGATGAGCCAACTGGAGCTCTTGATGATTATACTGCTGTTGAGATATTGAATTTATTAAAAGAATTATCTGAAACAAAAACTGTCATAATGGTTACTCATGATGAGGAATTTGCCAAGAAATATAGTAACCGTATCATTATGTTAGTTGATGGAACAGTAGTAAAGGACGAAATCTTAAGCGATTTCGTATTTACTGGTAGTAATGACAAAAAAATTAAGAAGTTAAAGGAAAGCAAAGCTGGTTTCTTTAATCTTTTGAAGTACTCCTTTGTGAGTATGGATATTGATAAGAAGAAATTCGGTAATACGTTTAGGACGTTTAGCATTTCTTTAACTCTTTTTATTGTGATAAGTGTTATTAATCAAAATTTAGATGTATTTACTAATAAATACCTAAACTTTTTTGTTCAAAGTGAAGTGGCAGATAGGAATATTATTCTAGACTTCATCTATCAATTCTTAGAACAAAACATAACTATCTTAATTCAATTTATTTTGTATATTCTAATTGGCTTCTGTATTGTCAGTTACCTATTTGTTTTTACAATAAACATTATTAATAAGAAAAGGGAAATTGCTGTATTAAAGGCTTTTGGAGCTTCTCAAGAATCTATAGGAATCTTGTTTATGCTTCGTCCAATTAAGTTTACATTAGCAATTTTTAAAGATACACTTATTTATACTTCGGTATTAATGTTGCTCTTAAACGGAGTACTTGATTTTAGAAGTATTCTATATGCTGATTACTATCAATTTTTCGTAAACTTTGTGCAAATAGTTTACGGTTCATTTATATCACTGCTCATAAACACGGAGAGTATTTTAGTGGACTTCCACTTACATTATCTCCATATCTTACCAATATTTGGTATAGTACTCGTTTTATTCATGATAGGTAGTTTGATTCCAGCCTATAGAATATCACGTAGTAATACGATTAGGATGCTAGCCAGCGAATGATTGAACTTAAGAATTTAACTAAAGTATATGAGACAGTGAACTATAACGTAATTGCACTTAGTGATATCAATTATCAACTTGACAAAGGTGAAGTTGTTGTTTTACTTGGGAAAAGTGGTAGTGGAAAAAGTACGCTACTAAACATCCTGGGCGGATTTGATCGTGAGTATGCTGGACACTATGTTCTTGATGGTGAAGGCATGCGAGAAAAATCAGAAAGAGAAATAGATACAATAAGAAAACGACGTATTGGGTTTGTTTTCCAACATTATGTACTACTAAATAACTTATCAGTTCTTGAGAATGTTGAACTTGCTTTAAGAGTAATTGGTGTTACTAATCAAGGAAGTAGAAAAAGAGCTGCATTGCACGCTTTAAAACTTGTAGGTTTAAGAGATCACGCCGATAAATTCCCATATGAATTAAGTGGAGGGCAAAAGCAAAGAGTAGCTATTGCTAGAGCATTTGTTAAGAATCCTGATATCATAATTGCTGATGAACCAACTGCAGCATTAGATTCACGTACTTCTAATGAAATATTAGAATTATTAAGAGACTTATGTCGTACAAAATTATTACTTATCGCAACGCATAATAAAGCGATTGTGCGTGACTTCGGGTCACGTGTAATTGAATTAAAAAGTGGTTATACTATTAAAAATGAATTGATAACTGATCCTAGTAAAATACATGTTGATGAATTAGATTTAATTATTGACAAAGAAATTCATAAAGATGATGAAAGAATTCAAAAAATCATTGATATTGAAGAGAAGATGACTGAAGAAAATAAAGTCACAGTCTTAAAAGATTTAGGTGTTGATTTAGAAGACTTTAGATTAAATAATCAAGAGAAATTCGATATTGATGAAGAATTGAAACGTCGCTTAATTAAGCAAAGAATGCGTAATTCTAAGCTAAATACAAGAATATATAGATTCTTACAAACAAGTGATGATTTTCATGGTAAAAAAGCTTATGCAAGTAAGTCTTTTTATAGAAACATAGGGTTACATTTATTTAGTGCTCTTATTTTTACCGTGTTCTTGCTAACTATTGTATTTGGATTGAACTTTGTAACCGAGACATTTGGTGGATTTAACGAAAAAGCTATGTATACAAGAACAATGAATAATGATAATGTCCTTTATTTCACGGAAAATATCTATGAAATGGATGAGGAAGAAAGTGTTCTTTATTATGATGTTGATAGTATGTTTATTAACGATTTCTCACAAACTGAAATTGAAAGAAATCGCTTCTTTAACAAGTTGTTCGTTGATCCGTATTACCAATATCAATATGAGCAAGAGAAGATAAAATTTATTCAAAATGCACTTATAGAAGACGGTAATGGAGATGTATTCAGTGTTTATTACAATAATGCTTCGATAATTTTAAAACAGCAAAATGAAGATGTTATATTTGAGGATTTATCATATACCTATCAAAATATTGTAACATTCCCTGAACCATACGTTTCGGTGACGAAATTTATGGATTCTGATTTAAATCACGACTCAATTTATCAATTTAATCATGTTTATGCTGAAAGTAACGAAGAAATCCTTAATGAACACATGTTAGAAGGCAGTAGATTGCCTTCAGATACATTTGAAGTAGTTATTCCTGTTGCTTACCTGTTTGAATATGAAATCCTTAATCCTTCTAATTTTAAAGATGAACATGGGAATATTATGGAAGTTATTCCTAGTGATATGATTAGTGACGAGTTTTTTAAATTATCTGAAGAAGATAGGAAAATAGAAATCACTAAAAATATAATAACTATTGATGATGAAGGTAATTCTTATACTATAAGCTTTGAGACTGAGGAAAATGAATTTACTATTGTTGGACTAATAAACTTTGATGGGGACATAAATCCATACTTAGAAATGAGAGAAGATATCTTCATTGCAGATGATTCAGGAGAGAACTTTAGCTTTATTTTTAGCCAGAAAGCGGATGAACACATTAACTTTGAAGTCATTGATAATTCAACTGTTGGTGATTTTGGAAGAAGTATTCAATATGCTGAGATATCTCAAGAAAACTATGAACTATACGATATTGCCTCAATTGAAGCTGAGTTTGAAGAAGAGTATGTTGGTGGTATTGAAGAAGATATCCACAATCAATTTGAAACATGGATTACGACACTAAATACAGCAAGTGCAATAGTTGCTGATTATGTTGAAGCCGATTTAAATGGAGAGAGTCCAAGTGGTTTATTCTTGGATAACTTAGTTAACAATGAAATGTTTGAAGGTCTTACTTACGGTGATTTACTACGATATTACATAGCGCAACATATGCACGTAATTAACGATCGAGATGAATTTAATTACCTTTGTTCAACATGTAACATTAATAATAGAGAAACAGAAGACTTATTAGATTATGCAGATTCAGCATATGAAAGATTGAAACAAAGTTCAGAATATGTCGATATGCTCGAGAATTACGGAGATTTCTCTAGATTAACTTATCAAGAAAGTACAAATCTAATAATATATAACGAATATGGACATTTACTTAATAATCAATTTTATCAAACTTATCATGAAGAAAGCTATTCATTGCAACTAGTTAGTAGTTTTGAAAGAGAATCAGGGAGCATACTATCACTTGTATATGTTGTAGTACCGCGATTCTTTATTGAAAATCTTCCTTTCTTAGACAAAATTGTAGTTATGATTCAAAACTTAGAAGAAAACCAAACGTTTAATAACTTTATGCAAAATACTAATCTCGACTTGTTAATAAGTAGTATTAGTACTAATGCTGTTAGAAGTATTGTTATGGTTGTTTTATATATAGTAATATATTTGGTTTTATTAATCTCAATAACTTTCCTAAGTATTGTACTGATAAACCTTTACGGAAACATCTATGAAACTGCAACTAGGAGAAGGATCAAAGAACTAGCAAGTTTACGTGTTCTAGGTACATCATATGATGATATACACAGTATGGTAAAACTGGAAAATCGCCGTGTTGCTTTATTTAGTTATGGAAGTTTTATCTTAGTACTATTTGTATTAAGTAAATTACAGTTTTTCACTAATGCGCCAATTCATCATTTCTATATGCCATTATTAGGCTTATTCTTTGACTTCAATTTATACGATGTATTCATAATGAATACTTTAGTTATAGTATTTGTTTCAATTATCTTCTATGTGTTTATCTACAAATTTATCATCAAACGTGTTTCAAATAAGAAAATTGCTAACATTGACACTATTCAAGCGATTAGGGATGGTGATAACTTATGATTGAAGTACGCGAACTAGAAAAGATATATCCAACTAAAGAAAGAGATTTCATCGCATTAAAAGATGTTAATCTTAGGTTTGAACCAGGTGAGTTTATCGCTATTTTAGGTGAAAGTGGTAGCGGTAAAACTACATTCTTAAATATGATCAGTGGGGTAGATAGTAAAACTAGAGGTAAAATCTTGTTTAATGAACTAGATGTAGACAAATTTAACGACTCAAAATGGCGTGAAATTAGGAATACGGAAATAGGATTCATCTTCCAAAGATTCAATTTAATAGATCATTTAACTGTTATGGAAAATGTAGTATTACCTTTAATTCTTACAGGTAGTGATAATAATATTGCGCGAGACATCGCAAGAAGATTACTAAAAGAAGTGGATCTTGAAGGTATTGAAGATAAGTTAGCTAGTGAACTTAGTGGTGGGCAAAGACAGCGTGTGGCTATAGCCCGAACAATCATTATTAACCCAACTATTATTCTAGCTGATGAGCCAACAGGAGCTCTTGATAGTACAACCGCTAAAGAAATATTAGAACTATTACAAAAGTTCTCTGCAGGTAGAATCATAATTATGGTTACCCATGATGAAGATTTAGCTTATAAGAATGCTACTAGAGTAGTTAGGCTTCATGACGGGGAAGTTATTAGTGATGAAGTAGTAAAAGAAAGAAACAGCGTGACAAGAGATACAACTAATAAGGTTTTATCTTATGAAACAAAGGTAACAAGAAGACTTAAAAAGCGTTTATTAAAACAATTCCCAGAACTTGAAGGGGATTTAGAAGTAGGAAAAACACATTTTGTTCCTCTTCATAGAAAATATGTACCAAATAATCCTGTTTTTACAAGAAAGATAGCTCGAGAGAACTATAAACAGAAGAAAAAAATAAATAGAAGGATTTTATGGAGTTTTGTAATAAGTATTAGTATGTTGTTAGTAGTAAATATTGTAATGAAGAACATAACAACCTATAATTTCAATCTATTTAATATAAACAATAATTATGAACAGTATATTATAAGTGATATTGAAAGTGCTGATAGTGATGGAGTTATCACTAATTTAGAACTAGAAAGCAATGTTAATGAAGCAACTGATTACTATGAGCACTTTGTTTCTGAATTGTATTTAGTAGATTCACTAGCAAGTACTTATTTGCCTATTCAATCTGGTGAACCAACTTATAACCAAGGAGTTTATAGCCCTAAAATGGTTTCTTTACCAAAAAGTAGAAGTAATTTCTATTTAGATAATCAACTAATTGCTGGAGAATATCCAGTTGCAGATAATGAAATAATTGTTTCAAGTGAGTTTCTGTTAGTAAGGTTCTATAAGTATAGTTTGGAAGATATCAATAATCTTGATACAGAAAAACCAGTTAATTCATTATATGATTTTGTTGGTAGATCACTTTATGTTTGCGGTGAAACGATTATTGATCAAAGTATAAGTATTTCAGTAATTGAAAGCAATTGCTATCAATTTGTTATTAGTGGCGTTCTTAATAGTTACTATAAAGGAATTAATTACTCAGGTCATATTTTCACTCCTAACGCAGGATTTAAAGGCTATTTAGATGATTTAAGAGATAATAAAGGTTTTACTAGAGTTGATGAGTATTATGATCACAGCATCGGATTTTACCTAAACAATATTGATGAAGGTATTAATATTAATGATTTAGGAGATGAATTGGGTTATGTGATTACTAATGATCAATTACGGGAATATCAAGAAACTAAATCATTAGAAGATATGCTTTATTATATGTATTTAGCAATATTCTTTAGTTTAATAATTATATCAGGAACGATTGATGTAAACATTGTTGCTTCTTCTGTTTCTTCAAGAATTAAAGAAATTGGAATATATTCATGTATCGGCGTTAGTAAGAAAAGTATTAGAAATATGTTTGTATTTGAAACAGTTGAAACCGCAATTAGGATTTTATTGATTAATTCAGTTATTTATGCTGGGATAGCCTTTGGGTTCAAATGGTTATACAAATGGATAGTAGTTGATTTAACGGTATTTAACGGGCTCTTCGGAGTTAATGAAATGTTCAGTTATGAACTTTCATTTAGTATATATGTAATTTTAGGAGCAGTAGGATTCTTATTTGTGAGTGTTCTAGTTCCATCATTTAGAGCTGCAAATATGAGGGCAATAGATGCATTAAGAAGTGGGTGAGATAGATGAGCCGCGGAGACATAATTTTACGTCTAGTAGATGTTGAAAGAACTTACGAAACAAAAGAAGGACGAAAAATTGTAGCACTTAATAAAGTGACTACGTCTTTTAAACGTGGCGAATTTGTAGCAGTTGTTGGAAAAAGTGGTAGTGGTAAATCTACATTAATTAATATATTAGGTGGTCTTGATACGCCTAATTCAGGGGATTATTTCCTAGAAGGAAATAACATCGTGAATATTAATGAAGGACATTGGGATGCTATTCGTAATGAAAAAATCGGATTTATTTTCCAGGAATACCACCTAATAGAATATTTAAGTGTATATAAGAATGTTGAAATTGCCTTGAAATATCAACATTCATCAAATAGAAAAACAAAAGATGCAAAAATTAAGCAAATTCTTACTGATGTGGGAATCATTGATCATATACATAAACTACCAGGGCAGTTATCAGGAGGGCAAAGACAACGTGTAGCTATTGCTAGAGCACTTGTTAAAGATCCTGCAATTATCTTAGCTGATGAACCTACTGGAGCTTTAGATCATAAAACAAGTGAGAATGTAATTGAATTAATTAAAGGTTTAAGTAAAGAAAGATTAGTAATTGTAGTTACTCATGATAGAGGAATTGCTAATGAACATGCAACAAGAATTATTGAATTATCAGAAGGTGAGTTTGTTAATGACTTAATCAAAGAAGATATTGAACAAACTTATCAGAACGTATATCGCAAGATAAAGCCAACAAACTTAAGTTTAGGTGATAAATTAGAATTAACTTTTAATAAGATAAAATCACAGTTATTAAGAACATTCTTTACAGCTTTATCACTTGCTCTTGCTTTTAGTTTTACAATTCTTTTTAGTGGAATAGAACGAGGAGTTAGTGATAGTTATGATGCATATTTTGAAGCTTTAAATAAAGCTAATAGCTATGCTTTTAGCTTGGTCCCTATCGAAGATGCCATAACTGTTGGCGATTATGAAAAGGCTGTATCCGATTTACAAGGTGAGTTTAATGCTATATACGATGATGTTGATAGTGAGATAGTGACTGGATATACTCCAGATGTAGCGATATCAGAAGCATCTGGTGGAGCAGAAAGAACTTATAATGAGCCTTTATATCCCGATATGTTGTCTCAGTATAAAGTAAGATTATTCGATCAATCACATATAGAAACTTATAGTTATAATGATTTGTTTATTGGTGAAAGCCTTTATCCACAACATTTTGATGAATTAATGGTAACTACTAAATTTTATCAAGAGTATTTTATGTTAGGTGATGACATTGGAAATCTAACAGAATTTGTGAATGAAACTATCTTAATTCCTGAATATACATTCAGTATGGAAGAAGGTATCTTTGGTGTTGAAGACTATTTAAATAACTTAGTGGAGCTAGAAGATGGTAGTATTGTAGAAAGTAATCCACTTTTAGTTGGAGGGCAACTTGAAGTCAGATACCTTGATTTATATGTACCAATGTATTGTTATAACTATGATGAATTAAATGAGTATTATCAACGTGAGTGTAACAGTACAATTAGAGATGAGCAGTTTAATAGATATTTTGAATCAGTTGAAGAGTTTATTGCATACCTTGATGATTTCAAAGTGCAAGTTGATGAAATTGATGAAGACTATTTTGACATATTATTAAGAAGTAGTGCAATTTATTACGTAGTTGATGAAAAAGATGCATACTTAGATCCTACAGATGACCGCTATATTGAGCGGGTTTATCGTGCTCTATATAATGAAGCAATCCTAGGTACAAGTGAAACAGAATTTAGAGATGCAATCTTTAAAAGCCAAGCTACATTTAAGGAAATGGTAATAACTGGAATCATTGAAAATGATAATGAAGCCATAATATATATGGATTATAAAACATATAACAATTTATTTATTGAAGGTTATCAAATCGTTAATTTAGATGGATATTTTAGTATTAATTTAGAAGGTGGAATCAATAATAATTACGAACCAATTGATATAGCATTAGATAATTTTGCTTTACCATTAATTGAATTTGAAACAAGTAATGGTTACGCAGATGACTTTAGAATTATAAGAAAAGAAAGTAAGAATCCTGCAGAGGGTGAAATTTGTGCAATATATTCAATTGACAATGTCTTACTAGATAGTGCTGAGTTTGAAAATGTACTAATCGCTGGAGACGTCTTCTATATTGCCGATTACTCTGGTTGTAAAGTCAATAGTGATAGCTATCATTACTTGAATTCTATTAGTATTCTTTTTGGAGTATTCTTTAATGTACTGATGTTTATTAGTATTATCTTCTTTAATATATTGTTGCAAGTAATTTTAAGCGAACGAATCGGTGAAATTGGTATTTACCGTAGTGTTGGTTCTACTAGTAAAGATATTAAAGTATTGTTCTTTATTGAGATTATATTCGAAGTAGTATTGGCAGCAATAATGAGTATTGGTATCATTTATTATGCTAATAATGTTATTAATGATGTATTTATAACTGTTATAAACCAAGGTAGCGGAGTTATAACCTTTGCTGGAATGAAATTAAGTATTGGTAATGATGGAACTATTACTAATATTAGCTTCTTCAACCTTGCATTCTATATTGTTATAGTATTTGTTTTACTAGGTATTTTAAGTAATAGAAATGTTAGCAAACTAGCAAATACAAAACCAATCGATATTTTAAGAGAGGTGGACTAAGATGAAAAGAATCTTTAGACCTTTATTAGTATTTTTACTACTAATAGTAGTGTTTTTCGCAAGTGCTTGTAGTAGGAATGCTGAAAATGAACATCTACCTGAATATTGCCAAACATATTCCGGTTTTACGAGTTTTGCTAGTAAGGATTTTTATGATTTATTAATCGATAGTGGAATCAGTATTAATCGTTCTGATTATTTTGATGCTATTTCTGTCATTAGTTTAACTTTTGAAGTTGATGAACCTAATAGAAGTATTGATTTAAGTGGTATTCAGTGTTTCCAAAATCTAACAGATATTTCACTAACTGGACAAAGTTTTAAAGATTTAAGCCCAATTAGTGCTCTAAGCAATATACAAAGTATTGAATTAATTGGAACAAATGTAGTAAGCATTGACAGTTTTAAAAATTTGAGTAAAATTAAATCTTTAGAAATTTCTGATACACGTACCTTACAAAGTGTCGATGGTGTAGAAGAAATGACTAAACTAACCCATCTAGATTTATCTAACAACGGTATTGTAGATATTTTCGGACTCAATAATTTGATTAATTTAAGAACACTATATTTAAACGACAATGAGATTATCGAATTCCCATCAATAAACAATCTAGAATTCCTAGAAATACTAGATATAAGTGATAACAATATCAACGTTTTAGGTGATGATTTAAGTGGATTAAGCAATTTAAGAACTCTGAATGCAGAAAATAATGAAATCTGTGATTTGTCCACTTTGGACGATCTTGTAAGTTTAGAAACATTGATTCTTAGTAATAATGATTTAGGTTGTGGTGGTATTGGTGTCAGTCCTAACTTTGAAAGTTTAGAAAATGCGCCAAATCTAATAGAACTACGTCTTGATAACAATGATTTAACTTCTATCGAAGGATTAAGAGGCAGAGATATCAGTTTAACCACATTGTATTTGAATGATAATAATTTAACTGATATAACACCAATAGCAGAATATACAGATATCATTGAGTTATACTTAGATAATAATAATATAAGTAGTATAAACGATTTATCGGGAATGACAGGATTAACAAGTATTGATTTATCCCATAATAGTATTGTTGATATCAGTGATTTAATGAGTATTGAGAATGTTGAAATAATTAATCTATCATTTAATAATATCGTCATTATACCAGATATTAGTGCTGCATGGGGCAGTTTAACTACTTTAGACTTAAGTAGTAATGTCCTTACAGATACTTCAGGGGTTTCTGGACATCCAACATTAGAATCATTAATCCTTTACAATAATGGTTTAACTGAACTTTCAGGTATTAATGAGCTACCAAATCTAGATAATTTGGTAATATTTGATGCTGAATTAGAAGCGCTACTAGAGCCAGGGGATGTATTCCCGAACACAATTACAGTGATTAGAGATTCGTTTACTAATGTTCCTGAATTACCTTTACAAGCAGGAGATAATATCTTTGATTTTGGTTTTGAAGTTGAAGATAATTTACAAATATATAATAGTATCAATGGTTTAACAGATATAGCTACAATAAGATTTGAAGATATGAATATCGCTCTTATTGATGAATTATCTATAAACATACCTGGATTAACATCAATATATGTTGAAAACAATAATTTAACTGATATCAGATTTATCTTAGGTAATCCAAATCTTGAAAGATTAGATATTAGTGGGAACCCAGTTGCTAATCTACAAGTAATCAGTGGTTTATCGACAACGGATTTAGATAATTTAGAAGAAATAGATGCTTCAGATATAAGTGCTGATAATGATATCGTAGATGCTTTTATCGACTTACCAAGCATATTAAATATCAATTTAGCGAATACTCAAATTGTTAGTATCGATAATTCATTCAATGATTTAGCTACTTTAAATCTAATTACCTTTGATTCAGATAGTTTAGAAACAATAACTGATTCATTTAATAATATATTTGCAACTTACAATAGTAGTAATATATTTGCTTTAGATGCCGGTAAAATCGGTGTAATAAGCGGTTCATTTAATAATGGACACTATCATAGAATAGACCTAAAGGATCAAATTACAACCATTATTACTACATCAATAACTGATTCATTTAACAATTTAGTAATAGAGAATTCTTCAGGTGTTGATTTAAGTGGTTCTAACTTTGAAACAATAACTAATAGTTTTAACAATTTGGAAACAAGTTTATTATTACTTAATGATAGCAATGTATATACAATTACTAATTCGTTTGTATCAAGTACTATTGATGGACTTAATCTAGGAGAAAACTATTTACAAACAGTTCCTTCATTAGACCAAGCTACATCAATAGAAACTCTACTAATTTATAGTAATTTATTAAATACACTTTCATTCCTTGATGGGATACCAGGTGTTATAACATTAAATATCTCTGATCAAACTACAAAGGATACACATACAGCGACATTAGTAAGTATAGATGGTATTAATAATATGCCAACTCTTACTACTCTTCTACATGCCAATATTGGCGTAAGCCAAATAGATGGACTAAAAAATATCGGTATATCTGAGTTTATACTATCGTTTTCAGATAATAACGATATCTTAGTTGATACAATTAGCGCTACATCTTTTACTGGTACTGATTTAACGGAGTTAGATTTAGGAGGACATCAATTTACAGATGTTACTTTCTTAGATAATGTTGACAATTTGGTTTACCTGACAATAGGAATTGATTTGGCTGATTTGAGCGATTTCTCAGGACAAGACTTTGAATTAACTCTTGTACATTTGACGATTGAAAATCTCCAATCAATAACTGATTTTGTTTACCTAAGTGAATACGATGAGATTATAAATCTAACTATTGAATCTAGTCTAACTACAACATTAAATAACCTTGATGGATTAGATAAATTAGCAAATTTAACATTTGATTTTTCTCAAATCACATCAATTATAGATAGTTTTAATAATCTACCAGACTATAATCCAGATAATGATTATTTGGTTGACAATTATACTAGTCTTGTAGCAATTACGAATAGTTTTGATATATATGGTACAGCTTCTCATTATGATGCAGTTGAAATCCCTGCATCAATAACAGTAACAAATTCATTTAATAATCTTATCATTGTTACTATAAGTACAAACGAATTAGATTTAACACCTAATTTCGATACTCTAAGTTTTGACAATATAGAAGAGATAATCCTTATATATGGTGATTATTCTAGTTTTACGTTTTTAAATGGATATACATTACTAACAGATGTAACTATAGCTAATCTAAATGTAAATATTATTGATTTAGCAAATGATAGTATTGAGTTATTGCATATTATTTCTGCAGATAATGCAGTTGATACAATAACTGTTGATTTAAATGCTAATGCTACAGTTAATCTATCTTCATTTAGAACTGGTACTATTACCTTCAATACAGATGCACTGAGTTACGACGTTACTGCATTAAACGCTGATATCGTTATTAATACATCAGTTGCTTCGTTAAATCTATCAGTAGATGTTGATGATTTAACATTGAATGCTTCAAACGTAACTGCTATTGATCTTAATAATTATCAAACTACAAATACAATATTTAATACTGATGCACTAATTGATTTAACTAGAAACACAACCTTTGAAGTAAATGCTACAACATTTACTATCAATTCTACGGTTATTAGTCCTAGTTATTCTACAAGAGCAGCAAATTTAATAATTAACAACAACATTGCAACTTCCTATACAATAACTGTTAGCGGAGGAAAAGTTACAATAAACAATACACAAGCTGTTATAACGGTTAATGCAAATAGTACTGAATTAGAAATCTCACAGGATACATTAACTGATTTAACACTAAACGGAAGTATAGGTATTGTAGATATTTCATCAACTAATATAGATAACTTACTTGGTTCTGCTTCAATTACTACATTGAACTTATCAACAAGTGTTGCTTCTATAGTTGTATCTAATAACAGTATTACTACATTAATCCTCACAGATAATAATATAACGACATTAGATTTATCAACTAGTGGTGCGGATGTAGAGTTATATACAACAAACAATCAACCATTATCCGGTACTGTAATTTCAGATGTATTTACGTTAAACGCAAATAATATATCTTCAGTTATAATTGAAACTGGTTCAAACATAAATTCATTGCAGTTATCTAACAATAATTCACTGGATACTGTGAATTATAATGATGCAAGTATTCAATTCATTAATATTGATACAAATCAAACAACAATTAATATTACAGGAACAACATTCACAAACATTACTCTTGATGGTGCAAGTTATACCAATATAGTTATAGATGCAAGTCTAGCATTTGTAGTTGTTAATAGCTCAGGTACTGTCGTTAATGCTAATTTGAAAGTTGATGAAATCACATTTGACAATACATCTCTAGTTACACTAAATCTAAATGCATTAAGTGTATTAGATGAAATTACTATTAGTAATAGCTCTTCATTCACAACTTTCAATTCAAACGATGTAGATTTATCGTTTATCTCATTTGAATCAACAGAAACAATTATAGTTATAGATGCAACTAATGTTGGCCTAATTGGTTTAAATGGGGACAATTTCACAGATGTAACCATTGACGCAGGAGATGGTATAGTTAATATGAACTCAAATAACTCCCTGCCATTAAATCTTGATATTATTAGTTCTAACTTCTCATTATTAGGTGATACTTCAAGTATAACTTTCTTAGGAACCACTGATATTGATACATTTGGTGTTACTGATTTATCATTAACCAGTATCACATCTAATACAGCAAATATTGATACAATGAATATAGATACGTCTAGTGCAAACTTAAATGTTTCTGGCTCAAATATTCAAACATTCATTATTGATACATACATTACCTCATTAGATTTAATTTTATCTTCAACAACAGATGTTACAATTTCATCTGAAACAGGAGTAGATGTTACTACAAATACAAATGAGATTACTTTAACTGCTAGTGGAGATTCAAATATAACTAGTAGCACATTAGGTACTATTGATTTTGATTTAAGTACAAACGATTTAGAATTAATATTGAATAAGGCTAATTTAAGTTTCAGTCTAGATGGTACAGCTAATCAAGTAACTCTTAATGGAACTGATATTGATAACTTAGATGCACTAGCTACAACAAATATCGTGACTCTAGTGTTAAATACTCTAAATGTAAGTTCTCTAGATTTTACAACTGGAAATATTAATGAATTAGTGTTTAATACTAATTTGAATGATGTATCAATAACCGGAGATGAGTTAAACACAATTATAGTAAATGGAGATAACTTAAATTCTCTAACTGTAAATTCAACTGCCTTATCAAGTGAGTTAACTGTAAATTCAACTAATGGTTCACTTGATTTAAATGGTTCAACAAGTACGGTTTTAATAGATAATGATAGTTTAACCTCACTTAATATTGATGACTACACAACGACAGATTTAACATTGCAGGCAAATAGTTTAACTAGTTTTGACGATGGGACATCAGTATCTAGTACCTTATCAATAACTACAAACCAAGGAGTATTTACACTAACTTCTGATGCCCAAGCAATTAATTACTCTGGTTTAACAACAGGGACATTGAACTTGATAAGTACCAATACAGGTAATATTGATACAAACACAGAAACACTAGATTTAGATGTAACTAATGCTGATATCTACGTTTCAGGAACTAATCTTATTCAAATAACAGGAAATGTAGTATCTCTTCATTTTGGAGTATCTACAGGAACATTAACACTTGAATTGGTAGCAACTGGATTTGTTGATATAAATGGTAATAACATAACAACTCTGCAAGTGAATAGTCCATCAAACATTGATACATTGAGTGTTGGTTCGACTTCTGTATCTTTAATTGATACTAATGATGCGACAATATCTCAATTAAACTATTCTGGATCTTTTACAAACATCACAATAACTACAAAATCAGATTCACTTAATATAAATACATCAGGTAATGCTGAAGTTACTTTAGAATATGAAGGGGCAACTGCGTTAACCCTTAATGCTAACCTAAGTAATGAATTGATTCTTGATATAGTAAATAGTAATCAATTAACTATTACAGGAAGTATAGCAGTCCTTGAAATTGGTGGAGATAGCTTAGACACTATTACAACAACTTCATTAACAGTTCTAACATCGCTAACAATGAATGGTACACCAATTGATGATTTGGAATTCATTAGTAATGAAGTATTAGGGAATATAGACACAATAACGATTAATACATTAAGTGTTTCAAATATAGAAACTATTATGGCTAAACTAGATGGAACAAGTATTACACTTGTTAGTCCACTTGTTGATAATGATATATATGATTTCTATTATGATGAAGAATATACAAGATTATATAATTTAGAAACATCTAACAATGCACGTTATGATGCATTTAGAACAACTGCAATCAATGAAGCATGGGCAGAGATACTGACAAATCAATATATGGATCATTTAGATGAAACACTAACAAAAGCAGAAATTGATGCACAAATATATCAATCTGTACAAGATTATTACGAAGATTATCTTGATGATGCGGGAATTAATCCATTAGATGTTACACCAACAGAAGAAACAAATATAAAGAATGCAATTCAAGCAACTTTGGATGATGCATTATTAACACTTATAATAGGAGACATATATGTATTAGTACTTACTTCAATTGAAGAAGATGCCGATACATTTGCAATAGCACAACAAGCAAATAAAACATTCACATTAAGCTAGGAGGTGTCATATGAAAAAGCTATTTATTGCTTTACTATCAATTATTCTACTCACTGGATGCGGGATATTTGATCGTGGTAATTACGAAAAAGATCGTAGTGGCTTTGTAATCAGCGATGATTTAATCGTAAGTTATCATACCAATTCGATTGGCGAAATCGATATCTTTATGATTGATCAAATCATGACATTCTTTGATGCTTTAGAATATACAGGATTTGATGCTGCTACGTTAACAACGCACACAACAATTAATTCTTATGTTACAGTTGCTGAGTTAACTGATTGTGGTGTAGAAACAGCTTATCCAATTCCTAGGTTCCTTAGAATAGGGGAGAAAACATACTTCTACAACAACCGAGAAAATGGTTATTGTACATATGATGAATATATATTCCATGAAGACGGATTTAGTGATGAGGAAATAATTGCTCCTGAACTAGTTGAACCAATTGAAGAGTTAAATCGTCTAAGATTTAAAAATACAGATTTCACAATTAATACTTTTGAAGAAATTCTCTTTATTGAAGAAATTAAGTATGATGCTATTGATGATATATGGTACAAGGAGATTGTTTCAGTTCTCCCAATGTCATTAACCCAAGCTGGAAACAACTATGAAGATGCATATGAGATAATTGAAGAGCTGAAAGTGCTTGAGAATTACATTTTGGAAAATCAATCAGTAAATTTATTAAGACTAAGATTAGATTACAAAGAAGAGGATATTAACAACATATGGGAAGAATCAACCATAGAAGCTCTTGGAAGAGACCACGAAGTAATTAAAAAAGTACGACTTAAAAACACTGGAGAGATACTTGATATAATCAATGATGCTCTTTCTCGATTGGGGATGTTCTAATGAGAATATATAAGATATTCCTAATGTTATTCTTAGTCGTTGCCTTAGCAAGTTGCGCAGAAAGTGGTCCAGTTTATAACTTCCAAGAAAGAAAATCTTCTTATTATATAAGTGAAGATGAAACAATAATGATATATTACAAAACAAATAATGATGGTAAAATGGTAGAATTGAATGTTGATAGATTATTAACCATTGAAGAAATGATTCTATTAAACCCTACAATTGACTTTGGCTTTGAATTAGAAGGATTTGTCGGAGATATCTTTGTTGAACCAAGTAATACTTGCACAGATATATCAAATGACATTTTAATACCAATAAATTTAGAAGTAGGGAATACAAGATATAAATACGAAGATGACGAATGCAAGTATAAAACTGTCGATAACCATAATCAATTCAAACCAGGTTATGCTGATGAGTATTTATTAACTGATACAATACCTGTCGCATCTCACGTTGAGATTAGTATAATTATTTTTAATCCAACTGAATTAGTAAACTTTGTTGAAATATATGAATTACCTAATACTTTTAAGAAGGTTGGAGTAAATAGTATATTAATTAATAGAGATAAAGATGGTTTTGATAATGACTTAATCAATTACTATAAAGATATGACAATCTTTGAACAGTTATATTTGAAACATCAAGAGGATTCAGGTGCTTTAGACGAAATAAACGGCTTATCAGCTGATATAAATCTAATGGATTTAAACAGTTTGACAGATATTAATCCGTTAATTGATAATTTTGATGACATCTACGAGTCTGAAATTACTGCTATTGAAGAACTACAACTAGAAATTGGAGTTAACTTCGATACAGAGACCGAAGAAATTGAAGATGAAGAAATAGCCGGAGACGAAGAACCTATAGAATAGAGGTGATATTATGGGTATTACAGTAAGAAAAATGGATCTAAGTGATATACCATATGTTTATCAAGAAGAATTGAAGATTTTTGGTAAATCTCTAGGGGAAAAGACTTTATACAACGAAATAATGTATAATGATATGTCTAGATACTTTATTGCTTTAGTCGATGGACGAAGAGCTGGATATGTTGGTAGTTGGTTGACACTACCAAACGCAGAAATTCTAAACCTTTTTGTTTCTGAAAAATATCGAGGTTTAGGTATTGGAAGACTCTTAATGGATGAAGTTATTATTGTATGCAATGATAATGAAATAGAAAATTTAACATTAGAAGTACGAGTAAGTAATTTATATGCAATAAAATTGTATGAAGGATTGGGTTTTAAAAATGCTGCAATAAGGAAGAAATACTACGAAAACGGTGAAGATGCCTTGTTAATGGTATTGGATTTAGGAGTGAAATAATGAATATATTAAGTGTAGAAAGCTCTTGTGATGAAACAAGTGTAAGTATTATTAAAGATGGTAAAGAAATATTAAGTAATGTTGTTTTAAGTCAAATCGACATTCATAAGCAATATGGTGGAGTGGTTCCAGAAATCGCTTCAAGAGAACATATAAAAGGAATTACAATGGTCTTTGAAGAAGCCATACAAATTGCTGGAATAACAAGAAAAGATATCGATTTAGTGGCTGTAACTAAGGGGCCAGGATTAATTGGTTCACTTTTAATTGGGATAAATGCTGCAAAAGCTTTCGCGTTTGCTAATGACATTGAAATATCAGGTGTTCACCATATCGCTGGACATATATATGCCAATGCAATTAGTAAAGATTTAGAATTTCCATTAGTTTGTTTAGTTGTAAGTGGTGGACACACAGAATTAATTCTTATGAAAGAACATTATAGTTTTGAAAAACTTGGTGAAACTATGGATGACGCCGTTGGAGAAGCTTATGATAAAGTTGCAAGAACAGTTGGATTAGGTTATCCAGGTGGACCAGTTGTTGATCGTTTGGCTAAAGAAGGAAAACCTTCGTATAAAATGCCTGATATTAGTTTAGGAAATACATATAATTTCAGCTTTTCAGGAATCAAATCACATGTGATTAATTTAGTACACAATATCAACCAAAGAAATGAAGAAGTAAATATACCAGATTTATGTGCTTCTTTCCAAGAAACAGTTTCTGAGGTTTTAGTAAATAAAAGTATTAAAGCTATTGCTGAATATAACGCAAAAATGTTTATGATTGCAGGAGGAGTTGCTGCAAATAAAGGTTTGAGAAAGAAAATAGAAGAAAGAATTAACAATGTAAAGGTTGTTGTGCCAGAGTTTAAGTACTGTACTGATAATGCCGCAATGATTGGTGTTGCAGGGTATTATCAATACTTAAGCAAGCAGCAAACAGATGATATGAAATTAAACGGAAAAAGTAGGCTTAATTTAGAATAAATCAAGTTCATATCATATAAAAACTATATTCATAAAATATACACATATTTTCTATATACTAGGGTTGTATAAAGAAAGCTCTCGAAGGAGGAGACATTTATGAGAAAATTATTTTTAGCTATATTAATTCCAGTACTATTAATACTGGGAACACCCGCATTAGTGGCTACATTAATGTATGATGGTACAGGGGCAGAACAATTACCAGTTCACCTGTATACAGATGAGTACGACGCAATGACAATGGTATATGAAGAGTTAGACACTTCAATTACCGAAGTACAAGACGGAACTACTGACGACTTAGTATTTAATTTAAGTCAAGACGTAATTAACCGTGCAATTTATGAAGCAATTATAGGAGAAAATCCTGATTATGCTCCAGGAGAAAATTGTGCAAACGATCAAGAATGCTATATTTTCGATGAAGCACAGGAAATTGAAGGATATAATATTAGTTTTAGATTAGTAGGAGCTTGGGTATCATTCTATGATGGTTCAACAGCTACTGATCCAGGTAGATTTGTATTAAATGTTATGGCAGAGATTAACATTGATAATCAAATGACTTATAAAACTGTTTTAGAAGTACATATGTTATTTGATGATAACCCAGAAGAATACTATTTAGCATTTGATAAAATCCAAATAGGGAACTTACCATTACCTAAATCGATTTTCACAACAATTATCGGAATTGCTGAAAATCAAGGTAATATGGATTTACAAAGTGAAATAGATGGACAAATCCCAATGGGTGATTTTGATGTTGATACTGTATCATATACAATCGCAAAAGATGAGATTTTAGAACAAGTAGCTGAATCTCAAGAAGGCGAAAGTACTCCAGAATTTATGTTAATGCAAGAATTACTATCAATAATCTTTGATAATCAATTGATTAACTTTGATTTAGCCGATACTGAATTCGTGTTAACGGCTGGTGTATCAAAATTTAGAAGTGAAGACAATCCTGAATTCCCTGAATACTTATATGATCTACATGATCAAGAAGTAGTAGGTGGAGAAACAGTTATTGGTGAATTTAATCCTGATTTATTCGATCCAGAAGCTTATTTAACAGACGTATTTACTCAATACTTATTCAATAGTTCACTATTAGGTGGCGGATTTGAAATTGAAGAAGAAATCTTTAATAAGTTAATCTACAGCGCAGCTGGTGGATTTGCTGATACAAGAGGAGTTCAACCAATTCAAGTTTCAGAAACTGAAACTAAAGATATTGAACTCGGATTAAAAGCAATCTGGTTTGAGTTCGAGGAAGAAGATATATTTGTTCATGCACTATTCAAAATAGCTGGTATTGATTCATTGCTAGTAATTAGAGCAGAAGATGTAACAGCAGATGGTGTTGAAGATGAACTTAAATTTGAATTTACTGAAATTACATTTGGTAAAGATGAATTAGAAAACTCTGGAGACTTCATTGAAATCTTAGACTTAACAGCATTCAAAAACGTATTTGCTACACTTGGAGATGTTGAGTTCGCAGAATTTAATGCTGACGGAGACTTAATAATTTCTACTGAAAAACTATCAGGATTATTACAAGATGGTTCTGAAGAAGGTGCAGTAGTTGTATCTGGAATTAGTTTAACAGCAGACGCTATTGTATTAGATGTAGAAGCAAGTGACTCAGAACTTCAAGAAACATTAGAAAACTTCCAAGCAGCATTACAAGATGTTATTGAAAGTGAAGAATTACTTGATGATCTTGAAGGTGTATTAGATACAACAGGTGGCGGAGCAGAGCAAGAAGTATTTGAAGCGATAGAAGATATCCAAGAAACACTTGCTGGTGCTGAAGAAGTAACTCCTGAACAAGTAGAAGACCTTATGGAAAACTTTGAAGAGTTAGACGAAGAAACCCAAATTGAATTCTTAGAAACAATTGGTGGTCTAATCGATGAAGATTTATATGCAGAATTTGGAGACCTATTCGGTAATTTCGATCAAGGTGAAGAAGAATAAACTATAGTTTGAAATAAAACCAACCCTTATATAGAAAAACCCTTTATTAAACAAGGGTTTTTCTTGAAGTTTGAGGAAAGGAGGAAATAGATGTTATCTAGTATAATCCCTGAAATAAGTATAGATTTTAACTTTGATTTAATCTTAATTATGATTTACCTTTCATATCTAATATATGGATATTTTTCAGGTGGACATAAGCAAATTAGAATATCTATTAATTTAATCCTTCCTTTCGTAATAATTTATTATATGGGGAGTGCAATTACTACCTATCTATACGCTCCTTTATCAGAAACATTTTTCTTTGAATTAATAAATGAATATTTAGGTATCTTTAAAAATACAGTTGGAATGATATTTGCCTATGTATTTACATATGTGCTTTTATTTACAGGTGTGTTTGTTTTATCAATCTTTGCAAGAAGATATGTATTAAATGAAAATATGCGAGCTAAACTAGGTGTAAAGAACAAGTATATAGGGGCATTATTCGGGTTTATTAATGGATACGTGTTAGTGTATTTCATTATTCTCCCAGCTTTCAGTTTGAATCTAGTAGATACTAATGCTTACCTTACAAACTTTGTCCTAGAAAACCCTCCACCATTCTCAAGAATTGCTAGAACAGCTGAAAAAGCTGTTCCGATAAAAGGATTGGCTGATAAAGCTTCTAATTTTGAAGAATTACTAAGTGTGGATGGAATTGAAGGTTATTACAATGAATCAATATATGAATATCAACAGCAATATGTTGGAGGACAAGATTCTTACGAATCTAACTTTATGTCAGAAATATACCCTGAATTAACAATCGATGCTAAGAGAATAATAGATGATGCTTATTTTGCTTATTTTGCTAATGACTTAAGTTCATCCAACTATTACGGGGTATCATTAGTTCTGATTCAGGATGGTACAGGAGATAATTTAATCTACCAAGACTTACTTGGAAGTGAAGCTGATTTCCAAACCGAGTATACAAATGCCGTCAACACTAAAAATGAACACACAATAGCTATCGCACAATATGATACCGATTTAGAAAATTTTGAATATCAGGTATTATATGATGCTTATGTTGATGATTTAGAAGATTATATTGATGAATTAGAAACTTATACAATAGCTAAATTAACTGCCTTAAGTACTGGTAATGACTTTACCGAAACATTTGATTTTACAAGACCGACATTTACCTTAGTAGAACCAATTGATTTCATTTACGATGATGGTATTAATCCTTTAATACCTCCAACAGATCCATTAGAAAGTGTCCTAACTTCAGTCACAGAAGCTATTGCATTTGTAGATGAATACGAAGATAAAGTAAATATTTCATCAGAATTGAATACTTTAGGAACTAACTTTGAAAACCATGAAGGCTTATTAGTATGGTATGTTGATGTGTTAGCTGAAGGACAAAGTTTTGATCCGGGACTAAGTGATATTTCAAGTGTAATCGTTAGCTTTAAAGATAACTATGAAGTAATAAGTGAAAGTATTAACGACAAAGAACTAGAAGATAAATTATATTTAGCAGCAATGAGTATTAGAAGTTATGATGTTTTTACAATCTGGCTTGAACATACCCAAGGGAATATTGATTCTGTATCTCTAGATGAACTGTATTTAGAAGAGAATAGATGTCCTGCATTTGATGTTTCAGAAGTGACAGACTATAACTTTACTGATGATGCTTTAGGGATAGTAACAACGCTCTTTGAAGGTGAAAGTGTTTCGTGGATTATTATGGAGTTCAAATATGATTATGAAGCAGGATTATTCGATGAAGCCTTTACTAATTATCCAGAAGTGACTGATGTCTTAGAAAGTACTAAAGAACTTGTTGATGAATATGATGATAAATATAAGGATATTGCTAACAGTATTGAAGGGAATATCTCAATGTTATTTAAAATTGGTATTAGTGTTATGAAATACCATTTGGATGTCTATGAAACATTAGAAAATACACCATTAATTGCCGCATTCTTTAATGATGCTGCTAGATTCTGTGCTTCTCCAGACCCGGTAAGTGGGTATGATATCGAGATTTGCACGAAATCTGAAGGTGAAACAGGAATGTTTAAAGAAGTAATGAATATGCGATACCTAATTAGTGAAATCTACTTTAAGGCATACTTTATGGTTGACGAAGATAATGAAAGTAAAGCTTATGATTCAGAAATGATGTATGAATATCTAGATTCAGTTAATCAATCAGTTAAAGATAGTGTAATAAGCAAAGAGGTTGTAACAGCTATGGCTGATCAATTTGCTTTTAACATAATTGATGAATCAAATGGATTAACTCTTCTAGAGCAAATGTATGAAGATGGAAATATTTCTATCGAAGCAATGAGAGTTCTTGCAGATGACGAATACGAGTTGTTTAGTGAAGACTTCAGAGCCCGAGTAAGAAGTTTAATCAGATAAACTCTTGAAAGGAGGGAATACCATGAAATCTAGTGAAGAATTAATGTTGTTACTTGAACTTAATGGGTTTGACACAAGAAAATTTAAACTTAAAAAACAACTAGAGTATGAAAAAACAGGTAACCTAGAACTATACAAGCATAAGAAATATGCTGATTTAATTGTATGTCATTATACTTTTAATGAAGATGCTGATTTCTATCACCGTAATCCCTTAACCTATCAAGTTAATTGGAATCAGGAAGTAAGAAGTATGGATCAATTCCATATTACTCATCCTGATTTGGATAATGAAATAACATTGAAAGAGTTCCTAAACTTAAAAGATTTTAACCAAGTAAACCGAGAAAGCATCTTATATGACGTTTTAGATAATTGGGTTGAAGAATACCGTGAATCATCTATTACCCAAATGGAAAACCTTCGTGAAATGGTTAAATTATTACCAAAGAAAAGTAAAAAGTATAAAAAACCTAGCAAAATTACATTCTTAACAAGTGTTATTCTCGCATTGTTAATAATGCTTTTATACAAAGCTCCAGATTCATTAAAACCATCATTCTTGATCGGAATGCTATCATTCTGGGAAACAATTATTGATGATTATGTGCAATTGCTATATGATGTGCCTTGGTACAGTTTCTTAGGTAATGTTGCTATCTTTCTAATGATAGGATATGCCGTTCTAAACAATTTTATCTCTCGCTACATAAGAGATGTGAGAAGCGAGAAAAACAAGCGTGCAGAGCAAACTTTCGACAAATGGGAACAAGATATGAAAGATTCACGACTAAAACAAGCGGGAATCTTAGAAGATTATGTTGATATAGTAGTTAAAAACCCTGATAAATCAGAATTAGAACTAAAACAATTGATTGGACCTAGCATTTTACTTGATAAATTTAAAGACTACGTTCAAATGATTGAAAAGCGTTATGATTGGATGACAAAATACTACAAAACAATGTTTAGATTGTTACGACTAGAATATGTCTTAGCTTTTGTTGTATTTATTTTATTCTTTGCTGTAGGATTTGCTTTAATTAGGGGGTGGATCTAATGTTTAAAAGGAAAAAGAAACTTCAAGAGGAAATTATTGAAGAGGAATTAATCGAAAAGATCCAAGAACCTAAAGAAGACAAACTAACTGAAAAGGTAATAGAGCGTGACAAACCTTCTTCATTCTTTAATTTTGATAAAACAGAATCACAAGAACCAGATGAAGAGGATGAAAGTAATGAAGAAGTTATTACTATAGTTGTAGGGGAAGAACCTTGGCAATGGGCAAATACAGAGGAATATGAACTACGAAAAGAGAATAAAGAAAAAAAGAAAAAGAAACGTAGAAAAGGTAAAAAAGAATCAGAAGAAGTAGAAAAAGAGGAACTAGCAAAAGAAGAAGTAACAAAAAAAGAGTTGAGTACTTTCTTTGAAGATAGTAAGGATAAGAATAAGAAACTCAATCGCAAAGATAAAAAGAATCTTAAAAAAGCAGAAAGTAAAAAGAAAGATAAACGTCATCACATATCTAAGAAGGAAAAGCTTCAAGAAGACGTTAAGAACCAAAAGGTATTTAGATATAATGGCAAAAAATATACAAAAGTTGAAGAATTTATTACATATTTAAATGAACATTACTTAGATATAGAAAAAATATCTGAGGAAGTATTAGATGATGAAAACTTCTTTGGATGGGTAAATAAGAATAGTGGTATCTTTGCCACAAGCTTAAAAGAATTTAAAGAAATACAAAGAAAAATCGAGAATAAATCATAATTCTCGATTTTATCTTGATAAAAGTTATGTTATTATATAAAATATCAAAGTAAAAACTAGAGGTGATTATTATGAAAGTCCAGCAGAACACCCAAATATCAATAGAAGATGTAATAAAAAAATAAAAAGTAAAAGGGTGAAAAATATGGAAATTAATCATTTTATAAACACAATAATAGAAGAAGATATTCGTTTAGGTAAACACGAGAAGGCAATCACAAGATTCCCTCCCGAACCAAACGGATTTTTACATTTAGGTCATGCGAGAGCTATTATTACAAACTATTCAATGGCTGAAAAATATGATGGTTATTTTAATTTGCGATTTGATGATACAAATCCAATTAAAGAAGATATCAGCTTTGTAGAAGCTATTAAAGAGGATATTGAGTGGTTGGGATGTCATTGGGAAAATCTATTTTTTGCTAGTGATTATTTTGAAGAGATGTATAATCGAGCAACTCTTCTTATCGAAAGAGGTAAAGCTTTTGTTTGTGATTTAACTGCTGAAGAGATTAGAGAATACCGTGGTGACTTTAAAACACCAGGTAAGGAATCACCATATCGAAATCGTTCTATTGAAGAAAATTTGGAAATGTTTGCTAATATGAGGAATGGTAAATATCCTGATGGAAGTCATGTTTTAAGAGCTAAAATTGATATGACAAGTCCTAATATAAATTTAAGAGATCCTGTTATATATAGAATTCAAAGAGTATATCATCATAATACCGGAGATAAATGGTGTATTTATCCAATGTATGATTATGCACATCCGATTGAAGATGCAATTGAAGGAATAACTCATAGTTTATGTAGCTTAGAGTTTGAGGATCACCGTCCTCTATATGACTGGGTAGTAGAAAACTGTGAAATGCCTAATATACCAAGACAAATAGAATTTGGTAAACTGTATATTGCAGGTGCTGTCACTGGGAAAAGATATATTAAGGAACTAGTAGAAAGTGGTGCGGTTAATGGATGGGACGATCCACGTCTTATCACAATATCTGGTTTAAGAAGACGAGGAATACCTGCTGCAGCTATTAGAAATTTCATTTATAGTTTAGGTCTACCAAAATCTCAAGGTGAAACTGAAATTGATATGTTATACCAAGTAGTAAGAGATGAGTTAAAGACAGAAGCACCAAGAACTAATGCAATACTTGATCCTATAAAACTAGTTATTGATAATTATCCAGAAGGCAAAGTAGAATACTTAGAAGCAGAAAACAATAGAGAAAATGAAGAGTTAGGTTCGAGACAAATACCTTTTAGTAAACAGGTATATATTGAAAGAGAAGATTTTATTGAGCAAAAACCAAATAAAAAATGGAAACGACTTGCTTTAGATATTGAAGTACGCCTAATGCATGCATACTTTGTTAAAGCTAACAGCATTGTAAAAGATGATGATGGAAACATTATTGAAGTACATTGTACATATGATCCGGCCACTAAAAGTGGTAGTGGATTCAAAGAAAGAAAACCAAATGGAAATATTCACTTTGTTGATGGTACTCACAACCAAAAAGCAGAAATTAGATTATATGATGATTTAATTACTGATTTTGAGAACAAAGATGTACCATTTAGTGAGAAAATCAACCCTGATTCTTTAATCATAAAACATGGTTATGTTGAAGAAGGAATAACCTCTAAAGTAGGCGATAGATTTCAATTCACTAGGAATGGTTATTATTGTATAGATACAGACTCTACTGAAGACAACCTTGTTTTTAACAGAATTGTGTCATTAAAATCATCATATCGACCAAAGACGAAATAATTTTTTTCGTCTTTTTTTGTTAATGACTTGCAATTAATAAAATATAGTGTATTATAAAGTCGATGCATTATGAATAATAATATAAATTTGGATAACAATGTTACCTCAATTTTTATAAAGTAATTTATAATTATCAAATAATATAGGAGGTAACAAACATGACAGGAAAAGTTAAATGGTTTAATTCTGAAAAAGGATTCGGATTCATCACAACTGAAAATGGAGAAGATTTATTTGTACATTTCTCACAAATTCAAAAAGATGGTTTCAAAACTTTAGAAGAAGGAGAAGCTGTAAGTTTTGACGTAATTGAAGGAAATAAAGGTCCTCAAGCTGCAAACGTAGAAAGCTTATAATCTTAACAATTAAAGACCCTAACGGGTCTTTTTTTATATCTATATGTATTTAATTACCTTAAAATGATATTATTATCTAGAGGTGATGTAATGACAAACTTTACTGAACAGGTTTTAGGAATTATAAAAAGTATCCCTTATGGAACTGTAATGACATATGGACAAATATCTACTTATGCAGGTAATCCTCGAGGTGCTAGACAAGTTTCAAGGATTCTAAGTAGTATGAGCAAAAAATATGGACTTCCTTGGCATAGAGTGATTAACTCTAAAGGTGGAATCTCACTTAGTGGTGAGCCTGGATTTATCCAAGGCGATCTTTTATCTAGTGAAGGAGTTCAAGTTGAAAATAAGCGAATAAATCTAAAAGATTATCAACACTTTTTAGACTAAAAAATAACATTCAAAGCACTATTATTTTGGTGCTTTTTTTGATATACTTTATATAGGTGATTTTATGAATAATTTACTAGATAATTTAAATGAGAAGCAAAAAGAAGCAGTCCTAACAACAGAGGGTCCAATCATGGCGATAGCCGGAGCTGGAAGCGGTAAAACAAGCGTTCTTACAAAAAGGATCGCTTATTTAATCTATGAGAAGAATGTTCATTATAAAAACATTCTAGCTATCACCTTTACTAATAAAGCTGCGAAAGAGATGAAACAACGAGTAAAAACGTTACTTGGAATAAATCCTTATGATATGTGGATTAGCACATTTCATTCAATGTGTGCAAAAATATTACGCGATCATATTGAAAAATTAGGGTATAAAAGAAACTTCCAAATTATAGATGATGATGACAACCTTCAAATTGTTAAATCATTGATGAAAAAGGCTAATATAGATATAAAAGTATATAAACCCAGAGTTGTCAGAGGTTTAGTTTTAAAAATGAAGTTTGATGAAGATTATATAGATGATATAGAATCTCCTTTAAAAGAGTTTGTAGGTAGAATATTTAAGCAATATCAAGACTATATTTTCGAATCAAACTTAGTTGATTTTGAGGACTTGATGATTTTGACAATTAAGTTATTAAAACAAGAACCCGAAGTAAAAAAATACTATAACGATTTATTCAAGTACGTTTTAGTGGATGAGTTCCAAGATACTAATAATATTCAGTATGAACTAGTTAAATTGCTTGTTAACGAGGATAAGAACTTATTTATAGTTGGAGATGAGGATCAAAGTATTTATGCCTTTAGAGGGGCAAATATTGAGAATATTAACAAATTCAAAAGAGACTACAAAGGTTATCATATTGTTCTTTTAGAACAAAACTATCGTAGTTCAAATAATATTTTGGATGCTGCTAACAGCATTATCAAAAATAATAGTACGAGGATACCTAAAAATCTTTTCTCATCGAAAGGCGCAGGAGAATTAATTACTCATTATAAAGGGGTAACTGCACGCGATGAAGTAGAATACGTTGCTCAAACAATTAGAGCTTTAAATAGAATGGGTTATAACTTTAATGATATGGCTATTTTATATCGTGCAAATAGTACCTCTAGACAATATGAAGATATATTATTGCAAAAACAAATTCCTTATCGTATCTTTGGGAATACTAGTTTCTTTAAAAGAAAAGAGATTAAAGATTTCACAGCATACCTAAAATTTATTCTAAATCAAGATGATGCTTTTAGTTTTCTAAGAGTAATAAGCGCACCAAGAAGAGGAATAGGACCATCAACAATAGAAAAAATCACTACTTATGCTGTAGATAATGGTTTGACTTTTAGTGATTCATTAAAGCAAAGCCATGAATATCTTGGTAGAAATGCTAGTAATAAACTAAAAGAATTTATTACATTGATAGAACACTTCAGAACTCAACTGGATGAAATACCTTTTATTGATTTTGTCGACTATGTTTTAGAAAAATCAGGATACTATCAAACCTTGGAAAATGATGAAAAAGGTGACGTTAGATATGAAAACTTACAAGAATTTAAGACGATCTTAGCCGAAAATAACGAAATATATGGCGATATATCTAAAGTTGAGATGTTGACTTTTATATTGGAAGATATTTCTTTGAAAGCAGATGAAAATAAAGAAGATGTCGAGGACGGTGTAACGTTAATGACACTTCATGCTGCGAAAGGGTTAGAGTTTAAAGTTGTATTTATTGTTGCTCTTGAAATGGGGATGTTCCCTTTAGCAAGAACATTTGGCGATAAATTTGAATTTGAAGAAGAACGTAGACTTATGTATGTAGGAGTAACTAGAGCTAAGGAACGATTATTCTTAACAAATGCTGATGTTAGACAAACATTTGGGGAGATAAGTAGAAATCCGAATAGCAAGTTTCTGGATGAGATTCCTAGTGAATTAATTGAGAAACAAGGATACAGTGTTGCTGTTAGTAGATCGATTAATGTTAATTCAATAAACAAAAGACCTACTTATAGAGATAATATAATAAAGAAAAGAAAAGTATCACTAGAAAATGCGAATCAAAATGATATTTCAAAAGGTGACAAAGTAACTCATAAAGTATTTGGTGATGGAGTAGTAGTGAGTGTTGCAGGAGATAACTGCATTATCGCCTTTAAACACCCTCATGGAGTGAAAAAACTTCTTAAAGATCATCCAGCAATAAGCAAGAAATAATAGTTAAAATATGGTATAATTAGGTGTGGTGATTTGATGAATATAAAGATTAGAATTGACGAGTTAAGAAGACTGTTAAATCGTTATAATTATGAGTATTATATCGAGGATAATTCAACTGTAAGTGATCAAGAATTTGATGATTTGCTACATGAATTAATTCGTTTAGAAAACGAAAATCCAGAATATAAGAGTGATGATTCACCTACTGTTAGAGTAGGAACAGTAATTCTTGATAAATTTGAAAAAGTAACCCACGATATTCCTATGATGAGTCTAAACAATGCATTTAATGAAGATGATTTATATGCCTTTGATGAACGAGTTAGGAAGGTAGTAAGTGATGTTACTTATAATGTAGAGTTAAAAATAGATGGACTAGCAGGTTCTTTGAAATTTGAGAACGGAAGTCTTGTTTTAGGTGCAACTCGAGGTAATGGAGTTATTGGAGAAAATATTACTTCAAATTTACGAACAGTTAAGAGTATTCCGCTAAGCATTGATTATGACAATAATCTTGAAGTTAGAGGAGAAGTTTTTATGAGTAAGAAGTCTTTTGATAAATCTAATACTGAAAGAAGAAACTTATCTCAAGAGGAATTCAAGAATCCCCGTAATGCGGCTGCTGGAAGTGTTAGACAATTAGATAGTAAAGTTGCTGCTTCGCGTAATCTAGATATGTTTATATATAGTGTTATCTCACCGGTTAATCACGGGTTATCAACACATATTGAATCATTAGATTTTGCCAGAAAACTAGGATTTAAAGTTAATCCTTTAAGTAAAAAATGTAAAACTATTGAAGAGGTTATCGAGTACATAAATATATATACTGAAAAGAGAAATGACTTAAAATATGAAATTGATGGAATTGTTATCAAAGTTGATGAATTGGCATTATATGATGTTATAGGATATACAGCAAAATCTCCTAAGTGGGCTATAGCTTATAAATTCCCAGCTGAAGAAGTAATAACTAAAATTAATTCAATAACTTTACAAGTTGGTAGAACGGGGCAAATAACTCCTGTTGCCAATTTAGATCCAGTAATGGTTCAGGGAAGTACAGTTTCTAGAGCTACATTACATAATGAGGATTATATAAGTGAAAAAGATATAAGAGAAAATGATTATGTTGTTATAAGAAAAGCAGGAGATATCATCCCTGAAGTTGTTCGTATCGTTCTAGAAAGAAGAACTTCTGAAAGTAAAAAATTCAGTATGATTTCTAAATGTCCTGTCTGTAATGAAGATACATCAAGAAAAGACGGAGAAGTTGATCTCTATTGTGTTAATCCTTTCTGTGATGCAAAGACAATTGAAGGACTTATCCATTTTGCATCAAGAAAAGCAATGGCTATAGAAGGTCTTGGAGATAGAATAATCGAACAGTTTTATAATGATAATTTGATTAAAACTATTGATGATATATATATGTTAGAAAAACATCGAATGGATTTAGTAGTTAAAGAAGGTTTTGGACAAAAATCAATTACTAAACTACTTGATAGTATTGAAGCAAGTAAGAATAACAACTTAGACAAATTTCTTTTCGGTCTTGGAATAAGACACGTTGGGGAAAAAGTATCTAAGGTTTTAGCTACCAAATTTAAGGATATAGAAAACTTCTATGAATTAACTAAAGAAGAGTTAACTGATGTTGATGAAATCGGAGAAGTAATTGCAGATAGTGTCATTAGTTACTTTAATGATGATAAAAATAAAGAACTACTTTTGAAGCTTAAATTATTAGGGTTAAACATGTTATATACCTCTAATGTCGTTTTAAAAGAAGAATTTGAGGGTAAAACATTTGTATTAACTGGTAAATTAGAGTTATATAAAAGAGATGAAGCAAAAGCTTTAATTGAATCGTTAGGCGGTAAAGTTTCAGGGAGTGTTAGCAAGAAAACAAGTTTTGTTGTTGCTGGAACCGATGCTGGAAGTAAACTAACTAAGGCTAATCAATTAGGCGTCAAAGTAATTAGTGAACAGGATTTTAAAGACTTACTAGATAGGTGATATAAATGCTTAATGAAATAATTATTAAAGGCGCAAAAGAAAATAATCTAAAGAATATCGACATACAAATACCAAAAAATAAACTTGTTATTATGACAGGGTTAAGTGGTAGTGGTAAGTCTTCTTTGGCGTTTGATACAATATATAAAGAGGGGCAAAGAAGATATGTAGAAAGCTTAAGTGCTTATGCAAGACAGTTCTTAGGGAATATGGAGAAACCTGATGTTGAGAGTATTGAAGGATTATCTCCTGCAATTAGTATTGATCAAAAAACAACATCCAAGAATCCACGTTCTACAGTTGGAACAGTAACGGAGATATATGATTATTTACGTTTACTATATGCACGTATAGGAAAACCTATTTGCCCTAATCATGGAATAGAGATTTCAGGACAATCAATTGAAGAAATGACATATAAAGTACTGGAAGTTTCTGAAGGTAGAGTTATAATTTTAGCACCTATTGCGAAAGAGAGAAAAGGAACTCACCAAAAAACCTTAGAACAACTTCAAAAAGATGGTTTTGTCCGTGTTAGAATAAACGGTGAAATCTACGATTTGGATGATGATATCAACTTAGAAAAAAACAAACGACATACTATTGAGGCTGTAATCGATAGATTGCGAATCAAAGAAGGAATAAGAAGTCGTTTATATGATAGTTTAGAAACAGCTGCTCGAATAGGAGAAGGTAAAGTAATTGTATTAATCGATAATGAGGAGCATATTTTTAGTGAGCACTATGCTTGTCCCCAATGTGATTTTAGCATTGGTGATTTACAACCTAGATTATTCTCATTTAACGCACCATACGGTGCTTGTAGCGAATGTAATGGTTTAGGACATAAACGAAAAATCGATCCAGAATTACTGATTCCAAATCGAAATATTTCTATTTTAAGTGGAGCAATAAAAGGTTGGGAAAATACCGATACTTACTTCTTTAAAATGATTAAGCAAGTAGCTAAGTTTTATGGGTTCTCTTTAAAAGTACCTGTTAAAGATATGGATCCTAAACACTTGCACATCGTTTTATATGGAACTAAGGAGAAGATAGATTTCAAATTTGGTGGTAAAAAATCAGATGCCTACCTATATGAAAAGTCATCCAAATATGAAGGAATCATTAGAAACTTGGAACGTCGCTACATGGAGACAAAGTCACGTTTTATGCGTGAATGGATTGAAGGATATATGAATGAAATAACTTGTCCTGTATGTCACGGGAAAAAGTTAAACGAAAAAGCATTAAGTGTTAAAGTCGGTGGGATAGATATTATCGATTTAACTGACATGAGTGTTAAAGAGACTATTCATTTCTTTGAGAATATTAAATTAAATAAAACAGATCAAAAGATTAGTGAAATGGTTCTAAAAGAGGTTATTGAGAGATTAAGCTTTTTAAATAATGTTGGGTTAAACTACTTAACATTATCAAGACAGGCTGCTACTTTAAGTGGTGGTGAAAGCCAGAGAATCAGATTGGCTACACAAATTGGTTCACAATTAACTGGAGTTTTATATGTCCTTGATGAACCAAGTATTGGACTTCATCAAAGAGATAATCATAAGTTGATTAGTACACTTAAAAAAATGCGCGATTTAGGTAATACTTTAATCGTCGTAGAACATGATGAGGAAACTATGTTTGAAGCAGATCAAATTATCGATATTGGACCAGGGGCAGGTTTGTTTGGTGGGGAAGTAACATTCCAAGGAACTATCGAAGAAATCTTAAAAGATGAAAACTCAATTACGGGGAAATACTTATCAGGTAAATTAAAAATTGACGTACCTAAAATAAGAAGGACTCATGATAATGGTTATATTTCAATAAAAGGAGCTCGTCAAAATAATTTAAAAAACATTGATGTCGAACTACCAAAAGGTGTTTTAAATGTAATCACAGGTGTTAGTGGTAGTGGTAAATCCAGTTTAATTAATGAATGTTTATATAAAGGTTTAGCTAATAAGATTTATCGTAAGAAGCAACAAGAAGGGGAATTTGACGATTTAAAAGGTGTTGAAGATTTTGAAAAAATCATCAACATAGATCAATCTCCAATCGGGAGAACTCCTCGTAGTAATCCAGCAACATACACAGGTGTTTTCGATAACATCAGGGATATCTTTGCAATGACTAATGAAGCTAAAATACGTGGATATAAAAAAGGTAGATTTAGTTTCAATGTTAAAGGCGGAAGATGTGAAACATGTAATGGAGATGGATTAATCAAGATTGAAATGCACTTCTTACCAGATGTCTATGTCCCTTGTGAAGTATGCAGAGGAAAAAGATATAATAGTGAAACATTAGAAGTTAAATATAAAGGTAAAAACATTAGTGACGTATTAGAAATGACAATTGAGGAATCAGTGGTCTTCTTTAAAAATATTCCTAAAGCTTTTAACAAACTCAAAACTCTAAATGATGTAGGATTGGGATACCTTAAATTAGGACAACCGGCAACTACATTAAGTGGTGGAGAAGCACAACGTGTTAAATTAGCAAAAGAATTACATAAGAGAATTTCATCAAATACACTGTACATTTTAGATGAACCAACAACAGGATTACACAGTGACGACGTAAAGAGATTATTAAAAGTAATTCAACATATAGTTGATTTAGGTGCGACAGTTGTTATAATTGAACATAACTTAGATGTTATCAAAGTTGCTGATCATATTATCGATTTAGGACCTGAAGGTGGAGATATGGGAGGAACTGTTATAGCAACAGGTACTCCAGAAGATATAGCTAGCAATAAAGCTAGTTTTACAGGAGAATACTTACAGAAAGTATTGGGGTGATTTTATGGACAACAATCCCAAAAAAGATGAAGATATTGAGGAAGAAATAACAAAAGAAGAACAAGAAAACCTCGATGAGCTAAAAGAAGTTATAAAAAAATTAGAGGAGATGAGTAAAAACCAACCTCCCCAAAAATCACGGCGAAAAGTAATCTCATTTGAATTCGGTGGGTTTTTTCATCATAATCGTGTAATTAACTTTATTTTTACATATATTTTAACTTTTATTATCGCATTCTTTATCTCTGAATTATTTAACTTTGTAAGTTATCGTGATATTATATACTTTGCAGTTGCTATATTATTATTTAGTATTGCTGAAGAACTTATTAAAACATATGTAATGATGAGATACTTTAGAATTATTCTACGTACATTTGGTACGATATTCTATTTTATCTATTTGCTTATATTCTTCGTGGTAGATCAATATATATTAGTTGAATCATTTAATTTTATAAATGAAATAGCTTTACCGTTCTTTGTACTGTTCTTAGCCTTAACAAGGTACGTCTTGGGACAAATAATACGAAATTTTTTAAGATATCAGACTATGAGGTGATTAGATGTCATTATTAGTAAAACAAGTAGTAGAAGATTATAATATCAAGTTGGTAAGTGGAGAAGGTGGGCTTTCAAATAAAGTTTTAAAAGCTCAAGTATCTAGACCAGGACTTGAATTAGCAGGTTTATTTGATTTCTATGAATTTGATCGTGTTCAAGTTCTTGGAAGCAAAGAAGTTGCCTTTTTTGGATGGTTAAACAAAGAAGACCAAGAAATAAGAGTGGATATGTTATTTAAGAAGAGTCCACCTTGTTTTATATTCTCAAGAAATGCACAAATTCCAGAAATATTTGTAAGAAAAGGTAACGAATATAATATTCCAATTCTTAAATGTCAAAAGAAAACTTCATCTTTACTAAGTAGCCTATACCAATACTTAAGTAGTAAAATCGCTGAAAGAAAAAGTCTCCATGGGACATTAGTTGATGTTAGTGGGGTTGGGGTTTTAATTAGAGGTAAAAGTGGCTTAGGTAAAAGTGAAGTAGCTTTAGAATTAGTAAGAAGAGGACACCAATTAGTAGCTGATGATCGAGTTGATGTATATCAACGTGAAATTGGAGTAGTAGTTGGAGAAGCGCCACCAATCTTAAGGAAATATCTTGAAATAAGAGGTATTGGGATTGTTAATGTCGTAAAATTATTTGGTGCAAAAGCATTCAAGGAAAACAAAAAGATTATGTTAGTTGTTGATTTAGAACAATGGGATGAAACTTCTAGTTACGACCGTTTAGGGTTAGAAAATCACACAATTAAATTCTTCGATACTGATGTTGCTCATATTGTTATGCCAATTAGTGAAGGTAGAAATACCGCTTCTTTAGTTGAAGTAGCTGCTGTTAACGCAAGATTAAAGTATATGGGTGAGAATGCTGCTCTAGAATTTACAACTGCTTTGGATGAAGAATTGAAAAGAAAAAATAAATTAGAAGAATAGAGGAAGAAGTATGTTAACTCTTATTGTAGATCATGTGTTTGATCCAATCCCTAATATCTTTTTAGATTTAGGATTTATTACTTGGTATAAATATAGTGTCATGATAATGTCAGGTATTATTATTGCTGCTGTGTTAGGTTTATTTGAAGGAAAAAAATTAGGAATCAATAAAGATGTACTTCTTGATGGATTGTTAATCATCGTACCATTAAGTATTGTCGGTACTAGATTATGGTATGTTGTCTTTGAGTGGGATAAATACGCTTGGGATATTATGAAAATTATTAATATCACTGATGGTGGTTTAGCTATTCATGGTGGATTTATAACTGCTTTTGTTAGTGCTTATTTCTTTACTAAATGGAAAAAAGTAAGTATCTTTGGTGCATTTGATTTAATGGCACCTGGATTCTTAATTGCTCAAGCAATGGGACGCTGGGGGAACTTCTTTAATCAAGAAGCTCACGGTGGTGTAATAGGTGGAAGTGGCTCAACATGGGATGCGCAACGTGCATTCCTAACTGATAAACTACATTTACCAGATTTTATTACAAACAATATGTTTTTATATGGTAATGAAGGTTTAAATTACTATCATCCAACATTCCTATATGAATCATTATGGAATGTCGCTGGATTTATTCTAATGCTGGTTTTAAGAAGAACTAAAAAAATTAGACAAGGTGATTTATTAGCTTTCTATCTAATATGGTATAGTGCGGGTAGATACTTCATCGAAGCTATGAGAACAGATAGTTTATACATTTTGAATACTGGAATTAGAACTGCGCAGTTAATAAGTATACTAATGATTATAGGTGGAATAGTTCTTGCAGTATTATTACGAACAGTAATTAAGCAAAAGAAATATCATGTTGCTTTGGAACAAAACAAGGTTATAAATGATTTTGAAGATAAAATGAATGAATATAAAAATTCTAGTGTTAATGAAGAAACAGATGTAGAAATCACTACTAAATTCTTAATTTTAAAAGAAGTAATAGATAAACAAAAAGATGATGAGTGGTTACAAGGAGAACATCCTGAAATAACCGAATTTGAGGATGAATTGAATAAATATAAAGAATTATCATTAGAAGAAGAAAAATAAAAAATGCAAAATACTGAACAAACTATTTAAAAAGTATTATAATTTATTTCGAGGTGAATATAATGGAAAAATATGATGTAATAATTATTGGTGCTGGACCTGGTGGGATGACAGCAGCTATATATACACAAAGATCAAACTTAAAAACTATGATGTTAGAAAAAGCCGCTCCTGGTGGTAAAATGATGACTACTTTCGAAATTGAAAACTATACTGGTTTTGGTAAAATTGGTGGATTTGAATTAAGTGAAAAGATGTTTAATCATACCCAAGAACTTGGTGTAGAGTACCGTTATGGCGACGTTACTAACATTATTGATAAAGGAACACTTAAGGAAGTTCATACTCAAACAGGTGATGTTTTTGAAGCTGGAGCTGTAATTATTGGGAGCGGAACAATTCCAAGAAGTACAAAAGCTGCTGGTGAATCAAAATTAACTGGACGAGGAGTAAGCTGGTGTGCGATTTGTGATGGAGCATTCTTTAAAGAAATGGATATCGCAGTAATTGGTGGCGGTAATAGTGCTATTGAGGAAGCAATCTTTTTAACCAAAACCGTTAAACACATTACAGTAATTAACCTTTTGCCATCATTACAGGCTGATGCTAAAGCGGTAGAACAAGCTAAAGCAACTGGAAAAATGGACTTTATGTTAGGATATGAAGTAGTTTCATTTAATGGTGATAATCAATTAACTAGCATTACATTAAGAAATGTTGAAACTAAAGAAGAATCGGATCTTACAGTAGAAGGAGCTTTTGTTTTTATCGGACAAATACCTGAAGTATCATTTGCTAAAGATCTTAACATTACTAATAAATGGGGTTATATTGAAGTAAATGAAAAAATGGAAACTAGAGTTCCTGGTATATATGCTATAGGTGATGTAATCAATAAAGAATTGCGACAAATCATTACAGCTGCTTCTGATGGAAGTATTGCTGCTGTTGAAGTCGCAAGATACTTAGAAAAATCAAATAAAATTTAAAGAATAGGCGCAATGCCTATTCTTTTTTAATTAGACTTTTAACTACATATTTGGTATAATAAATTAAGAATTTAAGGTGTGATTTATATGAGTTTTGCATTTGACACAAAAAGTGAATTAATAAACGTTAAAGCGGATGATTGCTGCAAACTAGCAGAGTTATCGGCTCTTTTAACTATTAATGGAAATGTAACAATATCTAGTGAAGGATTAAGTGTTCAATTTCACACTACTAATTTAGGAATAGCTAGAAAAGTTATTAAGAATGTAAAGGATTTATATCATGTTGATGTTGAAATTAGAAGTAAGAAACAAATGAAACTTCAAAAACATGATATGTATATTATAATTATAAAGAATAAGGCTTCAATGATTATAAACGAGTTAGCTTTGATGAGCCCTAGTGAAAACATCTTGTCAGAACCGCTATTAATTAAAGAATGTTGTAAAAGATCTTATCTCCGTGGAGCATTTTTAGCTGCTGGTTCAATAAATTCACCAAAATCTAGTAGTTATCATTTAGAAATACATTCCAACAGAGAACAAGACGCAATAAATATAACTGAGACTCTGAATTTCTTTAATTTGAATGCTAAGACATTGAAAAGAAAGAAAGGATACATTTCTTATATTAAGGAATCTGAGAAAATCGCTGATTTTTTAAGAGTAGCTGGAGCTATTAGCTCACTATTTATTTATGAGGATGAAAGAATTAAAAGGGATTTTGTTAACTCAATAACAAGAGTTATGAATATGGATATCGCCAATCAAAACAAAACACTTGCTGCTGCTAATAATCAATTAAGAAGTATTAGTGTTTTAGAAAATATGACAGATTTAGCTAAACTACCTAAAAGTATAAAAGAAGCAATTGAGCTTCGTAAACAGTATCCTGAGTCATCATTAAATGAACTATCAGACCACAGTTATGATCTTTTCAACAAAACAATATCTAAATCAGCTTTAAACCATCGCTTTAGGAACATCAATGACCTTGCAGAAAAGATTATGAGTAACTTAAATGAGTAAGCACATAGGGATAGATATTGTTGAATTCGAAGAGATAAAAGAAAGACTTACTGATAGATTTGTAGATAGAATACTAAGTGAACAAGAACTAAACAAGTACCATCAAATAAAAAATACAGGTCGTAAAATTTCTTACTTAGCTGGTAGATTTGCGGCAAAAGAAGCTTATACAAAAGTGTATAAGAAATTTGATGAACCATTAAACTTTAAAGATGTAATTATATTGAATGATGAATTTGGGGCACCTTATATAGTTTCTAAGTATCGCCCAGAAGATCATGTAAGTGTGAGTATTTCACATTCAAGAAATTATGCCGTAGCTATCTGCATAAAAGAATAAAGTAAAGTACTTATATAATATTGTAATTAGTCTATATTCCTTGCAAATATCTAATATACAATATAAAATAAATAAGGCTAGGAGTGATAAAATGCATACTATTACAAGAACGAATAAAAAATATAAATACGTGGCATTGGCCTTATTTGCGCTATTGATATTTACTCTTTCGGGATGTGTGAATTCAGACGATTTAGATTATGATGATTTTAATGTATATCACTTATCATCATGGGAACACGCATTAGATCGAGATGAAGAGCAGTATTTATTATATTACTATGGTGTGAATTGTAGTCATTGCACTGATTTAAAACCTGATATTTTAGGATTTGCAGACTCAAACAATGCTGAATTAGTAGTGTATTTTATAGAATCAGGTAATGTATCTTTAGATAACTATAATGCATTTCCAGTTTATGATCCTATTACAGGATTAGCAATACCAGGAACACCAACGATTATGGTAATAAAGAATGGTAAAGTTGTTGCTATGGAAGTTGGACCTACAATTATTAAAGATTTATTAAAACAAATAGAAGAGGGATCATACGGACTTATTGATTAATTAGCCTTCTAAAGGCTTTTTATCTGTGTAGAGGTGAAAGATATGGAAATTAATGAAAAATTAGTAAGTGAGATAACTAGGAAGCTTAATATTGGTAAGAAACAGGTAGAAACCGTGCTGCTTTTATTAGACGAGGGAAATACCGTACCATTTATTGCTCGTTATCGTAAAGAACAAACCGGAGCTCTTGATGAAGAGCAAATCCGTGACATTAACAAGGAATACGAGTATAAACTTAATTTATTAAAGCGTAAAGAAGATGTTATCCGTTTAATTGATGAAAAAGGACTATTAACTGAAGAATTAAGAGCTGACATATTGAAAGCTGAGAAGTTAGTAGATGTAGAAGACTACTATCGTCCATTTAAAGAAAAAAAGAAAACTAAAGCAACGATTGCAGTCAAACAAGGATTAAAACCACTTGCTGATTACATTCAAACATTCCCTTTAGAGGGTTCTTTAGAATCGAGAGCTGAAGAATTTATAACTGAAGAAGTTGAAACTATAGAGTTAGCAATAGAAGGAGCTTTATATATCATCGCTGAGGAAATAAGTGATTCAAGTGAATATCGTAAATGGGTAAGAAACTATACATACGTAAACGGATTAATTCAATCTAAAATCAAGAAGAACGCAAAAGATGAGATGAGTACATATGAAATGTACTACGATTATGAAGATCATCTAAATAAAGTTAAGTTGTATCGTGCTTTAGCTCTTAATCGAGCTGAAAAAGAAAAAGTTTTAACCGTAAAAATCGTAGTTGAATCTGAAAAGATTCATCAATATTTAGAACGCCAAGTTGTCAAGAATCAAAGATCTATTGTTGTCCCTTATGTAAAAGATGCTGTTAAAGATGCTTATAAAAGATTAATTGCACCGTCAATTGAAAGAGAATTAAGAAGTGAATTAACTGAAAAAGCAGATAATAACGCAATTCATATCTTTAGTGAAAACTTAAGATCTTTATTATTACAACCTCCGATGAAAGGGAAAATGGTTTTAGGTGTTGATCCTGCATATCGTACAGGTTGTAAACTAGCTGTAGTTGATAAACTGGGTACAATGACAGAAATCGATGTTATTTATCCACATCAAAAGTTCCCTGGAGAAAAAATACCAGCTGAAAGAAGAAATACAGCAGGTCGTAAAGTAGCAGCTTTAATTAAGAAATATGATATCGACATTGTTGCTATTGGTAATGGTACAGCTTCTAGAGAAACTGAACAATTTATTATCAATGTCATCAAATTTGTTGAAAAAGAAATCAATAAAGACGTCTTCTATGTAATAGTTAGTGAAGCTGGAGCTTCAGTATATAGTGCTAGTGAATTAGCGAAAAAAGAGTTTCCTGATTTACATGTAGAAGAAAGAAGTGCCGTAAGTATAGCTCGTAGATTACAAGATCCATTAAGTGAACTTGTTAAAATAGATCCGAAAAGTATTGGTGTAGGACAATATCAACATGATGTTTCACAAAAGAACTTAAGTAACTCTTTAGACTTTGTTGTTGAAACTGCAGTAAATCAAGTTGGTGTTAATGTAAATACTGCTAGTGTGCAGTTACTACAATATGTTGCAGGATTAAATAAAACTATCGCAACAAACATTGTTAAATATCGTGAAACTAAAAATGCATTTAAAAACCGTGATGAAATTAAAAAGGTTCCTCGCTTAGGTGATAAAGCTTTTGAGCAATCAATAGGATTCTTGAGAGTTTTAAATAGTTCTAATCCATTTGATAAAACAGGTATTCACCCTGAAAGTTATCCAATTGCTGATCAACTAATGAAGGAATTGAAACTAACTCCAGATGAAATTGGAAATCCAATTTTACGACTTAAATTTAGAGACATAAGCATTAAGCAATTGGCAAGTAAATTAGGTGCAGGTGTCAACACTGTAGAAGATATTATGGATGTCTTTGTTGCACCATTACGAGATCCTCGTGATGATGTTGAGGCACCTATCTTAAGAAGTGACATATTGAAACTAGATGATTTAAAGCCAGGTATGGAATTAAGAGGTACAGTACGTAATGTAGTAGATTTCGGTGCCTTTGTCGACTGTGGAGTTAAAGACGATGGTTTAGTACATATTTCCCAATTAACTAAAGAATATGTTAAACATCCTTTAGATGTAGTAAGTGTCGGAGAAATAGTTACTGTTTGGGTAAAAGATATTGATTTAAAACGTCATCGATTACAACTAACAATGATTAAAGGAAACGCTCCTTACACAAGTTAATAAAATAACTATAAAATAACCGAGATATTCGTATTGACAGTTAGCCTAAAATATATTATTATATAAAGGCTAACAGTTGGAGTAGTACTCAAGTGGCTGAAGAGGTGCCCCTGCTAAGGGTATAGGTCGTTTGCGCGGCGCGAGAGTTCAAATCTCTCCTACTCCGCCAGTAAAAAATTAAAACGGACATTGTCCGTTTTTTTTATTAATGTCCATATCTTCTCTCAACTAAGCCATACTTACAATCTTTTGCATTTCAATATTCTTTATTTGTAATTTTTTATACCATTACCTTTTCTATTTATAAATATTATTCAATACTTTGAAATTCAAAGTATATTCTTCTATAATGAGAATATAACTAGAGTAATTATAAGCAGTTGAAACTCCTTCTTGTAACTAATTACTGATAAAAAATACGTCTTTTGGCGTATTTTTTACTTTTTATTGTAATATATATTTGACAATATGTAAAAAATATATTACATTATAGTTGAGGTGATAATATGGATATCAGAAGGAAAAGTTCACTAATTAATGGCATTGTATGGCTAATAGTATTGCTATCTATTATTTTATTCTTCTTTCCTGCGTTGGATTTAACTATTTTTAGTAATCCAAAGATTGAAAAATTAGTAGGAAGTTTAATTATATTAATCGGGATAGTTGTAAATTTTATCTTACTCTTTAGAAATAAAAAAGAAGTTACCGATGAAAGAATGATTAAGATACAGGCTAAATCAATGCAATTTACCGCTTTATCTACGATGATGTATGTCTTTCTATTTTGTATGGTTATGTATGATATTAATAAAGGACAAGATATATCTAGAGAATGGTTTTGGTTTTTAGGATATAGTAGTTTTTGCTTGTTTTATACTTTGGGTAGTTTATCATATTATGTAATAGATTCTAGAGGAATTGGCTATGATAACTAAATCAGTTACTAATAACATAAAGCAAATGAGGTTTAATACAAAAAATATGTCACAGCAAGAGTTAGCCAACTTAGTTGGCTGTACAAGACAAACAATTATCTCACTTGAAAAGAATAAGTACTCACCTTCATATTTGCTAGTTGTAAAAGTAGCGAAAGTTTTCGGAGTAACTCCTAAAGAAGTAATTAGAATTACACTAGAAAGTGAACAATCTAGGAGGGTTTAGAATGAAGAAAGTAATTGCATTTGTATGTGTCCATAACAGTTGTAGAAGCATTATGGCAGAAGGATGGGCTAAAATATTGGGTAAAGATGAACTTGAGGTTTATTCTGCAGGAACTGAGGAATACGATAGTCCAAAAGCAATGGCTCTAGAGGTAATGAATGATGCAGGGATAGATATGAGTTATGCATCAAGCAAATTATTAAGTGAAATTCCAGACCAACTTGATATACTCGTTACTATGGGTTGTGGAGTAGAGTGTCCGTATGTTCCTACTAACCATAGAGAAGACTGGGGTTTAGATGATCCATCAGGCGGTCCTAAAGCAGGATTTGAAATTACTAGAGATATTATAAAGGAAAAAGTTATAGAGTTAGTTAAGAGAGTAAAAAAAGGAGAACTTTAAGGTTCTCTTTTTATAATTCGTTATTTTCATTGACTTTAAATATGATATATTGCTATAATAAAAAAGCCTATTAAATGGCCCGTTGGAGAAGCGGCTTAACTCACATGCCTTTCACGCATGCATTCACGGGTTCGAATCCCGTACGGGTCACCATAAAAAAATAAAACACACTCTTGGAGTGTGTTTTTTAGTTATTTATGAAATTTTAGTACACAAAGTCCTTCAATACCATCATTGAAATAACTATTGCTTAAAGCTGTCATATAATCATATACTTTTTGAACATACTCTTTATCTTCTACAATGTCTATATTCATAATGTCATACGTTTCACTCTTTTGATCAAATGTTATATCCAAAGTTCCGTGTTTTTTTATATAAGAAACTTTCCCTGTATCCAGTTCAGATAAGGCTACAAAAGCTCCTTCAAAAACTGTATAATGAAAAATTCCTTTACAATTATCGTGTCTAAACTTGATTAAATCTGATTTTCCCATATTTTCCTCCTAATGTGTATAACTTTCTATACTCATTATAGCAAAAAAATTAAATAAAGAGAAAAGAGAAGCATTTAAGCTTCTCTTATAGTTTTGTGTCATCAATATTATCTAGGTAATCTTGAATTGGTTTTACAATTCTAGATACTGTACCTGGTTTAAATGGATTGTCTAATTTTGCAGCATCTAGTAATGCAACAAATGATTTAGATCCACCTAGCTTGCAAAGTTCTTTGTACTCATCTAAAGCCTTTGAATGATTCTCTTGAGCTTTTATCCAATATTGGAAAGCGCAAACTTGTGCAAGTGTATAATCAATATAGTAGAAAGGCATTCCAAAGATATGACTTTGTCGGAACCAGAATCCACCTTTTTCTAAGAATTTATCATCATCATAGTCTTTATATGGCAGGTATTTTTTCTCAGTTTTACGCCACCAAGTTTTTCTTTCTTCTGGTGTCATTTCTGGTCTTTCATAGATTCCATGTTGGAATTCATCTACAGCAACACCGTAAGGTAAGAATGATATAGCTCCTGACAAATGACTGAATAAGTATTTTTCAGTATCTTCTTTGAAGAATTTATCGATCCAAGGCCAAGCTAAGAACTCCATACTCATTGAGTGGATTTCAGCTGCTTCCATTGTTGGCCAACGATAAGCAGGTATATTTTCTTTACTTGAGTAGATTTGGAATGCATGTCCTGCTTCATGAGTTAAGACATCAACATCACCAGCAGTACCATTGAAGTTAGAGAAAATAAATGGTGATTTATATAATGGGAAGTATGTACAATATCCTCCACCCATTTTTCCTTCTTTTGCTTCTAATTCCAATAATTCGTGATCCATCATAAAGTTCCAAAACTCACCAGTTTCTTTACTCATAGCTTCATACATTTCTTTAGCTTGATTTACTAAATGCTCCTTATCTCCCTTAGGAGTCGGGTTACCACTTAGGAATTGTAAAGGTAAATCATATGATTTTGAATCTTCAATATTAATTCTCTTTGATTTTCTATCAATTAATTTTGAAACAAGTGGAACTACTGATTCAAAGATTTGATCACGATATTTCTTAACATCAACATGATTATAATCGGTTCTTCCTAAACGATCGTAACCTAATTGCACAAAGTTTTCATAACCAAGTACTTTAGCTATTTTGCTTCTCACTTGAACCATATCATTGTAAATACGATCTAATTTTTCTTCATTGTTTTCAAACCAGTTAGAAACAGCTAATTGAGCTCTATGTCTAACATCTCTATCGGTGTTAGTAGCAAAAGGGTGCATTTGACTTAAGTTGTAAGTCCCACCATCAAACTCAATTTCAGCACTAGCTGTTAACTTTGAGTATTCAGTTGACAACTTATTTTCTTCCTGTAAATCAGGAATGATTTCAGGTTTGAATGTTTTCTTTTCTAATTCAGCTTGTTCAAAGATAAGTTTTCCAAATTCTTCTTGTAAACCATCTTTGTTTTTAGAAGCCAAGAATTTGTCGATAAACATTTGGTTATATTGTTGCATAATAGGACCATTTTGATCGAAAAACTCTTGTTCTTTTTCATAGAATTCATCCTTAGTATTAAGACTTAACCTAACACTAGCTAAGCCACCCATTGTATCCAGTTCATCTTGTAATCCAAATACTTCGTTGATGACTTCGATTTCTTGTTCTAAAGTAATGTCACCGTTTAAAGTTTCTAGTAAATCTTCCATTTCTTTTTTAAATAACTCTAAATCAGGACGTTCATACTTATATTCACTAAATTTCATATATTCCTCCTCGTATAATTTCTCTATAAATATTATATATTAATACTTGAGTTAAATAAATGGATATAAATAACTTTTCGTAAAAAAAAGCTGAGTAATATTTACTCAGCTGTAGTACTTACGTATTCGGTTGGATTTTCGGTAGTTCCCCAAACAAGTGCAACAAGTTCAGGATGATCTATAAATGGATTTCTATTTCCTTGAAATTGAAATATTGCTTCGTTTCTTTCTAATTCCCATTCATCTACAGGATCTTCAATATGCCATCTTAATAGAACTTCTAAGCTTTCATAATAGGGTAGTTTACTATTCTTAATAGCTGTAGCTAAATCTTCATATAAGTAAAGATCAGTTGTCAATTCTAAATCTACGAAATCTCCATCTTCACCCTCATAACGAGTTGCCATATAGAATAACATTCTAGCGACATCACCTTTCATGTCATCTCGAGGTTCGAAATACCAATCTCCACATGTATAATTTCCAGCACCTCTGTCTACTAGGTTATCATCGTTTACACCATCATGACAATCATCGAAAAAACGATTATTTTTAATAGAATTCATACTTCTTTCAGCTGCCACTAAATGATGTGCATCGGTATGTGCACCAAGAGGATAGCCACCAAATGAATCTTCAAAAGCATATCCATCTTCGTCAGCAAAATCACCATGTGATTTAGACCAAATATGTTCTCTATTCCATTCTGTATACTCTTCGTCTCTATCGCTGTTTACAAAACAAATGTCAGGAAGCAAAGATGTATTTGTATCTTGGCACTCTTTAGGCCAACTAAAATCACTATAGAATAACAATACATTATTTGAGTTATCTGGATCTTCATCTCCAGCTCTTAACATTTTCCATACATCCATGTCGTCAAGATCCTTATCAGTATAAGGAAATTCGGTATGGTTTGTAATTATGTCGTTTAAAGCATTTTTAAGTGCTTCACCAGTTAAACTGTCAATACCATCATAATAACCAACTGGAACGTATATAGTTGTGTCTATGCCATCTACAACATCATCTACATCAACAACTTCGATACTTAGGTAGACTTCACTTATGTTACCTTTAGTATCTGTTGCAGTAACGGTAATTACTTTTGTGCCTAAAGTAGTTGTATCCGTTGAACCTGATATAGACACTTCACATTCAGAATCTCTATCGTCATCACAAGTAATAACAGTTAAGTCAATAATACCATCCTTTTGGATACTATCTTCAACATCACTAATATCAATAATAGGAGCAGTTGTATCAGGATTAAAGATTTCTAATAAATCAATTCCTAATAAGTTTTCTGATACAAAAATAGCTGCAGTAATAGTAACAATTAGAATTCCAATATATAATCTAACTTTTTTCATATAAAACACCCTCTTTACTTATATTTGCATACAAAATAATTATATCATAAAAACCACTACATAATTATAGTAAACAAACATTTTATTTGGTATAGACAAAAGTAAAATTAAGTGTTAAAATAACAATACAGTTTTGGAGGATTAGCTCAGTTGGGAGAGCACTTGCCTTACAAGCAAGGGGTCATTGGTTCGAGCCCAATATTCTCCACCAGAATTGAAATTTAACTCTAGTCATTAGACTAGGGTTTTTCTTTTGATTATGTTGGGTGAATATGTCACTAGTTCGACTCAAGTATTCTCCACCATATCTACACGCTTCCGGAGAGTTTATTAGTATTGCCTACTATAATAATATTATCGGTTTTTGTGTGAAGTAAACTATAGAAAAAATGAGCAAATAATAGAGAGATATTTTAGATGTATAAATCTAGTATGTCTTTTGATATACTTTAAGAGAAAGGATTGATGATAGGTATGACAACTAGACAATTAACACAACTTGTAATAATTAGTTCTCTTTGGGGATCTTCTTATATATTTATGAAAGTAATATCACCTGTATTTGGGCCAGTATTAGTATCTTCATTAAGATTGCTTTTAGCTAGTCTGTTTTTACTTATATATATGTTAGTAAGTAGAAAGAAGATTTCTTTTAAAGGAAATATTCTTTTCTTTATATTTGTTGGAGTAGTAAACTCAGCAATACCATTTGTACTTTATGCATTTGCAGCATTACATATAGATGCTTCATTAAGTGGAACTCTTAATTCCTCATCACCAATGTTTGGAGCTTTATTTGGATTCATTATTCTTAAGAACAGATTTGATACGAGACAGATTCTTGGATTAATAGTTGGTTTTCTTGGAGTTATTATTGTTTCTAGTACTTCTTTTGGGACAGGGACTGTTGAAGCAGTTATTAGTGTTTTTGCCTGTTTACTAGCATCTGCATGTTATGGGCTGGCTGGGACATATGTTAAGAAGAGAAACAAAGATGTTGATGCAACTACATTATCATTAGGAACATTATTTTTTGCAGGATTGTTCTTATTACCATTCTCATTCTTTTACAAAATATCTTTGGATATCCAGGTAAGTCACATATTATACCTGTTGTTTTTTGCTATAATGTGTACATCTGTTCCTTACATATTGTACTATAAATTGTTAAGGGAAGTAGGAGCTGTAAAAGCGTTAACAGTAACATATCTAATACCTTTATTTACAGTTTTATGGTCATACATTTTCCTAGCTGAAAGAGCAGGTTGGAATGTTTTTGTTGGTTTAGTAATTATTCTTACAGGGGTAGGGTTATTATCTAAAAGAAATGATCTTTTAAACCGAGAAAAAAGATAAGTTATTGTGATTTTAATTAGATGCTTTAACCTATGAATATCTAGGAATTCATGTATAGTTTTTTAAGATGAAACATTCAAATGTGCATCTTTTTTTACTTTTAAAGGACTTTGATTCATTTGTTATTAAAAATGCATAACTTGTGTTATTGCTTAAGAATGATACAATTGTTTTGTAATAGAAAGAAAGAAGGTATTTAGATGGATGCAATTACATTATTAAAAGACAGAAGAAGTGTAAGAAAATATAAGAATGAAATAGTAAGTAAGGAATTAATGTTAGAAATTTCTGAATTAACAAAATATTCTCCATCATGGGGTAATCTGCAAATTGCAAGGTATACATTTATCACAGACGAAAACAGCATTAAAAGAATTGCTGAAGATGGAGTAAAGGGATTTGTATATAATATTAAGACTCTTTTAAATGCTAGAAATGTCGCGGTAATAAGTTATGTTAAAGGCAAGAGTGGTAAGTTAGGAAAAGATGAGTACGCCACATCTAAAACTAACTCATGGGAAGTTTTTGATGCTGGGATAGCGACTCATCAGTTTTGCCTAGCTGCATATGCAAAAGGTGTAGGAACAGTTATCATGGGTGTAATAGATGATACAGTAATTAGGGAAATTATTAAGCTTCCTGAAGAAGAATCTGTTGGGGCATTAATCGTCTATGGTTTTGAAAGTGGGGTCCATTCTGCACCTACTCCAAGAAAAGACATTAAAGAATTGATTAGATTCATATAAAGATTTAGGTCGATTAAGGAATTGTCAAAATAGAGGAAGTAAGTGATTACTTAGATAACAAAAAAACATCTATATGTATTGAGAGGTAATGAAAATATGAAACCAAGATTATTCTTGGTTTTTTTATATGTAAATAATGTGAGGAAAACAGTACAGTATTATAATATTATTTCATTAGAAATTCACATATAATAATAGATAATAATATATTATATGTATAGTGAATAAAAAATAGAAAATGGGTGACAGGATGTTAGAACTAAAGAATATTAGCAAAAATTATTATGTTGGTGATCAAACAGTAGAGGCTTTGAAGAATGTAAGCTTGAAGTTTCGAAAAAGTGAGTTTGTATCAATACTAGGACCTTCTGGTTGTGGGAAAACAACTATGTTGAACATCATCGGAGGGCTAGATAGATATACTGATGGTGATCTGTTAATAGATAATAAATCAACTAAGAGTTATAAAGATAAAGACTGGGATGCATATAGAAATCAAATCATTGGTTTTGTATTCCAAAACTATAATTTAATATCTCATTTAAGTGTTCTTGACAATATTGAGATGGCTTTAAGTCTTTCGGGTGTTAGTGCAAAAGAAAGAAAAGAACGTTCAATCAAAGTTTTAGAACAAGTAGGTCTTGGGGATCAAGTCTATAAAAAACCAAATCAATTGTCAGGTGGGCAAATGCAAAGGGTTGCTATTGCCAGAGCATTAGTAAACGAACCTAAAATATTACTTGCTGATGAACCAACAGGAGCATTGGATAGTAAAACTAGTGCTCAAATAATGAAGTTGATTAAAGAAATTTCAAAAGATATTTTAGTAATTATGGTAACTCATAATAGTAAAATAGCTAATGAGTATAGTGATAGATTGATTCAATTATTAGATGGTGAAGTGTTATCCGATACAAATGGAATCAAAGAAGATGAGTTAAAAATTACTGAAACATTGGGTAATACAAAAACATCAATGTCATTTTATCAAGCTTTAAAAACAAGTTTCAAAAACTTAATAACTAAAAAAGGAAGAACTTTTATTACTGCTATTGCTGGTAGTATTGGGATTATTGGTGTGGCTCTCGTCCTTGGTATTTCTACAGGGATGACGAACTATGTGAATGAAATTCAAGGTGATACTCTTTCAGGATTCCCAATCACAATAACTCAATATGTCCAGGCTGATTTTGGACCTGGTGGAGGAAACGCCCCATTTGATATTGAAGACAGTGACACTGAGTTTCCAACTGGGGAAACAATTACACCGTATGATTCCTTACAAGAAACGACACTTCATAGAAATGTAATTAGTGAGGAGTATATTGAGTTTTTAGAAGCAATGGATTCATCATTATATAGTTCAATCTCTTACACAAGAAGTATGTCATTGAACATTGTTGCTGAAAGTGATAGTGGGGCTTATGAATTAGTGGAACTAGATAATGATTTCTCATTCTTCGGTGGTAGTGGTGTATTTAATGAAATGCCTTCAAATCAAGAATTTGTAGAATCACAATATGATATATTAAAAGGAATGTATCCTACTAACTATAATGAAATCATTTTAGTTGTTGATAAAGAAAATCAACTAGACGTTGAGACATTAGCTGCCTTAGGTATTAATATTAATGACGAATATACTTTTGATGATTTTATTGGTAAAGAGTTCAAAGTAGTAACTAATGATTTATACTATACAGAAATCATGGGTATCTATTTAGCTGACACTGATTATGAGGCAATGTACACTAGCGATGATGCAATAACATTGACAGTAACTGGGATATTGAGAGTTAATGAAGATGCAACTAGTGAAATACTAAGTTCTGGAATTGGATATACCCCTGATTTAACCGATCATATGTTATCAAATGCTATGACTTCAGAAATTGTATTAGCTCAAATTGCTAGTCCAGATACTAATGTGTTAATTGGACAACCTTTTAATGAACAAGTTACTTATGATGCAGTTATGCAAATCTTAGGTGGGGATGCAACTCCTACAGGAGCTGAAATCTACCCAACTACTTATGAAGGTAAAGATGAAATTAAAGCATATCTAGATACATATAATGATGGTTTGGCAACTGATGAGACAGTAATCTATACCGATCTTTCAGAGCTTATCTCAAGTACAATCTCTAGTTTGATCAACACTATTACAATCGTGTTAACAGCATTTGCTGGAATCAGTTTAGTTGTTTCATCTATTATGATTGGTATAATCACATACGTTAGTGTAATTGAAAGAACTAAAGAAATTGGTATTATGAGAAGTTTGGGAGCAAGAAAAAAAGATATCTCAAGAATCTTCAATGCAGAGACATTGTTAATTGGATTAACAAGTGGTGGTTTAGGAATAGCGATTTATTACTTATTACAAGGACCACTTAACTTAGTTATTTCTAAGTTTATTGATGTTGGAGGGTTTGCTACATTACCTGCGTATTATGCAGTTGGATTAATTGCATTATCTAGTGTATTAACTCTAATTGCTGGATTTATCCCTAGTGGTATAGCTGCTAGAAAAGATCCCGTTATAGCTTTAAGAACAGAATAATGTATATTAAGAAAACCGGAAAATTTTCCGGTTTTTTTTACTTTTTCTCGTGGGATTTCAAAGTGGTTTTTCTTTTCCGTTTTACTGATTTAGTAGGAGTAGATATTTTATTCTTTTAATCATTTGCTCATTTTCTTCATTTGTGACGCAAATCACATTTTTTTCATTTTCAATTTAATATACTACACAGGAACAAAAATTACTGGAGGTTATTATGGAAAGAAAAATGTTTTGTTATCAATGCCAAGAAGCTGCTAAAAATACAGCTTGTGAAGTTATGGGTGTATGTGGTAAAACACCACTACTATCTAGTTATATGGACACATTTAAATATGTACTTAAAGGATTAGCTGTTGTTGCAGATGAAGCAATGAGAAATGGACAAGAAATACTTCAAGCTGATTTATTTATTATGGAAGGGTTATTCAAACTTATTACTAATGCGAACTTTGATGATGATGTATTTAAGTCGAGTATCTCAGAGGGAATTGCCTTAAGAGAAAGTTTGAAAAGAGATTTAGATACAATGTTTGATACTGACATCACAACATGGGCAAGTGAACTTGCAAGTGAGTTTGTATTAAAAGCAGGAAGTGTTGGTGTAATGTCTACTATAGATGAGGATATCAGAAGCATTAGAGAGATTATTATTACTGGGTTAATGGGTCTTACTGCATATCATTCCCATGCTCATAAATTGGGTTATATAGATTTAGAGATTTTTAATTTTACAAGAAAAGCTTTAATTGCATTACAGGATAATTCATTAACACTTACCGATTATATTGGCTTAGTTGATGAGACTGGGAAGTATGGTGTTATTGGTATGGCTTTATTGGACAAAGCTAATACTACTACATACGGGGTGCCAAAAATATCACATGTAAATATCGGGGTTGGAAAACGACCTGGTATCCTAATTAGTGGCCACGATTTACATGATATCAAGGAATTATTAGAACAATCAAAAGATGCTGGAATTGACATCTATACCCACAGTGAAATGCTTCCAGCGCATTATTACCCAGAATTACAACAATATAGTCATCTTTATGGTAATTATGGTAGTGCATGGTATAACCAAAAATCTGAGTTCACGTCATTTAATGGACCAATACTATTTACTACTAACTGTATTGTGCCACCAAAAGGAGATACTATTTATAAGAATAAAGTATTTACAACTGGGAACACAGGACACCCTGATTTCAAATTTATTGTAGAATCAAATGGTAAAAAGGATTTCAGTGAGATTATTGAACTTGCAAAGAGTTCAAAAGCTCCTATTGAAATAGAATCAGGGACAATAGTAGGTGGATTTGGTCATAATCAAGTACTTGAACTTGCAGATACAGTTATAGAGAACATCAAAAATGGTTCAATTAAAAAGTTTGTTGTTATGGCAGGATGCGATGGTCGTAGTCCAAAAAGATCATATTATACAGAATTTGCTAGAGAACTACCAAAAGACACAATAATCTTAACAGCTGGTTGCGCAAAATTTAAATACAACAAATTAAATTTGGGAGATATTAATGGTATACCTAGAGTTTTAGATGCTGGACAATGTAATGATTCATATAGCTTAGCGGTTATTGCATTAACACTAGCGGATGTATTTAAATGTGATATCAATGACTTACCTATTGCATATAACATAGCATGGTATGAGCAAAAAGCAGTTATTGTATTATTAGCGTTGCTAAACTTAGGGGTTAAAAATATTAAGCTAGGTCCAACTTTACCCGCTTTCCTTAGTGAGAACGTTGCTAATTTCTTAATTGATACATTTAACTTGTCAACTATCTCAACTGTTGAACAAGACATAAGAGAAATGATTTAATTACAAAGCTCCTTATTGGAGCTTTTTTTGTATTTTTGATAGATTTAGTTATATAATATATATACAAAGGAAGTGATATTATGATTAGTAAGAAATTTATATATGATAAGGTATTACCCTTAGTAAAAGAAAAATCACGTATGTTGGAGTATTACTTGATAATGTCTTTATTCGAGAATGTTGATTCGAAGATACTAGAAGAACTTAAGGAATTCCAAAATTCTGATGGTGGATTTGGTAATGGTTTAGAACCTGATGTACAGATGCCAAATAGTAGTATATTAGCTACAAATATTGCCATAAAATCTCTTGCTTTTGTTAAGAACCGAGATTTGAAAGTGGATATGATAAAAGACATTGTTCAGTACATAGAAAACAATTACGATATAGATAAGGAAAGATTCTTTATGGTGGACGATAATGTGGATAATTATCCACATGCAGTCTGGTGGAACTTTATTGATTTAGAAAAGAATTTTCCCTTTGGAAATCCTGATCCTGAAGTAATTGGCTTCTTATATGAAAATAGGCAATTTATTACTAAATTGAACTACTCATCATTAATCAATAAAGTTGTCGATTACGTTATGTCAGATAGGTTTTTAGATGCAAAAATGCATTCATTAATGAGTGTTATGAGATTCTATAAAAAAGTTGATGATGATGTGAGGAATTTGATTCATGATCGAATTCATCTATTAGTTAACAAGGAACTAGACGCAGGGCTTGGAAATTGGGATGAATACAGTTTAGAGCCATATAAAATCTACATAATTGAACCTCATTTTACTAATACTCATCTTGAACAATTGGGGGAAAACTTGACAGGAGTAATTAAGAAAATTAATGATCTTGGTGTTAAACCGAACTGGGAATGGTATCAATATAAAGATGAATTTGAGAAAGTTAAAAATGATTGGATTGGACAAATTTACTTCGATATGATTAGAGCTTTGAGATTACATAGAATTATTTAAGCAGAATCCATTGATTCTGCTTTTTTAATATATTGGAATATAATAACTATTGTAGTATAATGTAGTAAGCAAAATATTTTGAGGTGTGATGATGAAATTTATTGAGATAATAAAGACAATTATAATTGGGATCGTTGAAGGTATAACTGAATGGTTACCAATTAGTAGTACAGGACACATGATACTAGTTGATGAATGGATTAAACTTGACGTTAGCCCTGAATTTATGGAAATGTTTTTAGTGGTTATTCAATTAGGAGCAATTCTTGCAGTAGTAGTATTGTTCTTTAATAAGCTGAATCCTTTGGCATTTAAAAAGACAAAAGAAGAAAGAAATGATATATGGCAAATATGGTTTAAGGTACTAATTGGTGTGATCCCAGCTGCGATTATAGGACTGCTGTTAGATGAGTGGCTATATAATACTTTATACAATTATATTACAGTGGCTATTATGTTGGTGGTTTATGGAGTTCTATTTATTGTTATTGAAAATAAGAATAAAGGGAAAAAAGCAACTATTACAAGTTTTAACGATTTATCTTATAAAACAGCTTTTCTAATTGGTATGTTTCAGGTATTAGCATTAATCCCAGGTACTTCTAGATCAGGAGCAACAATCTTAGGAGCAGTTATCTTAGGTACATCAAGATTTATTGCTGCGGAGTTTTCCTTCTTCTTGTCAATACCTGTTATGTTTGGCGCTAGTTTTATCAAAATACTAGATTTTGGTTTTAATTTTACAGGCTCAGAGCTTATTATCCTTATAACAGGAATGGTAACGGCATTTATAATTTCAATAATAACTATTAAATTCTTACTGGGATATATTAAGAAACATGACTTTAAAGTCTTTGGATGGTACAGAATCATCCTTGGAGTTATAGTCATTGTGTATTTTTTAGTTCCATACTTAGTTAGTATATATATATAGGAAATGGAATCAGCAAAATCAATATTGTGGAAAAGTCATCAAATTTTGATGACTTTTTTTATTTTTTTAATATTAAGAATTATTATATTTATTAGTCAATTATGTTGAATTATAGACGTTCTTAGCCTGTAGTGTACAATTTCGCTATAAAAAACAGGGTCAAGATGTTGCATATCTTAACTAAAAAAGCGTTTCCATACAAAAAAAGTGCAATATTATTGGGAATTTGTTTTTTTTTTTGCCGTTTATGTGATAAAATATTAATAATTAAATAGAAGGAGGTTATTTTTCATGATTAAAAAACTTATTGCCGCAAGTATGGTATTACTTGCTGTTCTGACTTTATCTGCATGTAAAGCTACAGAGTACACTGTTACATTTGACTCTACTGGTGGAAACGCAATTGAAGCTGTTGTTGTTGAAGAGGGATTAACTATCGCTGCTCCAACTGCACCAACTAAAACTGTTACAGGTGAAGTTTACACATTTGTTGGGTGGTATACAGAAGCTGCCGGAACTACTGCTTATAATTTCGAAGACCCTGTTAACGCTGATACAACGTTATACGCTAAATGGGTATTAGAAGTAGTATTACATTTTGATACAAGAACTGATGCAACTATTGAAGCACAATTATTAGGTGAAGTTGGCGGTTTAGGTACTGCTCCTACTGCTCCTACACGTACTGGATATGAATTTGCTGGTTGGTTCTTAACTAAAAAAGGTTTATCTTGGTTAGAAACTGAAGCATTTGATTTTGCTACTACAGTAGCAGAAGAAACTACTTTATTTGCTTACTGGGAACCTGTTAATTCTAAGGAAATCACTTATGGACCTGAAGTAACTTATACTACAAGTTTAGATTCAAGTTCAAGATTAATCTTAAACCCATTAGTTTATGAATGGTCTCATGAAGATACATTTATTAACATGTTAACTACAGATCTATATGTTACTGAAGTTGATTGGGATAAAGCTATTGAAGAAGGCGTTGCTGACTTCGCTGGAGATTTCTCTAAAATTGAAGCTAAAGAATTCTCAATTGAATCTTTAGATTTTAAATGGATCTTAGAAGGTGCTACTAATTATCCTATCGATTCAGATGATGACGAGCATTTAGACGAAAATGGTAACTATGACCGTGATGCTGCATCAACTTTCAAAGATACTGAATGGACTTTCAAAATCCGTGAAGATTTAGTATATGAAGATGGTACAGGAATTACTGCTTATGATTATGAATTTACTCTAAAAATGTTCTTAGATCACTTATTAAATAACTATCGTGCTAACTTATACTATAAAACTGAATTAAACCAAAATGGTGTTCCAATTGTTAACGCATACGAATATTATTTAGGTGAAGTTGCTTGGTCAGAAGTTGGGTTCGAAGTTGTAGATGATTATACATTTACATTAACTACTTTCGAAGCTATCTCACAATCTGAAGCTGTTGGATTCGGAGCTATGCCTTTAGTACAAAAAGCTGCTTTTGAAGCATCTTTAACTACTGATAAAACTAACTCTGAATATGGTACTCCAGCTCATCCTTATGTTTCTTATGGACCTTATATCCTAAAAACTTGGGATGAAAACCAAAAATTAGTATTTAACAAAAACTATGACTACGTTCTTAAAGGAACAATTAACTACAAATGTCAAGTTGTTCAAATCGTTGATGATATCGATCAAAGAATGGCATTGTTTGCTGCTGGTGACTTAAGCGTTGCAGGATTATCAAAAGATTATTATGCACAATATGCTGAATCACCAAACGTATATAAATCTTGGGATGGATATCCACAATACTTAATCGTCAACTTAGGACCTACTAAGGTTACTGAAGGCGGAAATGTACAAGATGATATCTTATTCGACGTAAGATTTAGACAAGCTTTATTATACGGATTCGATAGAAAATATTATGCAACAAGTGTTTACGCTCCAAATACTGCTTCTTTATTACCAGTACCGCTAGACACTAAATCTTATAATCAAGATGCATTATATTATTCTGAATCTCCTCAACATTTACAGTTATTAGAAGATTTAGACATCGATCCTGCTACTGAAGGATATATCCCAGCTCGCGCGGTTCAATTATTTGATGCTGCATACGCTGCATGGGTAGCTGATGGTAATACTGGTCCTGTTGTTGTTGGATTAATCACAGATAACGATCCTTTCTCAGTTGCATTAGTAGATTATATTGAAGAACATTTTGAAACATTATTCAATACTACTGGTGAAGTAGATAAATTAGATATCGTTATTGATTCTAAAGATCCTACAGCTAATAGAGCTCAAATCGCTGCATGGGACTTTGACATGTCACTTAACTCAATTGGATTTGGTAATTCAACTGGTGTATGGTGGCAATATCAAGCAATCGCATTCTTCGGTGATTATATCGGTGGTGGAGGATTAGGATTATCTCAACCTTGGGATATGTCAACTGATGATGGAGTTGCAGCTTATGCTACTCAAGAAGTTACTATTGACTTAACTAATACTTGGAACTACTTAGAAGAATTAGGATTAGATTACATTCAAGAAGAAGAATTAGCTGGACATGAAGATATGTACAATTGGTTAAAAGCAGATGCTGAAACTGGTAAAGCTGCTGGAATCTATGTTGGACCTATGGAAGATGTAGCTTTATTACAAGTATTCAATGATACTCCTTATGATGGATCAGCTGCTGAACCATTTACAGGTGCTACTAATGATACTTGGAACTTAGTTGCAGCATTCGAAGCATTATTCTTCGAACATGTACCTATGATTCCTACAGTTACACGTTCATCAGCTACAATTTATGCTGAAAACGTAGTAATTGAATGGCCTGCTTACTCAAGTGCATTTGCTTGGGGTGCTAACAGATATAGATATTTAGATACAGACCCTGATTTCATGTAATAAGTCGTTTAAATTTTGACGATTACTAGATAAAATTGTAAAAGGGAAATCCGCAAAAAGATTTCCCTTTTCTTTATCCATTACATTATATGTAACTATTATAAATGATTTATTTTTTTTTATTTGAAATGCAGTTTTTTTTTTGTTAAAATTATATTACTGTGGCATACTATAAATATATTTAGTTTTAAGTAAAATTTAGAGTTTTTAAAGACTCGGAGGAGTGATTTCAATTGTTTAGATACTTGATGAAGAGAGTCGGATTAATGATAATTACATTCATTATTACAGTTTTTCTGTTTTTTGTATTCATTAAACTGATTCCAGATAATCATATACCTGCTCCATTATCAGGTGATGATTGGTATGAAATTTACAAAGCGAGAGAAGGATGGGATAAACCTATCATTGTTCAATTTGGACTTTGGGTAAGAAATATTTTTGAAGATGGTTCATTTGGATTTTCAGTATTACTGAAACGTGACGTGTCTTCAGCGTATTTCTCAAAAATACCTGCGTCTATTAGAATCAATATTGTTCCGTATTTCTTAAGTATCCCCTTTGCCATTGTTATAGGGGTTATTGCCGCGCTTAAGAAAAATCAACTTACGGATACAATAATATCCATTGGGATAATGGTATTTATATCCGTTCCCTATTTTGTTGTCGCCGTACTTTCCCAGTACTTATTCTATTTTAAATTGGGATGGGCGCCAGATTATAAGATTGCGACGACCTCGGAATTCGCAGAATTAGGTACTTGGTATGGACTCTCAACATACATTTTACCTGTAGTAGTATTAACTATTTCAGCAATACCAGGATTTGCAAGATCTGTACGTGCTGAGTTAACAGAACAATTAACTCAAGATTATATGTTACTTGCAATTTCTAAAGGACTTACAAGAAGACAAGCCGTGTTTAGACACGCGCTTAAAAATGCGCTGGTGCCATTCTTACCAGCAATCTTTATCGGTGTTATTGGTATCATGAGTGGTGGTATCATAACCGAACGTATTTTCCGTGTAGATGGGACAGGACGTCTCTATTTACAAGCATTTAATGGTCGTGACTACGCACTGTTAATGTTAATTAACACATTCGGACAGTTCTTAACGCTGGTTTCAGCGATTATTGGGGACTTATCGTATACACTATTTGACCCTAGAGTTCGTGTAGGAAGTGGGAGATTATCATGATGGATATCGACAAATCAAAATTAGTATTAGTTCATAACAAAGATGATATGATTTCAGATATCGCCTTAGAGACAAAAGAAATTGGTTATTACAAAGATTCATGGAATCGTTTCAAAAAGAACAAAGCTTCTTTAGTAGCATTCTATATCTTATGTGTTGTACTATTCTTTGTATTCTTTGGTCCATATATGAAAAGTTATGATTTACCAGAAACCCACTCAATTGAAGCTGCACGTTTAAACAATTTGACACCAAAAATTCCTATTTTAGAGAAATTCGGTCTTTTTGATGGTACCAAAACAATTACTCGTGGTACACAATTCTTACTATATTTAAATGAGACTGAACTTGGTGAAGGTGTCATTTTAGAAGGATTACCACAAGAACTGATAGATGATCCTAACCATCCAGATTATGATGGTGTAGATTCTCTGGAAGTAAAAGTTGATTATTATAAGTATAAAAACTATATTAGTTCATACATGCCTGAGAATTATTTCGGTGTTTTAGCTGAGAATGAAAATTCTGGAGGAAATGAAGATGCGCTAGGTTCTGTGCGTAGAACATTAACTCAAGATAATTTCAATGAGTATGTAAAGAAAAACTATATTATCGATATATTACGAATTATTGAAACACCTAATCCAGAGAACCCATCTGAACCGTTCTATCAATATGAAGTTCGTGTTAATCAGTTTATGTTATCATTAGATACTGAACCTGAAGATACGTTTTTCTGGCTTGGAACAACAAACGCAGGTAAAGATTTATTTACTGAAATTTGGTTAGGTGCAAGAATTTCGTTACTAATGGCATTAGCAGTAGTGGTTATTAACTCTACAGTTGGTATCACTGTTGGTGCAATTGCTGGTTATTATGGAGGAGCTTTAGATTTAGCTATGGACCGTTTAGTAGAAATAGTGTCTTCAATTCCATTCTTATCAGTATTAACACTGTTAACGTTACGTTATGGTACGGAGTTGTGGGTTATTGTCTTTGCCTTTACCGCCACCGGTTGGATTGGTATGTATAGGACAGGACGTATGCAATTCTACCGTTTCAAAAATAGAGAATATGTATTCGCTGCAAGAACTTTAGGTGCAAGCGATGGAAGAATTATGTTTAAACATATCTTCCCTAATACTTTAGGATTAATCGTTACTGGTTTAGCATTGTCTATTCCAATCTTCGTATTTACTGAAGCATCATTCTCATTCTTAGGAATTATTAATTATTCAGATGCAACTAGTGTTGGTATGCTTATCGAGCAAGGGCAACAAGTTATGCAAATTCATCCGCATTTATTAATTTATCCTTCAATCTATATCGCAGTTCTTATGATTACATTTAACCTATTTGGTAATGGTCTAAGAGATGCATTTAATCCTCAACTAAGGGGTGTTGAATAATGGCAGAAAAAATATTAGAAGTTAAAGACTTAGCGATCTCATTTAAAACACAATATGGGATTTTACATGCGATTCGCGGAGTATCTTTCGATTTAATCAAAGGTGAAACATTAGCAATCGTTGGTGAATCTGGTTCAGGTAAAAGTGTTACATCAAGATCAATCCTTGGTATCTTAGCCGGAAACAGTATTTATGAAAGTGGAGAAATTCATTATAACGGTCGTGATTTATTACAAGTTCATGAAGAAGAAATGCATGAAATAAGAGGTTCAAAAATCTCAATGATCTTCCAGGATCCAATGAGTTCGTTAAACCCTATTCAAACTGTAGGGCAACAAATCTCTGAAGCATTGAAATTCAAATTAGATATGCCTGAAAGAATGGCTAAAAAAAGAGCCGTTGAATTAATGCAACAAGTTGGTATTCCTGAAGCTGAAAAACGCTACAAGCAATACCCATTCCAATTCTCAGGAGGAATGAGACAAAGAATCGTTATCTCTATCGCTTTAGCTAACAATGCAGAGATCTTAATCTGTGATGAGCCTACAACTGCTTTAGATGTAACAATCCAAGGTCAAATTCTTGAATTAATTAATGATTTAAAAGTTAAAAGAGATTTATCAGTTATATTTATTACACATGATTTAGGTGTAGTAGCAAACGTTGCAGACAGAATTGCTGTAATGTATTCTGGTAAAATAGTGGAATATGGAACAGCAGAAGAAATCTTCTATGATCCAAAACATCCATATACTTGGGCGTTATTATCATCAATGCCTAACTTAGCAACATCAAAACATTTAGATGCAATTTCAGGTACACCACCTAACATGATCTACCCACCTAAGGGAGATGCATTTGCACCTAGAAATAAATATGCTTTAGAAATTGATTTCGAAGAACAACCACCTTATTTCAAAGTATCTGATACTCACTATGCTGCAACTTGGTTATTACATCCAGATGCACCTAAAGTTAAGTTACCTGATGCTGTTAACAGACTTAAAGAAATGAGAGGGAAAATGAGTTATGGAAAATAATCGCGTAGATTATAGTCACAAAGTTCTAGAAGTTGAAAATCTTAAAAAGCATTTCTATCATGGTGTAGGTAGAAACAAATTGGTAATCCCAGCGGTTGATGGTTTAACATTTGACGTTTATAAACGTGAAGTGTTTGGTTTAGTAGGTGAATCAGGATGTGGTAAGACTACAACTGGTAGAACTATTATTAAACTTTATAACCCAACTGAGGGAGTAGTATCATTAAATGGTGAAATGATTGGTGCAGGATATAAAGAACATATAAGAGAAATCAAACGCATCAAAGAAGAAGCTGCTGAAAAAATCTTAAAGTTCGATAACCAAAAATATCAAGCATCATTAATTAACAACAAAGCTAATCAAACGATTGGATTCTTAAAATTAGACATTAGAAATATTAACTTGGGTGAAAAAGGACAATTAAAAATTGCTAATCGTCCAATTGAAGCTAATAAGGAACAGGTCTATCAAGTAAAAAATGATTATGAATTTAATATCGAAACAATCAAATATGATTATAACTTGGAAGCAAGTAAAGTTCATAATTTATCTATTAACAGTGCTCAAGCAGATTATGATAGAGAATTAGCAGGACTAAAAATCGGTAAAAATCGTAAAACTGATGGTTTAAAAGAGTCTGCTGCTTTAAATGAAGATGTAATTGAAGCACGTATTAGTGAATTAAATGCAAACTATGAAAAATTGTTTGCTGATTTATCTAGCAAATATGCTCCCCTAATTGAAAAGGGAGATAAAAATATTATTGCTAAAGAGGATGCAAAAGCTCGTATAGCTGTAATAAAAGAAGCAAGACACAAGAAAGTACTTATTGCAAAAGAAAATTACAAAAAAGCTAAAGCTGCTATTGTGAAACCTGATAAGGTTGCTGTTAGAGCTGCTGTAAACAAAGTGAAAACTGATAACAAGATTAAAATTACTGAGATGAGAAAACAAATCAGTGAATTACAAGCAAAAGCTAAACAAGAAATTTCAGTTTTACCAAGTAACAAAGAAACTGGTATTAATGAAGCTGAAGTAAAAGTTGCAATTGAAGAAATCAAAGCTTGGAGAGATCAAGCTGTTAACGAGAAAAAAGCAATCATTGCTGAGTTACGTCAAATTAACAAATCAAAAGATGCTCTTGAATACTCTCGTAAAATGCAAATGATTTTCCAAGATCCAATCTCTTCTTTAAATCCGCGTATGACAGTACTTGAAATTATTGGTGAAGGTTTAACAATCCAAGGTGGATTTACTAAAGCGCAAATTAAAGCAACTGTTCAAGAAACTTTAGAAATAGTAGGTCTTTCAAAAGAATATGCTGCTCGTTATCCTCATGAATTTAGTGGTGGACAACGTCAAAGAATCGGTGTAGCACGTGCCTTAATCATGAATCCTGACTTCATCATTGCTGATGAACCTATTTCATCTCTTGATGTTTCAATTAGAGCCCAAGTTATTAACTTGTTATCTGATTTAAAGGAAAAACTTGGATTAACAATCTTATTTATCGCACATGATTTATCAGTAGTTAGATTCTTCTGTGATCGTATCGCTGTAATGTACAATGGTAAAATCGTAGAATTAGCTGAAGCTGAAGAGTTATTCAACAATCCTATGCATGCATATACTAAGAGTTTATTATCATCAGTTCCTCAACCGGATCCTGATTATGAGAAAAACAGAACTAGAATTGGATATAATCCAAGAGCGCATGATTATAGAATGGATAAACCAAGCCTAAGAGAAATCGGACCAGACCATTTTATCTATGCAAACGATAAAGAATTTGCTGAAGCTAAAAAAGCATATGATGATAATAGTGGAAAGAAAGCTGTTAAAAAAGGTGATTCAAAATGAAAAAAATAATATTAACTTTAATACTTGCATTTAGTTTATTTACGCTATCTGCTTGTAATGGAAATGATGAAGTAAACGAATTAACTGTAGTATTCTTTACTGCAAATAATACTGGTGATTCTTTCGAAAGATTACGTAATTTAGAAGCTAATACTTTTGTAGATGAACCTGCAACTCCTATTCGTACAGGATTTACATTCGAAGGTTGGTATAGAGACTATGCATTAACACAACCTTGGGACTTTGCTGTTGATAAAATAGGTGATGAATCAATAGTGTTATACGCTGGTTGGACTCCGTGGTTACATCAAATAACTTACGAAACATATGGTGGAGAAATTTCTGGTGTAGATTATATGACTGAGTTTTATTCAGGAGATACTGGAGTTTTACCAGTTGCTTTAAAACCTGGTTTCAGTTTTGTTGCTTGGTACCTTTACCCTTGGGTAGATGAATCTTCAACAATTCCTGGGGATGCTGGTTGGCAAGTACTACCTGATAATATGTATGAAGATATAACATTATATGCTCATTGGGAAGCAGTAAAAGTACGTGTTACTTTCAAAATTAACTTCCCAGTTGATGATCAAGGACCAGAAGGTCTATTTCCAGTCTTGATAGGATATGGTAATACTATCGACTTCGAACAATTTGAAGATACAGATGGGTACACATTCTTAGGATGGAACACTAAGTCTGATGGTACCGGTACTTTCTATGAGAATGGTGATCTCTTTGAAAGAACTCAAAGAATCACACTTTATGGTACATGGGAATTAGCCGACTAAAAGAGGACAATTACAAAAAATATAGAAGAAAGAGAAATACATATCTCTTTCTTCTAATTGTTCCTACAACAGTCATTATATCTGGGTTATTAATTTTTTATGGCTTTAGTATTGTAGATATTCAAACATTAGCAACGATTTTCTTTCCATTGCTACTGATTGATTTTATTAAAATTATGATAATATCTCCAAAAATTAGCCTATATAGTATGTATGCTGAATATGCATTACTTACTTTGGAAGAGCAAGAACCAAGAAAAACAACAAAAAAACTATTCACAACATCGTGGATTAAACAAATAAAAAACGATGGATTTATCGTTGCCCAAGATTACCCAACACATATGTTACTTTATAAGTACCACAACAAGATAGAGGGTCTCGCGAATTCAGATAAAACGTTAGTCTTTGTCAATATTGCAAAAAATGAATCTTTTGATTTTTATAATGAAGAAATTGATAAAGCAATGCAAGCTGTATATATAACGAATAAAGAGTTTCAAAAAACTAATAAACAGATCACTTTACAGTTTAAAAAGTATAATCAATTAGACGATGAAGTAAAAGCAGATATTGAATCTGCTGTACTTTATAGATCAGGTAAGCAAAGATTAATTAATCTTACAATAGGTTATCTGGATGATATTCAATCAATTTATTGTATTTGTCCAACTAAAAGATTTCCTAATAAATATGTTTACTTTGCATGTCAAGAGATTAAACGTTTGTCAAACGTTAAGGAGTGATATAAGTGCCTGAAGATAAAAAGTTTAAGTTTGTAAATGATATCAACGCAGTTGAATCATCTATTATTGATGATAAATTTGAAGAAGTTGAATTAACACAAGAAGAAATCAACCAAAGAACAATCGAAACATTATTAAAAGAGAAGAAGATGAAGCAAATTAGATTTACTCGTATTGTTTTGGGTATGACAGTATTAACTATCATCTTATTCATCTTGTCGATGTTATGGCAAGGTTCATGGACTCTAATGACTGTTAGTGATGGGTTATGGTTGGTATTTGCATTAGAATTTTTCATGGGTTGGGTTTTATTTGTGTATAATCATAATATATTCTCACCTGTGATTTACGGGTTAAAATCTTTTGCATTAATGTTTGTAGGTAAACGTCCGAAGACAGATTACTATTCATATATGAAAAATATTCAAGATAATCAAATTCCTGGGTATTTCTACTACATGTTCTTTGTCGCTGCATTCTTTGTTTTAATTCCGGCTCTAATTACTTTATTCATACTTTTATAAAATAAAAACGTAGACTTTTGTCTACGTTTTTTTATGTTATATACACTATTTAGTATCTATTCTTGATGAAACATGTAATGAAATTGCCAAGTGATACCGTATTTGTCCTTAATGACACCAAAATAAGCTCCCCAGTGTGTTTCGCTAAGTTCTTGTACAATTACACTCTTTTCTCTAAAACGATTAAATACAGTGATTAATTCCTCTTTGTCTTGATAATCTAAATGAATTTGAATTAGATTATTAGGTTCACCTTTTTCATCAGCCATAAAGATTTGATTGTTATTAAACTGTAATTGCAGATGCATTACTTCTTCATGTCTTTCTTTAGGACAATCTGGTGTGTCTTTTCCATACATAATATATGTAATTTCGCCATTAAATATTTTCTTGTAGTATTTTGCAGCTTCTAGACTGTTTTCTAGAAAAATATACGGATATATGAATTGTTTCATAAAAACCTCCTTGCTTTATACAATAATATTAGCAAGTAAAAAACAAAAAAAAGAGCAATTTGCTCTTTTATTTTTGTGAGAACCCATTCCATAATAGTTCAAAAGATGAATTAATAAAGTGTCCTTTATCATTAATCTCATTTTCTAAAAGGAAATTAATAGTTGCATGTAGTGCATTATCGATGAACACTGTTGAGTATTCGGGATATTGCACACAGATAGTTTTAGGTGATATCGATTGAAGAATAGAGATTCTAAATTTTGTAAAAGTCTCCATTTTTTTCTCATCTAAATACATTTTCTTGAATGGAGAATGCAAGAACAACTCCATATAATTAAACTCTTCGGGATTTTCAATACCCCATGTAATAACTGCTGCCCACATATTTCTCATTGTGTCATGCGATGTTTGACAGTCTCTAATTTGATTAATAAATACAGATTTTGAATGATATTTGATATCTCCATATATAGCATGAATCAGATCTTCTTTTGTTGGAAAATAATTAAATAGTGTTCCTACACTAACTTTAGCCTTTTTAGCAATCTTTGATGTTGGGGTGGCATGGAATCCAAATTCGTTAAACAACTTCATAGCTGTAAACAAAATATGTTTTCTTTTGTTTTCGTCCACAATAAACCCTTCTTTCTTAATACTCACTCTAGGGAAAATTTTACTCCTCTAAAGACAGTATGTCAACAGAATTATTTAAAAAACTATTTTTAATTTCTTTATTGACCGGTTTATTTAGTCTTATGTATGTGCTTTCATATCTATTCACGCAAATTTATAACATATATATACATATATTATATATAACATCTATGACTTAAAAATGACTGAGTAGTCACACAGCGCTTTATTAAGGGGATGTAAAGCGTTTTCATAATTAAAACTTTTTTTTATAACTAGTTAAGCGCCAAGTATTAGTTTTTTTAGATAGAAATTGACTCATCAGTCACTTTAAGTTGCTAAATTGTGCTTGATTTTGCTTTACTTGGGAGTATAATGACAATTAGTGATTAATCTAATAGCGTGATGATTTCTTACTCAATTTTCAAATTTGCTAATCAAGCATTTTGAAAAATTTTTGGTATCAAATTTGAAAATATGAATTGAGATTGTCACACCTGGTTATTCAAAACACTAAGGAGTGATACACATGAATTTGCTAAATGTTGCAATTGATTCACAATTATCTACAATTGTTGTAGATCTTGGAATCGTTATATTAGTTGGGTTTTTAATTGGTAGAGCATTTGAATTGATTAGAATCCCTGCTGTTACTGGTTATCTGGTAGCGGGATTAATTTTAGGACCTATCTCAGGATATATGTCAGTTGATTACTTAGAACACTTCAGTATTGTTGGAGATGTTGCTCTAGGTTTCATTGCATTCCAAGTAGGTAATGAATTATGGTTAGGTAAGTTAAGAAAATCTGGTAAAAGAATTGTCATTATCACTGTTATTCAAGCAGTTTTAACGACAACACTAGTAGCTGTTGCTACGTCGTTCTTCGTTGATTTGCCTGTTGCGTTAATGTTAGGGGCAATTGCTGCTGCAACTGCGCCAGCACCTATTATGATGATTATTAAAAAATATCGTACTAAAGGTGAATTAACAGATACAATTTTACCAGTTGTTGGGTTAGATGATGCTGTTGGAGTAGTGATGTTTGGTACATTATTATCAATTAGTATAAGTTTATCAAGTGCAGGAGCAACAGAAACTAGCTTCTTACACATGATAGGAGAACCACTATTTGAAATTGCTAAAAGTATCGGTATCGGTGCGGCTATTGGATTTGCTTCAGGAAAGGCAATCCAATCAATTTCACATAATAATGACAGAAAAGAAAAAAATCTTAACATTGTTATTATCACAGTATTATTAACTACTGGAGCTGCAATTTTAACAGGTGCTTCATCAATATTGACACCTATGGTTGCTGGTGCAGTTGTAACTAATCTTATTAATAAAGAATGCTTCGTATTGGAAGAAGAAACAATTAGATTTTTTATTCCACCATTAATGATTGCATTTTTTACTATCGCAGGTGCGCAATTACAGTTCAAAGTAATTATTGCTGCTGGTTTTGTCGGTCTCGTTTACATCGTTGGACGTGCGATAGGGAAATTCTTTGGTGCCTACTTAGGTGCTACTGTAACTAAATCTAGTCCTAAAGTAAAAAAATACTTAGGAATTAGCTTGCTACCTCAATCTGGGGTTGCTATTGGTTTAAGTGTTGCAGCATTCAATGCATTTGAACCAGTAAATATGGAATATGCCTTGGTTATAAAAAATGTTATTTTAGCCTCAGTACTATTCTTTGCTTTAACCGGTCCTGTCCTAGTTAAAATGGCATTATTTAATGCTAAAGAAAACACAATACAAGATACAGAAAGGGAGTTATCATGGAAAAATACGCAGACTTTACAAAAATAACTGACAGATTTCTTAACGGTAAATTAGAAGAACTTAACTTAAGTTATGAAGATGAAAATCATCTGCAAGTTTCGATCACTTACGAATATAATAATTATTACTGGATGGATTATAAACTTGAAGTAAATCTTCTAAATAAATCAGTAGACTTTATCACTCATCACGCAAAAGGGTCACTAGATAGAGTTGAACTTAACCGTGAAGCCGAATTTGAAGAAGCTGTAACCCAATATTTGTTTTCAAACTAACTCAGGACTTAGATAAAGGTGGAATATCCACCTTTTTTTATTTACTTATATTTAATGTTGGAATAGTAATGCAATATTGATTAATAAATATGTATAAAAAATAATATAAAATAATTTAATGTTGATTTCAATTAATATATAAGTTATAATATAATTGAATTAAGGGTTATACCCTAATAAAAACTATATGAGGAGATATATTATGATTACAAGAAAAGAGTTATTAACAATTAATGAGTATCCTGGTAGAAAAACAGTTCAAGTTTTAGGTTATGTTAAAGGTTCAACGGTACAAACTAAAAACGTCGGGAAAGATTTCTTAGCTGGATTAAAAAGTTTAATTGGTGGAGAGATTACTTCTTACACTGAGATGATGAACGAAGCTAGACAAATTGCAACAGAAAGATTATTACAAGATGCAGAAGCACTTGGTGCAGATGCAGTACTAGGATTTAAATTACAAACATCAGCAGTAATGGGTGGAGCAGCAGAAATTATTGCTTATGGAACTGCAGTGAAATTAGATTAATTTTATTACCTATAAAGGAGTGATAGTATGCATGAAATGGACAATACTAAAAAGATAATAACAATAATAGGTTTAGTATTTGAAGTGATTAGTGTTTTAGCTATCGTATTTGGTATATGGATATTAAGTAATTTTGAGAATATTCCAGGAATGGATATTGATTTAGCAGAAATGTCCCAAGCAGAGTACGATTTAATGATGTGGTATTTTAATTTAATGGTGAGTATTCTAAAAGTTATGGCATATGTTGTCGGGGCAATCACTTTAATCAATGTTTACCTATTCTCAAGATTAATTGGTGGTAAGTACACTGAACAACAAGCAAAAAGAGTATATTTATATCAAGCTATTTGGGGAGGAATTAATTTATTATCAAACCAAATTACAGGTGTATTATATTTAATCTCAGGTGTTGGTGGATATAATGGCCACAAAGAGCAAAAAGACATTAGAACGGGAATCTAAAATATAGGAGGTAGCAAAATGGAAATACTAGATAAAATTATCGAATTGTTACCTCTTTTACTTCCGGTTGTTTTAATCGATTTAGGATTTAAGATCTATGCAATTATCGATATTGTTAAGGAAGATAGAAGAGTTAGATGGAATAACAAAATAATATGGATACTAATATCTGTATTAATTAATTTTGGATGGATATTCTATTTCCTATTTGGGAGAGATGAATAATGATAGCTATTAAAACAGAAAATTTGTCAAAGATTTATGATAAGAAAATCGCCTTGGATTCATTAAACATACAAATAAAACAGGGTGAAGTTTATGGCTTTATTGGTAGAAACGGAGCCGGTAAAACTACAACTATCAATCTAATGTTATCGCTAATCCATCAGAATGAAGGTAATATCTATATAAACGAAAAGCTTGTTGAATTTAAAAATCAAGATTATAAAAAGATTATAGGCTATGTACCAGACGTACCAGCCTATCCTAAATATATGAACGCTTTGGAATATTTAATCTATACATGTGACATGTATGAATTAAAAAATCAAAAAGAAAAAGCGTTAGAACTTTTAGATTTTGTAGATTTAAAAGATCATAAGAAGAAAATAAGTGCTTATAGTAGAGGAATGAAACAAAGATTAGCAATAGCTCAAGCTTTGGTTCATGATCCAGAAATTATTATTATGGACGAACCTACAAGTGCTTTAGATCCTATTGGTAGAAAAGATGTTATGGGGATTATCTCAAAACTTAAAGGTAAAAAAACCATTTTCTATTCAACACATATACTAGAAGATGTGGAAAAAGTTTGCGATAGAATTGGATTATTAGAGCAAGGGAAACTTGTGCTAGAAGATACAATTGAAAATATTCAGGAAAACTACTTCAATAATAGAATGTTTATTGAAACAGACAAAGAAGCTAAAGAGATATATGAATTGCTAGAGGAACTTGAAGTTAAAAACAACTTTGAGATGAACCATAAAGGAATTATCTGTGACGTAAAAGGTGAAACAACTGCTCAAGACATATTAGAACTATTAATAAAGAATAATATAAAGATTAAAGAATTTAGAAGATTGAATGCATCACTAGAAGACGTATTTGTGAGGGTTACAAGTGAAAAAACTACTTAAATACGATTATTATTACTTAAGAAAAACTTCTAAGTTTATTGTCTTTGGAGCAATATTTATATTATTTTCAATCATCTCACCTTTAACTGCAAGATATTTAAATGAAATTCTTGAATTCCTCCTAAATGGCGAAGATTTAGGGTTTCCTATTCCTGAAACCACTGTATTCACAGCATATTCGCAATATATTGGAGACTTATATGAAATAGTTTTTACTGTTACACTATTTGTTGGTGTAAGTATCTTTATAAGAGATAAAACAAAAGATCTCCAACCATTAATATTTAGTAAACCAATAAACCGAACGAAATATATTTTGTCAAAATACATTTCATTTACTACAATGTTGTTAGGTTGTGTTTTACTAGGGAATATCGTATTTTCTTATTATACGTACTTACTATTTGATGAAGTGTTTGTTATTAAAGGGATTTACATAAGTCTAATGTATTTCCTAGATCTTATGTTCGTATGTGCTATTGCATTGTTTAGTGCAACTCACTTTAAAGGATATATTCCTGCAATGCTTGTTACTTGGGGGATATATATCTTTAGTGGAATTATAAATCTCCTTGAAGATGTACCATTTGTATGGGAAGTTCTTAAATATTTTCCAAGCAGAATACAAGCGAATATGGGGAACATTTTAATGGATGTCGCAGACTATAAAGATATTATTTTAAACGTCTTAGTTGTTCTAGGATTTATCGCTGTATTCTTAGGGTTTACAATTAGAAAAATTCGAAATCAAGACATATAAAAAAGCCTATTAATGAATAGGCTTTTTTTATTGTAAAGTTTCAAAGAATAACTCAGCAGTATTTATGTTCGAAGCTAGTGGAATCTTGTACACATCACTTAATCTAAATAGTGCAGATACGTCTGGTTCATGCGGTTGAGCTGTTAGGGGATCTCTAAAGAATATTATTAAATCAATATCACCGTTAGCTACTCTTGCACCAATCTCTTGGTCTCCACCTAAAGGACCACTCTTAAAACAATGAATAATTAAACCGGTCTCTTCCATAACTCTGTGTCCAGTAGTGCCAGTTGCAAATAATTGATGTCTTCTTAGTACTTCTACATGTTTTTTACAGAATCTAATCATCTCATCCTTTTTCTTGTCATGCGCTATAATTGCAATTTTCATATAACCACCTCAAACATATTATACAATAAAAAAAGCACATATTGTGCTTTTTAGTTTGAGTAATTGAATTTTAGGGTTTTTGGTTTAAAACCAATTAAACTCTTTAATCCGAAGAGTATTGTGAGTAATGGAAATAAAACAATTGTTATTAATGGGTTTAGAACTTCTAACAGGATATTTGAATTTTTATTTCTATTGAATTTCAATCTATCTAATAGAAAATGTAAACTAATTCCCATTCCATTAGTCATTGTAATCATATTACATGCCGCGACTATAAGTTCTGCTTTCCTAAATCCATATTCATTGATTAGACGGATTGTACTTTCTTCTCCTGGCTTCCCTAACGAAGAAGCAAACTCTTGGGCATATAATACTGCCACTGCTTCATTAACTGGAACACTTGAAGTCTCACCATCTAATATTTTCTTTATATCTTCATTTGTCATACCTGATGATAATGCTATCTTTGTATGAACATAAGAACACATACTACATCCATTAGCTTCGGTTGTTGCTAACATGATTCTTTCTTTGAACTTTTTATTCATTAGTTTTAAACGTTTTGAAAAACGTAGTAAAACAAACCCTTTAGCACCGTAATAGGTATTTTTTATTTGCTCATTTATTTTAAAAACTCTTGAGTTATGACTGCTCATTGTATCACCTCACCTGTACTATAACAAAGAAGATATATTCGTGGGGTTATTACACTAATATTTCTAAATATGTACGTTTTCATTTTAGATTAATTATAAAAAAAGACTGGATTCCCAGTCTTAACTTGTATATATATCAATTAATCTAGTTACTTTACTGTAATTTATATATCTCGATTCTCTCAATAGCTCTTTACCTTTAGAAAAGATAAGAACTGTAGGAACACTAAAGATTAAATGCTCTCCTCTGAACTGATCCATATCATCGATATAAACAGATTGAATTTCAATATTATCTAAGTTAGGTACATTTTGTTCAAGCATTCCGAGAATGCTTTTACAAGCAGAACATGTGTGTGACTTAGCTATAATCATTACAAAGTCCTTTTTGAGTACTTTTTCAACATCTTTGTATGTTTCAATTACATTCATTTATTTCGCCTCAACAATCTTGAGTGCATTTGTAGGACATGCATGAATACATCCCCATGCATTATCGCACATTATATCTGTAGTATAAGCCTTTTTATTTACTTTGTCTATTTTAAGGGTTCCTGTAGGACAAATTCTTGCACATAAAGAACACCCAACACATTTCTCTGAATTTACGTTTACTGTATAAGCCATTATAACACCTCCGAGCCGATAGTTAGTTTACAAACTTTTAAGTGAAAAGTCAAGAAACTTAATTATAAAAATGTTTTCATAAATTATAATGTTTGTTATATTCTTTGTATGGAATATAACATATTGATAATATATGATTAAGAGGTGATGAAATGAAAAGTATTAATTTCCTTAAGAGTATAAGTAATAACACAAAGTTAAGATTAATAAGTCTCTTATTAGAGAACGAACTTTGTGTATGTGAGTTAGAAGAAATTCTCCATATAAGACAGGTTAATATATCGAAAAATCTTATAAGTTTAAAAGATGTTGGTATTGTCGAGGTTAGAAGAGATAAGCAAAGAGGGTTCTATTCTTTGTCTGAAGAATTTTTGAAAAGTAATCATTTGATTAATCATATAAAAGAACTGAAGTTGATTGAAGAACAATTAAAAAAAGACTTTGAAGAGTTTATAAAACATGAAGAAGTAAAAGATGAGAATGTCTATGTATGTAGCGTATATAGAAATGAGGTAAGTTGATTATGATTAAGAAATCAATAAAGGTTAACGGTATGACATGTGCAATGTGTGCTAAAACAATTACTAATACATTTGATAATTATGAAGGGATTAGTGCAAACGTGAATGTAGGGGCTGGGAAAGTTATATTTACTTATGAAGAAGAAAAATATAGCTTAGTTGATATAGCTGATATTGTAACTAAAATTGGTTATGAACCTATATTAGAAGGATCTTTAAATGATAATAAGATTGAACGAGCGAAATTAAGAAGAGAAATTTACATTAGTCTTGTATTTAGTATTCCTTTACTTTGGGCAATGTTTAGTCATATTGAGTTCTTTAGTTTTATATATGTCCCAGAGATATTGAAGAACGGTATAGTTCAATTAGTAATATCTGGGATAGTGCAATTCTATATTGGTAGAAGATTTTATAAAGCTGCATATCATAGTATTAGAAAGAAAGTATTAGGTATGGATATACTAGTTGTTATGGGGACAACTAGTGCTTACTTATATAGTCTATATTTACTATATGCCCAGTTAAGTAATCCTGTAATGCATCCGACATATTACTTTGAGATAAGTGCATTAATTATTACTATGGTGTTGATAGGAAATTATATCGAACATATCGCAAAAGAAAGAACAACAGATGCCTTAGTAGAACTTGTTAATCTAGGTGCTAAAGAAGCCCGAGTTCTTAAAAATGATAGAGAAGTTATGGTTGACATTGACGAAGTATTCTTAGGTGATTTAATAGTTGTAAAAGCAAAAGAGAAAATTCCAATTGACGGAAAAATCATTAAAGGAAAATCTTTTGTAGATGAATCAATGATTACAGGAGAAAGTATTCCTGTTGAGAAAAGTATTGATAGCAAAGTTATTGGAGCTACTATTAATTTGCGAGAAACTATTATTGTTGAGGCAACCAAAATTGGTAGCGAAACAATGTTAGCTAAAATCATTGAAACAGTTGAAGAAACTAGTGCTTTGAAACCACCTATTCAAAGAACTGCGGATAAGATAGCATCTTACTTTGTACCGATTGTAGTATCTATAGCAATCCTTAATTTCATAGTTCAGTTTTGGCTTTTAGGAATAGATTTTAGTATAGCTTTCGAAAGAACTATTGCCATTTTGGTAATTAGTTGTCCTTGTGCCTTAGGCCTTGCTACTCCGACAAGTATTCTAGTAGGAAACGGGAAAGCAGCACAAAATCATATCCTTTATAAGGGTGGAGAATTCTTTGAGTTAGCAAATAAGATTCAAGCTATTGCTTTCGATAAAACAGGAACTTTGACTATAGGTAAACCTGTAGTAACTGATTATATTGGTGGTAAGAAATCATTAGATTACTTATACACATTAGAAAAAGAATCAACACATCCAATTAGTGTATCACTAGTAGAATATGCTAAAGATAATCAAGCAAAGCTATTGGAGTTATCTGAGTTTGAAGTAGTTGAAGGGAAAGGTATTAAAGGAGTAATTAATTCTGATGAAGTATATATTGGGTCATATAACTTAATAAAAGAGTTAAATGTTCCTCATGATTACTTAGATGATTATAACAAGTATTTACTAGAAGCTAAGACAGTAAACTTTTTGGTTATAAACAATTCAATAAAAGCGATTTATGCAGTTAGAGATGAAATTAAAGATACATCGCAACTGGTTATCAAAGAAATGAAAGCTAGAGGGTTAATTCCTTATATGATTACTGGAGATAATCATGTAGTAGCAAAACAAATTGCAAAAGAGTTAGGTATCAAGAATGTTTATAGTGAAGTACTACCGCATGAAAAAGCTAAAATTGTAGGAGATATACAATCAAAAGGTTTGGTAACAGCTTTTGTAGGTGATGGGATAAATGATGCACCGGCACTAAAACTTGCTGACGTTGGAATAGCTATGGGACATGGAACAGATATTGCGATTGATAGTAGTGATGTAACATTGATGAGTTACGATCTTGGGTTAGTTATAAAAGCAATTGATATGTCAAAAGCAACTTTAAAAAATATATATCAAAACTTTGCATGGGCATTTAGTTATAACTTAATAGCAATACCTTTAGCAGCAACAGGTAGATTAAGTATGGTTGTTGCAGCAGCTGCAATGGCATTCAGTAGTATTACTGTAGTATTAAATGCATTAAGATTAAAAGGATATAAATTACCAGAATTTAAAATAGATAAAGGAGACGATATTATGAAATTAGAAGTAACAGATATGACTTGTAATCACTGCAAAATGAGTATTACTAATGCTTTAACAGAAAATGGATTCAATAATGTAGAGGTAAACCTAGAAGATAAATCAGTTGTATTTGATTTAAATGGAAAAACTTCAGAGGAGGCAATAAAAGCAATTGAGGGAAAAGGTTATCACGTCAAGTAATAAAGCCGTTTTTACCATTTATGTCCACTTTTTTGTATTAGATAAATAAATATAGTATAATTTTAATGTAGCAAGGACTTAACCTCCAATTGAGAGACGATGCTACAAAAGGGTGCTAAGTTATAGGGAAATGGTAATCTCCAAAATTACAGATTTTAAGGAAAAGGGTAGGGGAAATACTCAAAAAAATAAAGAGAAGGAATTTTTCCTTCTCTTTTCCGTTTATCCATACATTTTTGTGATAATAAATTCTACAACTCTTTTCGGTAGTATCTTACTTAAAAAGACCAGGAACTTATAATCTAAACCAACAGTAACTTGAATTGGCATTTTCTTTTTATTCATTACTTTTGTAACAACTTTAACAACTTTACTAGGATCAACACCATTTTGTTCATCCTTCTCCATCTTTTCAATACTTCTTTTGACATTGTCATAATAAGGACTATCTTCAATCAGGATAGTTTTTCTATTTGTAGTAAAACTAGTTTTAGTATCACCTGGTAAAACAGTACAAACATCAATATTGAATTGTTTTAGTTCAATTCGTAGTCCTTCTGTTAGAATACCAACACTTGATTTACTCATTGAGTAACTTGTTTGATAAGGAATTGTTATTGCACCTGCTACACTTCCGATGTTTATAATTTTACCTTGATGATTTTTTAATGAAGGAAGTATTCCTTTTATTAATTCAATAGTTCCAAATAAATTTACTTCATAAACCCATTTAAGATCTTCATAAGATACTTCTTCAATAGCTCCTCCAGTACCAACACCGGCACAATTGATTAAAACATCAATTTTAGGATAACCTTGTTTAATTTGATTTGTTACTGATTTGATTTGTTCTTGATTAGTTAAATCACACTCATAATACTTATAGTTTATATCAGTTGGTTTTTTTCTTGATAAACCAATTACTGTATAACCTTCATTATGCATTGTATTTGCAATTTCTTTTCCGATTCCACTACTGGCTCCTGAGATCAGAATAACTTTACTCATTATTAAGCGATTCCATTAATTCTTCATCATCCATAGGGAGTGAAGAAATTACTTCATTAATTATTTCTGCAGCTTCATTAAGAATTTTTTCTGTATGGGTTGCCATATAGCTAGTTCTAATCATACATTCTCCTTCAGGAGCGGCTGGAGGTAATACTGGATTAACATAGACACCTTTTTCATATAATCTCTTTACAGCAAATAAAGTTCTTAATTTTGAATATGTGTATATTGGTATAATAGGAACAATATTATCTTCACCAACTGGTAAATTGTATCCCATTAGTTTATCTCTCATAAATCTTGCTGCTTTTAATAGACTTGCAGGTCTTTCTGGTTCAGCTTTTAAAATTCTTAAAGCTTCAAGAGCAGTTCTTGTACTTGAGGGTGTAATAGCTGCACTAAAAATAAAGGGTCTTGATGTGTGTTTAACAAATTCAACAACTTCTTTTTTAGCAACCATGTATCCACCTAAACTAGCTAATGATTTTGAGAAAGTACCCATGATGATATCTACTTCGTCTTCTAAATCAAAGTATTCTGCAGTACCTCTACCACCTTTACCAAGAACACCTAAACCATGAGCATCATCAACCATTACTCTAGCACCATATTTTCTAGCTAATCTAACAATTTCATCAAGTTTGCAGATGTCTCCACTCATACTGAATACTCCATCAGTAATTATTAGTTTACCCTTATTGGGACTAGCTTCAGAAAGTTTTCTCTCTAAGTCTTTCATATCACTATGATTATATCTAACCATTTTCGCAAAGCTTAGTTTGATTCCATCATAAATGCTAGCGTGATTTTCCTTATCACTAAAGATTAAATCACTTCTTCCAGCAATTGCACTTATAATTCCTAAGTTACTTTGAAATCCAGTTGAGAAGGTAAGGCAAGCTTCCTTGTTTAAAAAATCAGCTAATTCCTTTTCTAATTGGATATGTAAATCTAATGTACCATTTAAAAATCTCGAACCAGATACTCCACTACCAAACTCTTGGATAGCTTCAACACCAACTTTAATAATTCTTGGATCTCCTGTTAATCCTAAATAATTATTAGAACCAATCATTATTTGTCTTCGGCCTTCCATAACTACTTCGACATCTTGTTTAGTTTCCAACGAATGGAAGTAAGGATACAAGCCTAAAGCTGTAATCTTTTCTACTTCCTTGTATGAGAAACATTTTTCAAATAAATCCATTTGTTTCACCCCATTTTATCTATCTAATATTATACCTTATTAGAGGAGTCTTACCAATATTTTTTAACGTGAAAACAAGTTATGCAACATTAGTATCGAAACTAAGCTAAACTGCACAGCATGTGGAGTTATCTAGCTACTTAACTTTTACAATTTTGACATATAGAGCACTAAAACAAATGTGCTACCTAAGCCATATTTATAACAATTGATTTGCTAATATTTACTCAAGTAACTGTATGATGATTTCAACTATAATAATCATTCAAAGAAAACTAGTTCAAAAAGTTATATAATCTTCGAAAAGAGGATATAATTAATGAATTTTTGATGTGGAGTATCTAAAAAAAACTATTGATTTTTAAAAACCTCTTTGCTATAATGAAAAAGCGCATTAAATAATAGTGCAAACAGTGGGCGGGTAGCGAAGTGGTTAAACGCGGCAGACTGTAACTCTGCTCCTTGGGGTTCGGCGGTTCGAATCCGTCCCCTCCCACCATTTTTTAATTTTTTTTAGGGGCGTAGCAAAATGGTTATGCAGCGGTCTCCAACACCGTCTACGGGAGTTCGATCCTCTCCGCCCCTGCCATTAGATCAAATATAGAAGTCACTTACTGGCTTCTTTTTTTATTGTACAATGTCAAAAATGCATTGATATTATGAGGTAAACAGGTATATCAGTTCAATGGTTTAATGCATTCAATTAAGGTGAAACATTACTAGCAGTATATCGTGAAGAGAATTTATCACATAGAGCAATTGATTCTATGATAAATTATGGTTTAAGAAATTTAAGACAACCATGGCTAAGTATCCGGGTGAGTCTACTTACTTAGAAGACTAATAAAGATATATAACAGGTAAAATAAAAAATCAAAGCCCTTAGGGCTTTATATTTATAGTTAAAATATAGTGTAAAGTAAACTTGACACCAAGTAAAGTTTATGATACATTGTAGATATACACTTCGACATCAAGTTGAAGTAAAAGGAGGAAATAAAATGTCATACCAAGAAAAAAAGAGTTTAACAAATATCATTAGTTCAATAGTGATAACGAGTATATATGCGGTTGTAATGTACCAAAAATACTTGAATGGAGCATTCGATACAACAAATATATTTAGATTATGGGCAATCATCATTTTGATCTTTATACCTATATCTGTAATTTCTAGAATTATTATCATGATTATTTTCCATATTTTGGAATCTGTTGTTCAGACAGCCAAAGGTGAAGAAGTTGATCTTGAAATGGATATAGTTGATGAAAGAGATAAACTAATTGAAATGAAAGTATCTAAAATCTCAATGATGGTTTTCGCCTTAGGTTTTATTATTGCTCTTGCAATTCAATTATTTGATGTAAGCAATCATTCGTTCTTTATTATTATGGTAATATCAGGGTTGATCACAGAAGTGTTATCGGAAACTCTATCTATTATTTACTATAGAAAAGGGGTTTAAATATGAAAAAACTGAGTATTGCAAATAACGTCAGAACACTCCGGTTTTTAAATAACGAAATGACTCAAAAAGAATTAGCACAAAAAGTAGGAGTTTCTCGACAAACAATTGTGGCTATAGAGAAAAGGCAATATTCTCCGACACTTGAATTATGTTTTAAACTTTCAATTGTTTTTGAAAAATCAATTGATGAAATATTTACAGTAGAGAAAATAGATGGGAAGTTAGTAATAGAAAATGAAAAATAATATAATAATGAATGCATGTATTGTTCCTAAATATGGGACTGAAGAAGATATTATAATAAGAGAAATATTAAAACCAATCCCTAGGGAAAAAGAACTACTTATTAAAGTACATTACGCTCCTGTGACACCGACAGATTTAACTAGTAAAAAAGGTGATTCATTTATTTTTAGACTGTTTAGCTCACTAATTAGACCTAAATTTGGTGTATATGGTGAAATGTATGTTGGTGAAGTAACAGAAGTTGGGGAATTAGTAAAGGATTTCAATATTGGTGATTTAGTTTATGGTACCAACGGAATGAAATTAGGGACATACGCTGAATATGTACGAGTTAAAGATACTACTGTTATAAGAAAAGTACCAAAAGGTGTTGAACCAATAAACACCCTTGCTTTACTTGATGGTGGAATTACTGCTTTACCTTTTTTAAGAGATAAAGGACTTATACAAAAAGGTCAAAAAGTACTAATTATTGGCGCTTCTGGAAGCGTTGGTAGTATGGGTGTTCAATTAGCTAAAAATTATGGAGCTATTGTTACTGGAGTAAGTGGAACTAGTAATCAAGAACTTCTTAAAGATATTGGGTGTGATTATGTTATTGATTACACTAAAACAAAGTACACTGAAAGTAATTATAGATATGATATAATCTTTGATGCTGTTGGAAAATCTTCATTTATAGAATGCCAAAACATCTTAACTGAAAAGGGTTCATACCTAATCACAGTACCTGATTTACCAGCAATGTTAAAAGCACTATTCAAAGTTAAACAAAAGAATAAGAAATCACTATTTGCAGCAACAGGTCTTAGAAAACCTAACTTGAAAAATATAGATTTAGATTATTTGGAAGGATTACTTATTAATAAAAAAATAACACCAGTTATTGAAAAGATATTTGATATTAAGGACATGACTAAAGCACAACAACATGTTCGTACTGGACATAAAAAAGGGAATATTATAGTAGATTTAAGAAAGATATAAGAAAAAAAGAAGCCAAATTGGCTTCTTTTTTAGTATGCTTATACTACAATTAGATTATATGATATAATTGATTTAGAAATTATTAGGAGGAGTTATATGTTACTTGCATCAAATATGGGGTTTATACCCTTAATTATGTTTAGTATTATAGGAACACTTTTTATCCTGAATCCAAAATTAGTTCAGACACTTAAAGACTACAAACCTTCAACAGGAAAGTCTTTGTCAGAGTTTAGCCAGGATTTTACTAAAAGCTCTATCCTATTTACAAGAATAGCAGGTGCTATTTGGATATTGATAGGAGTATATTTATTTTTACTTATTACTTACGATGTGGATATTTTAGGTATTTTTTAGGAGTTGAGGTTATGAAGGTAGCTTTTTTAGGAGATAGTATTACAAAAGGGGTACCAAAAGTATCTTATTTTGAAATGCTTTTACAAGATCTTGATTCATATGAATTAACCAATTACGGTAAAGGTGGCGACACCGTAGACAGTTTATTAAAAAGGATTAAAAAAATTAAGCATCTTGAAGAGTACGATTTAGTTTTTGTATTCATTGGGGTTAACGATGTTTATTCCAAAATAAATAGAAAACATGAAGTTATGAAAGCTTTAAGAAGACAGTATTGGAGTAAAGATAATGTCGAGTTCAGAGCTCTATATTATGATTTAATTAAATATCTTGATACTAAATGCAGAAAAGTTGTTATTATTCCCCCACTACTATTTGGGGAAAACTTGAAAAGTAAATGGAATGAGGAACTTAAAGAGTATATCGAAGTAATAAAAGATATATTGAAGGAGTATCCCCATATCGATTACTTGGATGTCTATAGTGCTTTTGTTGAATATCTTAAAGATAAAGAAGTAGTAGATTACATTCCTGAATCGTTGTTTAGAACAGGAATGGATGCAGCGGTTTTAGTTAATAACCAACTCGCAGATCAGGAAAGTGATGAGCGAGGATTGCATTTAACTCTAGATGGTGTACATTTAAATTCTAAGGGTGCTAAACTAACTGCGGATATAATTGCTGATTATATTAAAACAACTTGTTAAAGGTGATATTATGAGGAAATTATTAAACATAACAATGCTAGTATTCCTAACTATATTATTAAGTAGTTGTGGGAATGAAGTTGATTCAGAGATTACTCAGAATTTTGTTTTAGGTGAAATTGATTTCTATCTTCAAAATAATGATTTGTTAAATGATTATTTTGACACTAATTTAGATGATGTAGGAGAAAAAATCACCTATACAAAAGCTAGTTTCTTTAATTATGATTTAAAAAACACAAATAATGTAGACATCGAATATGATGATTATTACACTTCATTTAGTAATCTAATATTTGTAAAGCAAGCAGTCAACGAAATAGATAATTTTGCTTATAACACATGTTATAACGAGACTATCTCTACCGAAACTGTTTGTGTTCACTATGATAATGAAGTATTGAAGATAGAATATTATGAACATATATCTGAGTTAGATGTTGCTATGAGTCATAGATATGAGTTAACCAAAATAGATGGTGTTGTATCAATGGTTAAATATATGACAGTTTATGATATTGCAAATGATCGAGAAATACTTGATAGGAAAATCGAAGTTTATGGACGTGATTATATCTTAGATAAACTTTATTATCCTGAAACAAGATCATTTGTATATGAGTACACTTCTTATGAGGACCAAGAATATTTCATGTATAAAGGTACTCTAGATTCTAATCAAGAATTTATTAGACAAACGATTGAGTATTATATTCATCAGTTTAAAGCATTTGTATCTTATGATATTAAAAATGATTTATTAGAAGATTACCGGGTAAAACTATTTGATGATGGACACAGAGTTTTGAAGGCAGATATAAATGTTAAGGATAATAACCCGACTGTTAATGAATTATCTTGGAACATGTTAAGTGTCGAAAACTGGAGTACTGTTGAATATATTTTAGAGAATCATTATCTTTATCTAGGTAACTACCCAATAATGCAAGATTATGAGTTCGATGTTCAACTAAGTGGTTATGGAAAAGTAACTGCATATAAGATGTTTGAAGGTGACTTAGAAAACACTGATATAACTTTGGAGACATATGGCTTAGAATCTGGTTATAATTTAAGTGACATTAATAATGCTAAACTATATTTTGAATCAAACTATGTAAATGAATTATTAGTATATGGATTTGCTCATAATGATCCAGATAACAGATTAATTTTATCTATTGAACTTGTTTTTATGGATAGTGAATTATCAAAATATATTTCGGGTATTAAATAAAAAAGGAGCTTAATAGCTCCTTTTTATATGGTTATACTTTTACCTGGTTTCAATATTTTTACTACAAAATCAGGTAGCTTTGCTACAAAATATGTAGGGTCTGCTTGGATTAGTCCAAAGGTATTATAATGCATTGGGACTGTTATTTTAGGTTTAATAAAGTGAACAGCTCTAACCGCATCATCTATATCCATTGTATAATTCCCACCTATTGGTAGAAATGCTAAATCAACTTCTTCATCTTCTAATAACTTCATATCATAAGTTAAACCAGTATCTCCAGCGTGGTATAAACTTTTATTATCAATATCAATTAAAAATCCTCCAGGATTACCACCATCATAGAAATTTCCATCTTTGAAAAAACTTGAACCATGAAGTGCTGGTGTCATTTTAACCTGCCCAAATTGAAACTCAAATCTACCACCAATATGCATGGCATGAGTCTCTATTTCTGGATTGTCTAGTTTTATTGTGTTTGCTATTTCAGCATTACTGATAATGATTGCCTTGTTATCTAGTGCTATTTTTACTGCATCTCCAACATGATCGCCATGGGCGTGAGTTATAAAAATATGAGTTATACCTTCTGTATGTTCTTTTTTTGATTTATACAACGGATTACCTGTTAAGAAAGGATCTATCAAGCCTTTAAAATTTTTGTCCTCAACTAGTAAGGCTGAGTGTCCTAAAAATGTGACTTTCATAATATACCTCCTTAAAGTTTTTTAATAAAGTGATATCCATCTAAGTATTTATTTTGCTCTTTAATATGAATTTTTGTAGGTGATAAGCAATAATCAAATTTTTTCCATAAGTTAATATAATTTGGATTATTATTTAGCGCCCATGCTCGTAATTGTGATATTCCTTCACTTCTAAAATATTTCTCTGTTTTTTCGATAAGTTTTGATGCAACACCTTGTTTTTGATAATTAGGATGAACTTCAAGAATCTCAACAAAGGCTTCGTTTACTTCACACAATGGTTCTAAAAGAGGGTTCAATTTAGTTGAGATAAAACCTACAACTGTTTTATCTTTCATTGCTATTAGTGAATAATCATTAATCTCTAATGAGACATATTCAGCTTTTACTTCACCAAATTGTTCCTTTATTAACTTGAGATGAATTTCGTTACATACACCAAACATTATACCTTTTTCCATAACTATACTTTTAGTATGATCTACTTTAAGTAGATACCTAAAGATGATAATAAACAATGAGATATAAGCTATAGTTACCATCAAAGCTAACATATCAAAATTGGCTTCACCATAGAAAAAATCAAAAGCTCCCATGAATGAAAAAATCACAAAGATAGCATATAACCTTAGATAATGGAATAGCATTTTATGAGTGTATCTTTTGTTTACGATTGTTATGATAAAATCAACAATCGTAAAGAATGGTAAAGCAATCATCAAGGTTAATGATAGTTTCTCTTCCATCCAATCTTCATTTTGGAATACTATAGACAATGCAATAATTAGTGCCAAAGTGATATATTTTAAAATATCCCATTGTCTTAGTAAATATAATCTATATGCATAGTAGCCTAGTGAAACTAAAATCATGATTGAATAAATTATGTATTGAAAAACTGTATTTGCAGATTGGTAACATTGCCAACCATCAGTGAATCCACAACCTGTTCCAATTAGGTGAATTAAATCTAGTGCCAAGAATATTGGCATTAAAAGCCATAGTTCTTTGGCAACAATCTTTCTAGATATTAACAAATAATGCACCCCTAAAACAATTAATAAAATTAAGTAAATTGAGATATAATCATCAATCTTCATTAGATTTTGAAATGTATAGAAATACACTACAATATTACCTATTAAACCAAAAATAAGATGCTTAATCTCGTTACCTTTTGGTTTATGGATTTTATTCTTATATATTAAGAGTACACATATAGCTGCTATTACAGCAATCAGTATTAAGTTAATCCATAAACTAACAATGTGTTCTTCCCCGTAATTACCTTCTTGATAGATTAATACAAGTCCCCAAATAAATGGTGGATAAATAAAAAATAGATATGTAAGGATTAAATAAATGTTATTTTTTTTCTTCATCAAATTACCTCCTATACACTTTCATTATACAAAAAGAATAATAAATTTACTACTTTTAATAGTTTGTAAGCAAACTATTTGATATATATTGTATTTTAATCCATAATATAAATGTTAATGAAAAAGGAGTGTTATTATGAAAGTAGAATTATGGAGTGACTTTGCATGCCCATTCTGTTATATTGGGAAAAAACGTTTTGAAAAAGCATTAGAGAATTTTCCACATAAGGATAAAATTGAAGTTGTATATAAGGCTTATCAATTGAATCCTAATGCCCCGAAAGTTATGAAGGGGAGTCCTGTAGAAAGTTTTGCAAAAGGACACAGAATGAGTACAGATACAGCAAAACAAAGATTTACTATGTTTAATGAACAAGCACAAAGTGTCGGGTTATCATATGATTATGAAAATATTCAAATGACAAATAGTTTTGATGCACATCGCTTAGCTAAATGGGCTAACCAGTTCGATAAAGAACAAATGATAACTGAGAGACTGATGAAAGCATATTTTACTGATGGTTTAAATATTGCAGACATTGATACATTAGTTACTATTGCTGGTGAAGTGGGATTAAGTGAAGAGGATTCAAGAAAAGTATTAGAATCAAAAAAATATAGTGATCAAGTTTATAACGAAATTAACGAAGGTAAGCAAATCGGAGTTCAAGGTGTTCCATTCTTTGTATTAAACAGAAAATACGGAATTAGTGGAGCACAACCTATTGAATACTTCACACAATCATTGGAAAAACTTTGGGAAGAAGAGAAACCACTTGAAGATTTAAGTGGAGCCGATGAAGGACATACTTGTAGCGATGAGTCATGCTCAATTTAGAACTAAATTAAATTTTAGTTCTTTTTTTTTGAGAAAAAAGACTTGTTAGTTTGTATATATTTATGTAGGACTTCATTTGTTAGATATCCAAACACCTAAATGGTATAATACTACTGAAAGGATGATGCAAATGAGCGAAGATATCGTTGTCATCAACAATGTTTTACAAGGTAAAATTGATCATTTTGGAAGCTTAATGACTAAATATCACAATGAGATGTTCTCGTTTGTTTTCAACATGCTTGGTAATTACGATGACACCGAAGATCTAATTCAAGAGATATTCATTAAGGTTTATAATAATCTTAATAGATATAACTCTAGGAAATCATCATTTAGAACCTGGTTATACCGCATTGCATCTAATCATACGATAAATTATTTGAAATCATCAAGCTATAAACGGAAATCTGGTAATGAACTAGATACAACATTTATAGAGGATGATTTGGATATAGAAGCAGAAATAGTTAAGGAACAGCAAATAAAAGAAATCATCAAAGTAATGAAAATGAGATTATCAGAAAAACACCAAAAGATATTAATCCTACATTATTTCTCAGGCTTATCAGTTAAAGAAATAGGGCTAACATTAGAAATTCCCGAGAAAACAATATATAAAGCTTTAAAAACAAGTGTCGAAAAAATTAAAGAGGAGGTGACTACTAATGACTAAAATGAATAGAAGAATTGACGAAACAAGAATGAATGAATCAAGAGATAAATCAATTGATTTTGTTTTATGTTCAATTGCACCAAAAACTACAAGACAACCATTCTTTACAAGAACCAGAACAATGTTATTATCAACATTTGTTTTAATCATTGCATTAGTAGTTATGTTTGTAATACCAAATACTAACACCCCTGGAACACCAGTAACTATTAACGCATATGAATCAGAAAGAATTGCAGAAGTTACTTATTTAACAACTAGTCTTATTGGTTCAAACATTGTCTTAAGTAACACCGATATGATGTTGTTAGATAATAATATTATTATTACGGCTGATAATGAAACTACTGAGTTTGAAGACAATGATGAATTAATCAATCTATATTTTGATACATTACGTGTCTTCTTAGAGGATGATTTATTTCAAAACTCAATAACTACAACAATTTCAGAAGATGATCCAAATACTCATATTATAACTTTTTCAATTCAAGAAATTGAATATGTTTTAACCGTTACATTCCTCAATAATACATTTTCCGGAACACTTAGTGTTGGTGGAGTAACATATGATGTAACTGGCAAACTTGAAGAATCAATAGATGAATTAAAATTAGAATTAGAAGCCGTAAATGGTGATGATTACGTTCATATAGAATTTGTTTCAGAGCAGGATGAGAATGAAATTGAAAGAAAATACCAAATTCATGAACGAATCAATAATGTTGAAAAAGAACAAGAAATTAAAGTGTCTCTAGAAGAAAATGAATATCAAATTGAAATTAAAGATGGCGAAAACGAATATAGATTAGAAAAAGAAATGGAAGGCTCTGAATACCAATATAAATTAGAATACAAAATCAACGGGATAGAAGGAGAAGCAATAATAACTGAATCAGTTGATGTTAATGGTAATATTGTTTATCAATATCAAATCAAAGAAGGAAGCAATGAAAAAGAAATAGAACATGGTAGACCTAACTACGAACATGAAGACGATGACGAGGATGAAGAAGACGATGAGGATGATGAGGATGATAGTGGTAATGGTGAAAATAATGGGAAAACCGGAAATAAAATGGAAGAAAAAAATAAAATATATTTAATTTAGGAGAAAAAAAATAAGTTGAGTTGTATATATTATCAAAGGAGTGAATTATATGAAAAAATTATTATTTATAGGACTAGCATTAATAACTGCATTCACACTAAGTGGATGTACAACAGCAGACAACGAAAATTTAGAAATTTTAGCAGCAGATCTAGGTAGTGAAGAAAGCCTTGCTACTTTATCATATTTATCAACAGGATTCTTAGATTTCAGTACAGAAGCAGTTGTTGCTTCTAACATGTCATTCTTAAGTGCTACTGATGGGGTTGCAGAACCAACAACAGTTATAGAGGGAGAATTGGACGAAGTAAATGTTTATATCGATCGTTTAAAAGCTCTAATCGATAATGGTGTAGAAAGTTTTGGTAGTGTATTAGAAGAAGAAAGTGATAATGAATTATATGCTTTCAAACTTACATTTACTGTAAATGAAGAAGTCTATGTTATTTATTACAATATTGATGAGGTAACTAATGAAATGACAGGTATTATTGTTATTGGTGATGTTGAATACGAGTTTGAAGTTATGGATAACATCAAAGAATATGAACATAATCAAGAAGATAAACCAGAAAGTCACAAAGAAGAAGACGATGAAGATGATGAGGAAAATACCAATGGAAATCGTAATACCTCAGACGATAATGAAGTAGATACTGAGGATTTAGATTCTGAAGACGATGATGAAGTAGATACTGAAGATAACGAAACAAAAATGGTATTAATCGCTACAAATGGTGAAGATACAATTAAAATAATTTATAAAAATGAACTTGAAGATGGTGAATTTGAAACTAAGTTCTACATTGAACAAACAATTGATGGAATCGAAAAACGAGTAACATTGAAAATTGAAGTAGAAAATAATGAAACAAAAGTCAAAATTACAGATGGTGAAGATGAATATACCTTCAAAAAAGAATTAGAAGAAGAAGGTACAGTTTATAAACTTCAATATGAAGTTGATGGTGTAAAAGGTATGGTTAGAATTACAGAAGTTGTAGATGAAGAAGGAAATATCACTTATGAATACTTCATCCAAGAAGCTGGAAGAGAAAAGCATACTGAAAAACAAGAACCAAATTCACATTTCGATGATGAAGATGAAGAAGAGAACGAAGATGAAGAAGAGAGTGAAGCCTAAACTCTCACTAAAGTCCACCTTTATAAATTAGCAAACCCAGTCTAATATAGACTGGGTTTGCTTTATATAATTACCAGTAAATTTATATTATTTACAAATATGATATAATATAGATGAGAAGGTGATTTTATGAGAGATCTACAAATAGTTAGCGCTCAAGAAATGCGTCTATTAGATAAACTAACACTCAAAGAAAAAGAAATGACATCTTATGAATTAATGAATCATGCGGGTAGGAGTATCTCAAACTACTTAATGATAAATGATATGTTTTCTAGTACAGATTCTATTTTAGTAATTGCCGGTACAGGTAATAACGGAGGAGATGCTTTAGTCATAGCATTGTCGCTTTTAGAACAAAATATTATTCCTAATGTTATTATTGTTGGTAATTTAGAAAATGAATCTGTGGAAAATCAAGAAGCTTTAGAAACTCTCAAAGTTAAAACAACTGCCATAACTTATGTATCTAGCGAAGAAGACATTGATGCTTTCACAAGTTTAGTTGATACTGCAACGATTATTATTGATGGAATATTTGGGATAGGACTAAGCTCCGATGTTAGAGATTATTACTCAAAAGTAATCACAATAATTAATCGTAGCTATGCACAAGTTATTAGCATCGATTTACCTTCTGGGATAAATGCAGATAACGGATTAGTCATGAAAGCAGCTGTAAAAGCTGATCATACAATTGTTATCCAAAACTATAAACAAGGTAATCTTCTTAATGATGCCTTAGATTATTCAGGACAACTTCACTTATTAGATATCGGAATCTTGCAAACATTATACGAAGAACCACAAGTTTTACTTCACAAATCATATTTGAAAAACAAACTAAACAAAAGAGTTAAGAATTCTCATAAGTATCATTTTGGTAACATCTTAACTATTGGTGGTTCTAAAGGAATGATGGGAGCTCCGTTATTAGCAGGAATATCTGCTTTATATACTGGGTCAGGGTTGTCAGCTGTTTCATATAACGAAAAGTACTTACATCATATTCATAACATTTATCCAGAAGTTATGGTGAATACTTATATTGGAATAGAAGATATTCCATCACAAGTGCGTAAAAGATCAGCAGTAATATTTGGTCCAGGTTTAGGACAAAACGATGAAGTGAATCTAGATGTTCTGAATTACTTACTTTCCTTAGATATTCCATTAATAATTGATGCTGACGGGATATTCTACTTAAAGCAATTATTGAAAGAATATAGCACCAGAAAGAATATAATTATAACTCCTCATAACCAAGAGATGGCAACTTTTCTGGGCATAGATATCGAGGATGTTAAACAAGAACCAGTTTTATTTGCTAAGAACATTGCTCATACATATAATCTAACTGTGGTTTTAAAAGGAGTTTGCACAATTATTACAAACAACGAAGAATCATACTTTAGCATTCATGGTAATCCTGGGATGGCTACAGCAGGTACTGGAGATGTTCTGTCTGGGATTATTGCGAGTTTACTAGGTCGTGGATACTCTCCACTAGAAGCTGCAAAAATTGGTGTACTAATACATTCGAAAGCTGGAGAATTGGCTTCTCATAAATACGGAGAAGAGTCTATGACGGCTACTGATGTTATAAAGAATATATATAAGGTAATAAGAGATGCGAAGTCTTAAATTACTTACACTAAACCTTCACTGTTTAGAAGAAGATAATATAAAAGAAAAGCAAATATTTATCATAGAAGAAATCCTGAAGAAAGATGTTGATATTATATTTCTACAGGAAGTAGCACAATATACTGATTCTAAAACCGTTTATGAGAATGTAAAAGAATCTAATTATGGATATCAACTTCAGCAACTACTAAAAGAAAATGGGAAAGAATATTATTTCTACTTTGATACAATTAAACACTCTTTTGACAAATATGATGAAGGGGTAGCTATCCTTTCTAAACATATTCTTTATGATGTGAAAGGAAACTACATATCTAAATCTCAAGATTATGATTATTGGAGAACAAGAAAAATGATTAAAGGAGACATTCATCGGTTGGATAAGAAAATATCTTTAGTTAGCGCACATCTTGGTTGGTCTGACAAATATGAAGTGTTTGAAGACCAAATAGATCGTTTGCTTACACATGTTGATGATAATCATGTACTTCTTATAGCTGGAGATTTTAATGTTTCTCCAAAAACTAAAGAGTATAGTTATATTATTAATAGAGGATTATCAGATCTATTTGGAAGCAATCCAAAATTCTTATTTGAACCTACTCATATTAAAGATATGGATCTTCATAAAGGTGAAACTAGGATAGATTATTTGTTTGCGAACATGAAATTAGAAGTATTAAGAAGAGAAGTATTGTTCAATAAGAATAGAGTTAGTGATCATTATGGAGTTTATATCGAGATAAGATTATAAAAATTAAGAAGGTTGCTCAAGCATCCTTTTTTTGTGCTATAATTATTATATAGTGAGGTGGTTCGATGAGAGTTTTTATAGCCATAGAGTTTGAAGACCAAGTCAAAAGATATCTTAAGGAAGTCCAAGATATTGTTAAAACGACCACTTATAATGGGAATTTTACCCATTACAATAATTTCCATCTCACTGTAAAATATATCGGTGAAATATATAATGGTGAGTATCAAGATCTATGTCAGTGTATTGATGACATTTGCTCAAATACTGCACCTTTTTCTATAAAAATAGGTGATTTAGGTTTCTTTAATAAGAAGTCCACAAACATTGTTTGGGTGGGAATTACTCGTGGAAAAGAAGAATTTGCGAGACTACATAAAATAACTGACACAGAAACAAATAGAAGTGGGTTCCCACTAGAATTACGTAAATTTAGACCACATGTAACAATTGCTAAAAAAGTTATCTTTAATAATGGAGCTGTGGCAGGAGGATTACCTTATTTTAAAGAGGAAATCGAAGTTGAAAAACTCACATTGTTCCAATCTCATAGAGTTGATGGGGTTTTAACTTATACTCCTCTATATACCCAGTTTTTAACCGGTGAAGAAGTTTGGAGACCTGCTAAAAACGTTAAGACAAATCTATTTGTAACTCAATAAGTAAGTGGTGATAATATGATACATAAAAAGAAATTAGAACTAAGATACAGTGATAGTGATCAAATGGGTGTAGTATATCATGCTAACTATTTTTCGTTCTTTGAACAAGGTCGTACTGAGATGTTAAAAGCTTTTGGAATAGATTATTATGAAATTGAAAATAGAGGTTTTATCTTCCCTGTTAGAGATGTAAATTGCACATATCTTAAAAGTGTTCGCCTTGGTGAAGAAATCTATGTGGTTACTAGTATTGTGAAAATTACTAAAGTGAGAATTGATTTCTCTCATGAATTAGTAACTAGTAATAATGAGTTGAAAGCTAAAGGAAATACTTCAATTATTTCTGTTAGGAAGAATGATTTTAGTATAGCCAAAATGGATATATATTTACCTGAAGTTTATGCATTAAAAGACAAAATAAAATAGATTATTTTGTCTTTTTTTATTCTATAACACTTTATCGCTTTACCGGACTAAAGTGCTAAAATAGGCCATTTAGTTCTTTTGTTATCGCTTTCACTACTGTATAATATTATTACAAGGTAGGTGACCAAAATGATAACATTAAATGGTAGAGGTTTAAATCTCGAGAAATTTATAGAAATTTCTCGATTTAAGGAAGAAGTGGCAATTGGTGAGGAACAGCGTTTACTCGTTTTAAAAGCACACCAATATGTACATGATGTTGTACGTAGTGAGAAACCAGTATATGGAATAAATACTGGATTTGGTAAATTAAGTGATATGTCTGTCTCTAGAGAAGATGTTAGTAAATTACAAGAGAATCTATTAAAATCTCATGCTTGTGGAGTAGGAAATCCATTTTCTGATGAAATAGTTAGAGGGATGATGCTTTTACGAGTTAATGCTTTGATTAGAGGAAATAGTGGTATTAGAATTGAAGTATTAGAAAAAATAGTTGAGATGTTGAATAAAAATGTATGTCCAGTTGTTTTTGAAAAAGGTAGTCTTGGAGCTAGTGGTGATTTAGCACCTCTTTCTCATATGAGTCTTCCGATTATTGGACTTGGTGAATGTTTTTATAAAGGTGAAAGAATGAGCACTATTGATGCTTTTAATAAAGCAGAAATAACACCAATCTCAAACCTCTTGGCAAAAGAAGGATTAAGCTTGATTAATGGTACTCAAGCAATGACAAGTGTTGGGGCTTTTACATTATATGACACAACTAAATTAGCTAAATTAGCTGACTTAAGTTTAAGCTTAACTATGGAAGCTCTACACGGAATTATTGATGCCTACGATGAGAGAGTTCATTTAGTAAGAGGTCACATTGGACAAATTAATGTAGCTGCTCATGTTAAAGTTTTACTTGAAGGAAGCGAAAATATAACTCGTCAAGGTGAAGAACGTGTTCAAGATGCTTATTCTATAAGATGCGCTCCACAAGTACACGGAGCTACCGTAGATGCTATTGAATTCGTTAAAGAGAAAATTGAAATTGAGATGAATGCGGTTACTGATAATCCTATCATTTTTGCTGAAGATGGGATTGCAATAAGTGCTGGTAATTTTCATGGGCAACCTTTAGCATTACCGTTTGATTACTTAGGTATTGCAATAAGTGAATTAGCTAATATTAGTGAAAGACGTTTAGAAAGACTAGTAAATCCAAGTTTAAGTAATGGACTTCCACCTTTCCTCGTTAAGAATCCGGGAATAAATAGTGGGTTTATGATAGTACAATATAGCGCAGCTTCACTTGTAAGCGAAAATAAAGTATTATCTCATCCTGCTAGTGTTGATTCAATTCCTAGTAGTGCTAATCAAGAAGATCATGTAAGTATGGGTACAATTGGTGCTAGAAAAGCAAATTCTATTTTAGGGAATGCTCGTAAAGTAATTGCTATGGAAATATTTACTGCTTGCCAAGCTATTGATTTAAAAAAGGCTCATAATTTAGGTAAATATACTAAAAAGGCTTATACTAAAGTAAGAGAATATATTCCATTTATTGACAATGACGTAATAATGTATCCTCATATTCATAAAGTTGAAGAATTGATTACTAGTGATGAATTATTTGAATATGTATTTAATAAATAGAGGTGATTTAAATGAATGAACAAAGAGAATATAACTTAGGTGATATTTTTTCAGAATTACCTAAGAAAAAACCATTTGTTGAAGGAATAAGAAGAGCTCCGAAAAGAGAATTTGTTTTAACTAAAGATGAAACTAAATTAGCTTTAAAGAACGCTTTAAGATATGTCCCTAAGAAATGGCATAATGAACTAGCTCCAGAATTTCTTGAAGAATTATTAACTAAAGGAAGAATATATGGATATAGATTCCGTCCCATTGAAAGAATCTTTGGTAAACCAATTGATGATTACAAGGGACAAATAGTGGAAGGGAAAGCCTTCCAAGTTATGATTGATAATAATCTTGATAATGAGATAGCTTTATATCCCTACGAATTAGTTACCTACGGTGAAACAGGAAGAGTTATGCAAAACTGGATGCAATATCATTTAGTAAAGAAATATTTAGAAGAAATGAATGATACACAAACTCTAGTTGTTATGTCTGGACATCCTCTAGGATTGTTTAAATCACACAAAACTTCTTCCAGAGTAATTTTAAGTAATGGTTTAATGATAGGGCAGTTTAATGATAGTGATAATTGGAATAGAGCGGCACAATTAGGTGTAGCTAATTATGGACAAATGACTGCAGGGGGTTGGATGTATATCGGTCCTCAAGGAATTGTTCATGGAACATATTCAACATTGTTAAATGCAGGTAGAAGTAAACTTGGAATACCTGAAAACGAGAATTTAGCTGGTAAATTATTTGTTACTTCTGGTTTAGGAGGAATGAGTGGTGCTCAAGGTAAAGCAGTTGAGATTAGTGGTGGTGTAGGTATTATAGCCGAAGTAGATCCATCTCGAATCGAAACAAGATTTAACCAAGGTTGGGTATCATATGTTGCAAACACGCCAAAAGAAGCATTTGATAAAGCTAAAGAATATATGGTAAATAAAAAACCATTAGCTATCGCTTATAGTGGTAATATTGTGGAAATACTAGAATACGCTGTTAAAGAAAATATCCATATCGATTTACTAAGTGATCAAACTAGTTGTCACGCAGTTTATGAAGGTGGATATTGTCCAGTGGGAATTACTTTCAAAGAAAGAACTGAATTGCTTGCTCATAATAAGAATAAATTTAAGGAACTAATAGATTTAGGATTAGAAAGACATTATAAGGCAATCAAAGCAATTTCTAAAAATGGAACATATTTCTTTGATTATGGTAATAGCTTTATGAAAGCTATTTATGATAGTGGAATCACTGATATCTGTGCAAATGGTAATAATGACTTAGATGGATTTATCTGGCCAAGTTATGTTGAAGATATCATGGGGCCTATCTTATTTGATTATGGATATGGACCATTTAGATGGGTATGTCTATCTAGAAGCGATGAGGATCTAAGAAAAACTGATAAAGCTGCTATGGATCAAATTGATAAAGATCGTAGATTTCAAGATTTAGATAATTATAACTGGATCAAAGATGCTGAAAAAAACAATTTAGTTGTTGGAACAAAAGCAAGAATTCTATATCAAGACGCATATGGAAGATTAAAAATTGCCCTTAAATTTAATGATATGGTACGAAATAATGAAGTTGGACCAATCATGTTAGGGAGAGATCATCATGATACCGGTGGTACCGATTCACCGTTTAGAGAAACTTCAAATATTAAAGATGGTTCAAACGTTATGAGTGAAATGGCTACTCATGTAGCCCTAGGAAATGCCTCAAGAGGTATGAGTTTAGTTGCACTTCATAATGGTGGTGGAGTTGGAATTGGTAAAGTAATTAATGGTGGTTATGGAATGGTATTGGACGGAAGTAAAAGAGTTGACGAAATTCTAGAAAACGCAATGCTGTTTGATGTAATGGGTGGAGTTTCGAGACGTTCTTGGGCTCGTAATGAAAATGCTATATCAACTGCAAAAGAGTATAATAACTTGGATAATAATTCGGAAATTACAATTCCATATTTAACTGAAGAAGAACTTGTTAGTAATTTAGTTAACAAGAATTACGTAAAAGGTGGTAAATAATGAAAATAGTACAATGTGTTCCTAATTTTAGTGAAGGAAGAGATTTAGAAAAAGTAGAAGAAATTGTAAGTGTATTAAAGAATAAAGAAGGATTTAAGTTAGTTAGTTATGAACCAGATAAAGATTATAATAGAACTGTAGTAACTTTGCTTGGAAACCCTAATGATATCATTGAAGCTTTAATACCTTTTACCAAAAAGTGTTTAGACCTAATTGATATGAATCACCAAACAGGAGAACATTCAAGAATGGGTGCAATAGATGTAATACCATTTATTCCAATCCAAGATACAACAATGGATGAATGTGTTGAATATGCAAACACGGTAGCTAAAAAGATAAATGAAGAGTTTTCTATTCCTATCTTTATGTATGCTGAAGCAGCAAACATTAAAGCTAGAGTTAAATTACCTAATATCCGTAAAGGTGAATTTGAAGGAATGAAAGAAAAAATCAAATTAGAAAAATGGTATCCTGATTATGGTAATGCAGAAATTCATCCAACATTTGGGGTTATTGGTGTTGGTGCTCGAATTCCTTTAATTGCTTACAACATTGATTTGGATACAGAAAATACTAAAAGAACTGGGTTTATTGCTAGAACTATTCGTTTTAGTAGTGGAGGATATCGTTTTATTCAAGCCGGTCCTGTATTCTTAGAATCAAGAGGACACACGCAAGTTACGATGAATATCTTGGATTATACTAAGAATCCAATTTACCGTGTATTAGAAGCGGTTAAGATGGAAGCTAGAAGATATAATATTAATGTACCTTCATGTGAATTAGTTGGTTTAATCCCTAAAACAGCCTTATTAAAGACGATTAAATATTACTTCCAAGTAGAAGGAAGAGATTTCAATGAAGATATGTCATTAGAAGAAATAACTAAATACAGTATTGAGTATATTGGATTTAGAGATTTTGATAAATCAAAAATAATAGAAGCAAATATCTAAGGAGGTCTTTTATGGTTGCTGATACAATAATTTACAATATCAAGGAAATTATTACACCACACCGTTCTTTAGCTCATCGTGGTAAAGAAATGCGTCAGCTAGAAAGTGTTAAAGATGCTTTCATCGCAATTAGAAAAGGTAAGATAATTGATTATGGAAAAGGTAATCACTCTAAATATCTAAGTGATACTACTTATCTTCATGATGCACACAACTGTATAGTTATACCGGGGCTAATTGATTCTCACACCCATTTAGTACATGGGGGCAGTAGAGAACATGAGTTTGGTAAAAAAATCAAAGGAGTGCCATACTTAGATATCTTAAAACAAGGTGGTGGAATCCTTAGTACAGTGGAAGCTACTAGAAATAGTGATTTTGGTACTTTATTTCAAAAAGCTCGTAAATCATTAGATGAGATGTTGTTACTCGGAGTTACTACTGTGGAGGCAAAATCTGGTTACGGTCTTAACTATGAAACAGAAGTAAAGCAATTAGAAGTAGCTAAGAAACTAAATGAGATACATCCAATAGATGTTATCTCAACATACCTTGGAGCGCATGCAGTTCCAACAGAGTACAAAGACAATAAAGATGAATATATAAATGCAGTTATAAAAGATATGGCTTTAATAAGAAATAATGACCTTGCTGAAAGCGTAGATGTCTTTTGTGAAGATAGTGTCTATAACTTAGAAGATACAAGGAAAATCGTTGAAGCCGCAAAAAAACTAGGTTTCTTTGTAAGATTACATGCAGATGAAATTCATCCGATGGGTGGTTTAGGTTTAGCAGTTGAATTAAATGCTTCAAGTGCTGATCATTTAATTGCTGCAAGTAATGAAGATATTAAAAAGTTATCTAAAAGTAAAACTGTGGCTAACTTATTGCCATCAACATCATTTTATCTAAATAAGGATTTTGCTAACGCTCGTAAAATGATTGATGAAGGGTGCATTGTATCATTATCAAGTGACTATAATCCAGGTAGTTCTCCTTCAGAAAACTTGCAATTCTCAATGCAATTAGGTTGTAATAAAATGAGATTACGACCAAAAGAAGTTTTAACTGCAGTTACAATTAATCCAGCTTATGGTCTCGGATTAAAAGAAAAAGTAGGAAGTATTGCAAAAGGCAAAAATGCTGATATCGTAATAATGGATGCTTCTAACTTAGAATATATTATGTATCACTTTGGAGTAAATCATACCAAAGATGTATTTAAGAATGGAAAATTAGTCGTTAAAGACAGACAAATAATATAGGTGGTAATATGAAATTAATAGAATTAAAAGTAAATGAATTTATCAATGTAGTAGATTCAAAAAGTCCAGCTCCTGGAGGAGGAAGCGTTGCTGCTCTTTCTGGAAGTTTATCAAGTGCACTAGCAAACATGGTTTCACATTTAACAATTGGTAAAAAGAAATTTAGAGCTTTAGATGAAAAAATCCAACTAGAAGTTAAAGAAGCAATGGTTGTTTTAGAATCAAAAAAGGAAGAATATGCAAAGTTAATCGATAAAGACACAGAAGCATTCAATATGATTATGGCTGCTTTCAAACTTCCTAAGGAAACAGATGAAGATAAAAAAATAAGAGCTGATAAAATAGAAGAAGCAACAATTATTGCAATTGAAGTACCTCGAGAAGTTGCTGAAAATGGAAAATCAATTCTACCAGCCTTAGAGCAATTGTTCACATATGGTAATCAAAATTGTTTAAGTGATTTAGGTGTAAGTGCATTATTATTACACACTACAATTATTGGAGCAGTGATGAACATGAAGATAAACCTTTCTGGATTAAAATGTGAAGATTTAGTAAGTAGTTATCAAAAGGTTATTGATGAGTTAACTGCATTTAGTAATAATGAAGTCTTATCATTTGTTAATAAAGTATATAATAAACTATAAAAAAACGAGCAGATATTCTGCTCGTTTTTATTATCTTCTTTTACCTAATTCATCTTTTATTACATCTTCTACAAGTGGTTGACAAAGGCCACATCCGCTTCCTGCTTCTGTCGCTTGTTTTACAGATACAAAGCGTCTTCGTCCTTCTCTAACAACTTTTCTAATTTTTCTTTCTGTTACTTGCTTACAAAGGCATAAAACTCCTTGTTCATCTGCTTCTTGTTTCTTAAGTTTAATATATGATTCTCTTTTATCCATAATATCACCACATTTTCTAAGATGTATTGTATAATATAGTATAACATAACATAGTATGAAAAGTTAAAGGTGATTTGATGGGTAAAAACGCTTATGTTACATTTATAATTAGAAATGATTCTTATATGCCAGGAGCACTTGTTTTTGGTTATGCTTTAAGATTACAAAATACTGTAAATGATCTTATTTGTATAGTATCAGAGAATATCTCAGAAAGAGCGATCAAAGCGTTAAAAGTTATATATGATGACGTATTAGTAATTGATGAACTATATGTTGCTCATGATCGAAGACACGAAAGACAGGATAGACCTTTCTTGTTTTCGCGGTTTAATACTTTTAGATTAGGTAAAGATGGTGACTTAGGAAAAGCTTATGATAAAATCATCTTAGCAGACTGTGATCACTTACCATTAAGAGGATTTGACGAATTATTTAATTTAAGAGCTCCAGCGGGTATTATTAATGAGAGAAAAGAACATTGCTTAGAGTTTGTTGATGGGAAGTATATTATTCCTGAAAGTGTAGAAAAAACAGGAACTTGGAACTGGCATGATATTTATAAGGATGTTCCACATGGAACGTTAGTACCGAAAATAATGACTGATAGAGTGCTAACTGATCCAACTAATTTAGGGATTAACACTTCTATATGTCTATTTGAGCCTACAATGGAATTGTATGATTCAATTATGGACGATTTACTTCAAACTGAAGTTCAAGATAGAATATCTTCTTATAACTGGCCTGAAATGCAGTACATTACAGGTAAGTGTAGTGGCGAATGGACTAATATTGATTTAAAATACTCTTCATTTAATGGTTATCCTAAAATAGATGTTTTATACGGTATTCACTTTGCTGGGTTAAAACCTTGGAGTATAAAGAATAAGAGTGTTAAATCATTTGGAAAATTCGAGGATTATCAATTATGGAATCACACATTTGTTAGAATGATGAATGATAATCCAATATTAAGTGATAATGGTAAACTACGCCGAATTAATACATTTATTGGTGATTTACTAAAAGATCCAAAATATCAATTTAAAAAGAAAAATGTACCACATTTGAAACATTTCTTTGAATAAGTCTCATATATGTTGAGGCTTTTTTTTATTTCCTTTGATTACCTTGACAGATAGAGTAATTTTTGATAAATTATTATGTGAGATATAGTAATTACGCATAGTAATTATTTCGAGTAAACTGGAGAGGGAGAAACATCATGAAAAAAACATCTTTAGGAGAGTTAATAGCTAACGCAATTTCTCATGGAGTAGGCGTTATATTCGCAATAACTGCTCTAGTTATACTGATTATAAAAAGTGATACAACACCAGAAATTTTATCAAGTATAGTATTTGGTTTATCACTAATTATGCTTTATTTAAGTAGTACTTTGTTTCATTCTTTTCCCGAAAAGATGACAAGAGTATTTACCGTTTTTCAAAGATTAGATCATTCAAGTATCTTTTTATTAATATCTGGAACATATACACCATTCTTAATCTTAGTTGTTGATAATCTAACAGGATATATCCTACTGGGAATACTTTGGGCTATAACTATTGTTGGGATTGTTTTTAAAGCGATATGGATAGATAAATTTAAATATGTTCATTTATCAATTTATCTATTAATGGGTTGGAGTATTATTTTTGTATATAACGATGTTATTGATGGTATTGGTGATTGTTTCTTATATCTTTTATTAGGAGGAATCAGTTATACATTAGGTGTTGCTTTTTATGTATCTAGATTTAAATATGCACACTTTGTATGGCATCTCTTTGTTTTAGGCGGAAGTGTTTTTCACTTCGTTTGTGTATTAATGATTTTAAGTTGAAGGAGGCTTATTATGAATTATAGAATAGTAGTTGATAGTACGGTTTATTTGTCTGAAGAGGAATTCAAAAGTTATGGGATAAAACGAGCAAGTTTAAACATTATTGATAAAGATGAATCATTTAAAGAGTTAAGTGTGGATAAGAAATTTGTTTTCGAAAGATTAGATAATGGACATCACTTAACTACAAGCCAACCTTCACCAGGAGAATTCTTTGATATTTATGAGGAATTGTTAAGTGAAGGTGTTGAAAAGATTTTTGTTGTTACTTTAGCAGAACCATTAAGTGGTACTTATCAAAGTGCTACTTTAGCAAGAACAATGTTAGATAATCCAAATAAAGTTCATATTTTCAAATCACAAATGGCAGCTTTTGGTAACGAAATGTTGGTTCTTGAAATTCAAAGACTGATTAATGAAGGTAAAGAAGAAAAAGAGATTATTGAATTTATTACTAAATTGAATAGTAAATCTAATTTGATATTTACACTTGAAAATCTTCATTACATAGCACGTAGTGGAAGATTATCAAGAGCAAAAGCTTTAATTGGTACTGTTTTAAGGGTAAAACCTTTAATTCGTATGATTGATGGGAAACTAGATTTGTTTAAATCTGAAAGAACTCACAAGAAAGTGATTACGAATATTATTAATAATATGAAGGAAACTACCAAAGGGGCTAAGACTATTTATGTTAGAATTCTTAGTCACAATTCTATTGAACAAGCAAAAGCTTTAGAAGCAAAAATCAATGAAACATTTAATAATATAAAATTATCTTTCAACGAGTACCTAGGACCTATCTTTAGTCTGCATCTTGGATCTGTAGGATATGGTATTTCTTGGTGTGTTGAATAAAAGGAGCAATGATGGGAAAAATCGGAATTGTAATTGATAGTACTGTTTATCTATCACAAGAACTGATAGATGATAACAACATTGGTGTTGCATCTTTAAATGTTATTAATGGTGTGGATTCTTATAAGGAACTAGATATTGATAATAAGTTTGTTTGGGACATGCAAGATAAGGGAGCACACTGGAAAACAAGCCAACCCTCACCAGGTGAATTCTTAGAAATATTTGAAAGAATGATTAGTGAAGGTTACGATAAAATTTTCTGTGTTTTATTATCAAAAAATATTTCAGGTACTTATCAAAGTGCATTGCTAGCAAAAAAAATGTTAGGTGATTCAACAAAAGTGCATTTGTTTGACACTATGCTTTGCGCCTATGGAACTGCGATGATTACGCTTGAGTTAATAGAAATGGTAAATGAGAATAAAACTGAAGAAGTAATTGTTGAAAGAATAACAAGAATTATAGGAACCTCAGTGCAAATGTTCTCAGTGCAAAATCTATTCTCTTTAGTAAAAGGAGGACGTTTAAGTGTAGCAAGAGCTACAATTGGAACAGTTCTTCGAATTAAACCAATTATCAAAGTAATTGATGGTAAACTTCAACTTGTCAAGAGTGAAAGAACCCACAAAAAAATCTTCAGGTATTTCATGGAACATATTAATAAGTCATTAATTGATCATAAAAAAATTACATTTTACGTTTTAAGCCAACACTCACTTGAAACTGCAAAACAAGTAAGAGAACTGTTTGAAGAAGAATATCCTGGGTGTAAAATTATTTTTTCTGAATATCTCGGACCAGTATTTAGTATTCATGTTGGAAAAAAAGGATATGGAATTAGCTATTTTGTAGAATAAAAAGACACTTTAAAAGTGTCTTTTTTTTAAATTACTCTATCACGTTATGTATTGTAATGGGTAAAAATTTCCTATATAATCAAGAATAGAAATATAGGTGATTATATGAGAAAAATAGCAATCGTTACAGATAGCACTGCTGTAATGGGAAATAAGTTTATTGAAAACGAAAAAGATTTATACACTGTTCCTTTACAGATTCTATTTGGGGAAGAAGAAGTATACCGTGATGGTATCGATTTAACTAGTGAGGAATTCTTTACTAAGATATCAAATATACGAATTCTACCTACTACTAGCCAACCAAGTGTTGGTGCTGTTTTAGAATTGTTTAATGAGTTGGTAAAAGAATATGATGAAATATTATATATCACAATTAGCTCTAATATTAGTGGTACTTATAATACAGGGCTACTTGCGGCTAACCAATTAAAAGATAAGAAAATTGAAGTTTTTGATAGTTTACATACAGCAGTAATACAAAAAATGTATGTGGAAGAAGCTTTAAAAATGGCTAAAGAAGGAACGCATGTAGATAGCATTATTAAGAAACTTAAAAAAATGAGAAAGAACAGTGAAATCTACTTAGTTGTTGATAATCTACGCCATTTAGGACGTACTGGGCGTGTAAATAATATGGGAGCTATTGTTGGGGCATTACTAAAAATCAAACCAATTTTAACTTTTGAAGAAGGATATATAAACTTAAGAAAAAAAGTTAGAACTTTGAATAGAGCATATTTAGAAGTAGTTTCTATTCTAGGTGATAGAGAGTTAAACGATTCCTCTCGAATCATGATTGCCCATGCAAATGGGATTGAGAATGCAATAAGAGTAAAAGAGGCTATCGAAGTAATTCATCCAGATAAAATAATTGAAATTGATGAGTTATCTCCAGTAATTGGTGTTCATACAGGACCTAATACAGTTGGAGTTGCATGGATAAAATAGGTGGAAACTTAGTTTCTCACCTTTTTTTTGACAAAAAATTTTATTATGTTATTATATATGAGTGAACTTTCATATAAGTTCGTGGGAGGTATTTTTTATGAAAATAGCATACATAGTTGATGGATCTATAGACTTATCTCCATCAACCATTGCTTTAGAAAACGTTTATTCTATACCGTTTAAAGGTTATGATCAAACAGGAGAATTAGGAAATATTGAAAATATAAGATTACTTGAAAAAATTCAGAAGCAAGAAATTAAGCAGTATATAGAGCCTACACCTGGTATCTATAGGGATTTGTATAAGAGTTTAAAAAGAGATGGGTACGATTATATTGTATGCATTCCTCAAAAAAGAAACATTAGTTCCTCTTATATGAATGCCGAATACGCTAGTAGATTTTGTAGTGAGTATGTATTGGTAATTGATGCTTCAGACTATGAATTGGATAGTAAGGAAATATTTGATAACCTATTAAATGATAAAGAAATCAAAGATTATTTATTCACAATTGATTTTAGTTTTGATCAATTGTTTGAAGGAATTAGAAAAGTATTAGGTAACTTGAAACTATTGAAAATATAAAAAAAAGTAGACTAATTTCTACCTTTTTTTTATTTATTTTAGTAATTTAAGACCATATATTACTTTACCAATAAATGGAGTTTTTGTTTGAATGGCACTATAGGGACACATTTCTTGGCAACAATAACATCTAATACATTTTGAGTAATCATAAACAGGTGGTACCGATTTATCATCATTATTGAAAGTTAATGCTTTATCATCTAATGGGCAAACATCGACACATATACCACACTTTTTGCAATCTATTTCCTTAATATAAGGCTTTCTAAGTACATGCTTATTTAGTAACCCGAATGGAGTTTTTTCAGTGTGTTTTACTTTATCTCGAGGAATATCAAATTCTTTGTTGATAAAGGAATTTATTTCTTCGCCAATTATTTCGATATCTTCATAACTACCAAGACCATATTCTTGTCCATATGTCATGGTAGGTAACCTTGTTGGATCTAAATCAATCATTTTACAGAAAACCGCATCCAAAGCAACTGGATCTTTTGATATTATAATAGTATTCATTGGGGTAGGTGTTCCGTTTCTAGGTCCATTTCCTTCCATTGCGATTATACCATCTAAGATATGTAAATCGATTTTAAGATATAAATCTAAATCGATAAGCATTTCTGCAAAGTTATATGCATTTTGGAATCTAGCATGCATTTTAGCTTTGTTGAAACCTACTACAGTCCCAAATGGATTTTTTACAGCTCCAGTTATTCGCTGAAGAGCATGTGATTTCATTTTGGGAAGATTAATAATTGCATCTGCTTCAAATACAGCATTTGCAATTTCGAGAGAGTTTGTAGCATGTCCTTCTAATTCAACAGTTTTTCCAGATGCAAAATCTCCGATTGGTGTATTGTATTTGTCAGCTACTTCTTTGATTCCGCATTTGGCAGCTACTTTTGTTGGATTACCGATTCCAGGTGAATCACCATAGAATACGTCATAGTCATTTTCTTTCATGAGTTTTAATACAGCCTCAAAAACGACAGGGTGGGTTGTAGCAGCATTTTTCTTATCTGTACCTACCACAAGATTGGGTTTAAGTAGCACTTTCTTACTTTTAGGAATAATGCTTTCTATTCCTCCTAATTCATTAATTGCCCATTTTATTTTTGGATATATTTTATCTAAATCATATTCTTTGCATCTTAATATTACTACTTTGCTCATATTATCACCCTTTAGATTTCATTATATCAAAAGTTCTTTATTATCAAAATATTATTTTTTTGTGTTAAAATCAATATAGGTGATTATATGAAAAAACTAATTGAGTATATTAATAATAATAAGAACAAAGTTATTGCCTTAGATGGTCCTAGTGGGTCTGGGAAAAGTACAACAGCAAAATATCTAGAAGAACATTTCGATGTTCTTGTATTTCACACAGATGATTATTTTCTTCCTATGGAGAGAAAAACTAGGAATAGGTTAAATCAACCAGGAGGAAATCTTGATTATGAAAGAATGGAAGAGGAAGTTTTTAAACATCTTAAAGATGAGGTGATAATATCAAATTTCTTTAACTGTATGAGTAATGAGTTAGAAAAGAGACAACCTGCAAAAAAGAAATCTATCATTATAGTAGAAGGAGTATATTCTCTGCATCCAAGATTTCAAAAATATTATGATTTTAAAGTATATTTTGATATAGATAGAGAACATCAGTACAATCGTATCCAAGAGCGTAGTGGAGACTTTATGTTAGAGAGATTTAAAAAGGAATGGATACCTTTAGAGGATAAGTATTTTGATGAACTTAATATAAAAAAGAATGTAGACCTTTACATAAAAAATCACTAAATATTCATACTTTTTTATATTTCATTATGTTATAATAATTAGGCAACTTGGAGAGGTGACGGTATGTTATTATTTGACTTTATAAATCCATATATAACATATTTGTTTGTTGTATTGGCATTTGTCTTTAGTATAGGGGCTATTTTTTATAGAAAAGAGTTCATTACAAAACATAAAAAGACAATTATGAATATTGCAATGGTATTGCTTATCTGGACACAAGTTGCTAGGTATGCTGGTATCTTTTTTGAGCAAGATACAACATGGAGTTTATGGTTTTTTAACTTCAAGATAACATCTTTTAGTTACGCGTCACACTTACCGTTTTACATGTGTAGATTAAGTGTTTTAGTACTTCTATACTACTTAGTTACTAAAGATAAAAGGGTAGAGTCATTTTTATTCTACTGGGGTGCAACTGGTTTAGCTGGCGTAATTTATCCAAATGGAGAAATAATTAACATATTTAATTTAACAGAAACTTTCTTTATTGATCATTTTCTGTTAGCAATTGCTCCGTTTTTCATAATTGTTTATCAAGGGTATCGTCCAAGTAAAAAAGATGCTTTTATTATTGCTGGTTTGATGTTTGCTATATTAACATTGTTTATTCCAATCAACAATGTTATGACTAATGTACTTACTAGTTCTAATGGAGAAGAAGTATTAGTAGATTACTTTTATGTTAAAGATCAGAGTATTGTAAAAGTGGTACTTGGTAATATACCGAGTATACTATTTGTATTTATGCACTCATTAGCAGCACTTGGTTTCTTTAGTGTTTATTATAAATTATTTAAGAACAAAGAATATAACGTTTAGGATTTGGTGAGTATTATGAGAATTGGTTTATTTACTGATGCATATTTCCCAATAATTAGTGGTGTTACTATTTCAGTAAGAACACTAAGGGATGAATTAGAGAAGTTAGGGCATGAAGTTTTTATTATATCTAACAATCACGATAATGCAGAAGAAGAGAGAAATGTCGTTAGAACTGGTGGACGCAAACTACCTATGAAAGAAATGGGAGAGTTTCGTGTTGGTCGTGTAACGAAAAATAAAGTTAAAGATATTGGTACATTGAATTTAGATATTGTTCATTGTCATACTGAATTTACTATGGGTAGATTAGGACGTAAAGTAGCTAGAAGATATAATTTGCCTGTTGTTCATACTTATCATACAATGTATGTAGAATACATTCATTTTATTTCAAAACTTTTTAGAAGACCTTTACGTTTTATATCAAAAATATATAGTCGTAGATTTGCTGATAGTGCTGACGTTGTAATATTCCCTACTATCAAAGTAAAAAGAACATTTGATGATTATGGATATAAAAAGAAATCTTACATTATTCCTTCAGGAATTTATTTAGAGAGATTTGATAAGAATAGTTTTCCACAAAATGAGATTATTCAACTTAAAGAAAAACTTGGGATAAGACATGATGAATATGTTATGTTGTTTTTAGGAAGAATATCACGAGAAAAGTCTATTGAAGAGTTAATTATAGAATTTGCTAAAGTCAAAAATCCAAAAGCTAAACTAGTAATAGTAGGCGGAGGACCAGATTTAGAGTTTTTCAGAAGTGTTTCAATTAAGTTAGGTATTGAAGATAAAGTAATATTTACTGGAATGATTGATCCCTTAGAAATAGGTATTTACTACCAATTAGCTGATTTGTTTGTAAATTTCAGTATGTCTGAAACACAAGGATTAACATATTATGAAGCATTAGCAAGTTGTGTTCCACTTTTAGTAAAATATGACTCTAACTTAGAAGGAATTATATTGAACGGAGAGAATGGGTATTCATTTACGGATGATAATGAGTTTAGTGTGTTAGCAGATAAAATTATTAAAGATAAAAAACTACAAGCATATTTTATTGAAAAATCGTGTGCTACAGTTCAAAAGTTTTCTGCTAAAAATTACGCAATAAGCGTTGAAGAAATATATAAAAAAGTTTTTAAAGGTTAAATGAATCAAAAATGTAAATAATTATTGGTGATTGTGGTAAAGAAAAATGTGAAATTACTTGACAATCACTATTGATTTGAATAGAATGTATATAGTCTCTTTTTTGAAAAGAGTAGGTTATGGCGATTGTGGTGAAGTGGTTAACACACCGGCTTGTGGCGCCGGCACTCGTGGGTTCGATCCCCATCAGTCGCCCCATTTTGGGCTATGGCCAAGTGGTTAAGGCACCGGACTTTGACTCCGGGATCGATGGTTCGAATCCATCTAGCCCAGCCATATGTGCGGGTGTGGCGGAACTGGCAGACGCGCTAGATTTAGGCTCTAGTTCTTAGGAGTGCAGGTTCAATTCCTGTCACCCGCACCATTTGAAATCAAGGACAACTTAGGTTGTCTTTTTTTTGATTCGAGCCTTTTGGTTGGCACTCATGCTTTATGTTATTGTGAAAACGCTTTTTTTTGATATAATGTTAATAGGAGAGGTGATTAAATGGAAACGATGCTTAAAAATACAGAGAAGCAGTTTATTGATAATTTAACTGGATTAAGAGATTTAAAAGGGTTATTCCATGATTTTGGTAAAAGAGATTTAGATGGCCTCCACTTTATTTATGTAGATATTGATGATTTTAATAAAATGAATATAATATTTGGGGTAGATACAGTTGATGATATGCTGAAAGGTGTGGCTGATACTTTACGTAATTATTGTGGTAAATCTGATGTTTACCGTGTTGGAAATGATCAGTTCTTATTAGTAACTGACAGAAGTGTATTTTGTGAACACTCTGAATTACAACGTATCCTGAAACAACCTTTTAAACATCATCACATTCAGTATGTAATCAATGCGAGTGTTTGTGTCGCAGATTATGATGATTTCAAAGGAGATAATTTAAAGCAAATTGTAAATCTACTTAGAATTACTGTTGATTTATCTAAAAACCTTGGTAGAAATACACTTATTTATGCTCACCAAAAACATAAGAAAAGATATGAAGTTATTCAGGAGATAGAAAACAATATTTATTATGCTATGCGCAAGAAGCAATTCTATCCAAAGTATCGTCCTTTTGTTGATACTTTTACTAATGAAATAATTGGTTTTGAAGCAGTTTCAAGATGGGATTTAAATGGAAGAACTCTGAAACCTTATGAGTTTCTAGAAATAGCTCAGTGGACTGGAATTATATATGAATTAGAGATGTGGGTATTTGAACAAGCGATGGAGTTTTATCGTCAGTTATCTGATGATAAAACAATCAAATTATCTAAGAGATTTAAAGCAGGGGTTAACCTTTCTGAATACACTTTAATTACTGTAGAAATTGATACAATAATTCAAATCTTAACAAAGTTTGATATATCAGCAAAAGACGTGATTATCGAAATAAAAGAATCGTATATTAGAGATAAACATGTTTACCAAAAAGTACATAACTTATATGAGTTAGGATTTGTTATTATCCTTGATGATTATTCGAATGCATCATCGTCATTAACATATCTTGCTGATCTCAAAGTAGACGTTCTTAAGTTATCCGAAAAGTTATTATTAGAAGTTAATAACAGCGAAGAGTACACTAATATGAAGAGTGTCTATGAATTTTTTGTAGACATAAGTAAGAAGTTTCAATTATCTGTCGTTTCAACAGGCATTAGAAATAAAAAAGACTTAAAACTAGTTAAGGAACTAGGTGTTAACATGGCAACAGGTGATTATTTCTCAAGAGCAATCGTCAAAGAAGAATTCTTAGAATACATGCAGAACAATAAGAAAAGGAAATTACGATTGTGATTTCACTGCTACTTTCTTCTTCGGTTGAAGGAGATTTAACATTCTTTGAGAGTATAATTGCTTGGGTAGAAAATGCAACGATTCACTTATATGAAAATCCATTATTTGGTGTCGCTGCATTAATCATATTTGGTTTAGTTGGAGGGAAATTAATAAGTTTAATTAAGTTCCCACGTGTTACAGGATATATACTTATTGGGATCATCGTTGGACCAAGTGTTCTTCGAGTGTTATCTCATGAGATGGTAGAATCTTTTACCATTATTAGACAAGTCGCAATTGGTTTTATTGGTTATACAATTGGTCTTGAGTTAAGGTTTAGTAAACTTAAAAAAACAGGTAAACAGGTGACGATTATAACTGTTGTACAAGCATTTACAACGGCTATATTGGTTACATTAGCAATCTATGCTTATAGAACAGCTACAGGTGGAGATTATATTTGGACTTATGCATTAATTTTAGGTGCAATTGCAACTGCAACTGCTCCTGGACCTATCGTAGCAGTAGTAAAAAGTTATCGTACTAAAGGTCCTGTTACAGATGTGTTATTACCTTTAGTAGCATTAGATGATGCTATTGGTATTATGTTGTTTGCAGTAATGCTAAGTTTAGGTACATCATTTATTAGTGGACCTGTAAGTATTGGACATATGTTGTTAGATCCTTTCTTAGAGATTTCAATGTCTTTAGGTTTTGGAGCCTTAATTGGATTCATAGTTACTAAAATCGCCAAAGCTTATAACCGTGAAAGTGATAGTTTCCTAATGATGGTTATTATAGGATTTGTATTTCTTGGTATAGCTATTGGACAAGCAGTACACGCTTCTGCAATATTATTACCAATGACAATTGGAGTTTTCCTAACAAATTCAATTGATGAAAGATATGAACATAGATTAACACAAACTACCGATCTGTTTAGTGCCCCGATATTACTAGCATTTTTCACTATAGCAGGGGCAGAACTACAGTTATCATTATTAGCTAAAATTGGACTTATGGGTGGTATTTATCTATTTGTACGTGTTATCGGTAAAGTTACTGGTTCATATGTGAGTGCTAAGGCTTTAAAAGCACCGCCAACTGTAGTTAAGTATTTAGGATTTACGTTAATCCCTCAAGCAGGTGTAGCTATCGATATGGCTTTAACTACTCAGTTAAGATTTGAAGAAGCTGATTTATTAGCACACGCTGAAGTAGGTGCAGCGATAATGACGATTGTTTTGGCCGCAACAGTTATCTACGAAGTATTTGGATTGGTTGTTGTTAAAAGCGCTCTAGGTAAGGCTGGAGAAATTGATGCAGCCGTTGGAGATTGGGAATAAATGTAATTTATAAACAAAAGACTTCTAAATAAGGAGTCTTTTTTTTATAAATTATCTTGCATTTAGTATTTCATAGGAGTACAATTCTACTTGCGTGAATATGTATATATATAAATATGAAAGAAGTGACCTAAGTTGTTATTAAATTTATTGAGTAGTGGAGCTTCATCAGGATTAACTTATGAAGCATTATTAGTTTTAGCACTAGTTTTACTACTAGGACTTTATACAGGTAGATGGTTTGAAAAAATCAAACTACCACACATTACTGGTTATATTATTATGGGTGTAATCATTGGTGGTGTCCTTGTGGCCTTTGGGTTTGGTGAAACAGTAGAGAGTTTAGAAGTTGTATCAAGTGTAGCCTTAGGTTTCATCGCATTTGGTATAGGAACAGAATTAGAGTTTGACAAACTAAAAAAGAGTGGTAAAGAAGTTGTAGTAATTACAATTATCCAAGCTATATTAGCAGCAGGTGTAACGATCTTAGGATTGTTATCACTAAATCTAATTTGGCCAGGATTAGTTTCGTTACCTATCGCATTAGTTTTAGGTGCAATAGCAACTGCGACTGCTCCAGCACCAATTATGTTATTAACAAGAAAATATAAAGCAAAAGGACCTTTAACTGACATATTATTACCTCTAGTAGGTATGGATGATGCAGTGGGAATTATCTTATTCGGTGTTTTATTATCAGTAGCTAATTCATTAAACACTGGTGCAGATTTATCTGTTGTTAAAATGCTTGAAGGACCTATGTTAGAATTATTATTCTCAGCAGTTATAGGAGCTTTAGTAGGTTTTATTGCTGCAAAACTAATCAAGAAAATTAGAAGTAGAGATTCTCAAAAAGAAGAAGTTTTCTTAAGTATTAGTGTTTTTGCTGTGTTTATTACTGTTGCTTTTGCAAAAATGCATTTAGCAATCGGCGATTTTCCAATTCATTTATCTCCAATTTTAACTCCTATGATCATGGGTGTTGTATTAACTAACTCATTAAGTAGAGTAAGAGCACATGATGTTAACTTAAGTGTTGAATCTTTTAGTGCCCCTATCTTAATTGCTTTCTTTACTTTAGCTGGTAGCGAACTTGTTGTAGCATTCGCTCACAACACAGATGTACCTTACGGTATGTTATTTGGGATTACAGCAGCTTATATCGTATTAAGAAGTATTGGTAAAGTTTATGGAGCTCATCTAGGTGGGAAACTAATGAATTCACATCGTAGTGTTAAAAAGTATTTAGGTATTTGTTTATTACCTCAAGCTGGTGTAGCTTTAGGGATGGCTTACCAAGCTAAGAACGACTTTGGTGAACCTGGTACTTATATCCTAATAATTGTATTAATAGCAACATTGGTTTATGAAATGTTTGGTCCAATTGGAGTTAAACTTGCATTACATGAAGCTAATGAAATTATATTAGACAAATAAAAAAAATCAGTGAAAACTGATTTTTTATATTTCAGATAAGAGTTGTTGAGCATGTCCTTCAACTTTATCATTACTAGCGGGTAACTTAGTATCAAGATAATTCATCTTTCTCTTGTTCTCTTTCTTTTCTAGTTTTTGGTACGGGGTCGAATCCACCTTTGGATAATGGATTACATCGTAAGATGCGCCAAAAGCTTAAGATAGAAGCATAGAAGAAATTATGTTTCTGATAAGCCTGTTTAGAGTAACTACTACATGACGGATGGTATCTGCATGTGGGATTAGCATTACTGGTATTTTTTTTGTAGGAATCGATTAATTTGATCATTATCTTATTCATGGATAACACCTCCTAAAGATATCTTAACAAAATAAGTAGTTTTAGACAAGAATTGTGATTAGTATTAGACAAAGGTAAGTAGTTGATTTATAATTGATTTTGTGGTGATAAAATGGTAAGTAAAATTAAAGTAGAAAAGTTTTATGATTATTTCGATATGGTCTCAGATATTTTGTATCATAACTATGAGAAACCATATATTGAAGGGATGAATGAAGCTTTTAATTATTTGCTCGATGGAGAGCTTGAAGAAGAATATAGTGAAGAAGATATTAAAAAGATATCAGAGTTAAAAAACACTATTGTCGATACTCAGTTTTCTCGTGAGGAAGTAAGAAAAGCCATCCAATTAGGTATGCTTAAAGGATATAAACATACATATAGTTCTAATAGTTTAATTACTCCAGATACTATAGGTATTTTTGTGGGATATATACTTAAGAAATTGTATAAAGATAAAATCACTTCTATCCTAGATCCTTTAGTAGGTTCAGGAAATTTAGTTTATACTGTTTTGAATCATATTGAAATAGATGCAAAAGTTTATGGTGTTGATAATGATTTGCTTAAATGTAATCTTGCCAGAAACCTAGGAGATTTGATGGATTATGAAAACGAGATGTTTTATCAAAATACCTTTACATATTTAGACAAAGGATTTGATTTAGTCTTAACCGATATGCCAATAAGTGAAGAACTACCTTATTTTCCATTTCAAGTAATCAATCATCATATGGATGCACTTCGTGATGGTGGATATTTTGTAAGTGTAATTGAGAATGATTTCTTTGAAAAAGAAGGTAATGATATCTTTAAAAAGGAAATAGATAAAAAGGGATATATATTTGGGTTAATAAAATTGAGTGAAACTTTATTTAAGAGTAATCCTAAAAGTATTCTAATTATACGTAAAAAAGGTATAGATGTTAAGAAACCTAAAGATTTTTTACTTGTTGATTTGCCTAGTTTTAATAATATAAATGATTTTAATGAAACAATAAATAAAATAGATAATTGGTTTGTAAGTAGAGAGGATGATATAGTATGAAAATTATTGCTGTAAACGCAGGGAGTTCATCACTTAAGTTTCAATTATTGGATATGCCAAAAGAAACTTTATTAGCAAGTGGTGTTGTTGAAAGAATCGGGTTAAATGATTCGATTTTTACAATCAAGTATAACGGGGAAAGAAACAAAGAGATTACTTCAATTCCAACTCACAGTGTAGCTGTAGAAATGCTACTAGAAAAATTAGTTGGATTAAATATTTTAAAAACATTAAATGAAATTGAAGGTGTTGGACATCGTGTTGTACATGGTGGAGAATTATTTAAAGACTCTGTAGTTATTAATGCTGAAGTAATAAAGGCTATTGAAGATGTTAGCGACTTAGCACCGCTACATAATCCAGCTAACTTAACTGGAATCAAGGCATTCCAAGAAGCTTTACCAAACGTTACTACTGTTGCAGTGTTTGATACAGCATTCCATCAAACAATGGATCCTGTTGAATATATGTATAGTGTTCCTTATGATTGGTATACAAAATATGGTGTAAGAAAATATGGATTCCACGGAACAAGTCATAAATATGTAAGCTTACGTGCTGCAGACATGTTAGGTAAAAAACCTGAAGAAGCAAAAATCATTGTTTGTCATATAGGTAATGGTGCTAGTTTATGTGCTGTTAAATATGGTAAGAGTATGGATACATCAATGGGGTTCACTCCATTAGCAGGTATCGCTATGGGTACTCGTAGTGGTGATATCGATCCAGCTATCGTACAATTCATTTCTCAAAAAGAAAATAAAACTTTAGATGAAGTAATTCATGAATTAAATCAAAAATCTGGATACTTAGGGTTAAGTGGATTATCTAGTGATTCTAGAGATTTATGGGAAGCTGTTGAAAGAGGAGATAAAAAATCAATTCTTGCAGTTGAAAAACAAGCTAAAATGATCGCAGATTACATTGGTGCTTATTATATCTCATTAGAGGGTTGTGACGCTATTTGTTTCACTGCTGGAATCGGAGAAAATGCTTCAGAAACTCGAAAACTAATTGTTGATAGATTAAAAGCTTTAGGTGTTGAGTTAGACTATGAGAAAAACTTAACTCGAGGAGAAGAGAAAATCATTTCTAAAGACTCATCAAAAATTAAAATATTGTTAATCCCTACAAATGAAGAAGTAATGATCGCAAGAGATACATTACGATTATCTAAATAATATAAAAAAGAAAAAAACAGTTTTTATAAGTAATATACTTTATGAAGGAGTGATATTATGAAGAAAACTGTTTTTTTATTACTATTTTTACTATTTTTAACTACAAATACTAGTGTAAATGGTGCTAGCACTAGCTTGAACTATGAGTTTGAAGAGTATGAATTTAGATTGTCTACTATCTCTCATAGTGAACGAGGAACAGGGTACCATATTACCAAACTTGGCGAAAATTCTTTTGAAACTGACGCAGTATATTTAAATCAAAAAATAAGAGTTACCAATGTTGTAGAGATTAATGAAAAACATGTATTTTACGGTTATACCCATAACTATGAAGGTGATAATTATTATGATTCATTTATACTTATATTAGATAAAGAAGGTAATGAGGAATTTGTTTTACTAGAAGATTATGGGGAGTTAGAAGAAGTACGACAAGTCGTTGAAATAGATAATGTCCTATTAATTCGCATTGAACAAAATGTAGAAAATGATATGGGAAATATCGTATTTTATAATAATATATTTGTTACTTTTGATTTCGAATATAATGAACTTAATATACAAACCATTGATGAGCCAATTGTAAGAACTGCTAACACGGATATGTTATATTTGTTTGATTATGACTACGCAGAAAACTTTGATGGCGCTTTAACTTCTGATTTAGAATTCCTATATGATGATACTTTGGATATCCCAGCAAATGAAATATACACAGATACTGTTACGATCTTATTCCTTAATGAAGCCCTTCTAAATGAACAGGTCGTTTATCATGGGGTGAAGATTGAGTATCCTGGCAATTATGAATTACTGTACAATGACTTTACTTATGTATTTGTAGTGGAGCCAGTCATCACAGGAGTTGAGGATAATCAAGTTTATACTGAAAGTGTTACCCCCGTTATTTCTAATGGAAAATATTACTTGAATAATGATTTATATGTTTCAGGTACAGAAATAACTGAACCTGGGAATTATTCATTAACTATAACCGGCGTTAATGAATATGAGAAAGTAATCAATTTCTCTATAAATTCTAGCGTAACAGGGATTATAAATAATCAAACATATGACGATGATGTTGAGATAGAATTTGAAGGGGAAGGTTACTTGAATAATACTTACATCCAATCACCTTACACTATTTCAGATGAAGGAGAATATTTACTAAAGATTAGAGGAGAAGGAGATTACTTAGAAACATACTATTTCTCAGTTGATAAACCAGTAGATGAACCTACAGTGATTGATTATGTTCAAAAGTATGATATTGTCTTCCTAGGTGTTGTTGTAATAGTAGGAGGAATAATTTTAAAGAAAAAGTAATGTGCTTACTTTTTCTTTCTTTTATTGTGTTATAATTTTTATGGTGGTGATTCGATGGCATTTACACACTTATACGTAGAAACAAACTATGCGTTGAACGGATCCAATATTCGGATAAATGAATTAGTAAAAAGAGCTGTATCCTATGGATACACTTCTTTAGCTATAACTGATCCTAAAATGCATGGTACTATCAAGTTCTATAAAGCGTGTAAAGCGAACAACATTAATCCAGTTATCGGTTTAAGTGCAATAGTAGAAGGTTTAAATTCTACTGCAAAGAATAAAGTGGTTTTTCTAGCTAAAAGCAATGAAGGGTATCAAAATCTATTGAAAATATCATCAATATATAGTTTGAATAAGATAATCAGTTTATCGGAGATTAAAGCCAATATAAAAGGTTTAATTACCATAATAATTAGTGATGAAAGTGAACTATATAATGCATATAGTAATAAGCAAGCTAACACAATAAGAGAATTTAAAGAGTTACTAAATAACTGTTTCGATGAGTATTACTTATCAATTAGTAGTAATGAATCATTTAATACTGATTTAAGTAAGATGTTTAATTTCGTTGTGTTACCTAAAGTTAGTCTTCTTGATGATGAGGATAGAGAAATACATAAATTATTGAGTAAAGTTTTCAATATTGATGAAAGTAATCTTTTAGGTGAACTGAATGATGAGTTATTAAAAAGACCAGAAGAAGTTGAGAAAGATTACTCACAGTATAAACAAGCTTTAAACAATACAACAAAAATTGCAGATTCATGCAAAATAACAATTGATTTTTCAACGACTCATCTACCTAAATATAAATTAAAAGATAATATTAAAGCTAAAGAGTATTTACATGCTCTTGTTTTTAAAGGTTTGGATAAACGAGTTAGAGGATTAAAAATAGATAAGAATAAATATATTGATAGACTAAACTATGAACTTAGAGTTATTGATGAAATGGGATATAATGATTACTTTTTAATCGTTTGGGATTTTGTTAAATATGCCAAACAAAACAAATACTTAGTAGGACCAGGACGTGGTAGTGCTGCTGCTAGTTTAGTGTCTTATTGTTTAGGAATAACCTCGGTAGATTCGATTGCCCATGAACTTGTATTCGAAAGATTCTTGAACCCAGAGCGTATAACTTTGCCAGATATCGATATGGATTTACCAGATGATAAAAGAGATGATGTTATCAAATATGTAAGAGATTTTTACGGTGTTGAGAAAGTAGCTTCTATATGTACCTTCGGTACTTTTAAATCAAAATCAGCCATAAGAGATACTGCAAGAGTTATTGATTTTGAAGGAGTTCTTTTAACCCAACTAACTAAAGAATCTGACAAATATAATTCTATTACTGATATGGTAGAAAATTCTGAAACAGTTAAAAATATAATCAGTCAAAATAAAGACGCTAAAAACCTTCTATATTTGGCTTCTAAGCTAGAAGGACTATTAAGACATGTGTCAACTCATGCAGCAGGAATAATAGTTACTGGAGATGATATGACTAATCATACGCCAATTCAAGTTGGACTGTTAGACATGATTCAAACTCAATATGAAGCGAAAGATCTAGAAGATTTAGGTCTTCTTAAAATTGATTTCTTAGGACTTAGAAACTTATCAAGTATTGATAAGATATGCCAGTTAATTAGTTATAAAGAGAAAAAGAATATAGATATCTACAAAGTTCCACTAAACGATCAAAAGACTTTTGATTTGTTAAAAAGGACTGAAACAACGGGTATCTTCCAATTAGAATCTCGCGGAATGAGAAGTCTAATTGGCCAAATGCAAATTGATTCATTTGAAGATATAGTAACTATCCTGGCTTTATTTAGACCAGGACCAATGGAGAATATTCCTTCTTATATTAGAAGAAGAAATAACTTAGAAAAGATTACTTATCCCCACAAAATATTAGAAGATGTTCTAAAATCAACAAATGGGATTATTATTTACCAAGAGCAAATTATTCAAATTGCAAGTCTGTTTGCTGGATATTCACTTGGAGAAGCTGATGTTTTAAGAAGAGCAGTTAGTAAAAAGTCAGAAAAGATACTACATGAAGAACGTGCTAATTTTGTTAAAAAGGCAAAAGAGTTAAATCGAGATGAAAAAACAAGTAATGAAATATATGATTATATAGTTAAGTTTGCAAACTACGGTTTTAATAAAGCTCATAGCGTTGCATACGCTATGGTTTCATACTGGATGGCTTATCTTAAAGCAAATTATCCTAAGTATTTTATTAGCATTTTGACTACAAGCGTTATTGGTTCAGAAGCAATGATGAAAGAATATATCTTTGAAGCTAACAAAATTGGTGTTAAAATATTACCACCATCAATTAATAAATCTAATCATATCTTTAACCCTGAGAATAATAATCTAAGATTCCCATTGTTAGGGATTAAAAACTTAGGTAGAAACACAGTTAGAGATTTGGTAGAAGTCAGAAAAGATGGGGCTTTTGAAAATTACTTTGATTTCGTAAGAAGGTGCCATAAAACACTGAATAAGAGAGTTATAGAATCATTAATCTATGCTGGTGCTTTAGATGAATTTGGTTATTCTAAACATACAATGATTGATCAATTGGATGAAGTTATCAATTTTAGTTTATATGGTGATTTTATCAAACAAGATGAGTTTGTTATCGAAAACTTAGAGGAATACTCTTATGAGGTTTTAAAAGAAAAAGAAAAAAGTATTTTAGGTTTCAATTTATTTGTTAATCCATTAACTAATTTTGAAGAATATATTAAGAAACATAAATTACTAGTACCTTCGGATATAAATGAAGAGTATATAAATAGAGAAATAAGAATGGTTGCTGTTTTATCTAAAGTGAGACAGATAAAAACTAAGAATAATAAGGAAATGGCTTTTATTACAGTGGATGATGAAGCAAAAAAACTTAATGGTGTGTTGTTTACTAGTACCTATCAAAAGTTTAAAGATAAGCTTATTAAAGGCGAAGTCTATCTTCTCAAAGGGAAGATAGATAATAGAAATAATGAAATACAATTAATTGTTAACAATTTGTTAAAACTTGATAAATGATAGCGTATACATAACATATATTGGTTTTTTAAATATTTTCTTTGTGCTATAATCTTTGTGGTGGTGATTTTATATGAAAAGAATTGCAGTGATGACTTCAGGAGGAGATGCTCCTGGGATGAATGCCGCTATTAGAGCAGTTGTAAGAAGTGGTTTACATTATGGGTTAGAAGTATATGGGATTTTTCATGGATATAAAGGACTATGTGAAGGAAAAATTAGAAAACTTAATCGCTATGATGTTACAAGAATTATAAGTCGTGGTGGTACTGTTTTAGGTAGCGCTAGATACCCTGAGTTTGCCAAAAAAGAAGTTAGAGAAATTGCCGTAAAGCAAATTAGAGATTTAGGTATAGATGCTATTGTTGTAATTGGTGGAGATGGTACATATAGAGGAGCCCAAGCTTTAAGTGAAATGGGTATTCCTACAATTGGATTACCAGGAACAATAGATAATGATATTTCAAGTACTGATTATACAATTGGCTTTTTTACAGCAATGCAAACTGTTGTCGATAGTATAGACAAATTACGAGACACTTCAATGTCTCATAAAAGGTGTAGTGTAGTTGAAGTAATGGGAAGACATTGCGGAGACTTAGCATTATACGCAGGAATTGCTGGAGGTAGTGAATTTATTATTACTCCAGAAACAGGATTTGATAAGGAACAGCTTATTGAAGCTATCACTAATTCAAACAAGAGTGGTAAGAGACACGCGATTGTTATTGTTACTGAAAATATGCTAAATGTTTTAGATCTTTCCAAAGAGATTGAAGAGAAAACAGGATTTGAAACAAGAGCTACTGTCTTAGGACATGTTCAAAGAGGTGGAGATCCTGCAGCTTTCGATAGAGTATTAGCTACAGAAATGGGAGAATACGCTGTTGATTTATTAGTTAAAGGAAAAAGCGGAAGAGCCGTCGGACTTAAAGGTATGGAATATGTAGATTACGACATTAATTTTGCTTTAAATAAAAAAAGAGAGATACCAAATAAAAGATATGGTTTAGTTGGTAGATTAAAATAGGAGATGGTTATATGATACCGTTCAATCAAACAAAAATTATATGTACTATTGGACCAGCATCAGATAGTTTTGAAATAATGAAAGCTTTAGTAGAAGCTGGAATGGATGTTATGAGAATGAACTTTTCTCATGGTACACATCAAGATCATTATGAAAAATTGATGACATTGGACAAAATCAATGAAGAATTAGGAACACATATTGCTGCTTTACTAGATACTAAAGGGCCAGAAATTAGAACTCATCTTTTTAAAGATGGAAAGGCTACTGTAGCTGAAGGTGCTAAAGTTATTATTCATATGGATGAAGTTGAAGGAGATAGTACTCATTTTAGTATTTCTTATCCAAACCTTTATAAAGATATGAAAGTGGGACAAACAATTCTCGTTGATGATGGGTACCTAGCTTTAAAAGTTGAAAAAATCGATTTAGCGAATAAATTAATTCACACTATTGCTGAAAACGGGCACATTCTAAAAAACAGAAAAGGAATTAATGTTCCTGGTGTTAAATTAAACTTAGACTTTATATCACCAAAAGACTACGCAGATATCGTGTGGGGTTGTGAAAACAACGTTGATTTTATCGCTGCTTCTTTTGTAAGGCGTGCTAGTGATGTCCAAGAAATTCGTAATATTATCAAATATAATGGAAATAAAGAAATTCAAATTATTTCTAAAATTGAGAATATTGAAGGTGTAGAAAATATCGATGAAATCATTGAAATAAGTGATGGGATTATGATTGCTCGTGGTGATTTAGGTGTCGAAGTACCTGCTGAAGATGTACCAGTAATTCAAAAAAGTATTATTAATAAATGCTTAGCTAAAGGTAAAATTAGTGTTACAGCAACACAAATGTTAGAATCTATGATTGAACATCCTCGCCCAACTCGTGCTGAAGTTAGCGATGTAGCTAACGCTATATACGATGGTACAGATGCTATCATGTTAAGTGGTGAAAGTGCAGTTGGTAATTATCCTGTTGAATCTGTTGAAACAATGAACCGCATAGCAAATAGGATTGAAGCACAAATTGATCGTAAAGATATCGTTAAACGTGCAAATAAGCAAAACGATTCATCAAGACGTATTGCTACATCAATTGCAATAAGTGTTGCTTATACTGTAATTCAAAGTAAAGTAAATTTAATTATTGTGCCAACTGTTTCAGGACGAACTGCAAAGTATTTATCACAATTTAGACCTAATGCAAGAATCTTGGCATTAACATCATCAGACAAGTATGCCAAAGGATTACAGCTTCATAGTGGTGTAGAACCAATTGAAGTACATTTGGTTAAAGATGTAGAGACAGTAGTAGCAGAAGCAATCAAAATAGCTAAAAGAGATTATGGTATCAAAAAAGGTGATCGAGTTATTATCACCGGTGGATTCCCAATTGGGGAGCCAACTAACGGTATGCGTATTGTTGATATTACTTAAAAGACTAGATTATTCTAGTCTTTTTTTTTGATTAAAAATCATATTTTCATAATAAAATGAAATTCACAAAAAATACACAAATAAAGACTTGACGTACTATATTTAGTATGCTACTATACATTGTGTAGTACCATACAATGTGTAAAAGGAGGTGCTCATATGAGTACGCAACTAAAAAAAGGTGTCCTTGAGATGGTTGTACTAAACAAAATTGCACAACGAGATACTTACGGATATGATATATATCAAGAGATTAGTAGTAATATGGCTATTAGTGAAAGTACGATATATCCAATATTAAGGAAACTAACAAAAGAAGGTCTCTGTGAAACATATTTACGAGAATCATCAGAAGGACCACCAAGAAAGTATTTTAAAATTACAAGGCAAGGTAAAAGAAGAATTGAAGTCTTAAGAGTGGACTGGACAAAATTTCAGCGAGTCGTTAATTTAATGATAAGGAGTGATCGATATGAATAAACTTGATTTTTTGAGAAGATTAGATAGAGAATTAAATATGCTTGATAAAGAAGAGCGTAGAGAAATAATTCATTTCTATGAAGAGAGATTTTACAATGGAACGATATACGAAAACAAAACTGAAGAAGAAGTAATTGCTGAGTTAGAAAGACCAGAAGTGATTGCTAGAAATGTACTTGATGAATATGGAGTTAGTCCAACATATGTTAAGAAAAAAGAAGAGAGATACTCAAATGTTAGTACTGGGAAAGCAATTTTCTTAATTGCATTTGATGTGTTAATTGCTTCAAGTGTTATTCCTGCATTATATGGAGCAGCTGTAGCAATTATTGGTTCTAGTTTCACATGGTTTACTACAATTGGTTTAATATTAGGAGACAGTTCAGCTGTCGATCAATACGTGTTTGGGTTTATTACAGCAGCATTAATCCTGTTATTCCTATTTGGACTTGTTGTTTTAGAAGCATCATTATGGTTCACAAGAACTTTAATCAAATGGCATCTAAATGTATTCAAAGTTAATAATAGAGAAAAAGCGATTAAGAAACTAAGTCATTTAAGTTTAGATTCATGGTTTAAGAAACATCGTGGAGCTAAAAGAATTAAGAATTTAGCCTTAGTTGGTGCTCTAGTTGGAATTGTGTATTCTGGTTACTGGATCTTAAATCATTATGATTGGGTGCAAACTGAATACTCACAAGGTGAATCTATTAGTGTAACAATTACAGAAGACTTTGAGACTGAGTTATTAAATGGAGATCAGTGGATTATTGAAACTGATTTAGAAGATATCTCTGTTGAAATAGTCCAAGGTTCAAATGATGATGTGGTTATTAAACACACACATATTAAAGATGATAATTTTACATATGATTTTAATTATGAGACAAATAAATTAGTCCTAACAAATGATATCGAAACAACATTTGAAATCTTTTGGGATCCTAGTGAAATGTTTAGTTTATTGAGTGGTACTCACAATTTACTAAGGATTGAACTACCAACTGGTTTAAATTTAGATGATATTATTGTAGAGACTTCAAATGGAAATGTATATGTCAGAAACATCGATTTCAGAGACGTTACTTTAGATACATCTAATGCAAGAATTGATATGATCAATGTAAATGTTAGCGGTGATGCAACGTTAAAAACATCTAATGGAAAAGTAAGTGTTTCAAACTCGGTATTTGAAGGATATTTAGAAATTGATTCATCAAACAATATGGTAGAAGTGTCAGAAATAACTGTTGCAGGTAATCTTGACATTTATACAACAAACGGTAGAGTAGATGTCATAGATGTAACTTCAACTAGTAACTCAAATCTAATCATTGACACAAGCAATAATACTATAAGAGTTAGAACAACAGGATTTGATGTTTATACACTTGATACAACAAATGGTAAAGTTACACTCGGGGATTTAAATACAACTGAATCACCTGCTTCAAGTATTACTGTAAATTCAAGTAATAATGCAATCGATGCAACTAATGTGTATGCTAATAACATCACAATGAAAACATCAAATGGAGATATCGACTTTGTTAATGAAGACGCTAATTTCCATCCAGATAGTTTGAGCTTAACGACTTCTAGTTATCAAGATGTTGATACTAACGTAACAGAATAGTAATTTCATATATTTCTGTTAAGAACTTGATTAAGTAAAAAAATAGTGGTAATATTATACCCGACCGAACATTCGGTCGGGTTTTTTATGAACATATATATAGGAGGACAAAAATGAAAAATTTAGCCAAGTTTAGTGTGGATAGAGCTGTTACTGTTTTTATGGCAGTAATAATTGTAATTGTGTTTGGAGTGGTTTCTTATACCAATCTAACGACAGATTTATTCCCAAATATGAATCTCCCTTATAGTGTAGTTGTTACTACCTATCCAGGAGCAAGCCCTACAGAAGTAGAGGATGTAGTTACTAATCCTTTAGAGGATGCATTAGCTACAACAACAAATGTAAAAGAGATAACATCAATGTCACAAGAGAACTTTTCTTTGATAATTTTAGAGTTTAACGGTGATACAAATATGGACAGTGCCATTATAGAAATGCGTGAGACAATAGATATGTCGACTGCTAGTATGCCTGATATGGTAGGAAGTTCCATGATTATCAAATTAAACCCTGATATGATGCCTATTATGCAACTTAGTGTATCTAAAGGTGATTTAAATCAAAGAGAATTAACAGAATATGTTTATGACGAGATAGTACCTAATATTGAAAAGGTACCTGGTGTTGCTAGTGTTAGTATTAGTGGTGCTTATGAATCAGAAATACAAGTAGTTATAGATGAAGCAATCTTAGCTGAGAAAAATAATGAGATTGATGCTATTAATGCCCAATTTATTGCAATGTTAGGTGTAGATGCACCGCAATTACCATTGTTAGATAAAGAGCTTATAGGACAAATCTTACAAGCCCAAAACTTTGAGTATCCAGTTGGATACGCTAATATTGCTGATACTGAATATAGTGACGGAATATACTTAGTTCGTGTTGGTGATGAATTTGGGACAACAGATGAAATTGAGCATTTGACAGTATTTACTTTCCCCGGAATGTTAAATCCAGCTTATAATCCAGAAATTCATCCTATTGAAATGATGTATGTAATCAATCCTTTAGAAATCGGGATGAATGAAATTACTGACATTGATTTCGTTAATGCTAATGAAAAAGAATACAGTAAAGTAAATGGTGATAATGCAATCAGTATTTCAATTCAAAAAAGTAGTGAATATGCTACTACTGATGTAACAAAAGAAATCATTGCTGTATTAGAAGGTCTAAGTGAAACTGATACAGATACAGATTTTACAGTATTGTTAGATCAGGGAGAATATATTGGATTCGCTACGGGTAGTGTTGTAAACAACTTGGTTTATGGTGCTATACTAGCAGTAATTGTCCTAATTATATTCTTAAGAAGTGCCCGTGCAACATTCATTGTTGGGATAAGTATTCCTATCAGTCTAATGTTTGCAATAGTATTAATTTACTTTAGTGGGATTACTTTAAATATTGTTTCCCTAGGTGGGTTAGCACTTGGTATTGGGATGTTAGTAGATAACTCTATTGTAGTTATGGAAAATATCTTTAGAATGAAAAAACTTGGTTATTCAAATAGAGATGCTGCAATTGAAGGTACTAAACAAGTTGCAGGAGCAATCTTTGCTTCAACAATTACTACTATTAGTGTATTTGTACCAGTAGTGTTCATTGAAGGATTTATTAAAGAAATCTTTATGGAAATGGCTTTAACGATTGCATATAGCTTAATCGCATCATTACTAATTGCTTTAACTCTGGTTCCGGCGATTTCATCGAAGATTTTAAAAGAAGATGAAAAAACTGTTTCTAAAGAGGAATCAGATAGTGGCTGGGCAAAACGCAATTATGAAAAATTATTCAATTTTGCCTTTAGATTTAAATATGTAGTTATGGTATTAGTAGTAATATTGTTTGGTGGATTTATCTTCTTAGCAATAAATAATGGATTTGAGTATTTCCCAACTTCTGATGAAGGACAGTTAAATATCTCAATCTCTAATCCAACTGAAAATCCGTTAGATACAGATGAGTTCTTTGCTGTATTAGATGACCTTGCTGATGACATCTTAGAATTTGATGATGTTGATATAGTCGGAATGACATTAGGAAGTGCCCAAGGAGGTTTCCTCGGATTTAGTTCTGCAGGAAGCGCAAGTGCTTCTGTAGTACTAAGTGATGATAGAGTGAAATCTACTAACGAAATGGAAGTATTACTAAATGAGTTACTGATGGATGATTATGATATGATTGAGTTTGATATTAGTGGTTCACAGCAACAAACATCGATGTTAACAGGTAGTGGTTATCAAGTTGAACTTCGCGGTTATGATTTAGAAGTATTAAAAACAGAAGCAAATGAAATAGCAGGACTATTAAGTGATGTTGAAGGTGTCCTTGAAGTCGATAATGGTGTTGGTATTCCAGCTGATGAAATCAAAATTACTGTTGATAAAGATAAAGCTGTTCAATATGGTTATATGACAGCGGTAGTAGCAGTGCAAATTATGGAATTATTATCATCTGAAGAAGTAGTTACTACCATTACACAAGGTGGAACTATGTATGATGTATATGTTTACGATAGTTCATCTAACTATAGTGACACAACGCTTTCTGTTCAAGAGATTAAAGATACAATTCTTGGAATGGGATTTGATGGTTCATTTATTAAAGTTAGCGATGTTGCAGATGTTGAAGTAATCGAAGGTTTTAGTACAATAAATCATATAAATGGAATTAGATCATTAACTATCTCAGCAACATTTGATCCTGATTTCAATACTACATTCGTTGCTCAAGATTTAGATGAGGCAATGAGTGATTATGAAGCACCTGAAGGATATGTGTTTGAAGTCCAAGGGGAAAATGAAGAGATAATGGAAGCATTAAGTACTTTAGTTTTAGCAATGGTTTTAGCTGTTGCTTTAATCTATATGATTATGGCTTCGCAATTCCAATCATATAGTTATCCATTAATCATTATGTTTACAATTCCATTAGCATTTACTGGTGGATTTGCAATATTATTCTTTACAGGAATGCCTGTAAGTGTTGTCGCAATGATTGGATTTATTATATTAGTTGGGGTCGTCGTAAATAACGGTATAGTCCTTGTTGATTATACAAATCAATTACGAGCAAAAGGCTTAGGTGTTAAAGAAGCATTGTTAGAAGCTGGTAAAACAAGATTAAGACCAATCGTAATGACAGCTTTAACGACTATCTTAGCTTTAATCACTATGGCATTAGGTGTTGGTGATGGTGCAGAAATGATGCAACCAATGGCAGTAACTACAATTGGTGGATTATTATATGCAACAGTCTTAACATTGGTTGTTGTACCTATCATGTACTTCTTGTTTACTGAATACACTAAAAACATTTTAAGTGGTTTAGGAATAGTTGCAGTTCTTGCTGGTACTGTTGGGGCTTATATATATTTAGGTTACTGGTACATTATTCTTATCGGTGTGGTATTACTTGTATTGCTTTTAGCTAACTTATTCTTCAACAAAAAGAAGGTGATCTAATTGGCAAGAAAAGATCAAATATTAGATGCATTAGTTGAAATATTTAGAACTCAAGGAATCGGTGCTGATTTTACCATCAGCCAATTAGCTGCAAAAGTAGATATCGGAAAAAGCACAATTTATGAGTACTTTGATACTAAAGATCAGTTACTACAAGAAGCAGTAATCCGTGTAGTTGATAAATCAATAGAAACGATTCATAACCATGAATTAGTAGATAGTGATTTTGAAACTCAGATAAAAAAAGAGTTATCGAATCTCTTTGATATAGCTTTGAACAGTCGGTTCTTATTTAACTTAATCACTCCTAATTTCAAAAGAATTATGCCTGACGAACATCGAAAGAAAATGACAGAAAAAATCAAAAGTGTTAATGTGTTTTATCAAGAAAGATTTACATCAGTCTTTTCAAAAGGAATTGTAGAGGGTAAATTAAAACCAGAACTAGTAGGAGAAAACCAAATGTTATTAACATCACTAGTTGTTGGGAGTATAATTCGTATTGCAAATGCAAATATGGAAATTGACAAAGAGTTGAATATTAAAGATTATATCGATAAAGTTTATACTGCGATTATAAAGATTACTAATTAAAAAACGCCCTATTTAGGGCGTTTTATTTATGTACACTTTGTATGTCTGCGATATATGGTTTTGATAAAGAGCTACAAAATATTCAAAGTCTTTTTTGATTAGGACTGAATGTTTATATAGTTTGTTTAAAGGGATATTTTGTTGTTGAGATAGTTTTGTTAATATAAGATTTCTTTCTTCCTTAGAAATGATATTCTCAAAGAATATCTTTGGTTTGATTTTTGATCTAACTAGATAATCTTGTTTTAATAGGTAGATTTCTTCACCATTTAATAAATCAAAGACATATTTATAGATATCCTCTATCTGATAACCTTTCATTTTATAGTTATTTATTATAAAGTGATTTCCAATATCTAGAAAGAACTGATAGGGTGATTCTTTGGATATAATGATATCCAACATGTTTTGTCTAAAGTATCCTTTATTGTGATAGAGTTCTAACATATGTTCTACTAAGTGAATCTCTTTAATTTCATTATTAGTTAATGCATTATTACTAATAATTTCGTATGGGGCATTTTTATTAAACTCATATCCATACTTATCACTTTCAAACCTTATTTTTGTCCCTCTAAGCATTTTTAGGAATCCAAGTTGTAATTCCTTAGTTTTGAGATTAAAAACATTGTCAAAGGTATTTATAAATGATTTAAGGTCTTCTAAAGGTAACCCAGCAATTAAATCTAAATGTAAATCAATGATATTACCTTTTTGGATAAGTTTTATATTATTGAATAGTTTTTCGGTATTTTGGAATCTATCTACAAGGAGATTAGTTTGTTCATTGATAGATTGAATACCGATTTCAAATCTAAATAGACCTTTAGGAGCTTTTTTATTTAAGTGCTCGATAATTTTAGGATCTAAAACATCACCCGTAATTTCAAACTGGAAGACTGTTTTATGGTTATTGTTTTCAATAATATAATCTAGTAAATCAAGTGTGTTCTTATTGGCATTAAATGTTCTATCAAGAAATTTAATTGTCTTTGAACCTTTTTCCATTAAGTAGAGAATCGCTTTTTTTACTTCATCAGTATTAAAGAATCGAACTGTTTTCTCTAGAGAACTTAAACAGTAACTACATTTATAAGGACATCCTCTCGAGGATTCTATATACGATATCTTATTAGGTATATGTTCAATATCTTCTTTGATGTAATAAGGTAGTTTAATAACTGATAAATCGGTTATCTCTTTTATTGGGTTATTTATTATATTGCCATTATCTTTATAAGATAAACTAGAAATGTTTTTATAATCCTTATTAGAAGTTATTGCTTTTAATAGTTCTTCAAAAGCTATTTCCCCTTCGCCTTTAATAACAAAATCAGCTTTGGTATTAGTTAAGAAGTATGTAGGATCATAACTAACTTCAGGACCACCTAAAACTAGTTTTGCATTTTTTAGCTCTAGTTCTTTGAATAATTCTTTGAAGTTGTTCACATTCCAAATATACATACTACAAGCAACAACGTCAGGATTCTTGTTGTTTATCTCTTCTGCGATGTTTTTGATATCGTCTTTGATTGTATATTCCATTATCTCAGTATCAAAAGAACTGTTTACTTTTAAAAGCCTAACAGCGTTATTAGTGTGGATGTATTTTGCGTTAATACTAATAAGTAATACTTTCATTATTATCACCTGAAAACATTGTATCATATATCAATTATTTTTAGTATATATGGTATAATTTCTATGAGGTGATTATTATGGACAAATTTGCATTAAAGGCTAACTATGAACCGATGGGTGATCAGATAAAAGCTGTTGAATATATAACTAATAATATTAATAACGGTGTGAAAGAACAGGTCTTACTTGGAGCAACAGGGACTGGGAAGACTTTTACAATTAGTAATGTTATTAAAAATATCAATAAACCAACTTTGATATTAGCTCATAATAAAACCTTAGCTGGACAATTATATAGTGAGTTTAAACAGTATTTCCCTGAAAACAGGGTTGAATACTTTATTTCTTATTATGACTATTTTCAACCAGAAGCCTATGTCCCTTCAAGGGATTTATATATTGAAAAAGATTCATCTATAAATGATGAAATTGATGAGATGAGACATAGTGCGACAGCTTCTTTACTTGAGAGAAAAGACGTTATTGTTATTGCCTCTGTTTCTTGTATCTATGGAATAGGGAATCCTGAAGACTATAAAAACTCGATGCTTACGTTACGAGTAGGCGAGGAATTTGGACGAGATCGTTTATTAACTAGATTAGTCGAGATGTTGTTTACTAGAAATGATTTTGATTTTAATAGGGGTACGTTTAGAGTTAAAGGTGATGTCATTGAGATTCTACCTACATATAGTAAAACAGTTGGAATAAGAGTTGAACTATTTGATGACGATATCGAGCGAATTAGAGAATTTGATATATTAACTGGAGAAGTGTTAAATGAGTATAAAGTTATTTCTTTATTCCCAGCAACCCAGTTCATAACTAATAAAGATAAAATCGAAGAAGGTATTAAAAGAATCGAAGAAGAATTAGAAGAGAGAATCTCTTTTTATAAGAAGGAAGATAAGTATTTAGAAGCAGAAAGAATCTCTCAACGGACTAATTATGATATTGAGATGTTAAAAGAAATTGGTAGTTGTAGCGGTGTTGAGAACTATTCAAGACATCTCTCGCTCAGAGAAGAAGGTGAAACACCTTATACTTTAATGGATTTCTTTGGTGATGATTTCTTATTAGTAGTTGATGAATCACATGTTACATTACCCCAAGTTAGAGGGATGTATAATGGGGATAGATCACGTAAATCAACTTTAGTAGATTACGGATTTAGATTACCAAGTGCACTTGATAACCGCCCTTTAAACTTTGAGGAATTTAATAAAAAGATCAAACAAGTGGTTTATTTAAGCGCGACACCTGGAGATTATGAAAGAGAAAAAACTCCTTACTTAGTAGAACAAATTATTCGCCCTACAGGATTACTAGATCCTGTTATAGAGGTTAGAGGTAAACAAGGACAAATCGATGATATAGTTGCTGAGATATTGAAACGTAATGAAGTAAATCAAAGAACTCTTATTACGACTTTAACAATTAAGATGAGTGAAGATTTAACTAATTACTTAAAAGAATTAGGTATCAAAGTAACTTATCTACATAGTAAAATTAAAACATTGGAACGTATTGAAATTATTAGAGAACTACGTCTAGGAACTTATGATGTAATTGTGGGGATTAATCTTTTACGTGAAGGATTAGATATTCCTGAAGTTGCTTTAATTTGTATCTTAGACGCTGATAAACAAGGATTCTTAAGAAGTAATCGTAGTTTAGTTCAAACGATTGGTCGTGCTGCTAGAAATAGTGATGGTAAAGTAATAATGTATGCTGATAAAATGACTGATTCAATGAATTACGCTATTGAAGAAACATCTAGAAGAAGAGCTATTCAAGAAGAGTATAATCAGGAAAACAATATTACTCCTCTCACTATTAAGAAAGCTATTAGAGATTCTATTAGTGTTAAACTGGATATTAGTGAAGAAACTAAATCAATTGGTGATTTATCTAAAAAAGAGAAACTTAAGATCATCGGAGATCTCGAAAAAGAAATGCGTAATGCAGCTAAGCGTCTTGATTTTGAGAAAGCAGCTGAAACAAGAGATATTATTATAGAATTACGAAGTAGTTTGTAAACAAAAAGCACAATTCAGAATGAATTGTGCTTTTTTGTTATCTAAGTAATAAACCAGCTACAAGAGCGATTGCTCCCCATACAAGGACGAAAACTCTAAGTCCTACTTTACCAAACATTTTTTCCATTACTTTGAATTTACTCATGTTCCATATCATTGGTGGCTTTAGTAAACCAATGAATAAACAAAGGATACCATAAATAATTAATGCAATTGCGTACCAAGGCATATTCTTTCTCCTTTATATATTAGATTTTTTTGTATATATTTTGAATAGTAGTGTTGATAATAATAAGTTGTATGCTACTCCTAAGAAGAAGTATAAAAGAATCGGTAAGTTATATTCTATATGGAATATCTCTGTTGGCATAATTTCCATTTGAATCATACGAGCAGGCCAGAATCCTGGTGCGATTATCAAGAAGAACTCTTTCCAATCAGTAAGCCAAAATGCTACTGCTGGTAAGATAAGTGTCATACCAGTTCCTTTCATTACAACGAAACCTTCAACTTTATTAGAAGCAAAACTGTTAACTACTAAAGCTAAGAATGGCGCTTGTAAACTAGCTACAGCTGAGATTAGGATAATCATCCAAATGGCTGTATCTGCTAAGAAACCGGTCGCGAATACTACGATTAGTGTTGCGATGAATCCAAATACATAACCGATTAATAGTTTTACAAAAACATACATTTTTGTTGAAATTGGTGTAATCTTTAAACTTATTAAAACTTTATCGTCTTTATCATCTAATAATGTAAATCCAGTAACTGCACCATAGACATAACTTGTCATGATGATTAGGATCATTGCTACCATTCCACCCCATACAGGGTCGCTGATAGAATCAACGATGAAATATCCAGCAGCACCGAAAATAAATGGATAAACACTAAAGAATAAATACATTGGGTCTCTAACGATGTTTTTTATTTCACTTTTGAATACGTGTATAAACATATTTTACACCCCACTTTGCCTAACGGCATAATCTTGGAATTTTGGTTTGGCCCATAGGAAATATAGTAATGGTCCACCAGTTAATAAGTATCCTAATGAGAAATAGAATTCCCATCCAAATTCTGTAAGTTCTGTAGGGAAAGCAACTTTGAATAATTCTAATGCAGCATTGATTGGGTTAACTAAATTAATGATTTCCCAAAGAGTACCTTCTACAACACCAAATTCAAGTAATAAAGCTGGTGCCATTAAGATAAATGCGAAACTCATAACGCGCATTAAAAGTCTTGTGAAGTCTTTTGCAGTATATGACATGCAAATCCCTAAGACTGTATGTGTTGCAGTTGATAAGAAGACTGCTAATGTAACTAGTAAGTAATTGATTTCAATACTTGCAAAAATTGTAAACGCAATAATGATTAATGCACTTGAAAACATATTGTGAACAGTGTTTGAAAGTACTTTTGCTAATAACAATTGATCATTTGATACTGGTGTAACTAATAAAGTTGATATTGTTGATTCTGATTTTTCGAATGTCATAATTGAACCAACATACATCAAAGCCATCATTGTTGCATCCATTAGGAGTACTAAAGGAAGCAGTATTCCCAATAAGTCATCACCAACGAAATATAGCATTATACACCATAATATCGCTACTGCAAGACTTATAGTTGTTAGATTATATTTGTGTAATCTTTGAAGCTCACCTTTTACTAATAACCAAACTTTACTCATCAGCTAATTGAACTCCTGTTACAGTAATAAAGATATCTTCCAGTGTAGTTTCACCACTGTGTAATGTTTCTAATTCTTTAGTTTGTAAAAGGTTTAAGAACTCTTCATTTTTACCAATGTCATCCATTGGAAATTCTTTCAATACTGTTTTGCCGTTATCGTTATACTCTAATTTCATTGAACGTTTACCATATTTGATTTTTAAGTTTCTTGGTGAATCCATTTCAATGATTTTACCTTCAACAATAAAGGCAACGCGATCACATAATTGATCGATATCAGCCATGATATGTGAAGTGATAAATACGGTTCCACCATTATTGCGGAACTCTCTTACCATATCTTTTAAAATCATTGCATTTTTAGGATCAAGACCATTAGTAGGTTCATCAAGGAATAACATATCAGGATCATTTAACATTGCTCTAACAAAGTTTAATCGAATCTTCATTCCTTTTGAGTATTCTCCAACCATCTTATCACGGTCTTCCCATAACCCAACTCTTTTCATTAATTCTTCAATATTAGCGTTTTTCTTATATAATTTTAAGAAAAACTCGATATTTTCCATTGCTGTCATTTTAGAGAAATGAATTGGCATTTCAAAGCTAACTCCAATGCTTTCATAGAATTCGTCGTTGAATTCCAGGATGCTTTTTCCATTATAGTAAATTCCACCATCATAGTCTTCTAAGACTTTGATCATGATTTTCTGTGTAGTACTTTTACCTGCACCACTTGGTCCTAAAAAACCAAAAATCTCACCTTTAGCGATATCAAAGCTAATACCTCTTATGGTGTCCTTGTCATTTTTAGGATATCTGTATTTCATATTTTCTACTTTAAACATTATGTTCACCTATTCTATACCTTTCCTAAGTATTGATATAATATTACTTATTCGTTTAAACATTCTTTTAACATCAAAATCATCGTTTTCTGCAACTTCATTAAAAGCAATATTAGTCGTTGCTTGCACAACAAATTCTGCTAAAAATTCCGTATCAATGTCTTGTCTAATTCGACCTAGTGATTTATCAGTTTCGATATATTTCATGTAAAACTCTTTTGCGACCCCTAAGTTGTCCCCAAATATTTGATCAATGATATCTTGTCCTGATAACATCAAGTATTTTGATATCCTTACAAATCTAATATCTGATTCAGCGAATTTCACACCTCTTGTATATAACTCTTCAAAAAGTTCTAAAAATGGCATCTTTTCAGGGTTTGGTAGTAAGTCTTCCATAAAGGATAACTTTCTTTTTGATAAAATATCAAAGACGTACTTGTATAAATCCATCTTATCCTCGAAATACTGATAGAAACTACCTCTGGGTATTTTTGATGATTTGATGATTCTTGATAATTTGGCTTCATTAAAAGAGTTTAGAGAAAATTCATCTAAAGAAGCTTCGATAATTCTTGTCTTCTTGTTTTCATCTAAATTGAAAAAGGTTTCTTTTGGCATTCATATATCACCTCCATATGACAACCTTGTCACTTATAGTTTATCAAACATATTGGTGCTTGTCAAGAGAATAGTGACAACCTTGTCATAATGGTTGAATTATCGTGATATTTTAATTGTATTGTGTTAAAATGGTCGAGAAGGAGTGATGAAATGGAAACGTTTATCTTAATATTGGTATATGCATTAATAGTAATTGGGTATGGATATAGTACATGGTTATCTTGGCTAAATTACTCTAATAGAAATGCCGAAATACCAGAAGAAGTTCAAGGGATTTATGATGAGAAGGAATATAAGAGATGGCTTAATTACACAATGGAGAGATTTAGATTTAGTGAGATTGTCAGTGTAATTGATACCGTAATATTATTGTTATTCTTAGTATTAGGTGTATTTGTTATTATCGATGATGCAGCTAGAGAATTATTTATTAATGCTAGATTACAGGTATTAGCATTTATGGGGATATATCAGATTATTACATTTATTATAGGGATATATCCATCTTATTATAGTACTTTCAAAATTGAAGAAAAGTATGGATTTAATAAAACGACTAAGAAAACATTTGTTACCGATAAAATTAAAAATCTATTACTAACATTTATATTTGGTGGAGGATTACTGTATCTAGTTGTTGTAATAGAAGAAAAAGCGGGAAATCTATTCTTTCTATATACATGGTTAGCTATTATGGTGATTATCTTAATAGTAAATCTGTTATACACAACAGTTATAGTGCCAATCTTTAACAAGTTAACACCTTTAGAAGATGGTGAATTAAAAGATGGCATTAATGAGTTTGCTAAAAGTGTTGGTTATGAGGTTTCAAAAATAAGTATTATGGACGCTTCAAAGAGATCATCAAAACTAAATGCGTTCTTTAGTGGGTTTGGGAAGGCAAAAAGAATAGTTTTATTTGATACATTGATTGAAAAAATGAGTAATGAAGAGATTATTGCTGTATTAGCACATGAAATAGGACACAATAAGTATAAACATGTAATTTTCAATCTAGCTCAATCAGCTATTGAAATGTTTATATATGTAAGTCTATTTGGTTGGTTAGCAAAATCTGAAGCATTTGGCGAAGCGTTTAACTTTGCTGGAGCTAACTTAGGATTCTCGTTAATCATGTTCTTTATATTATTTGCCCCATTGTCAATAATCATTCACTTAATAACCTCAACGTTATCTAGAAAACATGAGTATCAAGCAGATGCTTTTGCTTCTACTAAATATTCAAAAGATTATATGATTAGTGCATTAAAAGTGTTAAGTAAAGAGAATTTCTCTAATTTAACACCTCATCCACTATATGTAAAATTAACTTTTTCACATCCACCTGTAGTGGATAGAATTAGAGCAATTAATAAATTACCTTAATATTTGATGAAGTTTATTAATATAATTAACTACAAAATTAACATTGTCATATAAGAAATGGTGCTAAAATGCCATTTCTTTTTATATATATAAGGAATAAGTACATCTATAAATGAACTAGACATTGATAATAATCAATATAGTTAAGCATTAACTTAATAAAATTAATATCTAACTTAATAAAATTAATTAAAAGTGTTGACATATACTTTTTTATGTATTATCATAAGGGTGTAATTAAGAAAGTTAATCACGAACTTAAAAAAATTAATAAAGGATGTGAACATAGATGAGTAATAAAAAAGTCCTTCAACAAATCCAAAATGGAGAACTTACATCACAGGAAGCATTGAATATCTTATATCCTGAACAGAAGGTAAGAAATACTAAACCAGGGAAAAGAGCTTCATTTATCAAAATGAAAATTCATGTTCCTGATGAAGGAAAAGGAGTTAATACATTCCTTAAGATATTATTTGCAATACCAATCCCGATGATCTTTGTCAGAATGGGATTAAGAATTGGAAAAAGATTTATCAAAGATGACGATAAAGATGATTTCGATATTAACGAGATCAGTAAATTACTTAAATACTCGAAAAATACACAAATACAAGTTGAATCAACTGATGCAACAGTTGATATAAGAATTATCTAGGAGGATGTCTATGAATAACGTAATTGGGGAATGCCCTATATGTAAAAGCGATTTAAAGGTTACTAAATTGAGCTGTAAAAACTGCTCAACTGAAATATCAGGAGATTTTAAATTAAGTAAATTCAACTATCTATCTAAAGAACATTTATACTTTATAGAAGTGTTTATCAAAAACAAAGGAAGCATTAAGCAAATCGAAAAAGAACTTGGTATCTCATACCCAACAGTTAAAAAGAACTTAGACGAAGTAATTGTTAGTCTAGGATACCAAATTAGCGATGAAGATAAAGTTAAGAGAGCAGACGTTTTAGAAAAATTGGAAAAAGGCGAAATAAAAGCATCAGAAGCTGCTAAGTTATTAAAATAATAAGGAGGCTATTATGAAAATGTACGATAATTATACTATTGAGGAATTAATTAGATATAGAAAACAAGAAACAAAATTATTACTACAATCAAACAAAAAACAAATTAGATCATACAAATAAGGAGAGATGATTTTATGAATGATAAATTAAGAATATTAGAAATGATTGAGAATAAAACTATCACTGCAGCAGAAGGTGCAGAATTATTAAAAGCCCTAGACCAAAATGAAACTAAAGCAATTATTAGACCAAAAAAAGAAGCTTTCAAAATGTTTAAAATAAAAGTATTATCAGCAGACGGAGATAAAGTAAATGTTCAAATACCTATTGAATTCGCTAAAGTGGCGTTATCAAGCGGTAAAGGATTTATGAAGATGGATCAAATTGAAGGATTAGATTTAGATTTTGAACAGATTTTGAATATGATTGATACTGGAATGTTAGGTAAAATTGTAGACGTAGAATCAGCAGATGGAGATATTGTTGAGATCGTAATTGAATAATCTCTTTCGTAAAAAGGGTCATGGACCCTTTTTTTTGTGGATTCCCCCTTTTTACCTAAATATATGGTATAATATTCATGAAAGAACTACTCCATAGATGAACAATGTTCGAACAAGAGGTGTAATGATGATTGAAAAAAATGAATATTATTCGGTTGAGTTTGTAGATATGACTCATGATGGAATGGGTGTATGTAAGATTGATGGGTTCCCAATATTTGTCGCAAATGCTTTAAAGGGTGAAAAAGCTGAAATAAAAATAGTGAAAGTGAATGCTAGTTTTGGTTTTGGTAGGTTAGTGGAGATGATCCATAAATCACCTTTTAGAAAAGAGCCTATTTGTGATCATTTTTCAGAATGCGGTGGATGTAATTTAATGCATATGAATTATCAAATGCAATTAGATTTTAAGAAACATCGTACTAAAGAGACTTTAAGAAAACTTGGGAAAATAGATACAAAAGTAAACGAAACTTTAGGAATGTTAAATCCTTATTATTATCGTAATAAAGCGGTAATTCCTTTCGGTGAAGAAAATGGTAAAATGATCTCAGGTCTATACAAAAGTAGAACTCATGATATCATTGATATGAAAAAATGTTATATCATACCAAAAATAACTACTGATATTGTTAAGTTTATGAAGAACGTCTTTGAAGAGTTAAATATTCCTGCTTATAATGAAACTATTGGAACAGGAGTTGTTAGATGTTTAGTTGTTAGAAACTCATATAAATTTGATGATATATCCGTTACAATCGTTACCCTAACTCCAAAATTACCTAAGAAAGACATCATTGTTAAAAAATTAGTATCTAGATATAAAAAGGTAGTAAGTGTTGTACATAACTTTAATCCTGATAATACTAATATAATAATGGGTAAAAAGTCTAAGGTAATATACGGAGAAGACTTTATTAGAGACGAAATTAACGGTGTATTCTTTAAAATATCTCATCGTTCATTCTATCAAGTAAATCCAATCCAAACTGAAGCACTATACTCCAAAGCTATTGAATATGCAGATTTAACAACTGATGAAGTAATTATCGATGCTTATTGTGGTATCGGGACTATCGGGTTAACAGCTGCTAAATATGCTAAAACATTACTAGGTGTTGATATTGTTAAGCAAGCGATATCTGATGCAACAGAAAATGCTAAGAATAATGGTATTTCAAACTTCAAGTTTGTTGCCGGTAAAGCTGAAGATGTTATCTTACAATGGAAGAACTACAATGTTGATGTATTATTTGTAGATCCGCCACGTAAGGGCTGCGATAAGAAGTTCTTAAAAACAGTTATTGAAATGAAAATACCAAAAATTGTTTATATATCTTGTAACGTTTCTACATTAGCTAGAGACTTAAATTACTTACAAGCTAATGGGTATCAAGTATTAGAAGTTACTCCTTTTGATATGTTCCCACAAACATCACATATAGAAACAGTTACTAAATTAAGACTTAAAAAGCAAGAATTATAATTCTTGCTTTTTTTAACTTATGTTATAATTTTAACGAGGTGATTAGATGAATCCTTTTAAGCAATCAGGCCAGATATTACCAATCGCTTCACTAAATAGTGTTTATGTTGATAATGTTTTAGCAGATCAACTCTTTAGACCCTCTTTAATAGTTGCTGAGATAATTGAGAATAAAGATGAATTAGGCTTATCATATATAGAAGATAGCCAAAAACTATCACATATGTTTAATGATCTACTGAATAGTGATTTAGATAGTATTAGGAGAAAGGCAACACAGATTGCTGAAATGTTTGGAAGACGCTTAGCTAAGTTCTTAGGAACACTATTTAAGCCTTCGGAGCTTTCAGTTTCAAATCGTCTGAATTGGACTGAAGAGCATTGGAATTTTTGGAAAACTATTGATAATATATACCTAGTAGGAGGACTTACATCTCCAATCTTAACGCAAATATTCTACAACGAAGTTGAAAAATATTTTAATGAACAAGAGATAAAGAATAAACACATTACCTTCATTGAGGGGTCGTCTAATTTAGGTACGCATGGACTTGCTTCGATAGTAGAGAATGGTGATTATTTATTGTTTGACTTTGGACAAACAAATATTAAACGCGGAAGACATTACAAAAAAGAAGGTAAAGTCGTTATTGATACAATATTACCGTCTATATCATCTGATTTTTTATTCTATAAAACAAAGAATGTTAAAGAAGTAGAAGCTATTGCTCATAAATTACACAATTATATTGTTGAGGCTATAGTTAAAACTTATAAACAAGTAGCATTTACCGGTGAAAATATATATATGAGTATTGCTAATTACGTTTTTGATGGTAAGATTTATTCTCAAAGAGGTGGATATGGTAAATTGTCATATATAGCCGAGAACTATGAGGATTACCTTAACAAAGAGCTAACCAAAGAACTTAATAAAGAGATCACAGTCAAACTATTTCATGATACTTCAGCAATGGCATTAATGTTTAAAGACCAAGCAAATACTGCTGTTATTTCATTAGGAACAGCATTTGGTATTGCATTTCCATAGTAAAAAGTGTATAGTTATAAACTGGATAAAGAAAGATGGTGAAATCCATGCAACAAATATTAAAAAAAGATCAAGAAATATTACTAACAATTAAAAGATTAGGGATTAACGGAGAAGGTATCGGTTATTATAAACGATTAGCCGTTTTTGTTCCTGGTTTACTACCACCTGAAGAAGCGATTGTTCGTATCACAGATGTTACAAACAACTATGCTAAAGGGGAAGTTGTTAGAATCAAAATAAAAGCTAAGAAGAGAGTTAAACCTTTCTGTGAGCATTTTGGTGAATGCGGAGGTTGTCAAATTCAACATATTGCATATGATGAACAACTTTCATTAAAAGAAGAAATGCTAATTCAAACTCTAGAAAGATTTGCTGGACTAGACCGTACTAAATATAAGATAAATGATATGATTGGAATGAAAAATCCCAAATATTATAGACATAAATCTCAAATGCCCGTCAGAAATTCAAAATATGGCTTAACAACGGGACTATATAAACTTAACTCAAATGAGTTAGTACCAATTACTCATTGTCCTATTCATGCAGAAAACATAAATTTAATTACTCAACCTATAATTGAAATATTAGATAAGTACGAGATATTTGCATTTGATTCGTCAACTATGCGAGGACTTTTACGTAATATAGTTATAAGAGAAAGCCATCAAAATGGTGAAATTCAAGTAACTTTAGTCATTACAATTTATAATAGAGCACTTCAAGATGTTGCTAGAGAAATTATAAAAATTCCAAATGTCGTAAGTGTTGGTATTTCAAAAAATAAAGATGCTAAAAATGTTGAAGTATTCGGTGAAGAAGTAGAGATATTAGTAGGTAAAAACTCAATTACTGAGGGAATAGGGGACATTCGTTACGATTTGAAACCAAAAGCATTCTATCAGTTAAATCCTTCTCAAGCTATCAAACTCTATAAGCACATTAAATCTCATTTAGATTTTGAAAAAGATCGTATAATTATTGATGCTTATTGTGGTGCAGGAGCAATATCTATGTATTTAGCGCCGTTTGTTGAAAAAGTTTATGGTATTGATGTAAGTGAAGAATCAATCTATAGTGCATTACATAATAAGAAAGCAAACAAATTTGAAAATACTTCATTCTTCAAAGGTGAAGTTGCGAATATTTTACCTCGAATTTATGACAATAAAATTACCCCAGATGTTATCGTTTTTGATCCACCTAGATCAGGTATTGATGATAAGACTTTAGACCTGTTAAACCGTAAGCCAGTTAGTAAGATTATTTATGTATCATGTAATCCAAGTACTCTGGCTAAGAATATCAAACAGTTAAGTAGTAAGTACAATGTTGGCTCAATTACGCCATTTGATATGTTTCCTCATACATCACATATTGAGACTGTAGTTGTATTAACAAAAAAATAAAAGAGCCTCGGCTCTTTTTTTATTTGACATAGTCACGAGTGAGTGATAGTATAAAGATATACGATATATCGTTAGACGATATAAATGAGGTGAATTTATGAATAAAAAGTTACTAGCTTTATCACCACTAACTGAATCTACATTTTACATTCTTCTTGTACTAAGTAATCCACTTCATGGTTATGGAATTATTAAGGAAGTGGAAGTTATTACAAATGATCGTTTGACACTCGCAGCAGGAACATTATATGGAGTGATTCAAAATCTACTTAAGTACGAACTCATCTATTTGTATGATGAGGATATCAAAAACAAGAGGAAGAAAGAGTATCAAATAACCGAAAAAGGCGCTATTTTACTAGGCTATGAGACCAAAAGACTACGAGAAATGGTCCGTAATGTTAGGAGAATAACTAATGGATAGATTGATTGTTAAGAAAGTATTCTTTGTATGGAATTCAGATAAAGAAAAAGCCTGGTTAGAATCAATGGCAAGAGATGGGTATATACTTGAAAGTCTAGGATTGTTTAAATATATATTTAGAAAGAGTGAGCCTTCTGATTTAGTTTATGAGTTTGACTTCCAAATTCTTAATAAAAAGACGGAACCTGATTACCTAGAATTGTTTGTTGATTGGAATTTCGTTGGTAAATTTGGAGCTTGGTACTACTTCTCAAAAATTCGAGAAGGAAATAAGAAGGATTTAATTTACAACGATACCAGATCAAAACAGCAAATGATAAAGAAAATATTGGCTTTTCTTCTAATAATTGGTTTTCCGCTATATTATCAGATCATAATTATGTTTCCAAATATGGATTCAAGTGAATTTCTTTTTCCAAGGTTTTATTTCTTTTTTCGAATAATTGTTATAATTGTTCTAATGGCACACACATATGCTTTAATAAACGTATTATTAATATATCGTTCACTTACCAAAGACATAAAAGAGTAGAAACAAGCAGTTCTTGCTTGTTTTTTTTATGTGGATGTAGACCTAATATGTGTATAATAAGAGGTCCAAAATGGTTTTCCACAATAGTTATCCACAGGCTAAATTGAATTGACTAGTATATTAGGTGGATAATTAGTCATACGTTATTTGAAAATCATTATAAACGGTTGACATGTGGAAAAATATCGAATATAATGAGTATATATTCAGTGAGTGGGTGGTCAGTATCGGTATTAGAATTGTGGAAAAAGCTAAGACAAGACAAAAAATAATTGAGGCAACAGAGTACCTGATTAAGAGAAAGGGCTTTGTTAAGATATCATCGAAAGAAATATCAAAGGAATGTGACGTATCTCAAGGTAGCATTTTCTTACATTTTAATACAAAATATGGGCTTTTAATGACCATACTAGAGAGTAATATAGAGTCTCTTGAAAATGACTTAAAACAGCAGTGTACTGCTGATTGTAGTCAAGAACTTCTTATCAAGAACTTCTTAGAAGTGCTAAATTCATATGAGGACATACTAGCTAGGATTTATCGAGACCATTCATATCTTGAGAATGACTTAAAGAAAAAAGTAGATAATCTTGAGATATTTATGAAAAACTTGATTTTTGATAATTACAAAAAGAATTCCAAAGAAACTTTGGGAATAGTAGACTCATTTATTGCAATTGACGCTTTTCTATCTCAAATCAAAGATTACTTGATGTCGAAGGAAACTTTTACATCTTCCAATTCCGTACTGCGACAAAGGAGAGGAAGAATTTTGAAACTGTATAAAATCCTCTTTGCATCTTGATTTTATGTATTCTAATCGAAACTAAGAACTAACAACTACTCATCCGATTTTATCTCACTTATTTAGAATCGACCATTATTTATAACGAAAGTACTCTACAATGGCTATACAAAGTCCTATAGCTATATTTACAAATTCAAGAGAAAATTCGACGATTTCTGCAAAATATGCTTAGTTTTTAGAAATTTGATACAAAGGAACTATATAATATAAGGATTTATTGTATTTTATCGAGTGTACAATAATGTAGTGTTTCGTTTAGTTATTTTAATTCCCATTTATACAACTATTTGGGAATTATAATTGAAATCTAATTTTATGAAAAAAAGTTTTGGGCATGTAAAAAAATGTAAAAAAATAAAAGACCCCTAGAGGTCTTTTTTTGTTGTTTCTCTTTTTACCAAAGTTACTGGTAATAAACTATGTAATTCATCTAGTTCTTGTTTTTTAATCAAGACATTTAATTTTCTTATAGCTTCAATTCCTATTTCTTGAATTGGTTGAGCTATTGTAGTTAGTTTTGGTATTAAAACTCCAGACAATTCAATATTATCAAAACCTATTACTTGAACATCATCAGGTATTCTATATCCTAAGCGTGTTAATGCGCTAATTACATAGAATGCTATAATATCTGAACTACAGAATATTCCATCAACATCAGGATGTTTCTTAATGAACATTTCAATATCTTTGATATCCGGTGTTTTAAAGTCTAAATCAAAGCTGAAACATGTTATATTATGTTCATCAATTACTTGATAGAAGCCTCTAGCTCTATCTACTACTGTTATTAGATCACTTGGACCTCTAAAGTGAATTACTTTTTTGGCATTTGATTTAACTAATAGTTTAGCTGCTAATTCACCACCAAGAACATTATCACTTGTAATGGAAGCAACACTCTTATCAATGATGTGATCAATAGTTATAATTGGCATTCCAAGTTTTAAATATGATTTCGTGCTTTTTGTGTTAGCTACAAGGATTAAACCATCAACATTGTATTGATTTAAGACATTTAAGTATTTCTTTTCTAATTCTATATCATCTTTTGAATTGAAGATCATAAGTTTAAAACCACTTTTCGTTACAGCGTCTTCAATTGATTCAATTAATTCAGCGAAAAAGTATGTTGAAATATGGGGAACGATTAATCCGATAATGTTAGATCTTTTACGGAATAATGAACGAGCTAATTCATTAGGAACATATCCTAACTCTGCTATTGCAACTTCAACGATTTTCCTTGTTTCATGATTTACATAACCGGTATTATTAATAACTCTTGATACCGTAGCTACGCTAACATTTGCCTTTTTAGCAACATCTTTAATTGTTGGCATATTATATCACATCCTACTTAACTAAGTATATATTATTAAAGCACTTTTGTAAATGAAATATAAGTGTTATAATGTCCTTGATTGGAGTGGTATTAATGAGTATTTATACTAATAAAGAATTACGTAAATTATTTTTCTATCAGGTATATATAAGAAACCATACTCAAAGTGGTACTTTTAAAGAGTTTATTACTGATTTAGATAGGATAAAGGAACTGGGCGTAGATGTTGTTTATTTACTACCAATTCATGAGATTGGAATTAAGCAAAGAAAAGGCGATTTAGGTTGCCCTTATTCAATAAAAGACTTTCGCAGTATTAATCACGAATACGGGACTTTTGAAGACTTTGAAGAATTGGTGAATGAAGTTCATAAGCGTGGTATGAAGTTAATGATAGATGTAGTATTTAATCATACTTCTTATGATAGTGTTTTATTAGAGAAACATCCGGAATATTTTTATAAAAAAGATGGTAAATTTGCTAATAGAGTAGGTGATTGGTGGGACATTACTGATTTAGACTATACTGTTGACAAAAAGTTATGGACTGAACTAATAAGTACACTAATTTATTGGACAAAACAAGGTGTAGATGGTTTTAGATTTGATGTTGCATCACTATTACCTTTAGAGTTCTTAGAAGAAGCTCATGAAGCCGTTCTAGATGAAAATCCAGAATCAATCTTCCTAAGTGAATCTGTACATGGCGGGTTCCTTCAATATATCCGTAATCAAGGATTTGGAGGTTTAAGTGAATCACAGATTTATGAAGTGTTTGATATGTCTTACGACTATGATGTCCATCCATATTTTGAAGGATACTTAAAGGGTGAAGTACCTTTTAGTAGATATATTGAAGAATTAGAAAGACAAGAGTTTACCTATCCAGAGAACTACATAAAATTACGAAATCTAGAAAATCATGATTTTGGTAGATTTGCACCCATGGTAGATAACAATATAAATAAGATAAATAACTGGACTGCATTAATGTTTTTCCAAAAAGGTTCGACAATGATTTATGCAGGACAAGAAAACTGTGATAATAATAAACCATCACTGTTTGATATTGATAAAGTTAACTGGGATGGTAATGATATTTCAGTCTTAATTAAGAAATTATCGCTTATTGCTAAAAACAACATATTTGCATTTGGTATTTATAATATTCAAAAGACCGAGAAGGACCTATTTGTAGGCTCTTTCGTCCTCGGAGAGAACGAAATTATTGGTATATTTAATGTTGGATTATTAGAAGAGGAATTCGATTTAGATATACCTAACGGGCAATATACAAACCTAATTGATAATAAGGATTTCACTGTAAAAGAAGGAAAGATTAAGCTTAAAAAAGAGCCTCTTATCTTCTATAAATAAATGAAGAGAATACTATTTTTAGTTCTATTTTTATTTACTTTTACCCTATCAAGTTGCTCATTGTTAGGAGTAAGTTATAGTGATTTTGAAGAACAGTCTCTTAACTCTTATTATCAATCTGAAACAATAAGTAATAACCGTTATGTTTTATATTATTACGATTCTAGTGATGAAGCATCAAAAGAAATACAAAAGGAAATACTAAAGTTCTTTAAGGACTTTGAATTATTAGATTTTTACTTATTAGATACCTCTACACTTGAATTGGAAGTATCTAATTTTGGACTTTACTCTGAGCCAGTTATATATATTATATCTAGCAATAGAGTTTATGAAGAATATAAAGGGATTACTGCTATAAGTGAATTTATAGTAGAGTATAGTAATATTGAGTTCGATTACGATTTATTTGAAGCACAACATATTTCAAGTTACGAAGAAATTTTAGCTATTGAAAATGAATCATATATTTTGTATTACTATTTAGATAGTTGTCCACATTGTATTGCTAGTAAGCCATATATGTTACCTTGGGCATTTACTAAAAGTGCTGAGGATATCTATTTTATGGAAGGTTCAACTGTACCTAATGCAGATCAGAAACCAACAGAACTTATTATTCTTAATTCCGGTACTCCGATTTTGGTTTTAATGTCTAATGGGAAGTTTGCCAACGAGTTTTATAGTGGAAAAAAAGATGTATTGAACTATATTGACGAAGTTGGTGATGGTGATATAATTGCTAAAGAATTGCTACTTGATTATGATGAATTTGATGAATTTTCTATTGATTATTTTGACACACTCACAATTAGTGATAACCTTCATTTTGAGTACTTCTATAGTCCTTATTGTTCGCACTGTGAAGCTATTAAGCAAGAGTTGTTGCTTTTCCTTGATGGACTAGTAAATATTGATTTTTACTTGATAGACACATCAACAGCTGATGGTGTTTCTAAAATATCTAGTTTTAGAGGAACTCCCTCATTATTTATTGTAAATGACAATGAAGTTGTTGCCGAATATGTTGGCAGTCTTGATATACCAAATTTTATTGAAAATTATATTAACGGAGAAATAGATTTAAGTATTTATGAGTAAAACAAAATCACATCAGTGATTTTGTTTTTATGTTATAATTAAAGAAGGTGATTTTATGAAAAAAGAAGTTATAGTTATTGGAGCTGGTTTAGCAGGTAGTGAAGCCAGTTATCAGTTAGCTAAAAGAGGATATAAAGTAAAATTATATGAAATGAGACCAAAGAAACTAACACCAGCACACAAAACTGGTTTATTTGCTGAGTTAGTATGTTCTAATAGCCTCAGAGCTAATAGTTTAGAGAATGCTGTAGGTCTTCTAAAACAAGAAATGAGAATGTTAGATTCTTTGATAATTAGATGTGCTGATGCATCACAAGTTCCAGCTGGTGGAGCACTAGCTGTTGATCGAGATATTTTTAGTGAAATGGTAACTAAAGAGATAAGGAGTAATCCCAATATTGAAGTTATTGAAGAAGAGATTTTAGAAATTCCAAATGTCCCTGTTATTATCGCATCAGGGCCATTAACTAGTGATATTTTAAGTGAAAAAATTAAAGAATTAATTCACGAAGATTATTTGTACTTCTTTGATGCTGCCGCACCAATTGTTGAATTTGATTCTATCAATATGGAAAAAGCGTATATGAAGAGTAGGTATGACAAAGGTGAAGCTTCTTACATAAATTGTCCAATGACAATGGAAGAGTATAATTTATGGTATAAAGAATTAATCAAAGCAAAAGCAGTAGAAATGAAAGAGTTTGAACTAAAAGTCTTTGAAGGTTGTATGCCTTTTGAAGAAATAGCAAGAAGAGGTCGTCAAACACTATTATTTGGTCCAATGAAACCTGTTGGTTTGGAAACACCTGATGGTGAAAGACCATACGCTGTCGTTCAGTTAAGACAGGACAATAAAGAAGGTACACTATTTAACATTGTAGGATTCCAAACACATTTAACATTTGGGGAGCAAAAAAGAATAATAAGAATGATTCCTGGTCTTGAAAATGCAAGCATAGTTAGATACGGAGTTATGCATAGAAATACCTTTATTAATAGTCCTAAATTACTGACTAGAAATTACCAGTTAAGGGATAATAAGAATATTTATTTCGCAGGTCAAATAACTGGTGTAGAAGGGTATGTTGAAAGTGCTGGGAGTGGCCTTGTTGCAAGTATATCTTTAGCTAGACAATTAGCTGAAAAAGAAGAGATTATCTTCTCGGAAAATACAATAATTGGTAGTGAATCATATTACATTTCACACGCTAGTATATCTGATTTTCAACCGATGAACGCAAATTACGGAATACTTCAAAAACTAGATTTCAAACATAAGAAAAAAGAACGTAAACTTCTATATAAAGAACGTTCCTTAAAAATTATGGAGGATATTATAAATAGATTGGAGGATTAATATGGATTATCACAAACTAAAACTAACCAAATTTTCCACATATAACGGTTTCAATCTTCCAGAGGGATTTAATCCGCCTTTAGAGGAAAGTTCGTCTCCAGAAGTTTATTTCCTCTTTGTATCAAACGTTCAAGAGGTGATGCAAGGACTTAATGTTGTCCAAAATAATCAAACTCATAAAGATAACCGTTTATTCTTTGTTTTTAAAAAAGGTAATAAAGGTTTTGGGCGAGATCACATCTATAGTGTTGTCATGAGACATAAAAATATTAAACGTAAAGCACCAATGTTAGCTAGTTTAAACAGAGCATATAGTGTATTTTGTTTTTTGTTAGAAGTATAATAAAAAGAACGATTGAAACCAATCGTTCTTTATTTTTTATAACAATCATCATGTGCTCTAAAATACTTGTTATTAACAAATATCTCTTCTTTTGTTTCCTCTTCGCAAAACACACAGAGAGTCTGCGGAGTAAAACATTTTTCTAATAATAAATCGATTGTCATGTTAATATATTCTTTCTTGTCTGGAAACTCAATAAAGTTTCCTCGTAAAGTATAAGAGTAATCACTATCTTCTATTTGGCATTTCTTCAGTTCATGATAAAGAGTACGTAGTTTAGGCTCTCCTTCATTATTGAATGTAATTGTAACGTTCTTATCAATTATTACTAAATCAAATTCCTTTTTCCTAGTTCGTCTCATATATATCACCTACTTATATGATAAAACCATTAATCGGATTATCATATAGACAATAAATAGTGATTTGTACATAACTTTTTTCACTAATCCTATTGTAGGTGTTATAATAAGTAAGGAAACAGGAATAAGAGGTATCCTATGAAAACGAGTTTAGACTGCATGGAATGTAATATCAAACAATTAGTAAAATTGTCAAAACTATTAGATGCGCCTTTAGAAAAACAAGAAGAAGCATCGAAAAAACTATTTAAAATGCTAAGCAATATTTCTTATGAGTATTCGAATCCATATATTATGGGTGAAACCTGGAAAATAGTTACTGAAACATATAATAATCTTAATCCTTACAGGGAAACTAAATCAAAATTTAATCAATTATTACTGTCTTTATACGATGATACAAAGGAATTAGTAGAGAAATCACTAAATCCATTAGAATCTTCCCTTAAAACGGCAGTAGTAGGCAATATAATAGATTTTGGAGCAAGACATAAATTTACTAAATATGATGTTTTAGAGCGCCTTAAGAACTATGATGAGATAATTTTTAATAAAGATGATTCGAGAAAACTAATAAAGAATTTACTGTCTGCAAAGACACTATTATATATCGGTGATAATTGTGGAGAGATAGTATTAGATAAACTATTTATAGAGCAAATTAAGAAGAAAAATCCACAAATTGATGTCCATTTTGGAGTAAGAGGAAAACCGATTCTAAATGATGTTACGATTGAAGATGCTAATGAAGTAAACATCGAAGAATTTGCTACTGTTGTAAGTAGTGGAATGCAAGTTCCAGGAACTATCATTGAAGAAACTAATGATGACTTTAAGAAACTGTTCTATGAGTCGGATATAGTTATTGCTAAAGGACAAGGCAACTTTGAAAGTCTATCAGATACAAAAAGAGATAATTTATATTTAATGCTAATGGCGAAATGCGATTATGTCGCTAAAACTATTGGTTGTAAGACTATGGACTACGTAGTAATTGAAAATAATTAAGGTGATAGTATGAGAAATGTGGAAGTGTTAGAACGATTTAAGAACTACATTGAAAGTGAAAAAAGATATAGTGATTACACAAGTATTTCTTACTTTGATGATATACACAATCTTATAAACTTTCTTGATAAAGAGCAATTCGGTGATATTTTAACTGTTTCACCACGAATTGCTCGCTTTTATACTGCGACACTCCATGAAAACTATTCACCTAAATCAATTGCGAGAAAAATCTCTAGTGTAAGAAGTTTATATAATTTCCTAGTTAGAGAGGATGTCTTAGAGGAAAATCCCTTTTTAGATATAGAATTACCCAAACAAGAGAAAAGATTACCTAAGTTCATATATCCAGAAGAGATTGAAAGCATCTTTAAATCAATTGACACAAGTAGTGTCCTAGGGACAAGGAACTATTTAATTCTAGAATTCTTATATGGGACTGGAGTTCGAGTTTCAGAGCTCTGCAATGTTAAGCTAAACGATATTGATTATTTTCAAAATCTTTGCTTAATCCACGGGAAAGGCTCAAAAGATCGTTATGTACCTTTACATAATCGGCTTATTAATGAAATAAGTGATTATGTGATAACTACGCGAAAAGATCTATTAAAAACTAAAGAAAACAAATACTTATTCTTAAATCATCATGGGGATAACATTACTCCTAGAGGTATAAGAATGGTAATAAATAAGGTAATGTTAGAGTCAGGAGAATCACTAAAGATTAGTCCTCATACATTAAGACATACATTCGCAACTCATTTGTTAAACAATGGTGCTGATTTAAGAAGTATCCAAGAGTTATTAGGACACAGTCATTTATCAAGCACACAAATCTATACCAAAGTATCAAAGGAAAAACTTAAGGAATCTTATATGCAAGCTCATCCGCGTGCTAAAAAGAAGTAAAAGGGGAAGTTTATATGCTACAGTTGGAGACAAAAAGGCTGATTATTAGGCCTACGGTAAAAGAAGATAATAGAAGAATTCATGAAATGCTAAGTGATGAGGAAACAATGAAATTTTTTGTCGAAGGAACTTACTCTGAGGAAAAAGTGAGTGAATTTGTAAATAGAAACCAAAAAGAAACTCATCATTTCACAATTTTCTTAAAGTCGTCAAACCGCATTGTTGGTAAAATATCCTACAATCCTTGGTTTATGAAAGATACGAAGGAGATCGGATGGATATTCTTTAGAACAGCTTCTGGAAATGGTTATTGTACAGAAGCATCAAAAGCTATTATTGAGTATGCTTTTGAAGTAGAAAAAATTCATCGATTAATTGCAACTTGTCAACCAGAAAACAAGGCATCAATAAGAGTCTGTGAGAAGTTGGGGATGAGACTGGAAGGGCATTTTAAGGATTGTATATATTACAAAGACGACATTTGGTGGGATGAGTTATTTTATTCAATGTTAAAAGAAGATTATGATAAACAAAAAGGAGAAATTTAATTTCTCCTTTTTTTATTCTATTAAATCAATGATTATATACGCTTCCTCAAGCTTAATTATATTTACTTCACTTGGAACATAGTTTAATTGCTGATCCACATATTCGAGGAATTCGTCAAAAGTTAAATTTCTAAATTCTGTGTAACCTTGATAGTGTTGAATTTCTGATATTAATTCTTGTAATAATGACAATCCTTCGATATCCTCACTGTCGATTTCCAGATCCAACAATTTCTCTAAATATGTTACTTTTGTAACACCACGAACTTGCCCGTTAAGAGTATCAAATACGTTTTTGATAGCGTTAAACGTGAAGATATCAAATGCTGTTACTTCTACACCTTTCCCTTCAAGTAATGTCTTAAAGTCGCTAGAACTAAGGATAAACAATGCTTCATCATGTGTATTTAGACCCTCTAATTTGGTAAATAGAGCATTAAATGCATTAATCTCTGTTTCTGAGAGATCTTTTTCCAATAGATCATGTGATTTTGCATTAGAATATAGCAATTCAAACTCTAATTGGTAGTTATGTAATCCATGAATGATATCATATTCAGGCGTATTATTAAAAGTTGCTTTTTCAAAGTCATAATTGATATATGATTCAAAATTTATACCAACTGGTCCTTCGGATTCTCCTGAACATGAACTTAAGAATATTCCTAAAACAATTAGAATTACTAAGTATAGTTTTTTCATAATACACCTCCTTTACTTTCATCATACTGTCTAGTTTTGACAAAATAATGACAAATGTTTAATTTTTAATCTTAATTTTTACCTTAGCTACTACATCATTGTTATCATTAAATATCTTATATTCATATGAATATAATTCACATATTTGCCTAACAATGCTTAAACCTAGCCCGCTACCATCTTGATCAATATTTAAATAATCACTACGATAGAAGGAATCAAATATCTTATCTAAATCCTTGTTTTCAATATGTCCTTTATTTCTTACTATAAGTGTGTAGTTATCATCTTTAATCTCAGTGTTTATTGAGATTGATTTGCCTTCTGAATAAGTAATGGCGTTTTTTACTAAATTAGTTATTAGTATTAGTAGGAGTTCTTCATTTATCAGTAGGTTTTTAATAATGATATCTTTATTAATTTTGATTTGTTTTTGGATTGCATATTCTTCTAATGAATCAAAATTATTAGTAATGTATTCTGTGTTTACAAAATCATTAGGCTTGGCTTTGTCTTCTAATCTAAGCGAATAAGTAAGATCTTTAGCAATACTCTCTACTTTGCTTATTTGTCCCAGTAATTCACTTAAATACTTATCTTTATCTTTATATCTACCAATACCGTCAATCATTCCTTCAATCATCCCTTTCATAACTGAAAGTGGTGTTTTTAATTCATGATTGATTGTGTATATTAATTGTTTCTTTTTCGCTTCTTGTTTCTTTTCAAAATCAATATCTTTACTTAGTTTACTATTAGCTTCATTTAGTTGTGTATAGGATTGTTTTAGGTTAAATGTCATCTCATTTAAACTACTAGTTAAATCTCTAAACTCATCATTTCTTTTAATATCTAGCTCTGTTTCAAAATCAAGATTTGAAATATCTTTTGCATAAGTATTAATCTTCTTTAAAGGTCTAGAAATACTTGTAGAAATCAATAATGAGAGTATTACTATTGTTATCAACATGGCTATTGACTGTGAAGTGTTTATATTATTGAGTACTAGTTCGACATTTTGTAGTGATTGAATTTTAGTAGAAATTATCAGATAATCACCAAATTCAAATTCATAAATATAATTAATTTGGTAGATATCTTCATTTTTGACTTCATAGTATGTAAGATTACCTTCTTTTAGAACTTCTGGGTTGTCATAAACCTCAATTACGAAATTCAAGATATCATCTTCATCTAGGAAGTTTGGACCTATTTCCTCAGTAATTAAACCAGCTTGATATCTAATAAATGATGTCTCACTAGATAAGTCTTGAAGTTCAGTATCAGCAAGTAAAGTACCATTATGAATGCCTTCAGCTTCTTCTAAGATTGTATTTTTCACTGCATTTATGTTTTCTTCTATATACATGGGTCCAAATCTTCTATTTGTTATAAACATAGAAAAAAGGAAGACTAATGTGAATGATATTAGTAACATTAAGAATGTTTTAACAAATATACTAATTCTCATAATAGCCCTCCTTACTTATTTGGTTTTCTTATTTTTCGAACTTGTAACCTTCTTTAAATATTGTTTTGATATAACCAGAAGCACCATTTAACTTCTGTCTTAACCTTTTTATATGGGTATCTACAGTTCTATCATAACCTGTAAAATCATAACCCCATACTTTATCTAATAGTGTTTCTCTTGTAAATACACGGTTTTTATTATTAATGAATATGATGAATAAATCCCATTCTTTCTTATTTAATGATACTTCTTCATCTTCAACAAGAATCTTATGTTCCTCAATATTATACTTAATTAATCCATATTCAAGTAATTTATCATTATCTATACCATATCTAGCTAAAACAGCTTCAACCTTTTTAATAACTAGTTTAGGGCTATATGGTTTAGGAATAAATTCATCAATTCCTAAATCATAACCTTTTATTTGATTTTCCTCATCATTCAATGCACTAAGCATAATGACAGGCGTACTTGAGTTCTTTCTAAGGTGTTTGCAAATATCAAAACCATCAATATTAGGAAGCATAACATCTAGTAAAACTAAATCATATGTTTTCTCATCAATAACTCTAATTGCTTCAAACCCATCAAAGACTTGATCAATTTCAGAATGATTATACTTATCTAAAAGGTAATCATAGAGTAAATCATTTAGATGCTTCTCATCTTCAACAATTAGGATTTTCATATTATCACTTCCCTCTTATACTTTCTTCTAGAATATCATAAATAGGCCATTAATAAAAAGATTTTTGAGTTTTTCGGAATTGTCAAAACTATGTCATAACACTGTCAAAACTTTGTCACAACTAAAAAATATAATGGAAGCATCAGTTAAGAAAAGAGGGGAATTATATGAAAAAATATTTATTAGTTATTATGGTTGTATTAGGAATTGCATTAAGTGGTTGTGGTAGCAACTACGAAGGTGATCTATATAACGAGGAGCCTGGGTTTAATGATGAAAACACTAATTTAGAAAGTCCTAACCCAGTTATTGATGAGATTGATGATCAAGGTGGAGACGCTGTAACTAATGATAATGCAGCTCCTGCTTTAGAAGATAGAAAAATCATTTACCGTGCCAACTTAGAAATGGCTGTAATCAATCCTACAAGCGTTTATAACGATGTTTTACAAACAATTGATTCATACACCGCTTATATCGAAGAAGCCGATATAACAACAAATACGTACGAAATAACGATAAGAGTCTTATCTTCTGAATTCGATGAATTCATTGAAGATTTAAAAACTTCAGGAGAATTAGTTGCTTATTCTAAAACATCTGATGATATTACAAATAGTTATTCAACTTTTGAAGCGAGAAAACTTGCCCTAGAGACTAGACATGATAGAATCTTAGAATTAATCACTGCTGCTGAGGATCTTGATACTATATTACTATTAGAAGAAGAAAGATTTGAAATTGAAGCTGAACTTAACCTTATTGGGACTAAACTTGCTAATTATGATTCATTAGTAGATTATTCTACTGTTACTTTAAAGATTAAAGAAGCAATAGAAGAGATTATTGTTTTACCAAGAACTCAAATTCCCGGTATTTCATCAATGGAATCTACTAAAAACTCAATAAGTTTAGAACTTTACAATGGTAGCGATGAGAATGTAACAATTCATGTAGATGTATATCTCAATGGAGAGTTCATTACTGAATACGAGGAGAATACATTCGCAGAAAGCCGTGTAATGGTGACATTCAATGAACTTAAATCAAATAGAGAATATACCTTCAAAATTACATCTCTTGCCGCAGAACACCGAGTATCTTTAGTAGATACTATAAGAGTAGAAACAGAAAAAACATACGGTAACAAAACAAGTAATACATTTATTGATTCAGTTAACTTATTAGTTATGATGTTTGAATTTATTGGTTTAGCGATTACTGGTATATTACCATTTGCTGTTGTCGCAGGAGTTATCTACATTCCAATAAGAATATACTTAGTTAAAAGAAAAGGGAAAACTACTGAATTTCCAGTAGATAAGGAAGAATAGGGTAATAAAAAAGTACTGATTAACGTCAGTACTTTTTTATTACCTCTACCACTATACAAAAGTTATTACAACAAGTTTACAGATAGTTGTTTAAGTTTGTTATAATAAAAATATAGGAATTTTTGGAGGTAAACATGATTAATTGGACAAAACAACAAGCTAGAGACTTCTTTGTTAATTATCAAATGGTAAACACAAGCAACCATTACACAATTAATGATGTTTTTGATAGACTTAAAACTATTCAAATGGATCCCTTAAATGTTGTGGGGACTAATCCGGAACTTGTTCTACAATCAAGGATTAAAGGGTTTAAAAAAGAAGATCTTTCCAAGGCTTTATATCAAGATCGATTCCTAATAGATGGCTGGGAAAAGCAAATGAGTATTTACGAGACAAAGTATTTTCCACATTTCTCAATCGTTCGTAAGCATCGCTCCGAGAATGGTTTGATTGGTGCGAGAAAGTATTATGACTTAGACGCAACTGAATTTATCGATGAAGTATATGACATTGTTAAAGAACAAGGTCCTATCTTCTCTTCAAAGATAAAACTCGGAGAATCAAAAAAACATCGTTGGGGTCATACAAAACCATCAACTGTCGCTATTGATTATTTATGGCAAAAAGGTTTGCTAGGTATATCTGAAAGAAAGAATACCCAGAAGAAGTATGATTTAATTCAACGAATATTTCCAGAGATTGATCAAAATAATCCCTTCCAAACAGAAGAAGAATTTATTGAATGGTATTTGATTAGAAGAATAAATACGGTAGGTTTAACATGGAGTAAAAGTATAGTTCATTTTGATGGATATTATATTAAAAATAGAAAGCTGAGAAACCACTATTTTGATGTCCTGGAAAAGAAGAATTTTATAGAAAAAGTTCACGTTGAGGGTATCAAAGACGTATTTTACATACCCTTAAGCGCTAAAAACCGTAAAATTGAACTAACTAATAATATTTCATTTTTAGCACCTTTAGATCAAATAACTTGGGACCGAGAACTACTTAGAAAGTTATTTAATTTTGATTATACTTGGGAAGTATATACCCCAAAAATTAAACGAAAATATGGGTACTATGTATTACCAATTTTACAAGGTTCTAACTTTATTGGTAGAATAGAATTTACGAAACATAGAAACAATGATCCACTTGAGATTATTAGTATTTCTTATGAAGAAGGAATTAAACAAACAAAGAAATTAGAGAGAGAGATAAATAGAGCGCTGAATAGATTCTCTAAATATCTTGGCGCAAAGGAAGTGTCAATATGAAGATTACAGTAATTACCGTTGGTAAACTTAAAGAGAAGTATCTTGTAGAAGGTATCAAAGAGTATACCAAAAGGTTGTCAAAATATACAAAACTAGAGCTTATTGAAGTGAAAGATGAACATGCACCAGAAAACTTATCAGTAAAGGACATGAATATCATTAAAGACAAAGAAGCAGAAAGAATAAATGCGAAACTAAAAGATTCGTATATTATTTCCTTAGCTATTGAAGGAAAGCAAATATCTAGTGAGAAACTGGCGGCTAAAATAGAAGACATAAAAACTTACCACGATTCACATATAACGTTCATTATAGGTGGATCACTAGGTTTATCTGATAGTATAAAAAAGAAGTCTAACTTCTTACTATCATTTTCATCAATGACTTTCCCTCACCAACTAATGAAACTAATTCTATTAGAACAAGTATATCGTTCATTTAGAATAAACAACAACGAGCCGTACCATAAGTGATTGCAAATAATGACATACAGAGTCTATCAAAGCCATTTGAAGACTCTGCTTTTTATTTACTTTTGAACGATATTTTATACTTATCCTATCAAATTTGGAATATTGCTAGTTTTGATAAAGTATATATTTTATTGAACCTATTTGTTATAATGTTTATAGAGTGAATTAATTAACAAGTATAAAGCAGTTTTATTGCATCAATATTTGATTCATTTATATAGTAACAAGTAATGAATGAGGGGTAACAAAATCAAGTGCTAATAGATAGAAAATTATATTAGTACTTATTTTAATAGGAAACTATACGAGGAGTGAAATTATGAACAAACAGCAATTAGCATCAAAAATATGGGAATCAGCAAACAAAATGCGTTCAAAAATTGAAGCAGGAGAATATAAAGATTATATCCTTGGTTTTATGTTTTACAAATTCTTGTCAGATAAGCAACTTAAGTTTTTAAAAGAAAAGGATTTTACAGATGAGGATATCAAATTACTAAACGAAGAAGACCCTGAAACTGTCCGATTCATTCAAAATGGAGTGGGGTACTTTATTTCATATAAGAACTTATTCTCAACATGGATAGAGAAGGGTTCGGATTTTGATGTAAGTAATGTTAGAGATGCATTAAATGCCTTTGACAGATTGATTAGCAACTCACATAAAAGAGTCTTTGATAGAATATTTAATACACTTCAAACGGGGTTAAGTAAACTCGGTGGAACTACTGGTGAGCAAACTAAATCAATTAGAGAGTTGATTCACTTATTAAAAATAATTCCTATGGATGCAAAGCAAGACTATGATGTTCTTGGGTTTATTTATGAGTACTTAATAAGCAATTTTGCTGTAAATGCTGGTAAAAAAGCTGGCGAATTTTACACTCCACATGAAGTATCACTACTTATGTCGGATATTGTGGCTGAGCATCTTAAGGACAAACAAGAGATTAAAATTTATGATCCAACAAGTGGATCAGGATCTTTATTAATTAATATAGGACATTCTATATCAAAACATATGAATGATAAAAACAATATTAAATACTATGCTCAGGAATTAAAGGAAAACACATACAACCTTACTAGAATGAATTTAATTATGAGAGGTGTTTTACCTGATAATATAGCTGTTAGAAATGCTGATACTCTTGAAAGTGATTGGCCTTATTTTGATGATACAGATCCTATTGGAACTTATGATCCTTTATATGTAGATGCAGTAGTGTCAAATCCACCCTATTCACAAAAGTGGGATAGTACAGATAAGGATTCAGATCCTAGATATGCAGATTTCGGATTAGCTCCTAAATCAAAGGCAGATTATGCCTTTTTACTTCATGATTTATATCATGTAAAACCTAATGGAATTATGACTATTGTCCTCCCTCATGGTGTTTTGTTTAGAGGTGGAGAAGAAGGAGAAATCAGGAAGAAATTAATTGAAAAGAATCATATTGATACTATTATCGGTTTACCTGCAAATATCTTTTTTGGAACAGGAATCCCTACTATAATTATCGTTCTGAAACAAAGTAGAGAAAATAATGATGTCCAAATCATTGATGCTTCAAAAGGTTTTATAAAAGTTGGAAGTAAAAATGAATTACAAGCATCTGACATTAAAAAAATAGTTGATACAGTTATTAATAAAGAGAGCATCGATAAATATTCAAGAGTTGTTGGTTTAGAAGAAATTAGACAGAATGAATATAACTTGAATATTTCTAGATATGTAGATTCATCAGAACCAACTGAATCTTGGGATTTATACTCTCTTATGTTTGGAGGAATACCAAAAACCGAGCTCAAAGATCTTGACAAATATTGGGGTGAATTCCCTAGTTTAAAAGAAGAATTATTTGAAGATATTAATGAGGCTTATGTATCATTAAAATCAGACAACACCAAGAACATAATACAACTAAATAAAGACGTCCAGATATATCTGAATAATTATAAAATTGAATTTAAGAACTTTAAATCATTTCTTAAACAAAGATTGATTGAAGATATGATGGAATTAAATATTTCAGAGGAAGAAAGTGAAATAAGTAAAATCATATTCTCTAAACTAGAGTCATTTGAACTCGTTGACAAATACAAAGCTTATCAAGCTTTAAATAATGAATGGATTAAAACATCTATTGATCTTGAAATCCTTCAATCAGAAGGATTTCAAGCAGCTAAACATGTCGATCCTAATATGATATTAAAGAAAAAGAATAATAAAGAAGAGGAAGTTCAAGAAGGATGGGTTGGTAGAGTTATTCCTTTTGATTTGGTTCAAAATGCTTTAATAAATGAAGAAACGGAAATACTAAAAGTCAAAAAAGAAAGAGTAGTAAATATCCAATCAGAATTCCAAGGATTATTAGACTCTTTAACTGAGGACGAAAAAGAACTTATTTTAAATGATGCAGGAACAGCTTTTGATGCGAAAAGCGTTAAGGAACAACTCAAAGTGTTGGATGAAGAGATTGAAAGTGAAAAAGTTCTTAAGTTGAATTTATTTCAATATACTACTTTAAAAAACGAAGAAAAAGCATTGAAGAAAAGTATCAAAACTAAAGAGGCAGAACTACACATAAAAACAAAGAGTGTAATAGAATCACTATCAAACGAAGAAGCAAAAGATATGCTTGAATTAAAATGGATAGATACTCTAATAGAATCTATTGAAAAACTTCCTCAGAAGACATTAAATAAGCTTGTAAGTAAGATTAAATCATTTAAAGATAAATATAGTGTAACTTTTTCAGAAATAGATAATGAAATTGAAAAAGAACAAAAGAACCTGTCATTAATAATAGAAGAATTAGAAGGTAATGAATCTGATATGAAGGGTCTAAGTGAATTGAAGTCGCTATTAAGAGGTAAATGAGATGCGAATTAGCTCAGAGAAACCTTCACTAAGATTCAAAGGATATACTTATCATTGGGAGAAACTTAAATTAGATGTTATTGCTAAAATCACTATGGGACAATCACCGAGTGGTACTAACTATACTAGAAACCCTGAAGACCATATTTTAGTCCAAGGAAATGCTGACATGTCGAAAGGATGGGTTGTTCCTCGAGTTTGGACAACTGAAATTATAAAAACAGCAAATCCTGGTGATATTATAATGAGTGTCAGGGCTCCTGCTGGAACCGTTGGTAAAACAGCATATAAGGTAGTTTTAGGAAGAGGTGTAGCTTCAATTAGGGGAAATGAGTTTGTTTTTCAGAGCTTAATTAGATTGGAAGAAATTGGGTTTTGGAATAAATTATCTACAGGCTCAACATTTGCATCTATTAATAGTGAGAATTTAAAGAAAACAGAATTAAGTGTTCCAAAAAATGAAGAACAAGAGAAAATAGGAGAAATTTTCAGAAATTTAGATAACATTATAACATCTTCTCAGCAAAAACATAACAAACTAACCAACATCAAGAAATCACTTTTATGTAAAATGTTTCCAGAGAAAGATTCAGATATACCTAAAATCCGTTTTAAAGGATTTAATGATACATGGGAACAAACTCAACTTGGAAGTGTAATTACTGGTATGTACAACGGACAAACACCCGCTACATTTAATAAGTCATTTTGGAATGGTGAGTTGAACTGGTTAACCAGTGGAGAATTGAACAGAGGAATAGTGTCATCTACAATTGATAAAATAACCGAAGCAGGTAGAATTGATGCAAATTTGAGAATAGTTCCTAATGGTACATTTATTATGGCAATTACTGGATTAGAAGCGAAAGGAACAAGAGGTAATTGTGGTATTTTGAGTATCGATACAACTGTTAATCAATCATGTATGGCAATTTATAATAATCCCTACAAACTAGATAATAACTTTTTATTTCAATGGTATAGACGAAATAGTGAGGAGTATGGTTTGAAATACACACAAGGAACAAAACAACAGAGCTATAATGCGAAAATAATATCAAAACTAGAAATTACTCTACCCAAGGAAACTGAAGAGCAAGTCAAAGTAAGCGCTTTGTTGTTCAGTTTGGATCACCTTATCACAAATTACCAAAAAGAATATGATATTTTGATTAAAGTAAAAAAAGCATTGCTTGAAAAAATGTTTGTATAGGAAGGAGGAGTATTAATGGCATTTGATAATGAACTAGCCTTTGAAAAAGAACTTATAACCTTATTATCTCATCATGGTTGGGAGAAAGAAATAATCAAGAATCCTACTGAAGAGGATTTACTAAAAAATTGGGCTGGTATTCTATTTGATAATAATCGTGAATTAGATCGATTAAACAATCAACCTTTAACTGATTCGGAGCTGCAACAAATTCTAGAACAAATCAATACATTAAGAACTCCTGTTAAATTGAATGGATTCATTAATGGTAAAACTGTTTCTATAAAAAGAGATAATCCAAACGATCCAATTCATTTAGGTAAGGAAATAAGTTTAAAGATATACGATAGAATGGAAATAGCAGCAGGACAAAGTAGATATCAAATAGTTAGTCAACCTAGATTCAAAACATCAGGTGTATTGAATGATAGGCGCGGAGATATCATGCTCCTAATAAACGGGATGCCTGTAATTCATATTGAGTTAAAGAAATCTGGTATTCCTGTAAGTCAAGCAGCATACCAAATTGAAAACTATTCTCGAGCAGGAGTGTTTAGAGGATTATTTTCACTTGTTCAAATATTTGTTGCTATGAATCCTGAAGATGCAATTTACTTTGCTAATCCTGGAGAAAATAACAAGTTCAATTCAGACTATTATTTTCATTGGGCTGACTTTAATAATGAACACATAAATGATTGGAAAATAGTAACTTCAACATTACTTTCAATTCCTATGGCACATCAGTTAATTGGATTTTATACTGTTGCTGATAGCAATGATGGATTACTAAAAGCGCTAAGAAGCTATCAATATTATGCAGTTCGTTCAATCTCTAATAAAGTAGCTAAAACAGATTGGAGTGCTCAAAATAACCTAGGTGGTTATATTTGGCATACTACTGGATCTGGAAAAACAATGACAAGCTTTAAGGCGGCACAATTAATATCATCTTCAAAAGATGCGGATAAAGTAATCTTTTTAGTGGATAGAATAGAATTAGGAACGCAATCACTAAAAGCATATAGAAATTTCGCTAATGAAAATGAAGATGTACAAGCTACAGAAAATTCAAAAGTACTAGCTACAAAACTAAAAAGTACGAATCCTAAAGATACATTGATTGTTACATCAATTCAAAAGATGAGTAATATCAGTGAAGATGAAGAGGGATTAAGAACAAAAGATATTGAATTAATGAAATCAAAAAGAGTTGTTTTTATTGTTGATGAAGCACATCGTTCCACTTTTGGAGATATGCTTTATACTATTAAAAACACTTTTTCACAAGCTATTTTCTTTGGGTTCACAGGAACTCCTATTCACGAAGAAAACGAGCATAAAGACAGCACTACAGCTGATGTGTTTGGAAATGAACTCCATCGTTATAGTATAGCTGATGGAATAAGAGACAAAAATGTATTAGGATTTGATCCATATAAAGTTTCTACTTTTAAAGATAAGGACTTAAGACAAGCAGTTGCTTTGGAGAAAGCGAAATCAAAAGACGTATCAGAAGCAATATCTGATCCTATTAAAAGTATAAAATATTATGAATATATGAATAATGTTCCAATGGTTGGAAGTTATAATGATTCAGGAAAGTATATAAAGGGAATTGAAGATTATATCCCAATGGTTCAATATGACAATAATGAACATAGATCAAAAGTTGTTAATGACATAGTAGATAATTGGGTAACATTAAGTCGTAACTATAAGTTTCATTCAATATTAGCTACTAGTAGTATTAATGAGGCCATTATCTATTATAGATTGTTTAAGGTTTTGGATTTGGACTTGAAAGTTGTTGGACTTTTTGATCCGAGTATCGATAATGTTGGAGGAGCTGCTTTTAAAGAAGATGGTCTTGTAGAACTACTTGAAGACTATAATGAGAGATACTCTCAATCTTTCACTATTGGTAACTGGGGAAAATATAAGAAGGATATTGCATCTAGATTAGCGCATAAAACACCTTATATTAGTATTGAGAAAACTCCAGATAAGCAAGTCGATTTACTAATTGTTGTTGATCAAATGTTAACTGGATACGACTCTAAATGGATCAATACATTATATGTTGATAAACTAATGAAATATGAACATATAGTTCAAGCTTTCTCTAGAACAAATAGACTGTTTGGACCAGATAAACCATTTGGTACGGTTAAGTATTACAGAAAACCACATACAATGGAAAGAAATATTAGGACTTCAATCAAACTATACTCGGGGGATAAACCACTAGGACTGTTTGTTCCGAAATTAAAAGATAATTTAGATAAAATGAATTCTGTTTACACTCAAATAGAATCCTTATTTAATAGTAATGGTGACTTTGACTTTTCAAAACTACCGGATGATCCAGCATCAAAAGCAAAATTTTCTAAACTTTTCAGACAATTAAATGAAAGCTTAGAAGCTGCCAAAATACAGAGATTTAAATGGGAAGATGTTAAAGTCGCAAACGAGATATCTAAGGATGACTTAATAATTAAGTTTGATGAAACAAACTATCTTACATTAGCGTTAAGATATAAAGAATTATCAGGTTCTACAAACGGTTCGGGATCAGGAGATACTCCATATGAAATAGAAGGATATTTGACTGAAATCCCTACAGGATTGATTGATACTAATTATATGAACTCTAATTTTAATAAATATCTAAAAGCACTAGATACTGGAAATGAAAAGGATGTTAAGAATACACTCGATGAATTACATAGTTCTTTTTCTTCATTATCACAAGAGGAACAGAAGTATGCATATATCTTCCTGCATGATATTGAACGTGGTGATGTAAAAGTAATAGAAGGTAAAAATTTACGTGAATATATTACAGAATATCAAGTGAAAGCAAAAAATGATCAGATATCACTATGTGCTTCTATATTTGGACTTGATGAGGTAAAACTTAGATTTTTTATGACAAATAGAATTACTATGGAATCTATAAATGAGTATGGTAGATTTGATGATTTGAAAAATACAATTGATTTTAAACTAACTAGAAGTTATTTTGAAAACTTGGAATCGAAGAAACTATCACCTCCAAGAATTCATATGAAGTTGGATGAGTTCCTTAGAAAATTCATTATTGAGGGTGGATTTGAAATAAAAGATGTTGAGGGACAACCGTAAATGAATATCGAGGAAATTAAGAAATCAATCAGAGCAAGCTGGCAGAGAGTCATAAAAAACGGTGGGAAATTGTATCAGTATAGAAGTTGTAAGGACTACAATTTTGACAATCTTAAAGAAGGGCTAATATCACTTAACAGAATTAGTTCATTTAATGATCTATGGGAAGGAAGATTTGAATACTTTACTGAAGAAGTCATTTCTCAAAGTAAGTATAGTAAATTTCTAACAAAGGAATCAGTTGAAGAGATAATAAAGTTGAATTTTAATGCTAATAGGGAAAATATATATGCTTCTTGTTTATCAGAGAGTAAGAATTCAGAATTAATGTGGGCTCATTATGGAGACACTTATAAAGGATATATTGTTGAATATGATTATACAGATACATATCAACTCATTCAGTCACAAAGCGCAGCTATATTTCCAATTATTTATGAAGATGTAGTAATTGATTTCAGTCAACTGTTTGTAAAACTAATAGACGTATATTTTGAGAATTTATTACAAGATGTGGATCATGTTAATGCAGAAGTAAGAGCTGTAATAGCAAGTAATACACTTTTGCCACAAGAAGCAGAATATGTTAATATTTTCAAGAAGCCAGATTGGAGTTATGAGAAGGAATGGAGAATCATGACAACTCACCCAGATGATGATGAAAGAATTCCAATCACTGTAAAAGCAAGTGCAGTTTACATGGGAAGTAGAATTAGTGAAGTTGATAAGAAAAGATTAATGCAAATTGCATCAAGAAATAGAATTGATGTGTATCAAATGTCAACTGATATTCGAGGTATGAATTTTACGAAAATATTATAAATACTATTTGATATAAATCATATAATAAGTTGCAACTAAAAGTGTTACGACGAGCCGTATCATAAATGAAAAGACCGAATCAATCGGTCTTTTGTCTTTTGACATGTATTTCATATAAAGTTGCAACTAAAAGAAGTACAACGAACTATATCACAAGTATTATAAATAAAATATAAAGCCCCAAAGTCAAATCTAACTTTGGGGCTTTATTATAGATTAAAGGTTAGCAATTTCTCATTTAATTGATATGGAGTTTTAGCTAGTTAAGAAACTCGCTATATATTAAAACAACAGTTTGATTAATTCAAATATCTAGTATAATGATAATGTTGACAAAAGGAGTGATAGAATGAAAACCAGATTACGGGAGAACATGTTAGTTCCATATTTAGCTATAGCATTTATTATTATATCTTTATTTTTACAACCTCTCTCAGTCTTTTTTGAAGGGTATAAGGAAATCCTCCTTAGTGAGAGTATATTGTTAACTGATTATGTACATGTTGGAGGATTAGGACCTGCATTGTTTAATTCAGGGACTCTAATGCTTATAGCTTATGCTATTGTCAGGAAACTTGGGTTGAAAGTAACCGGTTCAATATTTGCTGGAATACTAACTATCGGTGGATTTGCATTCTTTGGAAAGAATCTAATCAATGTTACAATTATTTATTCCGGGGTGTTACTTTATGCAAAATATAAGAAGATTAAACTAAAAAGTGTTATCGTTGTTTTCTTCTTTTCAACAGGACTTAGTCCTGTATCAAGTTTAATTATGTTTGGAGTGGGAATTCCGTTATTATATAGCATACCAATAGGGATTTTAATTGGAGTTTTATCAGGATTCTTCTTAGTAGAATTAGCTTCTCATGTAATGACATTTCATCGAGGATATGATTTATATAATGTTGGTTTTGCGAGTGGGATATTGTCCTTTGCTTATTTTAGCATTTTTCGACTGATAGGAGTTGATTACTCGACAAACCTTCTATACACAAATACTGATTATGCATTACTTACATATATATTTATTGCCATATGTGTTGTGTACTTACTTATAGGAATCTATTTGAACGATGGAACTATAAAAGGGTATAACTCAATATTAAGAAGAAGTGGGAAGGCAATTACCGATTTCACACGAAGAAGTAATCAACCAATTACAATGATTAATATTGGTCTTACTGGTCTATCATCTTTAGTATTAATCCTATTACTTGGAGTTCATATGAATGGACCAGTTATTGGAGGGTTATTAACTATTATCGGATTCAGTGCCTTTGGGAAACATGTAAGAAATGTACTTCCCCCAATGATAGGAGTAATGTTAGTAACTTGGATATTTGGGGTTGAGTTAAGTATCCCAGTAGTACTTGCAATATTATTCGCCAGTGGTCTAGCACCAATTTCTGGTGAGTATGGATTTATTATTGGAATATTGACAGGTATGTTACATCTACCTGTTGCAATAGGACTTTCAGAGTTACACGGTGGTGTACTTTTATATAGTAATGGATTTGCCGCTGCATTTACAGCGGTAATAGTTACAACAATAATATCGACAATAAGAAGGAGTGATTCATATGTCTCTACATAGAAATGCGAAGAATGCAAAGATTATTGAGGAAATTTATGTATATTTATTAGATAGAGGATACCACAAGGTTTCAGTATTGTTAGAGGCATTAGAAAATGAATCAATCTTTCATATAGAAATATATACAGATAACTCTAGTTTGGTTGAAGAACTAAAAGAGGATATAGTTTGTGGTAGAGATGCCGGATTAGAGGAATATGGCTGGGAGTTAATGGGTGAATCAGATCATGTGCTTGATTTATACACATTAGGTACATTGCTTGATTCGTGCGAGATTTCGTATGATGAAGGAATTTGCCGAGTTGTATTCGTAAGAGAAGAAGTATAAGCAAATATCAATTTGTAAATAAAAAAGCCAAAATTTAATTTGGCTTTTTTTATATCCAATTAACTGGAACATGAATATTATACATCTTTACGTAAGTGTAAACATATTCCCCTTTATTTATCTTGTGTTTAGCAATCAAACCAGTATCAAATAAACGAGTAAAGTAATTTCTAATTGTCTGATAATCGATATGGAGATCATCACTAGCATCTTTAATAGTAGAAGTGATATTACTGAACAAGTATTCGTATACTCTTTTACCATTTTTCTCTTTTAGTAAAGCGATAACTTTTGGAAGGTCTTTCTTATACACAAGAAGCATTTCATCTATCCTTTTGATATTTCTTTGCAACTGCTCAATCACAATTTCCAAGAAGAACTTGATATAACCTTCCCATTTATCATTTCTTGTATCTTGAAGCTTTCGGTAATACATATACTCATTGTCCTTAATTACTTCACTAACAAAAACACTAACATGAGTATTTGTCTCAATGAATGCTTGAATAGGTACAAGAATTCTTCCGATTCTTCCATTTGCATCTTTATAAGGATGAATATTTTCAAACTGAGCATGTGAAATAGCCATCTCAATCAATTTATCTAAACTATAAGACTTATTGAAGTGTTTTATATAATTGCTCATTAGAACAGGAATATCTAATGGATGAGAGGGAATATACTCAGCATCATATATTGAACTACCTCTAGGGCCAATCCAGGTTACTTCATCACGGTACTTTCCTAGTTTAGAAGGATGAATAGGTAGATGCTTAAATAAATCTTTATGGATATTATTTAAGTACCAGACAGATAATTTAAAACTACTAGATAAATAGTTCCCAATATTATCCAATATCGAGTTATAGTTAAGGATTTCCTTTGCATAAATATTATCAGGTTGACATTTGATATAGTATAAAGAGGAATGAGAAACTGGATTACCAGCAAGTTCACAACTTTTATAACTTTCCTGAAGGATAAAGGGTTTAAGAATAAGTTTCGAATCAATCTCCTGATAAGTAATAATTGTATTGTATTTTGTATAAAGTTCTCTAGCTTTTACAAGTAGTTTCATCATCTCAATATCAAACTTGAAATTAACCGGTAAATCTGTATTATCGTAAGGTTTCATTTTATCACCTCATACAGTATATACTAATATATAACGGTTGCAAATTATTTATTTTAAAAAAACTTAAAAAAATAAAATAAACTCATTTCCATTCTAATAAAAGACAGATTCCTATAACAGATTTTATATTTTCTTTATTCTAGATAAAGCCCTATACTAAGCATTTAATTATGCTTTTTTTATTTTCTAAAATGAGATGAAAATAATATAACCGTTTTCATTAGGAAATGTTTCATTGTTTACTTGTTTTACATAATGTAGACTGTGAGGGAACTTAAAAAGGAGGCATCATTTATGGAAGATAAAAAAGTTTTAAATATGATCAATAAATTAGTAAAAAATGCAGAGAAAGCACTAGAGGAGTATATGCTTTTAGACCAAAAAAGTGTAGACGAAATCGTTCACGAAATGACACTGGCTGGTGTCGATAATCACATGTATTTGGCACAAGAGGCTATTAAGGAAACAAAACGTGGTGTGTTTGAAGATAAAGTAATAAAAAATATATTTGCCACGGAGTATATTTGGCATTCTATAAAGAAACAAAAGACTGTTGGTGTAATTGAAACTAATGAATTAGAAGACTATGAAGAAATTGCAGAACCAATTGGAGTAGTAGCAGGAGTAACACCTGTTACTAATCCAACATCAACAACAATGTTTAAAGCATTAATTAGCGCTAAAACAAGAAATCCCATCATTTTTGCGTTTCATCCTTCAGCACAACATTGCTCAAGTGAATCAGCAAGAGTGCTTTATGAGGCAGCTCTTGAAAAAGGAGCACCAGAAAATTGCATCCAATGGGTTACGTTACCATCAATTGAAGCAACTAGCCAATTAATGAATCATCCAAGTGTATCATTAATCTTAGCAACTGGAGGTAGTTCAATGGTAAAAGCAGCATATAGTGCTGGTAAACCAGCTCTAGGAGTAGGACCAGGAAATGTTCCATGTTATATCGAGAAGACAGCAGATTTAAAAAGAGCGTGTACAGATTTAATGCTATCAAAAACCTTTGATAATGGAATGATATGTGCTAGTGAACAAGCAGTAATTGTAGATAAGGAAATCAAGAGTGATTTTGAGAACTTTATGAAAGAAAATAATTGTCATTTCTTAAATAAAGATGAAACAAAAAAACTTTCAGAGTATATGTTCCCATTACCTACTAAACACTTAAATAGTAAAGTTGTCGGTATGACAGCTCATAATATTGCAAAAGAAGCAGGATTTAAAGTTGATGAGGACACTAAAATTCTTATCGCAAAACTAACAAAATTTGGGAACGAAGCTCCCTTATCAAAGGAGAAGCTATCTCCTGTACTAGCATATTATATTTCGAACTCACTTGAAGAAGGTTTTAAAGCAGCAAGAACGATGTTAGATATTGGTGGATTAGGGCATTCTGCAGTAATCCACACAAGTAATGAAGCTTTATACACAAAATATGGTGAGGAAATGAAAGTAGGAAGAATTATTATTAATTCACCATCATCTCAAGGAGCAATCGGTGACATTTACAATACTAATATGCCATCACTTACACTTGGTTGTGGGAGTTACGGACGTAATTCTACTACATCAAATGTTAGTAGTGTAAATCTAATAAATAAAAAAAGAATTGCGAAAAGAAGAACAAATATGCAATGGTTCAAAGTACCACCAAAAATCTATTTCGAAAATAACTCAATTCAATATCTTGAAAAAATGAGAGATATCAAAAGAGTCTTCATAGTTACTGATCCAGTAATGCTTAACTTAGGATATGTTGATAAAGCATTATATTATTTAAGAAAAAGAGAGAATCCAATTGCAATTGAAATATTTAGCGATGTAGAACCAGATCCAAGTACAAAAACAATCTACAAAGGGGTAGAAGATATGAAAAGATTCAACCCTGATTGTATCCTTGCTCTTGGTGGAGGTAGTGTTATTGACGCTGCGAAAGGTATGTGGTTATTCTATGAACATGAAAATACATCGTTTGATGGTCTTAAACTTAAGTTCCTAGATATTAGAAAAAGATCATTCCCATATCCAAAATTAGGAAAAAAAGCAAAATTTGTCGCTGTTCCAACAACTTCTGGTACAGGTAGTGAAGTAACAGCATTCAGCGTTATTACGGATAAAGAGAATAATAATATAAAATACCCATTAGCAGATTACGAGTTAACACCTGATGTAGCCATTATTGATCCTCAATTCTGTCTAACAATGCCAAAAGACATAACAGGTGATACAGGTGTTGATGTATTAACTCATGCAATTGAAGCTTATGTGTCAATATTAGCAAGTGATTTCACAGATGCTTTAGCGCTAAAGGCTATCGAACTGGTCTTTAACTATTTACCACGTGCATATAAGTATGGAGCTACAGATTTTGAAGCAAGAGAAAAAATGCATAATGCATCAGCAATTGCAGGAATGGCATTTACGAATGCTTTCCTAGGAATTAACCATTCTTTAGCACATAAACTAGGCGGAGAATTCCATATTCCACATGGTCGTGCAAATGCCATAATTCTTCCTTATGTAATAAGATACAATTCCCAAAAGCCAACTAAATTTGCTGCCTTCCCTAAATATAAAACATTCATTGCAGACGAGAAATATTGTCAAATAGCAAAATATTTAGGATTAAAAGCTAATACAGTTGAAGAAGGAGTAAACTCTTTAGTGAAAAAAGTTGAGGAACTACTAGAAGAAGTAAATATCCCAAGAACTCTTCAAAAAGCCGGTGTTGACGAATCAGTATTTAATGAAAGATTAACTCAATTAGCAACTAATGCTTTTGAAGATCAATGCACAACTACAAATCCCCGTTATCCATTAATCAAAGAACTAAAAGAGATTCTAGTAAAGGCTTATAAGTAAAATGGATATAAGTGTTTGCATTGGTAGCGCATGTCATTTAAAGGGTTCGTATGATGTAATCAAAGAATTTCAAGAGCTTTTAAAGGAATACAAATTAGAGGATAAAATCACCCTTAAAGGAGCATTTTGTCTAAATCATTGTACAGAAGCAGTTTCGACAAAAATAAATGATGGAGAAGTTATCTCAATGAATGTTGATAAAGTTAAATCACTACTTAAAAAAGTGGCGGAAGAAAACAAATGGAATATTTAAATTTCCAAGAGGCTAATTGTCAAAATTGTTATAAGTGTATTAGAACATGCAAAGTAAAGGCAATTAAAATAGACGATAAACAAGCAAAAATAGTTCCAGATTTATGCGTTGGGTGTGGCGAATGTTTTGACATTTGCCCTCAAAACGCAAAAAGTGTAAAAACAGATGTTGAGTTTGTCAAAGATATGCTCAAAACAAACAAAAAAGTTGTTGTATCATTAGCACCATCGTTTCCAAGTTATGACAAAATGGATAATCCTCTACAGTTTATTAGTGCCCTACGTGAATTAGGGTTTGATCAAATTGAAGAGACGACAATCGGAGCAGTAAACGTATCAAAAAAATATAGAGAAGACTACTATGGTGAGAAAAAGCACATCATTACAACAAGTTGTCCGACAGTAAATACCATGGTAACAAAATACTATCCCCATTTAGCAAAATATCTAAGTGAATGTATATCTCCAATGATGGCGCACAATAATATCATCAGAAAACGTGAAGATGATGTATACACAGTATTCATCGGACCATGTATATCCAAAAAAGAAGAAACTAGTATTTGCTATTCAAAGGATTCATGTATTGATGCAGTAATTACTTTTGATGACATCAGATTTTGGTTAACTGAAGAGAATATCAATATTAATGAACTTGAACCTTCAAACTTTGATTTTGTCTCTCCAAGTTTGTCAAGATGGTACCCTTTAAGTGGGGGAGTAGAAAAAGCTTCTTTAAATGAGGATACATCTGAAAGAAGAGTATTGAAAGTTGACGGTATGGAAGCTTGTGTAGAACTTCTAGACTGTCTAGATGAACTAGAATCAAATACATGGATTGAAATGAATGCATGTAAAGAAGGATGTATTAATGGATTTGGAAACTCTCAAAGTCCATTAAAACTACATAAAAAAATAGATACAGTAATCAATTACATAAATCATGAAACACAAAACAGTTATGATTATGTTGAAGTTGATACATTTTTTGACTATACAACATTTAATCCAGTCAGTAAAACTGAATATTCAGATTCTGAGATTCAATCTATCCTCCATAAAACAGGTAAATATACAAAAGAGGATGAGTTGAATTGTGGAGCTTGTGGTTATAATACTTGTCGTAGTAAAGCAGAAGCTGTTTTAAACAATATGGCAGAAATAGAAATGTGTTTACCATATATGAGAATGAAGAACGAGGCAGTAAGTTCTGTTATTATTGAAAACACACCAAATGGGATCATTGTTGCTGATAAAGAGTATCAAATAGTGGAGTTTAATCCTTCAAGTGTTAACCTTTTTATGATTTCAAAAATGAATGCAATGCATAAGCATGTTGAAGAAGTAATTGGTGAAAATGTTTTTGGATATGTTAGACATGATAAACCAAGTACAGCTCTAACAAAAACCCTAAAGAAATCAGGGAAGACAGTAATAATGACGATGAAGTACATCAAAAACCATAAATTATATCTAGGTATATTCAAAGATATAACACAACAGGAAATCCAAAAAAGAAAACACAAAGAAATGAGTATTGATGCACTTGATATGGCACAGAATGTTATTGATAAACAGATGCGGGTTGCCCACGAAATTGCCTCTTTACTAGGAGAAACAACAGCGGAAACAAAAGTTACACTTTCAAAATTGAAGAGGTTATTTGATGAGCAAGTATAAGAACTTTGATTATATTGATATTGCTGTTGATTCATTAAACAAGTATAAAGAGGAATTATGTGGAGATCATGTTGAAATAACCGAAAATGAATACTCAAAAATCATTGTTTTAAGTGACGGCTTAGGAAGTGGGGTAAAAGCTAACATATTAGCTACACTCACCTCTAATATTTGTTCAACAATGCTCAGACTAGGTAGTAATATCATTGAAGTACTAGAGACGTTAGAGAAGACTCTACCTATCTGTAAAGTAAGGGAGTTGGCTTATTCTACATTTTCTATAATTCAAATATATCATGACAAGAGAGTTCAAATAATAGAATACGGGAATCCACGCATTGTATATATAAGAGATGGGGAATTACTAAAACTAGAAGAACAAAGAATTATCTTTAAGGAAAAAGAAGTAATTCAATCGTTTACGACATATAAAAAAGGCGACACACTATCAATCTTTAGTGATGGTGTAGTTCATACTGGAATTGGGAAATACATATATTTAGGTTGGCAATGGGAAGAGGTTGTAAAAGTACTTAAGACAACTTCTAGAAAATCAAAATCTGCTAAACCTATTTCAAAAGCAATTATTGATATATGTAATACATTTAGTGATTACGAACCTGGTGATGACACAACTTGTGTTGTTATTAGAATACGTGATATCGAAAAAATATCATTATTCTCAGGTCCACCTAAAGACAAAGAGAAAGATCGTGATTTAATACATGATTTAGTCTATTCACAAGGAAAAAAAGTTATATGTGGAGGAACAGCAGCAAATATATGTGCTCGTGAAATGAATAAGGAAATAGAAACAAACTTTGAATACTTTGATCCTAGCATTCCACCGTATGCAAAAATCGATGGAATCGATTTAGTTACAGAGGGTGTTCTAACGATAAATGAGGCAATTAGAATCCTGAATGAATCAAACAAAACTGAATTTGATTCGAGAGTACTTGATCGCGACAATGGAGCAAGTAAACTTGCCAAGTTAATTATCAATGATTGTACACACTTAGATATACTAATTGGAAACTCAATTAATCCCGCTCATCAAAACCCCTTTTTCCCTGATGAGCTAAATATTAAGTGGAAATCAACAACTGCACTTATTAAAGCAGTAGAAAGTTTAGGAAAGACAGTAGAAATAAAAAAATACTAGGTGAATAATATGAATTACAAATTTGAGTCGGATATCCAAAAACTAAAATATGAAGTACTAAAGCAAGCTGCTTTAGTTGGCTTTAGCGATAATCAAAATATAAATAGAGATGAAATTGCTGAAGGAATTATCCCCGGTCCTAAACCAACATTTAGATGTTGTATATATAAAGAGAGAACAATCATCAAAGAAAGACTTCTATATGCATTGAATGAAAAAGACGATGAACACATCATTAAAGTTATTGAACCAGCTTGTGATCAATGTCCCATTGATAGATATACAATAACTAATTCATGTCGAGGATGTATTGCTCGTTCTTGTCAAAATGCTTGTCCTGTAAATGCAATTTGCATTGTTCAAGGACGAGCGTATATTAATCAAGAGAAATGTGTAGAGTGTGGTAGATGTGAAGAGGCCTGCCAATTTAATGCAATAAGTGATACAAAAAGACCCTGTAAAAGATCATGTCCTGTAGATGCGATTGATATGGATGAAAATAAGATTGCAAAAATTGATTATGAAAAATGTATTTCTTGTGGACAATGTGCATACAACTGTCCATTTGGAGCAATTACTGATGTAACTTATATTAAAAGTATTGCTGAAAAATTATCACAAAATAAAAACATGTATGCTCTTATAGCCCCTTCAATAAGTAGCCAATTTGATTCTGTTACAATTGGACAAATTACCCATGCTTTAAAGCAAATTGGCTTTACTGATGTAATTGAAGTAGCACTAGGAGCAGATATGGTAATCCAAGAAGAAACAAAAGAGTTTAAGAATCATATTAAAAACGCTAATTATATGACAACATCATGTTGTCCATCATTTGTTAATCTTGTAGAAAAAAAATTCCCTACGGAAACTACAAATATATCTACAACAGTCTCACCTATGGTCGCATTGGGAAGATTCATTAAACAACTGCATCAGGAATCTACAAATGTCTTTATCGGTCCGTGTATGGCTAAAAAAGAGGAAATGAGAAGAACACCTGTAAAAGATGCTATTGATTATGTACTTACATTTGAAGAACTGCGATCACTACTTGGTGCAAAAGAAATAGACCTAAAAACTATTGAGGTAGATCCATTAAATAATGCTTCTTACTACGGTAGGATGTTCGCCATTCATGGAGGAGTATCAAGTTCAATTAAAAATTATATCGAGAGTGAAGATATAGCAGTAGAATATAATCCTGTTGCAGCAAATGGTGCTAAAGATTGCATTAAGCAAATGACACTTGCCAAGAATAAAAAAATGGCCGGAAATTTCTTAGAAGGAATGGTATGTCATGGTGGTTGCATCTCTGGACCAGGTTCAACAACTCATCGAAAAAAAGATGCTATGTCAGTAAAAAAATATGCACTAGAAGCAAAAGAGAAAACTACAAAAGATAGTCTTCAAATTATTGACATGAAATCAGTAAATATGAGTAGGGTATAAAAAAATAAACTAAAAAAAGAGAAAGATGATTACCTCATTTTTCTCTTTTTTGTATAATATAAAACTTTATGTATTTATCTTAACTGAGTATTTAGTTCACTTAGTATTTGTTGTGCTGAACCAACGATACTAATGTCTGCAATATCAAATATTGGGGCATTCTTATCGCTATTTATTGCGATAATCATTTCTGATTTATCCATTCCAGCTGTATGTTGTACAGCTCCTGATATACCACAAGCTAAATATATAATTGGTCTTACTGTTTTCCCAGTTTGTCCAACTTGACAGGTTTTAGGAGCAAGACCTTCATCAACAAGTGCTCTAGAAACAGCTATTTCGCCTTTTAGTATCGTTGCTGTCTCTTCTAGTAGTGTTAGGTCTTTTGATACACCTCGTCCACCAGAGACGATAATTCTAGCTTTTGTGATGTCTTGTGTTTTTATGTTCTTTGATATTCTTTTTACATATGTAATATCATTATTTGGTACGAACTCATATTCAAAGTTAACAATTTCACCTAATCGATTCATGTTTTTAATATTCTTATCAAATACATTAGAACGAATTGTCGCCATTTGAGGGCGATGACTTGGACATACGATTGTTGCGAATAAGTTTCCACCAAAAGCCGGTCTGGTAATCCATAGTTCTTTTGACAATGTATCTTCTGGGTTAAACTCAATGCTTGTAGCATCTGCAGTTAATCCTGTTTTTACTTTTGCACTAATTCTCGGTGCTAAGTCTCTACCGGTGGTCGTACCACCAATTAGAAATGCTTCAGGTTGATAGGTTTTGATTATCTCTGAGACAACTTTTGCATAATTAGCAGTATTATATGTTTCTAAAATTTCATTTTGATATGTTATTACTCTGTCTGCTCCAAAATAAATACATTCGTTAGCAAGATTTTTAATGGACTTACCAATTAATATTGCAGTTACTTTTATTTCAAAGTCTTTTCTTGATTCTTTTAGAATTTCTGCTTTGGCAAGAAGTTCTAAAGAAACATCTTTTATTTGGTTGTTTTCATGTTCTATATATACATATATATCATTATTCATTTGAGTACCTCACATGTGTGGATTTAATGCATCAATAATTACCTTTGCAGCATCTTGAGCATTTAATTCTTGTTTTGGAGTTTTCTTTGTGATAGGTTTTGTAAAAGTTTTCTTTACTCTTGTTGGTGATCCTTTTAATCCAATAATACTTAAGGGGATGTTTAGATCTATATTTGATAATGAAATAATATCCTTATCAAAACTAGCCCATAAATCAGTTACATTCTGATATCGAGGTTTGTTCGCATCAGTTAAAGTAGTAATTAAACAAGGTAACTTACATTCAATAATGTATGAGTATTCCTCATTTTGCTTGGTAACAGTAATTGTGTTCTCTGTGATATGATTAATCTCTTCAATATAAGTAACTTGAGATACTTCTAGAAGTTCAGCTATTTGCGGACCTACTTGGGCAGTGTCTCCATCAATAGCTTGTCTACCAGCAATAATTAAATCAAATTCGAATTGTTTGATTGCCTCAGCAAGTATTGTTGAAGTAGCTAAAGTATCACTACCAGCAAATACTCTATCTGATACAAGAACACATCTATCTACACCCATACCATATATTTCTCTTAACATTGATTCAGCTTTTTTAGGACCCATTGTAATTACTGTAATAGAACCGCCTAGTTTATCCTTTATTTTTAATGCTTCTTCAATCCCTGCAAGATCATCAGGATTGATAATTGATTCGACACCATCTCTTATTAAAGTTCCGGTTTCCTTATTGATCTTAATTTCTGTTGTGTTTGGCACTTGTTTAGCCAATACTATAATATTCATTTCTTCACCTACTTCAACATGTAAGAACTAATAACCATTTTTTGGACTTCACTAGTTCCTTCATATATTTCTGTGATTTTAGCATCACGCATCATTCGTTCAATGGGATACTCTCTTGTATATCCGTACCCACCAAATAATTGAAGGCATTTTGTAGTAACTTCCATTGCGACTTCAGCTGCATTTAGTTTTGCCATTGCGCTTTCTTTGGAGAAAGGTTTACCTTCTTGTTTTAAGATTGCCGCTCTAAGAACTAGAAGATAAGCAGCTTCTGTTTTAGTTCTTAAGTCTGCCAAAACAAATTGTGTATTTTGGAACTTAGAAATACTTCTTCCGAATTGCTTTCTTTCTTTGACGTACTTAACAGTTTCATCAATTGCCCCCAAGGCAATTCCAATTGCCTGAGCTGCAATTCCAATTCTTCCACCATCAAGAGTGGTAAGAGCTACACCAAATCCTTTATTGAGTTTACCTAATAGATTCTCTTTTGACACTTTAACTTTTTCAAAATGCAATTCACAAGTTGCACTTCCTTTGATACCCATTTTAAGTTCCTTTTTTCCTATAGTGAATCCAGGCATATCTTTTTCAATAATGAATGCACTAATTCCCTTTGTACCTAAACTAGGTTCTGTAAGAGCAAATATGATATATACATCAGCATATCCTGCATTTGTAATAAATATCTTACTACCAGTGATTTCATAGAAATCACCTTTATCAATAGCGGTTGTCTTTTGACTAGAAGCATCAGTACCAGCATCTGGTTCTGTAAGAGCAAAAGCTCCTAGGTATTCGCCAGTTGCTAATTTATGTAGATATCTCTCTTTTTGATCCTTACTTCCGAATTTCGCAATTGGATCTACACACAGACTAGTGTGGGCGCTAAGAATTACTCCGGTAGTTGCGCATTGTTTACTTAGCTCAATAATAGCTAATATATAACTTAGGTAATCAGCACCACTTCCACTAAATTCTTTAGCTACAGAAATTCCAAACATCCTTAATTCTTTCATCTTCTCTACGGTTTCTAAGGGAAACCTTTCTAACTCGTCAACCTCTTTTGCAAGAGGCTTCACATCATTAATACTAAACTCTCTAAAGAGCTTTCTTAGTAATAGATGTCTTTCATCTAATAAAAAATCCATAATACCACCTCGTTCTTAAATTATTGAACTCACTCTTTCTATACTACTAATAAAAAAGCGATTGTAAACTTTCCCCATTAAAATAAGTTTAAAAAATAAAGAAAGGTAGATAAGACCTTATAATTGTATAGTTAAAAGGACTTTTGATTATAGTGATTTTGGTTAATATCGTAGTGTATTCGCAATGTTATTTAGTGACTTGTGATATAATTTATATGTTAAATAAATCTTTATCGAAAGGGTGATTTTATGTATGATTGGATTTATGCTAATCCTGTATTAGCTGGATTATTAGGAACATTATTTACATGGGCCATAACTGCTCTTGGAGCTGCATTGGTATTCCCATTTAAGAAAGTACCAAAAAAATGGTTCAATATGATGTTAGGTTTTAGTGCTGGAGTTATGATTGCAGCATCGTTTTGGAGTTTGTTAAATCCAGGAATTGAGTTAGCTGAATCAATGGGTATGAACCCATGGATGCAAGCTTCAATAGGGTTTTTAAGTGGAGGATTGTTTATTCTATTAATTGATAAATATTTACCACATATGCATGTAATGACAAAACATCAAGAAGGTGTTAAGTCGTCATGGCATCGAAGTGTATTATTAGTTTTAGCAATAACACTTCATAATATACCTGAAGGTTTAGCAGTTGGGGTAGCATTTGGTTATGCTGCAACACTGGCTCAAGGTAGTGTTGCTGCAACTGCAGCTATCGGTGGAGCTATTGCACTCGCTATTGGGATCGGACTTCAAAACTTCCCAGAAGGTGCTGCGGTAAGTATTCCTTTAAGAAGAGAAGGTATGTCTAGAAGAAAGGCATTCTTTATCGGCCAATTTAGTGGTATGGTAGAACCTATTGCTGGTGTGATTGGTGCTGTTTTAGCAATAACAATGCAAAGCATATTACCATTTAGTTTAAGTTTTGCAGCAGGAGCTATGATCTATGTTGTAATTGAAGAGTTAATCCCAGAATCACAAATGCTGGAAACAACAAAAATAGCAACAATTGGAGCTATGATTGGATTTACAGTAATGATGATGCTAGATGTAGCACTTGGTTAAGGAGAAGCGAAAAAAATAAGCCCTATGGGCTTTTTTTTATGGATAGGGTACAATTAAAAAAAAGTTTCATTTTAAAACTATATAATGATAAAATTGAAATTAGATAAGAAAAATATTAATAAGGGGGATTATTATGAGTGAAAAGAAAGGTATGATTTGGAAATATGTAGTCATTACATATCTTGTATTTTGGGTAATGGTCTTAGGAATTGGCGCAGTTGCTAGCATTGTTCTTAATGCATCTGATTTAACTATGCGTTTTGTCATTGCTTTATGTAGTTGGTCGCCAACTATTGTTTTATTGGTTATGTTTAAAAAGTTAAACCCAGGAATGACAATAAAAAAGTTTTATAAGAATGCTTTCAAGAAAAAAATTAATATACAGTTACTAATTATGATTACAGTTGTGATGGCTGGATTATTTATTCTTGCTGCTTTACTAGTAGCAATTGTTACGGGTACAGAATTATCAATGCAAATTGAGTTTCTACCAGCACTACTATTTGGTAATCTCTTCTTTACAATTATTCAAGGGGCTACTGGAGAAGAATCTGGCTGGAGAGGTTATTTGCTTCCTAAGATGGAAACTAAGTACGGCTTTCTACGTGGTAATATATATTTAGGTCTAGTATGGGGATTTTGGCATCTACCTTTATGGTTTATAACAGGTGAGTTTAGTGGTATAGACTTAGTTACCTATATTGTAGTATTCTTAACTTTGATCTTATCATTTTCAATAATTATCGGAGTAGTAATGAAAAAATGCAATAATTTATTTATCGCATTTTGGATGCATTTTCTCTTCAACTTCACAGTTACTTTCTTTATTGGACAAGTCTTAGAATTACTTATTTCGTTATTAGTTCTTTATGTTGTAACAGCAGTTATTTCTGTGATGATACATCTAAAAAAGAATAAATCTTTAGAATCAAATATAGACAGCGTTTGAAAATAAGTATAGTATAGGAGTACAAGAAGTATTAGGAGTTTTCGATATGACACTTCTTGACAGAATTTAATTGTAAAAGGAGAATGATCATGGGTAAAAAATACATTTCAGATAATCTAGATATGTTACGTAAACAAAGAGATGAAAAGATACTGGGTGGTTACCGAGATAATGTCGCAAAGACATATAAGTTTATTGAGAATTTAATAGCGGATTCTAGTAAAGAATACTGTAATCCTAAACATTCAGAAATAAGTAAAGCTGTATTTGGTAATGAACTAGGAGAAGCTAAAATTAGAGGTTATTTAAAAGACTTAAAGAAATCAGATTACCTTTCAAATGAAGGTGCAGGAATGGAAAGACAGATTAAGTTATTAAAACCTTTAGATTTTTAATAGTGAAGAATCAACGTATAATTACTAGTTAAGACATTTAAGTAAAGGTATTGCCGTTCAAGGTAATGCCTTTTTTTATATGCGAAAATAATGCTCTACATGATATAATGAACTATGGGTAATTGGTAAGGAGGGTATCAAAATGAATGAATATAATAAAAAACAACAATTTATCATTGTTAGGTTTTTGATCAGATTATTTCAAATTATAATATATATACCTATTCAAATTGTTTTTATCCCTTTCGCAATTCTAGGTCTAGGTCTTGGATTGTATAAAGAAATGGTGATAAGTAAGAGATTAGAAGTTTCATTTTCTGCAGTACAAGCACTTCAATATCGATGGATAATGCATTATTTTGAGACTAGACATGATCCTATATCTGTTGCTTTTACAAAGAATTTTCCTTGTGAATCACACTTTGGGTTATGGGCAGTAATGGGACCGTTTATTATTACTCAAAAACTTTTTAGTTTTAGAACGAGATTGGGAAACCTGGTTGAACCCGGGTTTGAGACATTAGATTCTACAGCAGGTAGAAGAGTTTTAGAGTTTGATTATATTTTTGAAAAATATATTGATGAAGTAGATCAAATCGTTCTTCCTGGATCTGGTTTTGATCTAATAGCTCAAAGGTATACTAAAGATAAAGATGTCAAAGTATTTGAACTTGATCAAGAGAAGACTCTAAACGTGAAGTTAGATACTCTTAAGAAAGCACAAATTGATTACGATTGGATTACTTATATTCCAGTAAATTATGATAAAGAATCTTGGGATGAGAAATTAATTAGTGCTGGTTTTGATAAAACAAAGAAGACATTATTTATATGGCAAAGCGTTTCACTTTATTTAGATAGATCAATTGTCGAAGAGACATTAAAGAAAATGTCCGCTTTATGTACAAAAGGTAGTATCATTGCTCAAGACTTTTATTCAAAAGCTTTTCTAGATGGAAGTATATCGAAAATAGCTATTAAAAATATGAATATGATAGCAAAACAAGGCGAACCATGGAAGTTCGCGTTAGATATGAAAGATAACCCAAGATATAAAGTTGCATCATTTTTAGAGGAATGTAACTTAAAAATGATAAATATGAATCTATTTGGCGAAAAACTTGAAAAAGAGCCATTCTATTGCATTGTTGAAGCTAAGAGAATATAGGCTATTTAAGGGCTATAATACAAAGTATTTCTAATTTTGACAAAATGACTTAAAAAGCGTATAATCTTCGTATGTTATACCTTAACTGAAGAGAGAGGAACATAATATGGACAGAATACGTAAAAAAAGAAGAATACATTTTAATGCTGCTGAAATCATAGCTATTGGTTTTGCTGCAGTAATATTTATAGGTGCAATATTACTTGTTTTACCATTTGCTAGTAAAAGTGGAGTTAGTGTTGGTTTTGTTGATGCTTTATTTACAGCTGCTAGCGCAGTTGCGGTTACAGGACTTGTAGTTGTTGACACTGCTACTCACTGGAGCACATTTGGACAAGTAGTAATTCTCATGTTAATTCAAATTGGGGGTTTAGGGTTCATTACAATGGGAACCTTATTTGCCTTACTCTTAGGTCGTAAAATTACATTTGGTCGTAGAGTTATAATGAAAGAAGCAATGAATAAAATAACTGCTAATGGTGTAGTTCGTTTAGCTAAATCAATTCTAATCTTGACCTTTATCGTTGAAGGGATAGGAGCAGTAATTCTATCTTCAAGATTTATTCCAATTTATGGTTTAGGAAAGGGAATATGGTTTAGCGTATTCCATTCAATTAGTGCATTTTGTAATGCTGGTTTTGATTTGATTGGAAATTTCCAAAGTTTAACACCGTTTGTTCAAGATCCTATCATCGTTTTAACAGTAGCATTATTAGTTATTGTTGGTGGATTAGGGTTTGTTGTAATATTTGAACTGTTAGAGAAAAAGAACTTAAAAAGATTAAGCCTACATTCTAAAATTACGTTATCATTAACAGCGTTCTTATTAGTATTTGGATTTATTGTTGTAATGGCTTTAGAATTTAATAATCCAGATACAATGGGTAACTTATCATTTGGTGGTAAATTACTTAGTGGATTTTTCCACTCTGTAACTCCTCGTACTGCAGGGTTTAATACATTACCTATGAATCAACTAATGATGGGGACAATTGTGATAACAATCCTCTTTATGTTTATTGGTGCAGGGAGTGCAGGTACAGCTGGTGGAGTAAAAATCACAACTGTAGGTGTTATTATTGCAACGATAGTTTCGACTTTAAAAGGAAGAAAAGAAACAGAGAGCTTTAAACGTAAAATCCCACGAGGTTTAGTTAATAAAGCCTTAGCGATTTTGAGTATAGCAGCGATGTGGGTTATTATGGTAACATTTATTTTATCAATTACTGAAAATGCAGACTTTATGACAATCTTGTTTGAAGTTGTAAGTGCATTTGGTACAGTTGGGTTATCACTTGGAATTACTACACAACTAAGTACTATTGGTAGAATAGTTCTTACAATTACAATGTTTGTTGGGCGTATTGGACCATTAACACTGTTTATGGCTTTAGCACAACGTCATCAAATGCCTACTAATCTGGCTTACCCTGATGAAGAAATAATGATTGGATAATATAAGTTAAAAGAGTAAAGTCATCCAGACTTTATTCTTTTTTTTTATTATAATATGATAGAATAGTAATAGAATAAAAAAAGAGGTGTATATAAATGGATAAACGAATTGAAACATCAGGAATTCTAAGTAAGAAGAATCCCAAAGAATTAAAGATAATTGTTGGATTTGACGGATTCGTTGATGAGATTATTCATGTAGTAGATAAAAGAATAGATAGCGAGAACTTTAAACGAATTGATACTATAGAAGCATTAGGGAACCGTATTGTTAAAGCTAGTGGGTTATCAACCAATATTGAACTTGTTCCAACAATTAAAAAGATTGGTGGTAATGGTCCTATCATGTGTAATGCTCTTGCGAAGCATGATCCTGATTTAACTTATATGGGTGCATTAGGTAGTCCTTCAATAGATGATGTATTTAAGGTTATGGAGGATAAAGTTAAACTATATTCTTTTGCAACAAATGGCCATACTGATGCTTTAGAATTTGATGATGGTAAATTAATGCTTGGGAAGATGCAATCACTAAACGATGTTACTTATGAGAACTTATTAGAAGCGGTTGGAAAAGAAGAGTTTATTAATTTACTAAAAAACACTAATTTATTTGCCAACGTTAACTGGAGTATGTTACCTAACTTAACAGATTTATGGGAAAAAATGGCAAAAGACATTTTACCAATTCTTCCGCAAAAAGATAATAAACCTTACTTCTTTGTTGATTTAGCAGATCCTGAGAAAAGAGAAGATGAGGAAATTAAGAAAGCTCTTGGAATCTTGCGAAAATATAGTGAGAAGTTTTTTGTAGTTTTAGGACTAAATAAAAAGGAAGCTTACGACGTTGCTAATGTTTTGGATTTATTCGAGGATGCTTCATTAAAGAATATGCAAGTACCTCTTGAAGATTTAAATATCGAACTTCAAAAGTTCCTGGGAATAGATTGTGTAGTTATCCATCCAGTTGATCGATCATGTTGTGTTGTTAATGGTGAGTTTTATATGGAAGAAGGTCCATATATTTCTAAACCAAAGTTGTCAACAGGTGCTGGAGATAATTTTAATGCAGGATTTATGTTAGGGTTATTACTTGGTTTAAAACCTGATCAAGCATTATTAACAGGGATGTCTACATCAGGATTCTATGTTAGAAATGCAAAAAGCCCTCGGTTTGAAGAACTATATACATTTATGAAAGAATGGGCACAAGGAAAAATATAATAAGACAAGAAATTCTTGTCTTATTTTTTTTTATGCATAACTGATTTTTATGTAAGAGGTATCGAGGATTTACCCATTTATTGTATCTATTCAAACTTGTGGTATAATATATATATACAAAATGAAATTAAGGATGGTGCAAGATGAAATTAGAACCAAGATCAATTAAAGGCAGTAAACTTAAAAACACTAATTTAGTAGCTGGTGTTTTATATGGTAAAGGAATTGAAGCGGTACCTGTTCAAGCAAATTCTGTTGAATTTCACAAGATGTACAAATCAAAAGGAACTTCAAAAACATTTGAAGTAACTTTAGAAGGTAAAAAACACATTGTTTATATTAAAGAAACTCAATCAACTTATGAAAACCACAATATAAAGAAACACTTTGATATAGTTAAAGTGGCTAAAGATGATACAATGACATCAAAAATCAACTTAGTATTCTTAAATCATGGTGAAGTAGAAAAACGTGGATTAATCGTTCAAACTGTTATGAGTACTATTGAAGTTGAATACAATGTAGGTTCTGGGATTTCTAAGTTAGAATTAGATGTAACAGGATTAGAAGCAAACGATACATTATTAGTAAGCGATATTAAAGCACCTAAAGGTGTTAAAATATTAGAAGATATGGAAAATGTAGTTGTATCAATCTCAACTCCAAAAGAAGAAGTAGAAGTTGATGAAGATGCTGAAGAAGTTACTGAAGTAGAATCAATTAAACAAGGAAACGAATAAAAATTAAAGAAAGTGTTATAAAAACACTTTCTTTTTTTAATGCCATATCTAAAAGCATTGTACTTAGTTCTGTGTTATACTTACTTTGTATAAAAATTAGTTAAACAAATGTCTAATAAAAAAGAGGAATAATTATGTTGTTAGTTAACCAAGTAAAAGTAGAAATAAGCGATAATATAGAGGATTTTAAGCCTTTATTATCAAAATTATTAAGAGTAAGTATTGAAGATGTTCTAGATTACCGTATTGAAAGAAGATCGGTTGATGCTAGAAAAAAAGATATGATCTTTTTTGTATATACTTTATCGGTAAAAGTTAAGGGAGAGAAAAGAATTCTTTCTAAAAACATTCCCAATGTCTCTAAACAAGTATTTAAACACAGTGATGTTGATTACACGAAATTAAATTATGCTAAAGATAAAAAGGTTGCTGTCATCGGTTTTGGACCTGCAGGTATGTTTAGTGCTTTAAAATTCGCACAAGCGGGGGTAAATGTCACTGTATTCGAGCGTGGTGAAGAAGTTGATAAGAGAATCAAAACAATTGAAGAGTTCAGTACGAGCCAAATTTTGAACACTGAATCAAATATTCAATTTGGTGAAGGTGGTGCAGGTACTTTCTCTGATGGTAAACTTACTAATAGAAAAAAAGATCCACTAGGTAAATGGCTTTTTAGTGAATTAGTAAAAGCAGGAGCACCTGAAGAAATACTTTATGTCCACAATCCACATATTGGAACAGATAGATTAGTTGAAGTAGTAAAGAATATTAGAAAAGAAATCATTGAACTTGGTTCAACGATTAAGTTTAATTCTAAAGTATCAAATATACTTCCTCACAAAAAAGGTCTAAATATTACTATAGGCGAAGATGTAGAATATTTTGACTATGTAATATTAGCAATTGGACATAGTAGTAGAGATACAATTGAAATGTTATATAACAACAAATGTAATATAGTTCAAAAACCATTTGCGGTTGGATTTAGAATCGAACATAAACAAGAAATGATTAATAAAGCGCAATTTGGTCCAAATCATAATCATCCAAAACTTGGTTCTGCCGAGTATAAACTTACCCACCAAACTAAAGATGGTAAAGGTGTTTATACATTCTGTATGTGCCCTGGTGGTTTAGTTGTACCAGCTTCCTCAGAAGAAGGTATGGTTGTTACTAACGGAATGAGTGAATACTCAAGAGATAAAGTAAATGGTAATAGTGCATTACTAATTACAGTTGATGAAAAAGATTTTGAAAGTTCTCATCCTTTAGCTGGAATTAAATTCCAGCGTAATCTAGAAAGAAAAGCATTTGAACTTGGTGGTAGTAATTATAAAGCACCAATCCAAACAGTTGGAGATTTTATCAATAATAAAACTACAACTGAACTAGGTAGTGTTTTACCAAGTTATTCAATTGGGTATAATTTTTCAAATTTAAGAAATGTATTCACAGAAAAAATTAACGATGCCTTTATAGAAGCATTTGAAAAAATGGGTAATAAACTTAAAGGATTTAATAGTGATGACGCACTATTAACTGGTGTTGAATCAAGATCTTCATCACCTGTAAGAATTGTCAGAGACAAAGAATCATTTGAAAGTCTTTCAACAAAAGGATTATATCCTGTCGGTGAAGGTGCTGGATATGCTGGTGGAATTGTATCTGCTGCGATAGATGGTATCAGAGTAACTCATAAAATATTAGACCTAATCAAAGTAAACTAAAATAAAAAAGCATAGAAATAGAGTGAACCCCATTTAGTGGACACTTTAAAAAAAGAAGATAAACACCTTTGTACTATAAT